>PJEL010000642.1_pt1 | contig 40850 bp, 33 predicted proteins | sample 1853271 | NCBI WGS metagenome assembly PJEL01 (sample SAMN08108733, study PRJNA415343) | Invertebrate metagenome, whole genome shotgun sequencing project. | host: Globobulimina | place: Sweden: Gullmar Fjord | collected 2015-08
CATAAAAACAAACATTACATATAATTCGTTTTCAGTCAACCATTAAATGCACGATTATGGCACTACACTCGCAACCGAAACAGCTATGTGGGTGTAATGCCGTTATATTTATTTTTGGGATGGGTGGAAAACTAGCGTTTCAGAGGAGTTTGATAATGGTTCGCAAAAAGTTGGGTTAACTCAAAATGAGCCAAGTGCTTGATATTACTGGTCGGGACGAGAAGATTTGAACTTCCGACCCCCTGAACCCCATTCAGGTGCGCTACCAGACTGCGCTACGTCCCGACCCAAGATTATGTGTTCTTAATTATAATAAAGCTTTAAACCTACTTCAAAATATCTTGAATCAATAGCAATTCATTTTTGATTTTTGTAAGTTTATTATTATTGTTCACAGTTTTCCCAGAATCATTTACCGCTGGAGTATCGTTTTGTTCTTCTCTAGCTAATATCTTTCTAGCTCCAGATATTGTATAGCCTTGTTCATGTAAAAGTGATCTGATATGTAACAGTATTTCAACGTCCAGCCTTCGATAGAGCCTTTGATTTGACTTTGCTCGATGCGGCCTTATGTCTTTAAATTCTGTCTCCCAATATCTTAGAACATGACTGTCAACACCTATCAGGTTGCTAACCTCACCAATCCGGAAATAGACTTTTTCCGGTATCTCTGATTGATGTTTAACCGGTCTTTTCACTCTTACTCGTTTAAGCGTTCACGTAACCTTTTACTTGGTCGAAAGGAAACCATTTTCCTTTTACTAATAATCATGGTCTCACCAGTTCTTGGATTGCGACCTCTTCGCGGTGACTTATCACGAACTGTTAAAGTACCAAACTGCACTAACTTTATTGATTCACCTTCTACAAGATTTTTTTTCATTGTAGCAAAGACAGTATCAACTATTTCGGCAGAGTTTCGCTGGGAAACACCTAGTGTTTCATTTACTGCTATTGCCAGCTCTTTACGAGTAACATTTTTTTTATTCATTTAATCCTGTCCTTCTCTATATCGTCCACCAAATTCAGACATCAGTGAACTTACAATCTTTTCGTGAAACCTGTCAACAGTTTCATCATCAAGTGTGGCTTCCCGAGACCGATATGTTACTGATAGAGCAACACTTTTCATACCATCTTCAATGGGTTTTCCACTATATACATCAAAAATTTCAGCTTCTTCTACATATTTAATCTGCTTGTCATAAATTGCTTGCACCAGCTTACCAGCTTCTACTTTATCAGAAACCAACAGCGCTATATCTCTTTTAGTAGCAGGATAGCGTGGTAATGAATGATAACTAATCTTTTGGTCAGGTAAACTACAAATTGCTTCAAGATCTAATTCTAAAAAATAAACGTCCTGTTTAATGTTAAAAGCAGAAACTGTTTTCTTATTAACAAGACCAAGCCTACCGATTTCCTGATCTCCATCAATTATGGAGAGAAAAGATTCCGCCTTGCAATATGCTTGTATCTTCTCATCCTGTGATGCAAAAGAAAGTTTACCACTTTTGCCTTCAACACCCAGTGATTTTAATAGAGATTCAGCAACACCTTTTATATCGAAAAAACCAGCCTGTAAACCAGAAAAATAAAAAGATTTGCTTCCGGGGTAACGATTTCCAGTAAATGCGACACAAAGCTCATAGCGCTCAGACGGTTGTTGATTATCACCGAGATGAATAAAGGTCTTCCCTATTTCAAATAAACGAATGTCTGATTGCTGATAATTGATATTATGTTTGATGTTCTCAAGAAGACCTGGAAGAAGCATAGAACGCATTACAGTTTGATCTTCAGAAAGAGGGTTAAGCAACTTAACTTGATTGCGGCGCATATCATCAACAGGTAACTGGCATAAATCACAGTGTTTCTCTGAAACAAAACTATAATTAATTGCTTCTGAGATTCCCATTGATATCATATTATCAGCAACATTCTTTCTTAATAGCCTTAACTTTTCAGCCTGCGGAGACTCCATGCTTATTCTTGGAAGACTTGTTGGAATTTCATTATAGCCAACGAGTCTAGCAATCTCTTCAACAAGATCAATTTCACGCTCAATATCCACGCGGAAGCTTGGTACAGTTACTTTAAGTAAGTTTTCACTAGTTTTATCAACATTGAACTCAATACTTTGCAGATAAGAAGCAATTTCATTGCAGCTTAAATCTATCCCAAGTAATCGACAGACCCTGGCTACTCTTAATTCAAGAGTAACAAGCTCTTTTTTGCCTGGATATTTATCAATTCCTCCAGCAACAACTTCGGCTCCTGCTAACTCACACATAAGCTGCACAGCGCGCTCCATTGCTTTATCAACTCCATCGGGGTCCACCCCCCTCTCAAACCTGTAGGAGGCTTCAGAAGGCAAATTTAGCGTGCGTGCGGTTTTCCTAATAGACACTGAATCAAAACATGCAGATTCGAGCAATACAACAGTTGTGTCTTCCCTTACTTCAGAATTGAAACCACCCATAACCCCAGCAACAGCTATAGGTTTTTCACTGTCGCAAATCATGAGCATATTTGATTCGATATTGCGCTTTGCTCCATCAAGAGTAACAAATTCTTTTTCATCGGATCGAGGATTACGAACAACGATCTCTCCCCCTTTTATACGAGAAAAATCAAAAGCATGTAGAGGTTGCCCATACTCCAACATAACAAGATTGGTAACATCAACAATGTTATTTATTGGTCGCATTCCAACCGACAACAACCGCTTCTGTAACCACCATGGTGAGGGTCCAATAGTGACATTAATCAACTTTCTGGCAGCATATCTCGGACATAGTTCAGGATTTTCAATGATAACAGAAAAATCAGACTGATACTTATTTAACTCTGGAACTTCTGTCACAGGTTGGTTAAATGACGTTCGAGTGATACCAGCAACTTCCCTTGCTACCCCTATTACACTCGCACAATCTGGTCTATTGGGTGTCAAGTCTATCTCGATCATGGTATCTTTAAGTTCCAGACAATCAACAAGTCTTTCACCTGGTTCAAATGCTGGGTCAAGCTCAATAATCCCTGAGTCCTCTTCGTTTATACCAAGCTCTTTAGCAGAGCAAAGCATCCCAAATGATTTTTCGCCACGTACTTTCGCTTTCTTGATTTTCATACCACCAGGCATCCTGACACCTGGTAAAGCGATTGCTGTAACCAAACCATTTTTCACATTAGGAGCACCACATACAATCTGGATAACTTCATTGCCTGTATCAACATCACAAAGAGTCAGCTTATCTGCATTTGGATGTGATCTAACAGTATTAATCCTAGCTATCAATATAGAATCCAGATCAGCATGGAGTTCCTGAATTGCATCAACTTCCAGACCAAGCATTGTTAAACGCTCACCTAGTTGATCCGTGCTCATATCACCTACGGATACATAATCATTGAGCCAACCAAGGGTAAACTTCATCTGATATCGTCCTATTTTCAGTTAAAAAGAAGTATTGAGAAAAAAAAAGAATATAGATATTATCTGAAACTGCTAGAATTGAGACAAAAAACGCAGATCATTACCATAAAATAAACGGATATCATCAATACCGTATTTAAGCATCGCTATACGCTCTACGCCAAGCCCAAAAGCCATCCCGCTAAATTCATCCGGATCATAACCCACCATTTTCAGGACTTCTGGATCAATCAAGCCTGCTCCAAGGATTTCGAGCCAACCGGTATTTTTACAAACACGACAACCCTTGCCTTTGCATATGACACAGGCAATATCAACTTCAGCACTTGGTTCAGTAAAGGGGAAAAAGCTGGGTCTAAATCTAACGGCAAGATCATCTTTAAAGATGCGCCGAATAAAGTTCGTCAGGACACCTTTAAGATCAGCAAAAGACACATCCCTGTCAACAAGAAAACCTTCAACTTGATGAAACATGGGAGTATGAGTAATATCTGAATCGCAACGATACACTTTACCAGGAGCAATATAACGCAGAGGGGGTTCTTGAGTCTCCATTATCCGCGCTTGCATCGGAGAAGTATGCGTACGTAAAAGAATTGAATCAGCTACATAAAAAGTATCGTGCATATCACGAGCTGGGTGATGTTTGGGAATATTAAGTGCTTCAAAATTATAATAATCCAACTCAACATCTGGCCCTTCGGCTACTCCAAAACCCATTCCTTCAAAAACAGCACAAATCTCATCCATTACCTGTGTAACTGGATGCAAGGTACCTGATGGGTGAAAACGACCAGGCAAACTTAAATCATACACTTCTTTTTTTGAAGAGACATCGGAGGAAAATTTGTTTTTATTCTCCTCAAATAGAGCTTCTATCTCTTTTTTAACGCTATTTGCTAATTGGCCTAATCTGGGACGATCTTCTTTTGAAACCTGTCCCAGTTTTTTCATTACTCCAGAAAATGCACCCTTTCGACCTAGAAATTTAATCCTAAACGACTCAAGAGTGGCTAAATCTGAAAGATTTTGCAGTTCCTGCTCAGCATCATCCTTAAGTCGCAGAAGTTCTTCTTCCATTCTCAGACTCAATCGGCAGTAACATTTGCAGCCTGTACAAGCTGACTGAATGCATTAGGGTCAACAATTGCAAGATTAGACAAAACTTTTCGATCCAATTCAATATTGGCTTTTTTCAAATTACCCATAAATTGACTATAGCTTGTTCCATTCATCTTTGCGGCGGCACCTATACGAACAATCCAGAGTTTACGAAAATTACGTTTATTAGTTCTTCGATCACGGTAAGCAAAGCTTAAAGCCCTGTCTACAGCTTCAGCGGCTGTCCGAAAAAGCTTGCGCTTTCCACCTCTGAAACCTTTGGCCATGTTTAAAACTTTATTTCTTCTACGACGGGCTTTAAATCCACGTGTTACACGAGGCATTGTAGTACTCCATATGATATATTTTCTTGATTATTGCAGTTCAAATCCGTAAACAGTATCGCAATTATAATAGATCCTAAAGATAAGGCAGCATACGTTTTACTGTTTTATAATCAGCTTCACAAATCAATCCAGATTTACGAAGATTTCTTTTACGTTTTGTTGATTTTTTGGTCAGGATGTGGCTGGTAAATGCTTTACTGCGCTTAATCTTACCGGAACCGGTTGCTTTAAACCGTTTGGCAGCACCCCTATTTGTTTTCATTTTAGGCATGATAATTTTCTCCTTTACATATAGATACATGCAGTGATTTTACACTGCATGCTATTTAGTCAACTTATTCAGGTCAACTGTCTAATTCTCAACGAATATGCTTCATTTCACGACAATGGTTCTGCATTTTCGAGCAAGCAGGAAACCTACTTGAATTACGACAAAGACAAATTGAACTACGGCTTTGGACCGACAAACATTACCAACTGCCTGCCTTCCATATTAGGCTCTTGTAAAACAACACAATCTTCACGAATAGAGTCAGCAATCTTATTCAGTGCCGCTAAGCCAATAGACTGAGCATATATGATTTCACGTCCACGAAATCGCATAGTGATTTTAACCTTGCTTTTGCTGGCTAAAAATTTCTTGATTTTTTTAATCTTGAAATTTAAATCGTGCTCTTCTGTTTTTGGCCGGAACTTAATTTCTTTGGTCTCAATTACAGTCTGGCGTTTTTTGGCCTCCTGCATCTTCTTTTTTTGTTCGTATCTGAATTTATCATAATTCATAATACGACAAACAGGCGGTTTTGCCTGTTCTGACACTTCGACCAAATCAAGATTCTGATCATAGGCTTTTTCAATAGCGGCAGCTGAAGTAACAACTCCTAATTGTTCTCCATCTGCTCCTATAAGCCGAACTTCAGGATAAGCAATTTCTTCGTTTACTCTTACTTTTTCTTCCTGCCTTGCCGGAACCTTTCTACCTCGTTTTTTGATGTCCGTTCCTCCTGTTTCCTATTTATAAAGTGCTGATTTTATATTTTTCAACCAATCTTACTTTCGTTTCTAATAAAATCAGCAAAATCATCCGGTGTCATGGGTGGTAAATTTTCACCGTTTCTCTTACGAACAGTAACAGTGCCTTCTTCCTTCTCCCTTTCTCCGATTATCAGCATATAAGGTACCTTCATAAGCTGCGCTTCACGAATTTTAAAATTCAATTTTTCGTTGCGCAAATCTTTCTCAATGCGAATACCTGCTGCTCTTAACTGGCCAAAAACATGTTCACTGTATTCCGCCTGATCATCAGTTATATTTAACAACCTTACCTGCTCAGGTGCCATCCATAACGGGAATCCGCCGGCATAGTGTTCAATGAGAACACCTATAAAACGTTCTAGTGACCCCATTAGAGCCCTATGAATCATAATAGGTTGGTGCTCAGCACTATCCTCACCAGTGTAGCTCATTTCAAACCGCTCTGGCAGGTTAAAATCAACTTGTATAGTAGAACATTGCCAGGATCGACCCAATTGATCTTTAATTTTTATATCAATCTTCGGGCCATAAAAAACTCCTTCGCCAGGATCAAGTTCATAAGCTAGTCCTTTTTTCTCCAAGGCGTGGCGAAGAGCATCCGTTGACATCTCCCAATGTTCATCACTTCCAACATATTTTTCTGGTCTGGTTGAAAGATAGATATCATACTGATCAAAACCAAAAGTTTTCAAAATCTCAAGATTCAGATCAAGAATATTAAAAATTTCATCTTCTAGCTGGGCAGGTCTGCAGAAAATATGGGCATCATCTTGTGTAAAGCCACGAACACGAAGAAGACCATGCAAAGCACCTGTCCTCTCATAACGATAAACTGTGCCGAGTTCACACCAGCGAATAGGGAATTCTCGATAACTGTGCTTACGGCTATTATAAATCCCAATATGGAAAGGACAGTTCATGGGCTTAAGCTGATATTCAACTTCATCAATTTTCATAGGTGAATACATATTTTCACCATAAAAATCGAGATGCCCACTGGTTTTCCAAAGATCTTGTCTTGCTATGTGAGGGGTATAAAGCAGTTCATAACCGTTCTTATAATGTTCTTTCTTCCAATAATCTTCAATTAAGTGACGAAGTAATGCCCCTCGAGGTTGCCAAAGAATCAAGCCAGGACCAATCTGATCTTGGAGAGTAAACAAGCCCAACTCTTTTCCAAGCTTCCTGTGGTCTCTTTTCTTAGCCTCTTCGAGATGATTGAGATATCTTTTAAGTTCCTTCTTATCAAAAAAGGCTGTCCCATACAATCTTTGCAGCATGGGTTTCTTCTCATCACCACGCCAATAGGAACCAGCAACCCGTAAAAGTTTAAAAACTTTCAGCCAAGAGGTATTAGGAAGATGTGGTCCGCGACACAGATCAACAAAATTGCCCTGCTGATAAAGGCTAACAATATCACCTTCCATCTCTTCAAGTAATTCAACCTTATAGGATTCTCCTTGAGAGCGAAAAATATCAATAGCTTCTGCCACTAGTATTTCTCGTCTTACAAAAGAAGAATTACTTGAAGCTATTTCAGACATTTTTTGCTCGATAGATGCAAAATCATCGGGAGTAAATGCCTCAGGACGATCGAAATCATAATAGAACCCATCGTCTATAGCTGGCCCAATAGCAACTTTCACATCTTCACCAAAAAGTTCCCTAACAGCCTCAGCCATGACATGAGCAGCACTGTGCCGCAAAATCTCAAGACCTTCACTCGAAGTTATCTTAATTGGTTCTAAAACAGCACTTTCAGTCAATACAGAACTCAGATCAACAGCAGTGTCATCACAGAAAGCTGCGACAGTCTGTTTCCGTACCTTATTGGAAACTAGACTTTTCAGAGCTTCTGCAACAGTCACACCAGAAGAAAAGGTGGTTGTATCTCCGTCTTTTATGGTAATTGAAATTTCATTCATGATAGCTTTAAAAAACAAAGGCTAATAAGTTAAGGGCAGTTGTTGCTTTGCCGATTAGCTCTTAGCCTGTACATTTTGGTAGGCGCGGGCGGTATCGAACCGCCGACTTCTACCACGTCAAGGTAGCGCTCTCCCACTGAGCTACGCGCCTGTATTTTATAATACTGTAAAGAGTGTAGGATAAAACATGTAACAAAAAAACGCAATTCAAATACCAGGAAACATTCCCGCTGTCAAGAAAAATGCTGTCTACTTTCAACTGCACGGGCTAAAGTATGTTCATCTGCATACTTTATATCCATGCCCATCGGAATTCCACAGGCAAGTCTTGACACCTTTACAGGATGCCGAAGCAAATGTTCTGCAAGGTAAGAAGCTGTTGCTTCGCCAGGAACAGTGGAACTTGTGGCAATAAACACCTCTTCAACCCGCTGCTTTTTTAACCTGACAAAAAGCTCTTTAATCTTCAATTCATTTGGCCCAATGCCATCCATAGGTGATAAAACCCCATGAAGGATATGATACACCCCTCGAAAAACACCTGTCTTTTCGATAGCCAGTAAATCTCCAGGCTCTTCCACCACGCAAACAAGCCTTTCATTTCGTCTGGCATCTCCACAGATAGCACATGGATCAGCCTCAGAAAAAGAAAAACACCCACTGCATAATCGGATAGACCCATGAAGCCCAGCCAGGTCATCAGCAAGATTCTGAGCTAACGAAGATGGCTTACGTAAAAGGTATAATGCTAGCCGAGTAGCTGTTTTTTTCCCAATCCCAGGCAATCTGCTAAGATCATCTATCAGTTTTTCTAAAGCTGGAGGAATAACATGCATTGAATATAACTAAAAGAGTGTAATTAAAATAATCCAGGAATACTAAGTCCACCTGTAAGTTTTCCTAGTTCGCCCTTACCCAGATCTTTTGCCTTTTTCAAACCATCATTTACTGCTGCGAGCACAAGATCCTCAAGCATTTTAGGATCTTCAGGATTAATAACCTCTTTTTCTATGGCAAGACCTACTAATTCACTACGGCCGTTCACGGTTGTAGTTACCATACCAGCTCCTGCTGAACCGGTAACCACCTTGCTTGCCAATTCTTCCTGAACTTTACCCAGCTTTTCCTGCAACTGCTGAGCCTGCTTCATCATTTCTCCCATATCCATAATGATCAACCCTCAAGATAAACCTTAAATTACCTACAACATCCTTATTTTTTCTCATGGTCAGCAGCTAATCCCTCTGCCAATCCCTCTTCTTCTGCAATTTTCTTCCTGAATCGAGGACCAACCCTTATTGCCCCAACTTGACCATTAAAAATATCAAGAGCAGTCAACACCAAAGGATCATTGGCTAAATCCTGTCTTTCCTGTTGAGGACTCACCCCATTTTCTGAATCATTATCAGCATTATTTGCATCAGGATATTCGAACCGAATTACAAATGTTTCCTGAAAAAAATCAAGAGCAAACTCTGTAAGAGGTGTTATATTCTCTCGATTTCTAAGTAATCTACAATCAATGCTGTTATTATAATGCAAAACAAGATCATCTTTTTCAAGCTGGATATTTGCTGCACGCTCAAGAGCAGAGGCCATCCATCTTTTTCGATCCCGAACATACTCTATGAAATCCTTCCAATGTTGCCGGACATCCTTTTTTTTAAGCCCATGCGATAAAACAGGTTTACTATCTATCTCCTGTACGGATCCCAAAGGTATGTTATCGTTATTTTTTTCAGCTACATGTTGCTCTTTAACATACTTTCCAATCCGTTTGTCATCTCTATTCTCTAAATCACAAGAAACTTGTCTACCAACACTTACATCAGTTTTTCCATTAACACTTAAATCAATTTCAGCATCTTCCAAACGAGTCGGAGCAGTTGTATTCAAAGATCGCTTTTCATAACTGGAACTTGAATCAAGATATTTTTTTTTTTCGAATGACCCCTTGGATAACAATGTATCAAGTTTATGAATAATCTCGTCAACCGGAACTACATCACAAAACTGAATAGCCTGAATGAAAGCCATTTCAAGGGCAAATCTAGGCCTGGAGGCAAAAGTTACCTTTTCCAACCCCTCAAAGAGGGTGTGGAACATTCTCGACAAAGCCTCTTCTGAATACAAAGAAGCAGTTTTATTTAACTGTTCAAATTCATCGTCAGCCACATCTAGAAGCCTGCCTGGTTCTTTACTCACCTTGCAAACAACCAGTGCCCTGAACCAGGAAAGAAGATCATTGACAAAACGTTTCAGATCCATCCCATAATTATAGACGTCATCCAATTGTTGCAAACTTTCAGCGAGATTACCCTTCAACAAAGAAGCTGCAATGCCAGCAATCACATCATTACCTACCAACCCAAGAACATCAACTACCTCACCTTCGCTAACCTCTTCCCCGCAATAAGAAAACACCTGGTCAAGCAAACTAAGCCCATCTCTCACACTACCACCAGCTTCACGAACAATCAAATTCAATGCAGGTATGGCGATGGAAATATTTTCCTGCTGAGCGAGCCGTAAAAAATGCTCTGCCAACTCCTTATGCCCTACTCTTTTTAGTTCATACCGCTGGCATCGAGACAGGATTGTTACAGGTACGCGGTGAAGCTCAGTAGTAGCCAGCATAAAAAACACATGACATGGAGGCTCTTCCAATGTTTTCAACAAAGCATTAAAAGCTTCGCTGGTTAGCATATGCACTTCATCAATTATGAAAATTTTATATCGAGCGCTAGTGGGCATGAATCGAATTTTCTCTTTCAATTCACGTATTTCTTGAATGCCGCGATTGGAAGCACCATCTACTTCATGCAAGTCAACACTTGCCCCATTCACAATTTCCTGGCAAGAACTACACTGGTTACAAGGAGAAGAAGAAGAAGAAGAAGAACCCTGCTCACAATTGAGAGCTTTGGCCATAATCCGGGCCAAGGTTGTTTTACCTACTCCCCTTACACCACTGAATATTAAAGCATGTGGGACTCGATTACGTTTCAAGGCGTTTTGCAGAGTTCGAACCACAGCCTGCTGTCCGACTACCTCTTCAAAACGTTGAGGTCTGAATTTTCTTGCGAGGACGAGATATGACATCAAATGCCTGACTTTAGATGACTTCTATGAAAACTAATCACAAATCATATTGAAAAAAAAATCTTATCTGATAAATAACAAAAAAGAGTTTAACTCTTCAGGAATCATTTTTCAGTAAAAAAATTAATGTGGCAAAAAAAGGATAGCCAGGCACCCCTGCGGCACACAAAGAGATACACTACCGCTGCTTCCTCCCGGACCTGACGGAGTTCGCGTGTCTTTGTTGCACAGGACCCGGCTATCACACCTAAGTCATTAATTGGCGGAGAGGGTGAGATTCGAACTCACGGTACTTGCGTACACACGCGTTCCAGGCGTGCACCTTAAGCCACTCGGTCACCTCTCCTATATAGAAGACAGAGGGCAGAGAACAGATGCTTTTTAACCTAGCATCTTCAGCCGTTATCTATTAACCCTGACACCGTGTAAGCGTTATACTTTAACAAGAAGCACTATACAACTCTAGAAATGCCCATGTATACAGAATATTCAAAGGATATTTACAAGCTCTGCACACCTACTTGCTTCAGGGTTGACACTATCTATACTGTGATGAACATTTTGACAACAGAAAAATCAATTTCTGTTCATATTTTTTACTTTTTTCAAACCAACGAAACAACATAATCGGGTCGAAAAGCCAAGAATTGCTTGATCCTAGAACCATTTAGCGACGGCTACAAAAAAAATCTTTAAGCAACCCGCTACATTCATTAGCTAGAACTCCGCTCTTAACAGAAAATGAATGATTAAGAATACCATCAGAACCAATAGAATACCTAGAGACAATTGCCCCGGTTTTCGGGTCAGTGGCGCCAAAAATCAATCTTTTCACACGAGCATGCACCATTGCTGCTGCACACATACAACAGGGCTCAAGGGTAACGTAAAGAGAAGTCTCAGGTAACCTATAATTCTGTATTGTTCTCGCTGCAGCACGAAGAACTCTGATTTCAGCATGTCCTACAGGGTCACATGAAGACACACAATCATTTCCCTCAGCTGCCAAAACTGTCCCTTCATTGTCAACTAACACCGCACCCACCGGCACCTCTCCTTTCAATGCAGCATCTTTTGCAACCCCAAGTGCAAGCCTCATCATTTTTTGGTCAAAATCTTTCACTTTTCTTCTTCCACCGATTAAAACAGTTAAATATTTCATCTTAGCAGAGCTTTTACCCTGCAATTCATTTCATGTTTTTGAATCATCTTTACAACTATCAGACATATGCATTATAATTACGAAATAGGAATTCACATAAATTAATCGAATTAACGGAACTTTCCCATATGAAATCAGGAATGCACACAGTCTTGGCCTATGAATCAAACCCAGAAAGTCAGAATTCTATAAAGAATGCCCTTTCAGGTAGTTCTCAAGTAATATTCCATGCCGACCCTAAATCTTTACAAAGAGATATCAGTAAAAAACAATACGACATCATCTTTATGAGTATTAATCCAGATGAATCTTCAATCTTCAAACTCCTAAAAAGAACACGTAAACTCACTCCAAGAACACCTATTATCATCACCTGTAAATCCGAAAAGGCCGAACTAGTTGTTGCTGCGATTAAACTTGGTGCCTACGATTTCATTGCCAAACCATTTTCTTCTGCAAGAATCCAACTGGTCACGCAAAGAGCACTGAAACAGCGAGAATTACAATACGAAATTGAATATTTACGTGGCAAACAAAATACTATTTATGATTTTGACAAACTTGTTGGTGAAAGTCATGATTTCAAAAAAATCATTGGAAGTCTTAAAAAATTTGCCAAAACCGATTCCACCATTCTTATCTCTGGAAAGACAGGTACCGGAAAAAGTTTTATATCCGGATCTATTCATTACAATAGCCCTCGCCGCAACAAGCCATTCCTCAAGATAAACTGCGCAAACATCCCTGAAGCACTTTTGGAAAGCGAACTCTTCGGGCACGAAAAAGGCTCTTTTACAGGGGCAGACAAACTCAGAATTGGACGTTTTGAACAGGCCAACGGTGGATCAATCTTCCTGGATGAAATCGGAGAAATAAGCCCTGAAATTCAAACAAAGCTATTACGAGTACTTGAAGAAAAATCTTTTGAACGAATTGGTGGCAACAAAACAATCCATGTTGATGTAAGAGTTATCGCTGCCACCAATAAAAATCTTACCAAACAGATCTCATTGGGACACTTCAGAGAAGACCTCTATTACAGAATAAATGTTTTGCCTATCCAGCTCCCAACCCTCAAGAACAGACAACAATGCATAGAGCCATTATCCGCCATCTTGCTTCAAAAAGCATGCAGCTCCCTGAAAAAAAAGATTGATGGTTTTTCACCAGCAGCAATGTCAATAATAAAAAATTACGACTGGCCCGGCAACATCAGACAACTGGCAAATACCATTGAACGTGCTGCAATCCTTGAGGACAGTTCAAAAATACATCCTGTCGCAATCTCCATCCCTGATCACCGACATATGATCCAACCTGAGCTAGAGGAAACCTTTGAACCACTGGAAGTACATGAAAAAGAATTAATTGTACAAGCGCTGGAAGACAACCTCTGGGTACAAAAAAACGCTGCCAAAAAATTAGGGATCAGCCCAAGGGCCCTTAATTACAAAATTAATAAATTCAACATAACCCATCCAAACTGGCGCAAGAATAAATCCTGACACCAACCTTTCACGAGAACCTGATCTTTTTTTCCAGATAAGAATTAAGATTGGTAAAAAAGGATAAAATAATTTTCAAATATGTACCAGAGGTCGAAGACACAACACGAACTGGTTGCTTTTCACCAGCGAGGGATTAATACAAATCACCACCTGTACTTGACATAGTCAAGTTTCCATCCTTTACACCACGCAAGGTCATTAATGCTCCAGCCATTTTTTGAACTTGAGATGCCTTACCTTTGACAATTGTAACTTCCAGGCAATTATCATGATCCATATGAATATGAGTGGTTGACGTTATGATTTCATAATATTTATGCTGAACTTCAGTTATCTTTTCCTGAAGTTGAGATTTATGATGATCATATACCAACGAAACAACACCTATTACCAGATTATCACTCTTCCACTCTTCTTTGACCAATGATTTTCTGATCAGGTCTCGAATCGCCTCTGATCGATTACCATAACCATGCTGATCACTGTATTTATCAAATTTGACGAGAAGATCTTCTTCTAAAGAAATAGTGAATCGTTTCAGCATAGTCTTATTTGTCAATAAAATTTCAAATATCTATACGAGTTTTAATGCCCTAACAACCATCCGGCAAGCCCAATTTGGCTTTCAAATCATAGGAAAAGGAAGGAAAAAAGCTCAATTCTCAATTTTTTTTATTTGTTTCAACAAAATCCCTGCATCACGCTTAAGATTCTCTGATGAAGCAGCATTGTTTTTTACTTTCAACAATTTCTGTTGTGCCAACTTCAACCTCCCCTCAAACAGATAATGCTTACCCAAGTAATATTCACTGTAAAAAAAACGTCCCTGTTCAGACTCCAATCGACCAAGTGCATAATATATATGTGAATAATCCGGCATTGCTTTTTCAACTTTTAAATAAAAATTTCTGGCTTGTCTACCCTGTCCCCTTTTCTCCAGAACTCTTGCCAAATTATAAGTTGCATACATATCAGAAGGATTCAAAAGTACTGCTCCATTTAACAATTCATACGCCAAGTTATACCTACCACTTTCCAAATAAATGATTCCTTCATCAACATTCAAAATATCTTTACCGGGAAATAGCTGTCGCACCTCTTGCAGAAGACGCAGCCCTTTTTGGTAATCTAGCTCCTGAGCAGCTAACAAAGCAAGCCCATATTTTGCCATACCCACCTGAAATAAATCACCTTTTCGGTCTAACTTATTTTCAAAATAAGCTTTCATGCCAACACCTTCATGAACCTGCACCATAATTCGGTATTTCATTCTCAAAAAAGAAAAGTTATCTTGTATATTATATTGAACAAAATCATGAGCGTCTTGCTCAACATCAAGAAGTGACGCAACATAATCCAATCTCATCTCAGGATTGGGATGAGTTAAAAGATAAGCCGGAATCTGTTCAGAACGATACCTGGTTATCCTACGCATTGCCTTTAGCATGCCCAACATTGCTTCAGGATTACGAGAACGGGACTGCATCCACCCAAAAGCTAACCTGTCAGCCTCTTCTTCATCATGACGACTGTAAGAAAGACTCAAAGTCTGCCCTGCTGCCAGTGACCCTGTAAAGAGGCCCTGAGCCAGGGCTGGATTACCAAGAGCTAAGCTAGCCAGGGCCAATGTAGTTGTCACAGCACTGATAGTTTTATCTTTTTTAAGCCTTCCAGCGATGTGACGACTTTCAACATGACCTACTTCATGTGCCAAAACACTAATTAATTCATTTTCAGTATCCATTTTTTCGATGAGACCGGAAAAAAAGAATATAAGGCCAGCTGGTGCTGCAAAAGCGTTAAATTCTTTATTCTGAACAATAAAAAATTTATAGTCAAAATACTGAGGTCCGGCAGCACTCAATACTTCATTCCCCAGTTTATAGACATATTGTACAATATCAGGATCATCCATGAGATGAAAATCCTTTCGTATTGTGTATAGAAGTTTCTCACCAATTTCCCTTTCTTCACCAATTGACATGCAAAAACTGATTGAAGGCTGGCTAAACAGAATGAGCATTAAGGAAATACACACACAAAAACGGAACCATCTAATATTTAATAGGATATTTTTCAGCATCTAAGTAAGAATTCATTTGACACAGATATTGATTCAAACCAGCCATCATGACTGATTTTGGATAATTACCGACCAGTTAACAATAGCGATCTTACAGTTTTATTTATATAAAAAATTAAAAAAAAGTTAAACATGATATATTGAGTACTGTTCGTGATTAAAAACGCTTTACATACATACAAAATAAATCCAATAGCTCTTACACATTACACCGCACCAAAAAATAATATGATAAGTCAATATTCAATGTAAAACATCTGTTTTTTCAGATGTTATTTTTAACATCCAACCTACTCGCAATAAAAATGTCTAACCTGCTTAAAGTTGATAATTTTTCACTCTCATTTTGCTCAAACGACCCCAACCAGGAAAGAACCAAAGTCCTTAACGAAATATCTTTTTCTCTGGGCAGAGGAGAAACACATGCTCTGGTTGGCGAATCTGGCTCCGGTAAATCAGTAACTGCGCTCTCTATACTTCGACTGCTTGAAGACTCCTCGACTATACAAACAGATGGAAAAATCATCTTCGATGGAAAAAACATTCAATCCCTTAACAGTATCGGTATCCAAAGCTTACGAGGCAACAGGATTGCCATGATTTTTCAAGAGCCTATGACTTCACTGAATCCTGTGTATACAATAGGTAACCAACTGATTGAGCCACTCATGCTCCATCAAAAGTTGCCACGTTATGCGGCAAGAAAGCAAAGCATTGAGCTCTTGGACCGAACAGGTATCCTCCAAGCAAAAGACAGAATAGACTCCTACCCTCACCAGCTATCCGGAGGCCAACGACAAAGGGTAATGATCGCCATGGCCCTTGCTTGTCAACCAGACCTCCTTATTGCCGATGAACCAACGACTGCCCTGGATGTCACCATTGAAAAGCAAATTCTTGAACTGATCAAAGATCTACAACAGGAATTTAACATGGCCATGCTACTCATTACACACGACTTGCCACTGGTTAAAAAATATGCTGAAAATATATCTATAATGCACAAAGGTCGCATTATAGAGCAAGGCAATACTCTAAAAATATTCAACCACCCCTCAAAGGATTATACCAAACTACTGCTTTCATCCATGCCCGACATTGCACCACAAAAAACCCTTCCAACTTCAAATATTATCACTATGGATAATATTCATTGCGAATTCACCATTAAGACAGAATGGACATCTATATTTAAACGAAAAAAAACCGTCATAAAAGCGGTGAATGGTGTAAGCCTAAAAGTTCAGAAAGGTAGCACCCTTGGCATTGTTGGTGAATCAGGCTCAGGAAAAAGTACTCTTGCGATGTGCTTATTACGCTTGATAAAATCCAATGGAACCATAAAATATCATTCCAACAACAAAGTCATTACTTTAACAAACTTGCCTGCCCGCCACATTAAACCACTCCGAAAAAATCTTCAGATTATTTTTCAGGATCCTTATTCTTCCCTCTCTCCACGTTTCTCAATTGAACAAATCATTGGCGAGGGAATCAAAGCTCACAACTTATGCAACAACAATAAAGAACTAAAACAAATGGTTTCTCAAGCCCTGCTCGATGTTGAATTGGATCCAGACATGGCCTCTCGTTATCCCCATGAATTTTCTGGAGGGCAAAGACAAAGAATTGCCATTGCACGTGCAATTATTCTCAAACCCGAGCTCCTCATTCTTGACGAGCCAACCAGTGCCCTAGACATGACAATACAAGCACAGATCATCATGTTACTCAAAGCACTGCAAGAAAAACAAAACATGACTTATATATTTATCACTCACGACTTACGCGTTATCAGATCTCTTGCTGACCACCTAGTAGTTATGAAAAACGGAGAAATTGTTGAAGAAGGACGATCTGCAGATCTTTTTAATAATCCTAAAAACATTTACACAAAGAAATTATTCCAGGCAGCATTTCACAAAAATAGCCTTAATTAACTCGCAACTTTCTATTTTTTGGTCCAAAATCAAAGTAATTACGCAGTCAAAATACTACGCCAATACAAACAATCTGTAAATCAATAGACGATGCCTTTCCCCTGCAGAGCTAAAAACAATAAACCACAATTCCTGTTATTCACAAAAACAGAAATGGAACTTTGATCATGTCAGCGGAAACAGTTCTGACTAAAAATTTCCTTAAAAGTGCCAGCAATGGACCTGGTGTATATCTAATGCTTAGCGAAAAAGAAGTATTATATGTTGGCAAGGCAGGAAACCTACGCAAGAGATTGGCAACGTATGCGCGTTTTCCTGAATCAAAACATTCCAAGACTTCTGTCATGCTCTCAAAAGTACTTAAAGTCGATACTATATTGACAGCTACAGAAAAAGAAGCGCTTATCCTGGAAGCATCACTTATAAAAAAACATCGTCCCCGCTACAATGTAATACTTCGAGATGATAAAAATTATCCCTTGATAAAAATAACTATCAAGGACCAATGGCCCAGAATTATGGTTACCAGAAAACGCTTACGCGATGGGAATCGTTTTTTTGGCCCTTTTTCTTCCCCATCTGCCATGCGCTCAACATTGAAACTTCTTTTTTCCATGCTACCTTTAAGACGCTGCAAAAGAGTACGACAGCGTAAAAGAGCATGCCTCAATTACCAATTAAAAAGATGCCTTGGGCCATGTATTGACAAAGTAAGTCATGAGCAATACCAGACAATGGTTCACCAGGCCCTCCTTATCCTTGAAGGCAAAGACAAAGAACTCATCCCACAACTTGAAAAAATGATGGCTCTTTGCTCTCAAGAATTAAAATTTGAAAAAGCAGCCAAATATCGAGACTTTATTGATGGCATCAAACGTACTGTCGAAAAACAGGTTATCGTATCTGAACATTTTCGCAATCAAGATATATTTGGTCTATCTAGAAAAAATACCTCTATCGCAATAGCAATTTTGTTTGTCCGCTCTGGAAAAATAAGTGGCTCTCAAACATATTTTCTTGATGATCCTATCGGAGAAGATGATCGAATATTAACCGAGACTATTCTACAATACTACTCAACGCAACGTCCACCTCCCGAAGAAATTATTCTTGCAACAAATCCCGAAGATATCCAACTATTACACGAAAGACTATTAGATATCAGTAAAAACAAACTATCTATTATTGTTCCCAAGAGAGGAAAGAACAAACAACTTATTACCATGGCAAACAGCAATGCCACTCAGGTTTTCTCAGACTTAGATCGAAAAAAACAATCATGGGACAATCTTAGCAAAACGTTACAAAAAAAACTCTGTCTGCAAAAACCTCCTCATAGAATCGAGTGCCTCGATATATCAAATATCGGTGGCAAACAAGCTGTAGGCTCACTTATCTGTTTCACTGAAGGAGTCAAAGAAAAAAAGCATTATAGACATTACAAAATCAGGTCTAAAGATACTCCCGACGATTATGCAATGATGAAAGAGACATTACAAAGGCATTTCAAGAATACGACTTTACAATGTGATACACCAGAGCTATTTATAGTTGACGGGGGAAAAGGACAACTAAACATTGCCAAAAAAATCATAGAAAAAAGCGGACTTACCAACAAAATTGACCTTGTGGCAATTGCAAAAGGTAAACAGAATCAAGAAGAAAAACTTTTTCGTCCAGGCCGAAAAAATGCCATAATTCTCAAAAAAAATGACCCGGTGCTGCTCTTTATAATGCGCATTCGAGATGAATCTCATCGATTTGGAATCACCTTCCACAAAAAATTAAGAAAGAAAAAAATTTTTCTTTCTGCACTTGATAACATTAAAGGAATCGGAGAAAAGCGAAAGAAAGACTTGTTACGATCCCTTGGCAGCTTAAAAAGAATCCAAGAAGCTAGCCCCAATGAGTTAGCCCAAATACCTGGAATTGGACATTTACTCGCGGAAGACATATATCGACAACTACACCCTGAGAACAACACACCAAACACAAAAACTTGATTTTAATCACACCAAAATTTCTTTGATATTAACCAATTACAAACAAAATGGTAATTTGTATTACAAAAAAATAATAAAAAATGAATTGAAAAGATGCCCGCATCCAAATATATAATAGACAGAACAAAGCAAAAGAGATTAGCTGTAATCATTGCAGTGCAACAATAAACTGAAATTTTAAACCAATTGCATCAATTTTAAAACACTTTAAGGTCTCTTGAGAATGAAGACTATTCTCCAAAAATATCAATTATTTTACTCATTAATCATGAGTATCTGCCAAAGAGAGCCTAGACAATTCATAAAAATAAGAAAGCAAAAGCTACAACACTTTGATTGCAAACAAACTCTTTAGGTAACACAAAAACGCTACCCCCCTTAGAAAGAACGGCATAGATAATGCAAGACTCTATGTCTTGAAACAAACAGATTGCTTACGGTATAAATATAAATTTGTAAATCATCTTGCTATCCTAAGACTCACAAGTTAGAATTTAATTTCTAGAATAAGTTACTTTCTAATATGATAAGACAGGTTGGATCAACTCGATAATTGAGTGACAATAAAAATCATAAACGTTGGGGGACAATTAACACAAGACTTTGCCACACATTATCATTTGACAAGTATTTTTTATTAACATAAAATTCATCTTGATTTTATTCAAATTTTAAAACCGACAAAATCGTAATCTATATTCATTCTTAGCACTCAGATATTAACGAAACTGAAACAGCTGCAAAGAATGATTTATTACCAAACAGATTAAACAGAATTTCTTAATTCAAGAGGTAAACATGAAACGCAAAAATTATTTTATTACTGTTGCAGCCCTTATTTTCTTTCATTTATTTGCAAATCCCCTTCAAAGCTGTGTCGGTCGAGTATTGATTTTTGCGCTCTCAGACTCTCCAGACCAAATAGTCGTGGGTACTTTAATGGCAACACTCATTACTGAACGTACCGGCACAACAGTTCAATTTATTAAACCTGGAAACGAAGAAGCCGTACATAAAGCAATGACTGAGGGAAAAGCTCAAATATACCTCAATTACCTCAATTCTGGAAAAGCTCTCACTCCAGATGTCGGTGACGTAACAGATGACAATGAGTTGTATGTAAAAGTTCGCCAGAACTATCTCGATAAATTTAATTTTGTAATGCTCAAACCTCTAGGTTTCAAAGGACCAAATGAAGCTGACGGTTCAATCTGTTTTCCAGTCACAACTAAAGAAACTCTTAAGGGTTTTCCTGTACTTGATCGCGTTATCAATAAATTAGGCGGAAAAATCACTCCTGAATTAATCGCTGAATTAAGAGAAAAAGGAAAAACTGAAGGCCTGGCTAAAGCATCCAAAACATATTTGAAGAAAAACAGAATGATTTAGATTTATTAAATCGATGTAAAAATTATTTATTAAGTAAAGATAGACTGGCAGAAGAAAAGCCCAAATTAAGATCTCCTGCCAGCCCATCCTTACAGAAAAATTCCAACCCATTTAGATTTCCCTGTTTTCAACATTACAATGAGCCTTGGCTCCGGATAATTTATACAGATGACCATGGGAGCTTGACGCACCACAATACTGTATATTTTCAAGCATAATTGTAACGTTATTGATTTTTTAAGATTTAATATAAGATTAAAATAAAGGAGAAAGAATGAAAAAACTATCCTTACTACTTTTTGTGTGCCTGTTATGGACCAATGTAGCATGGGGACATGGAAATATTTCAAAACTTCCCAGTTCAGTACAAGTAATGCAGTACAAAATGAAACTTTACATGAACAAAAATGATCTTAATGCACGTAACGGTTTGGCAATGGCTCTCTACAGAACTGGAAAGCTCGATAAGGCCGTAGAAGAACTTACCACTGTTCTTAAGGCTGACCCTCAAAACTTCGATGCCACCGATGGAATGGGTGTTATTCTTATCAAAAAAGAAAAATACAAAGAAGCTTTAGAATATCTCCAAAAAGCTCTAGCGCTCAAAGAAAAAGATATTATGGTTCATGTGCATCTTGCCGTAGTATATGACAAACTCAACCTTGCTGATAAATCAAAAGCAGAGCTTGAAACTGCCGGATCTCTAGTCTCTGATGCCACAGAAATAGAGAATATAGACAAAGAGCTTAAAATTGTAAGCGGTTACTAAGAGGGATAACTCATGAAAAAATATTTTAGTCTTTTAATTGTCATCAGCTTGTTCTTTCTTTTTGGATGTCAGGAACAAGAAAAACAAAGCAACGCCAATACCGGCAGCACAAAAGCAAGCACACCGACATACTCAGGTGAGCCAATAAAAATGGGTTTTATGATTTGCGACAGTCTTCATGAAACCACTGCACGTTTTGCACCAATAGCTGCCTACCTAAGTGAAAAATTAGGCAGAAAAGTTGAACCTGTTTATGCAAATACCCATGAATTTGAAGCTCTTGTCAGAGATAAAAAGATTGACTTCTTTCACGGAAACTCCTTACTGGCCATAACTTTCAAAGAACTTTATGATATGGAGTTTTTAACTGTAGACGAGCGTGGCAGAAATGCTCACCTGTCTTCAGGAACAATAATTGCTCGTAAAGACAGCGGAATTAAGTCATATGCAGACATGAAAGACAAAACCATGGTTTTCGGTCCTGCACTTGCACCTTTTGGTTATATGGCACAATATGACATGATGATTCAAAATGGCGTGGACCCTGAAGAGGACCTAGCCTTTTACTCCATCCCCTGGGGATCAGCAAAACACGAAAAAGTTCTGTATGGTGTCTACTACGGCCGATATGATATAGGTGCTGCACCACGGATAGATGTCGACAAAATGGCTCACGAAGGAAAAATCAACTTAGATGATTTTATCATTATAGATGAAAGTGTGACTATGCCTTATTGCACTATTGGTGCACTTTCACATGCCGATAAAGATCTTACTGCAAAAATGAAACAAGCACTTATTTCCTTGACTGACAAAGATTATGCTACAGTTGATGGTGAAACATTTAACATAGTAAAAATTTCTTTAATTGACGGTTTCGCAGAAGCCGTTGACAGCGAGTATGAAGCAATCAGAACACGTCTGAAACGATTAAACCTTGCACCATATACAAAATATTAATTTGTTCATCTGATTTAATGTATATATAATGAATCTAATGCCATCATATGGAGGCTTCACAATGACAGGATCTATTCTTAACTTAGTGATTAAGAAAGGTGTTGCACCAATTGCAGGAATTGCACTTTCTATTCTCATGTTGAGTCCAGCTTTCGGCCAGGCTCTAGTTATCGAAAAAGGTGTCATCAAAACTGACACAATCTGGGACGGAGACGTTTTGATTAATGCTGACGTTGAAATTGCCAAAGGGGCAACTTTAACAATTATGCCTGGAACGACTGTTAAGTTTACCAAGATTGAACCTTTTGGTCCTGGAAAACTCTATGAAGAGAAAACACACCAGTTCCCGAGAGCTGAATTGATTATCAGAGGTAAAATCATTGCAAAAGGCACCAAAGAAAAGATGATCACTTTTACATCTGCTGCTGCCACACCAGGTCCTGCTGACTGGGGAGCAATTAATCTTCTAGACTCTATTGACAACGTGATAGAATACACTGATTTCAGCTATGCACATACTGCTATTCATGCCCATTCAGGCAGAGTAACAATTACAAACTCCTATCTTCATGATAACGGAGTTGCAATTGGCATGAAAAACGTTAAAGAATTCAAGACAAAAAGTGAAATGATTGTCAGAAACAATCTCATTTCCACAAATGGCGGAGGCCTGCTGTTTGGAAAAGGCGCTGTTATGATTGCAACCAAAAATGACATTATCAACAGTGAACTTTTTGGTATTTACTGCAAAAAAGGAGGCTCCTCCAGCGTAATCAAATACAATAATATTTCAAAAAACATGAAAGGTGTCTTATTCTTTGCAACTGAAAATTTTAAGATTCAGTATAATAATATTGCAGACAATGAAGATTACAACATGAGTCTGCTGACCGGTCAGGCTGCAGATGTTGATGCTCGTTTCAACTGGTGGGGCACAACTGACGAAACCAAAATTAAAGACATGAACAGAGATAAAGAAGAAGAGTCCGATCTTGGTACGATCATTTTTTCCGATTATACCAAAGAACCTATAGCAGACGCTTGTATGGCGAAATAACAGGTAGATAGTATAATGCGAATGGACTGGTTAGATAGATTAAATGTTACTGCAATTGCAGTGTTTTCATTAATCACCTTAGTGATGGTGGTAAATAATGAAATAATCAAGAGTAGGCAACCTGTTGCTCAAAAAAGTGACTTTGCTGCTGAAAGGGCTAGAACCTTTAAACTGCAGATCGAAAAAGAAGCTGTAATTTACAAAGAAGTCCGGGAATTAATTAAAACAAAAGATTATGTTCATGCTATCAGTCAATTAGATGAAATAATCAAAAAAAAACCCGGACTTTCCAGATCATATGTTCATATGGCTGAGATCAGTGTTGTTCAGAACAAGAAAGGGCAGGCACTCATGTTTTACAAAAAGGCCATAGAGTTGGAACCAGCATATGTTGACAAAAACTCCCCTATCAAGATTGGCCACGAAATAAAACCTTTAGTGTCCGAGATGAGAGGTATACTTGAAAAGAAAATCTCTCAAAGACCGGTAAGTAAAGAAACAAAAACTGCTCTAAAGGATGTTTACTACCTGCAGAGAAGATTGGCTGGAGGATGTGAATAAATTGAAAGCACTTAGATTAATTGATATCACCATCGTTACCGGCGCACTGCTTGGTATAGGCAGCATTATACTTAGTGCCTATGGAAATCCCATAAATTCCGGTATTTGTATTTCATGTTTCATGGAAAATGTTGCAGGAGCAATGCAACTGCATGACAACCTGAGAATGTCCTATTTGCGTCCTGAAATAATGGGATTTGTTATTGGGTCATTTTTCATGGCAGTCTACGGAAGAAGATTCAGGGTAAAAGGTGGCTCATCACCAATGGTGAGATTTCTACTCGGCTTTTTTATCATTATTGGCTGTGCTGTCTTTATAGGTTGTCCCATTAAAATGATCCTGCGACTTGCCGCTGGTGACCTTACAGCAGTTGCAGCAACACTTGGGATGTTATTTGGCATCTGGATCGGATCTAAATATATTAGAGGTGGATTCAGACTTGACCCTGAAAGGGATTTGCCCAAATTTAATGGATATCTTTTTCCTATCTTATCTGTACTGTTTCTATTATTTGTCTTTCTAGAACCAACCTTTATTAAAAAAGGTGAGGCAGGACCTGCGGCTGCTCATGCTCCAGTTATTATCGCATTGGTACTTTCCCTGGTAATAGGTGCCTTTGCCCAAAAATCTGGTTTATGCATAACGGGTGGATTTAGAAACTTCTTCTTGTTTCGTGAAAAAACGTTAATGAATGGCATTCTTACCACCGTCGTAACTGCCTTTGTTGCAAATCTATTCCTTGGCCAATTTAATATAGGTATGCATGGTCAACCTGCTTCTCATGAAGATCACTTATGGACTTTTTTGGCATTGACCCTTGTTGGTCTTGCATCAGTCTTGATAGATGGTTGTCCTTTCAGACAATTAATTAAAGCCGGACAGGGAGATATTGATGCAGGAATCACCTCCCTTGGCATGTTATTTGGCAGTGCACTTGCTATCAGTTGGTCTCTTGGAGGAAATTCTGCTGGTACTACCTTTCAGGGAAGAATAACAGTATTACTAGGTTTTATTTTTACCTTTTTGGTTATCTATTTTTACAGAGTAAGGAAAAACAGGTCAAAGCCTTGAGATTACAGCACATTTAATTTAAGTTAACCTAATTTTAACCAAAGACCATCAAATACTATATAAAGGGTTAAAGCTTTAAAGATCAATTATTAACCCTCAGAGGGGTAATCTGGAATGAAATGGTTTAAGAAAAAAGAAAAAAAAGTAGAAGATGAGGCATCAAAAGCCAAACAAGCTACTAGGGGATTATTAATTTTTCCCCATGCTGCAACAGTAATCTCTGTAGAGGAGGTTTTAAAAGATGAAGGGTATGAAATTAGAGTTGTCAGCCCACCACCATCTTACAGAACTGGGTGTGATCTCAGTGTAGAGATACCGCTCTCTGAAGAGTCTGTAATCTGTGGCATTTTAGAAAAAATCGGATTGGCACCAATGGATGTTATGCCTATTACTGGAAAACAGATGGAGCCACTCCGTTTTATTAGAAGTAAAGATTATGGAGATTACCTAATGGTACGCGCTGCCAACATGAAAATGACTGTTGACAAGCGAACCAAGGTGATTGTTAATATTTCAGGTGGTGGGTGTCCTGATGTACCTCATATTGCAACAAGCATGTTAGGAAAAAGACTCCGGGATGCGCCCAATCCTGGAGACGTCGGCTTTTCTTTGTGCGCTTACTCTTTGAACCATGCTCGTGAAGAAATAATAAAAATGATAGGGGATTAATAATATGCTTCTTTTAGCTGGGGCCGTACCTGTTGAAAAACTTCCACTTATTCATGGAAAAATTAAACTTACAGACAGCGGCGTTAATATTGAAGGAAACGACCTCGATATTAATAGAGGATTCGAGGCCATGGCCACATCTGCTTATCACACTTGTACAGTATTAGGTCTAGAGGCACCAACTGCACTTGTAGCCGGTGATATAGGCAAACGTGATGGTAGTGAAAAAGTTTATGAGCATATTGCGCAAAATCTGCCTCAAATGGATGTTGATGTTTTAACACTCCATTACATCATGCCTGATTTGCATCGAAACAAACGTGTTTTAAAAACAATTGTTGAAATGGGTGACAAAAAACCATTTTTAATTGCAGATGCAGGTAGCATGTATGTTGCAAAGACTGGTGGCGATTCTCAAATCTACGATTTATTTACACCTGACCTCGGCGAGGTAGCTTTCCTCGCAGATGATCAAGCAGATCACCCCACATATACTCGTGGATTTATTTTCCATATGGAAGATGATGTTCCTGAACTGATTAGACGAGCCTATGAGGCCAATAACTGCCCAAAGACAATTTTTGTTAAAGGTAGTACTGATTATATATGCCAGGATGGAGTTATCTTAGAAACAATAAGTGAACCAATAATTGAAACCATGGAACCCATTGGCGGTACCGGTGATCTTATCACCGGAATGATAAGCGCCTTGATCTATGGCGGAAAAGAACCTGCTGAAGCCTGCATTATTGCTGGGCTCGCCAACAGGAGAGCTGGTGAACTTTCTAAACCTACTCCTGCTACGCAGGTACAAGATATTTTAAAAGTTATTCCAACAGCTATCGAAGAGATACTTACAAAACGTGCCTGATACCGGGTTAACAAAACTTGGAAATTTCATTAACAATGATGTGAAAAACAAGTTATGGAGATCAAGTTATTTTTTTTTAAAAAATGTACCATCTAGAAAAAAATACTATCAGCAAAAATGCTGAGGCGATTACAAAAGATAGGGGCTGAAATCAAACGGGCAGTAAAATGCCATATTTTTTAAAACATTGATAAATACACAGCCCCGAAGTACCACATAAATAAATCGACAGCCATTTTTTGTTTATACATACTGTTCATATTGTGTAATTAAATTTTTGATTTAACACAAACATTGTGTATGCCATAAGCAAATGTAAAAGTTGTGATAAACCTTCTTTTACTAATTAACTGGTTATTTTTTATAAAAAGAGATCAAACAGAGGTATAACTGAAAGATGTCATTAGAAAAATCCTCTACAATTATTCTTCCCCAAGGCCAGTGGGATGATCTTTTAGCTCACTGCAATAGAAAACTTGCCGAAGATTATCTACCAGATGAAACTCATTATCCGCGTGCGTATGGTTTGATTGCTGGAACCCAACAAGGAAGCGAACTGCATATCGGCTCTATCATGCCTGTTAAACGAAACGTAAGGCGGGATGAACCATTTAAGACCTATATGGATAAAATACTGACAGAACATGCCGTGCCATCCAAAACACCATTAAGTGAAAGAGCATGGATGACTGATCCTATCGAGTTGAAAGATTGGTATGAAAAATGTGATCAGGAAAACCTTATTATCATAGGCACCTATCATAGTCATATTGTTCCATGGGATCATGACCCCATCAGGGATACACCAACGCATCTTGATACTCTTTTAGCTGAGGGCAGTAACTTCTATCAGTTTATTATCTCACTCGTCGATATTGACCGTCCCATAATAAGAGCATTCTACGAGGGGCACAATGACAAAGAAACGCCGGTTGCTCATCGGCCATAAATAATTAGATGTGATAAGTATATGACTGATTTTTTAAAAAAAGATCCTGAAATTCTCATCGAATATACCGACCCAATTGAAGGATTCAAAGGGTGGTTGGCAATAAATTCACTGTCCCATAAAATTTGTGCCGGCGGTTTGAGAGTTCAAAAAGGACTGACTAGCCAGATAGTATCAGATTTGGCAGCCACAATGACATTAAAAATGCGCATTGCCAGTATTCGCGCAGATGGTGCCAAAAGTGGTATTGACTATGATCCTAATTCACCTGGCAAGGAGGAAGCCTTGTCCAGATTCCTACGTTCTATCCGTCCCTTTCTTCTTGAAAGATACTCGATGGGACCAGATCTGAACACTAAGATGAAGGAATTGGACCGCATTACTAAACGTATGGGAATATCTTCCATAAAAAATGCGATTGCTAAGGCCCAAGGAATAGGACTACCATCATTTTTAAATCGTTATAAAATTCTTGAGCAAACAGCTGGTTTTACTACGCTTGGTAATTTGAGATCTGGTTTTGGTACGGCCTCTGCATGTCTAGGTGTTCTTGAGTATCTCAATATCCCTGCCAATGAAGCAACTGTAGCTATTCAAGGATTTGGCGGTCTTGGTGGAGCTGCTGCTTACAGTCTCCATGAGGCAGGCGTGAAAATTATTGCAGTTGCTGATAAAGAAAAAAGTCTTTTCGAGGCTGACAAACCACTTGATATCCCAATGTTATTACGAGGATCAGACAATGGAATAATGCCTTACAATGACTCTTTTGGAACCTATAAAGGTTGTGAAGAGATTTTTAAAATTAAAGCAGATGTTCTTATACCTGCTGCCATTGAAAATGTTATTACAACTGAGAATGCTAACGATCTCAAATTTAAAGGAATTGTTTGTGGTGCAAACCTTGCATCGTCAAGAGATGCTGAAGAAAAACTGCATAAAAAAGGTGTGATTCTCATTCCCGACTTAATAGCGGGTAGTGGTGGATCCGTTTCAATGGACGGCCTATTTGGTCCTATATACCCACCGTCTGTACAGGATGTACTCGACCACGTTGACACAAGAATGCGGCAAATCATCAAAAATGTGATAAAGAGAAGCAAACAGGATGACCTAATTCCTAGAGAGGCTGCTTTGAAAATTTGTTCAGAAGCTCCTATCCATCCTGAAGTTAAGCCATATGGACGATTGGAAGACGCCTCATAATAATTTTGTATCAATGTTATTAGAAAACTTATCTCGGATTAAACATGCTTTTAACCTAGATCCTATATAATTTTTTAGTCCGAGATTAAAAGCTCTGTTCAGCGTACAATTTATAAGACACTCTATGAATGCACATCCATTTGATTTTGAAATTAACCAAAATGTCTATAGCACCACTGAACTAGTCGCAATTTTCGATGAAAAAACCAGGTACCAACGCTGGCTTGATTTTGAAGCGGCACTGGCTTGTGTACAAGCTGATTTAGGAATTATACCTGCCGAAGCTGCTCAAGATATTAAAAAAAATGCCAAAATCGAGTGTCTTGACCTAGATGCCATACAGAAAGCATACCAGAAAAGTCGTAATTCAATAGTACCACTTCTCAATGGCCTCCGTAATGCATGTAGCAAAAATTTCGGAGAATATGTGCATTATGGTGCCACAACACAGGATGTTATTGACACATCAGAAATTCTTGAAATTCGTGATACTATCACAATTTTATACCGTGACCTGAAAGCACTGGAAAGTCATTGCCTTGCATTAGCCAAAAAGTACTGCAATACTCCTATGGCTGCACGAACTCATGGACAACAGGCATTACCAACAACATTTGGTTTAAAAGTTGCAAACTGGTTGAGCGAAATCAGACGAAATATCGAGCGTTTAAAAAATATCTCTTCACGAATAATCTGTGGTCAGTTTGGTGGTGCTGTCGGAACACTTGCAGCTCTAGGTCCAGATGGAATGCTCATCGCTCAGAAAACTCTCAAAAAACTTGGCCTAGAGCACCCTGGAATCTCGTGGCATACAACTCGTGATAATATTGGTGAATTCTCAGCAGTCCTTTCACTTATTGCAACATGTCTGGCAAAAATTACAAATGAAGTTTTCCAGTTACAAAAAATTGAAATTGGTGAATTATTGGAACCTGCGCCTGCAAAATCCGCAGCCAGCAGTACCATGCCCCATAAAAGAAATCCTGTTATTAGCCAGCGAGTTGTAGCACTTTCTCGCCATGTTCGTTCTTTATCTGGAACTATTATTGAGAGTATGGCCCATGAGCACGAACGTGACGGAAGATGCCTATGGTCAGAATGGCTTGCTGTACCTCAAATCTGTATTTATACCGGAACTGCATTAAAATATACCTTAGATGTCATTAAAGAGCTTACTGTCCGCGAGGATAAAATGCTTGAGAATCTATATGTACAAAAAAACATGATCACGTCTGAGTGGCTTTTATTTAAACTCAGCAATCTTATAGGTAAAATGAATGCATTGGATAAACTACGAGAATTATCAAAAAAAGCTATAACGGAGAAAAGAACCTTAAAACAGGAAGTTATCGATGATCCAGAAATAGGATCATTACTTAAGGCAGAAGAACTTTCTTTTCTCGACCATCCAGAAAAATATCTAGGTCATTGTTTAAGTATTATAAACAATTGTATTCAAAGCATTGAAGATACACAGAAATCTGATCCAGAGAGGCTTTAAGATATGTCACAATGTAATTCATACAGCCATATTATTGATTCAGGATTTTATAGTGGTGGATACACTACTAATGAAGCCAGAAAACTCTTCTGCGATAAATATCGATATCAACGCTGGGTAGATGTGGAAGCCGCCTTGGCTCTGTCACAGGCTGAACTAGGACTGATACCCGAATATGCAGCTAAAGCTATCGCTGATAATGCTCAATTACACAAACTGGATCTTCAGGCTATCCGACGTGGTGTTCAGGAAACCAGCCACTCTCTTATTCCTTTGCTCGAAGCTCTCAGAAAAGTTTGTCCTGGTGATTCAGGTCAGTTTATTCACTTTGGCGCCACTACTCAAGATATTCAGGACACTGCTCAATCATTGGAGATGAAAGATGTCTTAGCCATTGTTGAGCGAGATCTGCTTATTATAATTAAGCTCCTGATTAATCAGGCAATAAAGTATTCTGATATTGTTATTATTGGACGAACACATGCACAGCATGCCTTACCTATGACCTTGGGCTTAAAAATAGCCGTATGGATAGACGAACTCTGGCGTAACTACGAACGACTACAATCAACCAGGAAGCGTGTTCTCGTAAGTCAACTTTTTGGTGGAGTTGGCACAATGGATGCTTTTGCTGACAAAGGCCTAGAATTACTAGAACTTTTCTCAAACAAACTCGGTCTGGGGGCACCCTTAACTGCTTGGCATGCCTCCAGGGACAGGTCTGCAGAATATCTTACGACTCTGGCTATGATTTCAGGAACCATGGCTAAAATTGGAAACGAAATTCGTGTGTTATCAAGAAATGAAATTGGTGAAATGGAAGAACCCTTCCAGATGGGTAAAATCGGTAGTTCAACTATGCCCCACAAGAGAAACCCAGAGATGTGCGAGCAATCCGTGGTCCTCGCCCGCCTGATCAAATCTAATGCGTTGCTTGGTATAGAGGGTCTAATAAATGATCATGAACGAGATTACCGAACTGTCAGAATGGAATGGGTCACGATCACTGATAGTTCGCTCTATATTTGCGGACAACTTTCAATAATGAAAGATCTTATTGAAGGTCTGATTGTTTATGATGAACGAATAAAGGAAAATGTTAATAAGGCAGCTACATTAATTTCAACTGAGGCATTAATGTTTTTCCTTGGGAAAAAAATAGGTAAACAAACAGCACATAAAATAGTTTACGATACTTCAATGGAAGCTATTGAAACCCAACAACCACTTATTGATCTACTGATGAATCACCCCCAAATCACTGGAAAATTTAATAGAGATGATTTGAAAAGTGTAATTGACCCCGGAAACCATGTTGGAATTTCCAAAAAACTAACAGATAAAACAATTGATTATGTAAACGGTATGATTCAACAAATAAAGCCCCCTAATGATTCGGAATTACAATGCCCATTATATGGCGAAGAAGAATGTTGTGATATCAAGTATTAGTTTTCAGTATTGAAATATACGCATATTTTTTTTAAAGAAGATGCATTTTTTTAAATCTCTTTTTTATTGTCAGGTATAGCAGCAGCTTAGGCAGGTAATGATTCATTATATGACCAAGATAGAAAATATAGTTTTAGATTCAACTATCACAAGTATTTATCTCAAACAAGTAATAAACAATATTTACGCCTCTTTTTTATAACATTGATTACTACTTTCCCCGGTACATTGTTTAAATAAGTATAATTCATTTTTGTGGTACATTCCACCTTGAAAGAATGACTCCAGTGCCTCAACTTTCCAGTAAAACAAATATTGAATGCTACTTTTTCACCTCTTCTTACCTGTTTCACTTTTTTACTTATTGAATATATTAAGTTCTCCTTTACTTACACGCATCATTTTAATAAATTAGCAAATATTACTTTTAGATTCTGGGCATTAGACTCATCTACTTTAATGACTTGATATTTTACCATCTGGAAAAACAAAAATAAGCCCAACTTAACAACCGAAGATCTTTCCCACTTATGAGCAGTATAAAAAAACTGATCTTTTTTATTCAATTAATCCTCTGCTTTCCCTGTATATCTTTTGCGGTTACAGAAAGTTGCGTCGAAGCTAGAGACTGGCTCAATCGTGGTCTTCTTCTCCATGATGGATCCCAAAAAGAAATACTTTTTTACAAAAAAGCTGTTCAACTCTGCCCTGATCTGATAGCCGCATACAACAGAATCGGTGAAATTTATAAAAAGAGAGGAGAAACTGAACTGGCCCAACAGGCTTTTTCCACAGCCAGAGCTAAAGGAGAAATAGAGTTACAATCAAACAAGCTTAACCAAAATCCCGATATAATACCCAAAAAAGTATCAGATCCATACAATAACATTTCATCTCCAAAGATACTTTCTCCCAACGTTCCCAGTGATTTTATTCAAAAAGATTTTACTACCAAAGATAATTGTACTGTTGGGCGTGAACTTGTGCACCATGGTTTTTTTCTCCACGATGCCTCTGACAAAGAAATAGCTTATTACCAAACTGCAGTTGAGTTATGTCCAGAACTCATTGCTGTTTACAATCGAATAGGTGAGATTTATAAAAAAAGAGGAGAGCATGAACTGGCGAGCCATGCCTTTCGTTTAGCAGAAACCAAAAGTAACTCAAACGCCATTGACATCTATAATAGTCTCATCGCCACAGAGAAAAAAGATGATGACGCACCTGAAATATTCTCACTTGATCAGTTTAGTATTTCTGGCCAAAACAATGAAATAAACACTTCCTATCAGTCATTGTCTCCAGAAGAATATGTAAATCTTCCTGGTCAATGGTCAACTGATAATTGTAAAGACGGTAGAAACTGGTTCCATCTTGGTATATTTCTTCATAACGATTCTGATCAGGAAATTTCCTATTATAAAAAGGCCATTGAACTATGCCCTGAACTAACTCCTTCTTACAGTCGAATTGGCGAAATCTACAAAAGAAGGGGAGAATTTGAGCTTGCTTATTATGCCTTCCAAATGGCTGAAGCTGAAATTACTACTGCAACAGAAGAACAATCACCCATCGTAGCCAAATGTTCAGATGCCAGAAACATCCTCATTGATGCACTAACCCTATCAAAGGATGATCCAAATCAAGAAATTTATTTTCAAAGAGCACTTGCGCAATGCCAGGATCTTTCTACTACCTTTGAAACCATTGGAAACATCTTCAATGACAATATCAGTGAGCAACCAATCTCCCCTGATTGTGATAAAGCTAAAATTTGGTTACAGGAAGGCTTAAACGAACGAGGTGGTCTTGAAAAACAGGCAGAAATATATCATAGAGCTCTTACATTATGCCCACGCATGGGATATTCGTTCAACCAACTTGGCATATTCTACCAAAATTATGTTTCAGAACAAGAATTTATCAGCAAGATGGACCTCAGCGAACAGCAACAGATGTCCTCCTCTATTAATATTAAGACAAACCCTCCATCAGGTAAAAAACCTAGATATCCTAGCCTCAATATTAACAAGGGATTGGAGCCCGATAACTGCGATGAAGGCAGAAAATGGTATAATGAAGGCATCGCCTTGCGCGATAATTCTAAAAGAGAGGCATCATATTATGAAAAAGCCATTGCATTATGCCCAGACTTTGCAGAAGCTTATAACGCTTTAGGTAAAGTTTACAAAAATCATGGAGAATACGATCTGGCTATTAAAGCCTATCGTACAGCAAAGGTTAAATCATTATTAAGTGGTAAACAAGCTCTGGTCATTGACCCCTCAATGGAACTTGGCGAAATTTATCGTAGACAGTCCAAATTCGCTATGGCTGCCGATGAATTCAAATCCGTGCTTGAAATGGAACCTGAATCCCGTTTTGCCCAAAACCAGATGGAGTATATCAATAAACGAACTGGTAAATATCAACTTTCAACAGATACTCCAGAAGAAATGCTCACAAACGCCACTTTCACTAGAATTTCTGGATTAGCTTTACCAAAAGGAACATTGTTGACTGATTTTCAAATTCAGCATTGGGTACAACGAACAACTCTAACACAGGATGTCTTCACAGAAGAAATTCCTCTGACTATTGCTCCATCCACCACTGAAACCGATGTGACAATGCTCATATGGGGCCTGCGTTACGGCTTGACTAATAGATTCACTATAGGAATAATCCCAATGGTGACTTCAAGAAGGGCTCATTTACCAAACAACACAACTGGTGCCGAAGCAGTTCCTGAAGTAAATGGGATAAGTGATACTATCCTTATGGCTAAATATCTTATCTGGGGAATAAGGCAACAACATTTTTCGGGATACACCTTAATGAGCATCCCTACAGGTGACGAAAATGCCCAAGCTATGAATGCAGGTGTTGTACGTAACATGCCCATGGGTTCAGGTAGTTTTGATTTTACTACAGGTCTCAGTTTTTCTACCAGCATACCAACTGAAACTATTCACACCAGCCTAAAAGACATGGCCCCATTTACCTTTCATGGAAATGCTGCCTACAGATTTACTGATGGCAGAGTGGTAGGTGATCAATTTACCTTGAACCTCGCCCTTACCCATCCTGTTAAGGAATTCATCAGCTATGCCCTTGAACTCAATTACAGGTGGCGAGATGAAATCAGGAGAACTCAATTTCTTACCATTTTTCAACAAAGGCCTGATGTGGTGGGTCCAGAATTTGATCCAGTTTTTATGGGTACCGAAACTATTGAGACCCAGGTAATAGATAAAGGTGGCCATGTTTTATTTTTTTCACCTAGCCTGCAATTCGAATTAAGTAAGGGGTTCAAAATCGAAATTGGGGTGAAGATACCTTTTCTTACTCCTGACTCAGCTGTTACAGAAGATCTAGTCTATCACCTTGGTGTGACAAAATTTATTTTTTAATGTTATTCCCATGAAAAAAATTTATCTTCTTATCTCAATACTAACCCTTTCATCCACTGTACTGCAATTTGATCTATCTTTGACCACTTGGAATACACCTTGGGCCATCATGATCAATCCTTTTGCAATTACACATAGTTACGCCCAAACTCTTTCAAAAAAAATTAAAAAACCAGCAAAAGTAATTATTGAAAACAATAAGTTTTACCTTAATGGACTTGCTGGTATGCGTATCAAAGGAAGTATCCCGATTTCAATCAATTCATGTGATTTTTTTGAAAATGGTCGAGGCGGGATGGATATTGAAAAAGAAGCAAAGGTCACCATTACTGATAGTAAATATTCCAGAAACAGACGTGGTGGTATCAACATAGAAGATGCAGAACAGATTATCATTAAAAACAGCGCCATCTACGATAACTGGCGTGGTGGAATGCGCCTTCAAAAAGAAAAAAGTCTTGATGACAGCGTAATGAGTGTTCATCTGGAAAATAATCGCATCTATATGAACGCGGAAGGCGGCATCAGATCTCAACCATATCCTGGTGCCAAAATAGATTTAAAATTATTGAAAAATGAAATTTTTGAAAATATGCAAGCCGGAGTCAGAGTAGAAAATTTAACAACACTCACTGCCAGCCATAATAGATTTCATCACAATGAAACAGCTGGAATTATTGCTCACGAATCAACACTACCGCCAACACTCGATATATACCGTAACATTTTCAACTTTAACAGGGGACCTGGGATTCATATCTATACTGGCATTAATGGCAAAATTGGAATCAGTAATAACTGGATATATGATAACCAACAATCAGGAATAATATTAGCATTTCGTGAGACATTGTTTAATACAGTTATTGATATTGACATCATGCATAATACCATTGTAGGCAATGGGAGTCTTGATCAAGGTGCAGGAGTCAGGAATGACAGTAATGGCCGATTAAGGATAATGAACAACATTATCGCCTACAATTATATAACCGGTATTAGATCAGCTGGTTGTGAAGATGATTATTCCTACAATCTCATGTATGCAAATGGAAGTGTTGCCAACTGCTGTGATGATCCATATTCAGCTCCATTCTGGGTAGAAAAAGTACAATATGCCGGTTGTTCTGGTCGAGGAAAAGGTGAGCTTATTACTAATCCTTTTTTTGTTGATCCTGACAACTACGATTTTGATATTAAAGAACACTCCCCAGCAAAAAATGCTGCGATTATAATTGACGGCCACGGTACTTCTAACAATCCTTATGCAAAAGATATTGGAGCCACAGGTGGCCCTTATGCAGACTTATAAATGCCTTAATCCACGTCACTATTATGATGCTCATTAATTTTACTAAATCTCTTTTGAAATTTATCTCGGCAAAGAGCATTATCGTTTTGTTATGTTCTACAATTATCAGCTTAGGCTTGGTCAGTTGTAAAGTTCCCAAATTTTTATCGAGCCAAGTATCAGAAAAAACAATTTCCGCTGAATATACATCATCTCAAAGTGACATTTCACCTAGAGAATGTGGCAAATGCCATACCACCATTTTTAACCTTATTAAAACTAAAGGAGGCAAACACAGAATAAATTGTCGCCGTTGCCATGAAAAATTTCATACATACAATCCAGCGAAAGACAATTATGAAGAAAGTCTACCAAAATGCTCACAATGCCATACAAAACCACATGGTGACAAACTTATTGAATGCACAGCCTGCCATCAACAAGTCCATACTCCATTAGAAATACCTGCCAGTGACCGTCTCTCAATAGGATGTGATGTATGCCACGCCTCAATAGATAAAGAAATTAAAATGTTTATTACCCAACATTCTAACTACTACTGTTCTATTTGTCATCACACCCAACACGGATACAAACCGGAATGTATGGAATGCCATATGCCTCACGCTCAAAACATGTCCCAAACTGATTGTTTGACTTGCCATCGCCCTCATCAGGCTCAACAAGTTACTTACCCTAGAGAAACACCCAATCAGACCTGTGCCCTTTGCCATAAAATGGCCTATGACATACTAACAGAAAGCAACACTAAGCATGCAGTTTTCAGATGTACAAAATGTCATCCAGACAAACATAGAACTATTAAACAATGCCAGGAATGTCATATTCAACCACATGACACATCCATTACTGAAACGACTCAACTCTGCGGCACATGTCACGGAATCGCACACAGTCTTGTAATATGACCTCTATCCGAATTAGCATATTCCTACTTATTAACCAGCTTCTCATGTTAGCACTCGGAGTTCCCCTCTCTTTTGCTGCAAAGTCAGAACTACAATTCAACATTATCGAACCACTAAATTTCTCGACAACTTATTCGTTTCCCGTCAGTGTGATTGTCCAATTAGATAATGACACTCTAGCCGATACTTTCAAAGCAACCTTTAATGGTACAGACATAACAAATAAATTTTCTCAGCAACAAGATCGGTTACAGGCTTTTTTAACTCCAGAGGACGGGCTTAAAGTTGACATCGACAAACGAACCCTGAAAAAAATCAATATACTCAAAACTTCCATTAAAAAAGTTAATTCCGATACAGTTACGCAAAAAGAAATAAACTTTTTCGTAAAAGTTGATAAACTCGCAAGCATTGGCCCTGATGGAGGAATATTTTCCAGCAAGGATAAAAAATTCTTCATTGAAATACCTCCTGATGCCTTAACTACAACTAAAACAATATCTTTAACTTATAAAAAACGTTCTGGCTCTTTAGCTCACGAATACCTGCTTTCGCCGATGCATCTAAAACTTCAAAAACCCATGATGGTTTACTTTGTATCTAAAAAAACTCGCGGAACGATGAAAATAAAGGAAACTGATATTTTTCTGCTCTCCGGCAAGGATTATCCTCGAAAACTTAAAAAATCAACCATGGATTCACTCCTATTTGCTGGGAAAAGATTGCCCTTACCCATTCAGGAAGAACTTAAAGATACAGATAAAATTTTAGTAATGGGCAAAACCCCATTCTTTAATCAATTCACCCTTTCCTATAACAAAAATATTGGCATCCGTTTTTCTGATTTACCCTATATAACTGAATTTCGATTACCCATTGGCGATGATTCAAATCCTTATTACAGCTGTGGAACGCCTTACGAGCCACCTTCTGACAATGATTTGGGAGAATTTTTTTCATTACTGAAACAACAAAACGATAAATTAGCCAATGGTTACAACCCCATTTTCAACAAAAAAAGTCAGAATAATTCATGGGTAGTCAAGGTCGGTTTTCAACAAAAGATAAAACAATTTGCATCTTCCTCAGAAGAAATAATTATTAACAATGGTGTTGATTGGTATTTTACAGGAAAAGAAAAAGGCTATCCCAGGTTGCCTGTTCATGCTATAGCAGATGGTATTATTATCAGCAGCAGTAAAGGATATAACAATAGTGTTGTAATCGCTCATAACACGCCTTTTGGTTTTATTTTTTCTATATATTCACACCTCGATGAAAAGTCCCTTTGCTCTGTTGGAACTACTATTCAGAGAGGAAATGTTATAGGTACAATTGGAAGTGTTAAAAGTGGTGTTCCTTACCTTCATTTTGAGATCGCAAAAGCAGTATTGCTAAAGGATAGTGGTCCATACTCTGATATCATAGCCCCTATTTATTGGCATGGTCTCTGGAACGCAAACGAGATTCAGGAAAAATACTTTGATCCGACCCATTTTTTAGATACAATTTCAGGTAAATACAGATGGGACTTTTCAGAAGATAATAACAATGAGGGTTGGTCTATATTACAGGCCGACAACTCGATTAATAATGGAGTTATACAGGTTAGGGATGACAATTTAATAATTGATGCAAAATTTGATTATTTCCAGGTAATGAGTCCTCCACTGAACCTAGATGCTTCTACCTTTGATACTGTTGTTCTACAAATTAAGAACAATTCTTTAAGTAACAGAGGAAAAGTATATTTTACAAGCCTTACATCTCCTCGATATTCTGACATAAAATCTGTACCGTTTAACATTGACAACAATGAAGAATATCAAAGTTATACCATCAATATGACCCAGAACAGTAACTGGAAGGGTGTTATAACCGGAATACGTTTTGCCTTTGAAAACAGACCAGAAACTGACATAGCTCTCTTGGAATTTGAATTAATCCGCCTGGGGAAATCTCATATTTCACCTGTTAAAAGTACCGGACAAAGACAATGCTATGACAATCTGAAAATAATCCCATGCCCCACTGAAGGTGCTCCATTCTATGGCCAGGATAATATTTCACTTTCTATGCTACCTGATTATGCAGAACAGAACATAAATAGTGATATTGTGATTTTTGACAAAATCACTAATATTACCTGGCAAAAACACAGCAATAACCAAAAATATTCATGGGAAGATGCTGTTGAATTTGTAGAAAATCTCCAGTTTGCTGGCTATAGCGACTGGCGCCTGCCAACCAGCAAAGAATTCCAATCCATTGTTTATCAAAGTTGCCAATCCCCAGATTCTGAAAAAGAACTAACAATTGAGTGTTTCCCCTACGCTAAAATTGATGTGTCCTGCTTCTGGACCGATATAAGTAAAAGCTATTATGACCCAAATGCCCAAAAATTTTGCTTCAACTCTAACTTAACCCGGCAAACAGAGAAAAAAGAACAAAATTTTGTTCTGGCTATTCGTGGCAAGAAAGCACTACCTGCTGTTTTCCGAGACAACCACAATGGAACAGTGACAGATATCACCACAGATCTGGTATGGCATCAAGCTGAAAATAAGTCAATGACCTGGAAGAACGCATTGAAGTATTGTCAAAATCTTATAATTGGTGGATATAATGATTGGCGTTTACCAACTATTAAAGAACTTTCCACCCTACCTGATGACACCTTTCCAAGATACCGTATTAAAAACGAATACTTCAGAGGGGCACGCCCTGCTGGTTACTGGTCTAGCTCCACCAGTCCTCTTTTTTCTGATTTTGCGTGGTTTATTCGATTCGACGACGGCCTCGAACACAGTGGGCATAAAGGACGACGCTATTTTGTAAGAGCGGTCAGGAGTGAAAAACAACCCTCTTATGAGGCTATCGTAGTTGAAGAAGATCTAATCACAGAAGACGATGTGACAGAAGACCAAGACAACGAAATAGAAGATATTGAAACAGAAGACAACATGGATGAAGATATCCTAGCACCCAGCCCTATTCCTTTCCAATAAAGATCCAGGCCCGAAGGACCCGGTTTTGGTTGCCCCTTGAAGGGACGAGTATATAACCTTCTCCCATTGGCATTTGGTGAGCACCGGAAAAGATGCCGATGAAGGATTTTAAGC
>PJEL010000643.1_pt1 | contig 40837 bp, 35 predicted proteins | sample 1853271 | NCBI WGS metagenome assembly PJEL01 (sample SAMN08108733, study PRJNA415343) | Invertebrate metagenome, whole genome shotgun sequencing project. | host: Globobulimina | place: Sweden: Gullmar Fjord | collected 2015-08
AGCTTTAGCTTAGAGCTTCTAGGAGCTAAAGCCCCTTTCTTTTTTCACTATCACTGCCATTGCACAAGTGCCCAGAAGGTTTATTGCGTCTTATTTTGGCTCCACGTCCACTATTGACAAACAGATAAGACACCTCTTTTTGGATAACTCCTTACATGAGTTAGTATTAATTTTATTGCCCTTTGCTTAATAACATTAGAAGCATTTCTATCCGCATTATCGGTGTGCACGAAAGCAATAGATAAAAACATAGGTTGACTATTAGGGTTGTTGGTCTCAGAGTGAAGAGTTGGCACATTACCAGGATGTATGATGAGCATTTACTTTAAAAACTACTTTATTTACTTTCTTCGCTTTATAGTTAGTAAAGGTTTCTAATAAATGCCAATTTTTATCTAAGATAGCTTTGTTTAAACCTGCTTTTGGGATAGTGTTATTTTTTAACCAATTCCCTTTTTCGCCTTTCTTTGCTTTAGGTTTTTTGGTCATTTGGCTTGTTTTAAGGTATTGGAAAGTAATAACCTTAGTACCTTCATTATTAACTAGTTTATGACTGGTTTGATGACAAAAGTTTTTCCTGATATTTGCTATGCTTTCACGTTGGTGAAGAAAGTCTAATTTTTGTTTTATACCTTCTATTACTTCCTTTCTTCTGCCTTAAAAGTTTTTTTTGAAACCGCCTGAGGAGGCTTTCTAAAATTGTTTTATTGTTTTTTTCTTCCTTTGTAAAATCAAAAAAACCTTTATTCTCAGAACACTGAACAGGCACTTTTACGCCCACCCTCTATACCTATAGTAGTTTTTCCAAATAATCTTTTCTGTGCTTCTTGAGGTTGGTTAGTTGTTGTTTCTTGGTACTCTGTTTTTTGTTTTGAGATTCCTCATAACAAAAAGAAACCTAATACTTATTATGTATCTTTTTAATGTAAATAGAATTAGGGAGCTTATATGAGCGATGATTTTTGATATTAAGATAACCTATGTTATTAGTTTTACTCCCTATAAAAAGCCTCCTTTCCCCATCCCTACATTTAATAAACTTAAAAAGCTACCAGAGTTAAATAAATACTTCCTCTTCCATCTTTTTGTTTGTGTTTAGGGCGTCCACATAACTTTCTAAAAAAATTTTGGTAAGTGTTATACCAATTAGTAACAGAATTACTTTGGTAAAATACTTGGTACATCAAACAACCAAGGAGTTTTGTCTTTTATTTTATATTGGGAATATGTTTGATCTAAAGAAGGATAATTGCCTTCTTTAGATAGTATAACTCTTTGTTCTTTATCCTCTCTGTTTTTTACATTCCAAATATAGCGTACACAACCCATCCACTGGCTTAATATCTTCTTTTGATATGGTGTTGGGCTAGCCTTTAAACAAATTCCTGTAAGCATATTACGAATATATATTATATTTATAATAAAAACAAGTCTTTGTATTATGAAAAGCAACTATAATTGGAGAACTGGTAGATATTGTGTGTTTAAGAATTTTGTACACTTAATTTTTGTAACAAAATACAGGAGATGTGTATTTACTAAAGAAATGTTATCTAAAATGCAAGAAACATTTAAAGTCTCTTGTATAAAAATGAAAGGAGAACTTTTAGAGTTTGGAGGGGAAGGCGATCTCCTAGGTTTAATGGTTTCTATCCCACTTATGATAGCTAAAATGTAATTTTGTAGAATGACTCAAAGGAGCCTATTGGTATGAAATAGAGGGAAGTTTGGTAAATAACTAAAATATAGGCTATGGGGGTCTCTTTTATGGAGTCCTAGTTATTAAAGTAGTATCTTGTGGGGGGAGATAGTTTAGATATAATTAAAGAGTATGTAAATAAATGGCGACTACCATCTTCTCTAAAGGGTGTTAAACAATACAGCAGAGAAAGACCTAGGATAGGTAATAATAGTAGAGTAGGTACAGGAAAAAATAGGAGTAGGTGACTCCAAGCTAAAGCACGAGAGATTACCTACGCATCTTGTTCAAATTGAAAGTATGAAACTTGAGCTGGAAGGGTTTAAAGATGTTGCTTTGGAGAAAACTGAAGAGCTAAAAGATACTTCGCTGAATCACTATGAAAATACAAAAACAGAAGCAATAGATTACTCTAATGCTTTAAAAAATGAGTTGGATTTGTTTAGAAAAAAATATGACAAACCCTACTATGAAAAAGAAAAAAAGAAGGAGAGAAAGCAACTGTTTTGGGCTGTTGTTTTATGGCCAATTAACAATATATTCTTATAAGTCTTTTGATGTTTGTTGGAGTGAAAAGAAGCTCGCTAATACCTACTTTAATTGGCACTATTACGAAATCGGCCTTTTTCATTAAAGATTTAGTTTTGTGTAAATGTAGGGCAAAAAATCAAAGCATAGTATATGCTGGTCTTTTTTATTAAAAAAAAGCCTTTGGCAGTTCGCAAAAGGCAACATTTAAAGATCGAGCGTGATTTGGCAATCAATCCCTTCTATTCTTACTCTTTTTTGTAGACTACTACGTGCATGCTACAAAGTACTAATGTGCTTTTACCAATACCACCTTTGGAATTGGCGACTAAAATGTTTATGCTATAAAAGTACAGGTTTTGGATAAATAACACACAGATAGCACCGATTTAATGCATGTTTAACATGCATTAAATCACCACGTATTGCACAATTAATCATACCCAATATTACTATCATTAACAGTAAAATTATAATAATAGCTCTTAAAAGTAGCCCAATCTTTGCGTTTGTCGTGGGCTCTTTCTTCTTTATCCAAAGCTGGATATTTTATTTTGCTTATTTCCACTCGTCTAAGTCGTTCTTGCATTATCTTATTATACTTCGAATTTATTTTATTGTTAAGTCTACCAATCATAGTATTTAGAGCAACTTGTCTTTCATGGTTGCTGGGGTATCTATGAGGATTATCAATAAAATGCACTTTACATTTTCTACTTTCCCTGTGGGTCTGCCATCTTGTTTTTAGAGGTTCCTCATCAAACAAAGCAAGACGAATATACTCATCTCCCTTATGAGACTCAAAGCTAAAATTCATATAATCCTTATGCCTAACCTTCTTACTATCAGCATCAGCATCAGCATCAGCAATTTCCGACTTAATTGCTTCAAAATCCTCTATTTCTTTTTTAAAATCATAAAGCGGAGAGGAATTAAAAGTTACTTCTAAAATTTTCTTTAGTCGGTTATGAGTTTTCATATTATGTACCCCTTCACAAATTATTTTAATTATTTTTTTTTGAAACATTTCAATGTCTTTTTGGATCACTAGTATAGTTGGATATTTTTTTTTATTTGGGTTTTGTTCATATAACTTACCTAACAATTCTTGTCGTTGGCTTACTTCAAATTCTGTTATATTTAGAGCCTTTTTATTTTGTTTTTTCAGCTCTTCATTCCGTCCTTCATTGTCTACTTTGAAGTTTTTGTAAAACTCAAAGACTTTCAACCGTGAATCATTTATTGTCTCAAAACAAGTTTTCCCTTTTCCATAAAGTACCTTGTATTCTGATAGGTAAGTTAGAAATATTATACATCTATAAATTTCGCGTCTAATCCAATAGTTCTCAGTCTCTAGTTGATAGTAAAGCAATCCTTGCATTATAGGGAAAAAAGCCTTTCTATTATAATCATAGTAGTGGAAGTTGTTATTGAAAATATATTCGATTAATTCAATAAATACGTTATAATCGTCTAGGCACTTATACATCTCTGAATAATAATCATCAGAAAATGCATGTTTCCCAGATGGAAGACCTAGAATATAATAAAGTGATCTACATTTCTCATTAAACAGAGGATAAGTACACTTTTTAGTAAAGTTAGGTGAACAAAAAGAGATTATTAAATTTTGTATATCTGGATAAACATCACCGCATTTAAACCCCATACATTTACGTGAAGTTTCACGAATATAACCTTGTATGAAAGTATAATCTTTTGAAAATACACTTCTTAGAAAGTGATTAGCAGTCCAGAAATAATTACACGTATTTCGCATCGGAATATAAGCAGAGTGCCCACTATCTTCATCAGATTGGTCACTATCTTCATCAGATTGGTCAAGACTCGCATAATATTGACTTTTCTCATTATCAATAGCAGTATTCGTGGATTCTATTGCTTTTCGGAGGACTTGGATAATCTCCTTAGTGCTATGGCGAAACTCTTCAAAGCATTTTATTTTAAAATATAGTTTATCGACTTGCATTGATATCCCTTTAAACATCTTTGAAAAAAATACCCTAGCATCTGTTTCAAAACTCATACCAGTGTCCGTTCCTGCGAAATATTTTTTACCAGCAAGATCAAATCCATCATTTACTAGTTGTTCTATAAAAAAAGTAATCTCTTCTTTAGACAAGAAAGGACTTAAATCATTATATAAATTATACTTCATTTTATATTTTTCTAAAAAAGCATGCCTTGCTCTTATCTGATCTTTTTCCCATTTCTGCTTCTTAATCTTAAATGATGCAATAGCTTTTCTGGAATTTAATTCCTCTTTTTTATTAGCACAAACATAGGGTTCATTATTAACGCTAAAACCTTTTATAGAATTAATTCTATGCTCTATTTTCGCTACAATATACTCTTCTAGATACTCTTTTAGAGACACAGTCTTTGGCTGAAGAGCCTTATGCAGTGCTTCTTTTACCTCAAAAGGAGTGCTTTCTACTAGAATATTATCAATAAATTCATTATCAGTCACATCACCATTGAAAAAAACCTTAATATCATCTAAAGCGAACTCTTGATCGATAGCATAATACGTAAGAACTTCTTTTAGTTTTTTACTTATATGAGATATTCCTTGAAAAAAATCTTTAAATTTTTCTTGCTCAGAAGAATCAAGCGGCTCTATTTCTAGATATTCGCCTCTAATATATGGTTTTATAATTTCATAATTGTCACAACTTCTATTATGATTAGAGTCAAAAGAGTGAACATTAGACTCACATACACTAGAATGACTATTATCACCATTCTCATCATCTGACTCACATAGACTTAAGCCTCTTGTACCTCCATAAACATTATTAAAGTCATTCGTGTTAAGGGCAACAGCTTTACTTTTTTGTTTAAAAGCATCATCAAAACAGTTCTTAACGCTCATATACAAATATTGTTTTTTGTCAATAGGTGTATCTGCTTCTAGTAATGACTCAAAAATCCCACCTGAACTATCATAAATATTCCAACTGTTTAATTTATCACCAATCTTTGCCATTGCATTTTTTTCATTGTAATCTTCATCTTCTTTAAGTGGTACAAGCATCTTTGAACATAAATACCATTGAATACTTTGCCTTACTTTTTTACAATATACTTGTATTCCCCTGATGTTCATTAAAAACTTCTCCACCCTACTACCCTTTTTAGAATAGGCTCTCATATTGCTATCAGAAAACGTTTTGCCTTTGAATCTACCAGATATAGAATCCCTAAGATTATATATACAATCTATGGAATTTATAAGTTCATAATACAGAAACTCTTGAAAAGCCATTGGAGCATTTTCATCAATTAAGCCTTTAACCATCACAGATTCTCTATATCCTTTTTCAAGATCATTGGTAATCTCTTTTAAATCCATTTTTGGATTATTAGCTAGATAACCTACAAGTTTAATAATGAAGACTTTTGGGAGCTTTCCTCTTCTTACTATTCTTTCCAAAAGAATGTTTCCTTCTTCTTCTTCTTTACGTTCTTTTCTACTATATTCCCTTGTATGAATTTGTGGGTTTTTAGGTAACCATTTTTTTAAAAAATTAATATCACTAACTTTAACTTCCTTAAGATTGCCACTCATATAACTCTCAAAAGATTCTTTAAAAATATTATAAAGTTCTTCAGACACTTTTTTAGGTGGGTAACCTTCAAGAACGTCAATATAAAAAGGCAGTTTTTTATAAAATGGATACTTAAAATCTTGATAAAGGTCGGCAACTGAACAGAGTGTATTTCTAGTGGTTCGTATGAAAGAGCATACTACATATCCCATTCCATATATATTCTTATATATATGCCCAATAATTTTTAAAACTTCACTAACCTCAATTTCACCACATATCAGGCCGTATGCCTTTTGATCGTTATCAATTAGTTTCATGTAAGCTTCTGTAAAGATATAATCATCACTTTTTTTAGGCAAAGAAGGAGAGCTTAGCTCTATAGCAAGGTTGTAATTTTTAGCACTAAAAGCTTCTGAGCAAGTATAGTTTTTTGGTTTTTTTGTAGGTTTATCATTATTTACTGGTACTAGCAAGGCTACACTGCTAGAATTATTTACTTGTACTGGCAAGGGTACTCTGCTAGAATCATTTACTGGTAAGGCTTCATTGCTAGAATTAGCTGCCCATGAGAAGTACTTATTAGGATGTTTAAGCTTGCTTCTAGGTAATTCCTTAATGTAGTTAGTATTATTTTTGTGACAAACACAAGAGTGAAGTTTAAAATTATCTGCTAAGGCAAACTGCCTATCTAACTGCTCATATAAACAATTTGCAAGATCAAGTTTTGGGAATAATTTTTGACAATTCTCTCTGGCAAGAGGATATAAATTTGAAGTTTGTTCTTCGTAAATCATAATAGGTGTACACTTATGAGAAGTTTCTTCTATAAATCGCTGTGATGTTAACATAGTCTCTATAATACAGTTTGCATCTTTTGTAGGACAATTTAAAAACTTACTGTTTATTAATAACCCAACCGATTTATCCTCAACTGGGAGTCTTATTTCATTTCCCGTAAAATTCGTAAGCACTCCTCTAGTCGTAAAACCTACTCTAAAAGCATACTGGTCTAAAAAATTTCTACATGCACATATCTGATTTGTTTTGTAATCGTCAATGATATGAAGAGAATCTAATTTATATTTAGTATCTATGCCTATTTGAAAATACAGCCTGTATCCCTTTGGGTTTTGAATGTTATCACAGTAGATAAAAACGCTTTTATTCTCTTTTGACATATGAGAATGATTAATTATACAAATATGCCTCTCAACCCACAACTCTTTCCAACCATTGACAATAGAATCCAATTGTCCTTTATCTTTTCTTTCTTTCAATATCTCTAATGCATTGAGTAAAGCAACTAGACCTTCGATAGTAGTTGTATCAATATTTGAATTAGAGTTAGGGTATTTACAAAATATAGCTTTTGGGTTTTTTTCACCAATTACATTTTCAAGGGTTAATAAAAGTCCCATAGCTGATCTTACTGGATCTCGCTTGCTACTATGTAGTAAAATGCCTTTTCCTCTACTTCTTCTAGGTATCAAAGTTGCAGAAACTGTTTTTTTATGAAATAGGGTTTCTTCTAAAACCAGTCCCCAAGTATCTTTAGTTTGTTCTGGAGTTGGATTCAAAGAAGCAGAAGTTTGCTCTGGAGTTAAATCTTCCATGCCTAACATAGTAGATGCTGCTAAAATCTCACTCCTCTGAAGATTTTGAATATTACAAATAGGATCATCACAATATTTTTTATATTTACTTTTCATATCCTTATAATAATTAGCCTCGAACGCAATCCTGTGATCACCCCATCCATTATTGTGAGCAGTACTATGTACATTATTGTGAGCAATAAATAAAAATGTCATTAATAGTTGTTTCTTCATAATATTATATAAAGTGGATTTTTTTTTGAAGTTTATTATGTGTCTCATGTGTGCAAGTATAACATTATACAATTAATAAACACGAAAGAATCAAAGACTTTGTGTCTGTTTTGGGTGTTTTTACTTTAAAGTTGTTTTCAGGCAACTTGTTGTAAAGGGATGAAGAAACTATTATTTAGCCAAAGCTAAAATTTAAAATATAAGTTATGATAGTTTAGTTTTCTTATTTGTCTAAGTATTCATGTCTATCTGAAAACAAAAGCATATAGCCCAGCCCAAGGCATTGTGCTATGAGGCATAAGGCACCTATCACACATTTTATCCTTTTTTTCTTATGTCTTTTTCTAACTCTACAAACTCTTTATGAGATTTTACTACAGCCAAATTAATACTGTAGAGCTATAATCGTACGTAGAATTAACTACATATTTTTTGCAAAAGTTTGACAACTTCTTTCGATGTCCTGCTTTTGTTCTACAGATTAAAATAGCCTCATTATATCTCTTTGAGCTTCTACTATTAATCAACTGCTCGCTTGGTTCTAGTCCCCTTGGTTTCTTTAGCTAAATCGTTTAAGTTAATCATTTTTGTTCTACTACGGCATCAACCCTTTTAATTTATTCACAATATATTTGTGATATTTTGTTAAACCTGGAGTCTAGAAAAACAAAAAATTTTATGTTTTTAATGGGGTTATGCTGTTTAATATTCTTTTTTTATACATTTGAAAAATGATAGGAGTTCGCATAAAAATGAACTATACTAGGAGTATCGGGCAGTTGTCTCACTTAAATACTTCTACTTTTTCCTTTTATTTTGTGTCTCATTAGAAAAAATAAACTCATTTTAAGGGGCTTTGTGTGAGGTTTGTTGCAACTTTACTATATCAGTAAGCAAAAGAGATGTTCCATAGTTAAGATTTAACTATGCCCTTAAGCGTAAAAAATTGCGAACCAATGTTACAAATGTTTGTGATTGTTGTTTGTTAAGACTGATTTTTTTTAATATGTTGTGAAGTAACTTCATGCGGCAAGTGGCGATTGTATCTGTGTAGCAAATAATTTCATATAATATATCTGCTGGTAAGTCGCAACATTCAGATATCGCCTTGCTTGTATTTATGCTTTTTTGCTCAAAGGAGATTATTTCTTTTGATTTTATTATTGCTTCTATCTGTTTATGGCCAATTAATGCTTTTAGATCACTTATTTGTTTGCTGGTCATGGCTACTCTACTAGGAAGGCTTTTTAAAAAATCTATAATGTTAATCTCTCTATCCAATATGGGAGAAAAGTCTAAATTACTTTCTACTAGTAATTTATTTTTGTGGTCTTTAATTAGTTTAACAATTTCTTTGTAGCCTCTTTGTTTTGCAATCTCTAAAGCTACTTGCATCTGCTTGTTTTTACTCTCAGCGTTAGTCCAATTATCTAATATGTATTTTGTAGTATACCTATTTTCTTTTTTTACTGCAATTGTTAAAGCTGTATGCTCATTAATATCTGCAGTTTCAGGATTCGCTCCATTATCTATTAGTTTTCTTGCTATTTTATTTATTTCATATTTTTTGGAGTAAAATAGTATTGCGGATATTAAAGCTGTTCTACCCCAAACGTCTTGAGCATCAATATTCGACATATTGTTTATTATGAGATTTAAAATCTCAATATGATGATCTCTTGCCACAATTATTAAAGGTGTTCGCCCATATTCATCTCCGCGGTCAAAATCAATATTTTTTTCGCTTATTAGCCTTTTTGCATCATCTAATCTATAATTTTCTAAAGCAGATATTAATTTTTTGCTATTGGTTAATTTGTCACTATTACTACTAGTTGCTAAAAGACTTATAGTCCCAAATACAAAGGACAGAGGAAATACTAATTTTTTTATTTTTATACTCATAGGATGGTGTTTTAAATTGTGGTTACGCAAAGCTAACACAATAAAATCAATACAAAGAGAAAACACAATAAGTTTATACCAATCTAAAAACACAACATCACTTAAATTAATAAAAGTGTTGTATTAATCTAGGTTATAAGAGTAAAAAATGGCGATTTTTAGGCAAACTGTCTTTAATCATTTAAAAAAACACCAATGCATTATGCTACTCTATAGAAATTAATAACTTCGTCTTTTTGCTTTCTGGTTGCTCCTCTTCTAGTTTAAAATAGAGTCCAAGAGAACTAATAATAATCAAATACCTAATAAATATTCGATAACCAATAAGTTAAACAAAATGCGTAAGTCATCTCCCCTACTTTAGCTTACCCCTGTATTCCTTCCTCTTGCGTCTCTGCTATTATTACCAACAAGCTCTTTCTATGTTAGGCTGCCTTAACACCCTTTGGTGATGATGGACATCTCCTCATAACTTAACTCTCATCTTAGGAGCATTCACCACAAGACACTGCTTTAATAACTATGATTCTGTAAATTGTAACTCAATAACTTCGCTTTTATTTGACTTCTAAACTTTTTTCTTACTTAATGTGAAATAATCCTTCCTTTAAGTGTCCAATAAAATTGCAAAGAGCGATCCTATGGGGAGTGAAAACCCATTAAATGTAGTAGAGCATCTTCACAACCAAGTTCTAAAGGCTCTCCTTTCATTTTTTACTCAAGGGTTTAAGGCTTTCTTTTGTTCTGGATAATATTTTTTTAGTAAAAACCTATGGACGGTATTTTGTTACAAAAATTAAGTATACAAAATTATTAAAAATACAATACCTCTTATTTCTCTACCCTATATTTGAGAGTTTATTTTAGGATAGTTCGCCTAAAAGCCAAACTTAGATAGTAGAAAAAAAGAAGTTAAGCCATTGAATATTGGCAATGCTTCCTATATTTGAAATGTAAAAAATATAGATGAAAAGGGACAAAGAGATATTAGGTAGGGGAAGGCATTCGAAATAAGTACTTACCACTTCTGGGCAAAAGAAATAAATAAAAAAGTTTTTAAACTATGTTAATTTATCATAAACATAGGAATATGCTAAGTCCTCACCATGAGTTTAGGTAATCGTAAAAGTCAACCTATATTTTTACCTATTAACTGTGGACATAGAAATAATGTGCTCTTAAGAATGTTTACAAGAGTAATTAAACAACGGGCAATAAAATTAATACTCAATTCATTTGTAAGGAGTTTGAGTGTAGGGAGGAGTATTATTCCTGTGAATAGAGGACATGAAGCCAAAAAAAGAGGTAATAAGCCTTCTCTAACTTGTGTTTATGGCAAAGAAGCGTCAAAAAAGAAAGGGAACTCCCATCCCTATGAAGCTACATAGCTAAAGCTAAAGAGTAGTTGAAATGCTACTATTACAAAAATAGTAGGATAATCACCATTATTGCAACCAAACTCTTTAGTAAAGTATATAATAGGAGAATGAATCAAGAAGAACATTAAAAAAGGGAAAAGCCTAAAATTGAGGTGATGATAGAAACTTTGAATAGTTTAGTGATTGCATTTGATAAAAAAGGAGAGAGATATATAGAGGCCAATAATATACATATTTGGAATTTTAAAAATAGTATAGTAAAATCAAGGTTAATTATACTATTTAAAACAAAATACGTATGTTTTTAATCTTCCAAACAATCATTTCTATAAAGATTATATCAACAATACTCGCACATTATGTACCTCATCTGAGCTTCAGAGTTTATTAAAACTAAGTACATTAAAAAGGTGCTTGATGGTAATGAGGTTGAGTTTAATCGTAAAGGCAGGGTAGCTACATTAAAAACTGATAACCCACTTAATCCTAACATGCGATAATAAACCTTTTGATTATATTATGAATAAATATCACCAATCATAATTGTTAGAATAAAGAAATATCCCAAACTTGTGTATTGAATTTAGATGAAAAAATCCGATATATTATTCATTTTTTAATAGACAGGGTTTTAATGTAGAGTTAAAAGTAGAAGTGGCAAGAAAAGTAGTTAAACAAAAATTGAGCTAGTAGAAGAATAGTATAAGGAGTGGATATATACTTATATATATAAATTAATGTATTATAAATAAACTTTAATTAGCGGGGGCTCACTAAAAGCTATATTATATTAGTAAAGAAATAGAAATGCCTTGAGTTGTTATTTATAAAGATGATGTTGTTTTAGTATGTTATTAAGTAGCTCTGAGCTGCAAGTAGCGATTGTGTAGCTAAAAGCATCACATGCTATGTTTTTTGGAAAGTCGCAACACTCAACTAAAGCTTTAATTGAATTTATGCCGTTTTTCTCAAAGGAAATAATTTTCTTTGACTTTATTTCATTAATTAATTGTATGCTTCTTTTAGTTTCTGTGTAAGGTGGAGTGAATAAATAACTATAAACCATAAGAGATACACCACTTCACAACTTTTTTGTGTTTATGAAATATGGAGATAGTGTTTTTATTATTTCTTTTTTATATTCATCTCCGCATAATACTTCTAAGAATCTTATTTGGGCTTGAGTCATTATTACTCTTTTGGGAATGCTGTATAAAAAACTCTTAATAGTTAAAAAAGCGTTAGTATTGATTCTGTTATCTAATATGGTAGAAAAATCTAATTGGCTTTCGATTAGGATTTTTTTTTGGAGTTTATTAAATAATGTAATTATTTCGTTGTAGTTTTTTTGTGTAGCAACCATTGAAGGTGTTTGCCCAGATATGTTTTTAACTTCAAGGTTAGCTCATTTCTCTATTAAGATTTTTGTAGATTCTTTAAAGTTTTTGTCTACGGCAACCATTACGGGTGTCTCGTCAAAAGAGTTTTTAGCCTCTAGGTTTGCACTATTATTTATTAGAATTTCTGAAATACTTGTTTTTCGATTTTTTATAGTAACTATTAAGGGCGTCTCATCACGTATGTTTTTGACCTCAAGGTTAGCTCATTTCTTTATTAAGGGTAGAACAATTTTTTTGGAGCCTCTATATACTGCAACTGTTAAAAGTGACTCCTCATAGAGGTTTTTATAGTCAACGTTAATGTTTTTTCTTATTATGTTTTTAGCATTATCAAAGTTATAGTGTTTTAAAGCTTGCATTAAGTTTTTGCTATTGATTAATTTCTTGTCACTATTGCTATTAGTTGCTGAAAGGCCTCCTATCCTAAAAAGAAAAGGCAATATAATTATTATGATTATTATTTTTATGCCCATAAAATGACATTTAAAGTTGTATTTATGCAAGCATAGGGCAGTTAAGTTAGAAATTGGAAGAGCATAGGGTTGCATCAATCTTAGTATGGCAGCTCCTAAAGCAAAAAAACATGAAGGCTTGGTTTTTTCTTACATATACTTCTAAGAATCTAGCTAGTACATTAGTTAAAATTAACCCAACCTAAATATTCTACCATCTACTATCATTGATATGCATTCATGCGAGCATTTTTGATTTTACGTAGTAAAATCAAAAATGACTCTACTCCTAAAGTAAGCCATGTATCAAAAGTTAATTATAACTCATTTGATGTGCTATGTTAGATTTATCAGAAAGGTATAAGTTTCAAAAGAATATTTGAAAGATGTTTGAGTTGTACCTGAGTATGTTGAATGCAGAACAAAAAGCTTTAGAAAAAAGGTTTACGAATGGTTTTATGACTTACTTGACACAAGTATAGAAAATGCCTATATGCGTGGGGTATGAGTATGGGATTTTGGAAGCAAAAAATTAAACAGTTTAATTCGCTAATCCTACATCTTCTTAAAATATTGCAATAAAAAAACACACAAAAGAGGGTGGTTTTTATAAATCTACTTATTTTGTGCTGTATTGCGTTAAGTATTTTGATGAAAACTACTTTTTATAGGGTGTAAATAAGAGATTTGAAAAACGCATATTTTACCCTAACGCCAAAAACTACCTTACGCGTAAAGTAATAGCTCTTTAACAAGGGAAGAAGAGCTATTATTTTACGTGGGAATAATTCCCACCTTTCAGTTTTTGGATTAGGAATTTAAACGGGTGGTGGAAGAATACATTGGAAATAAGTAAAATAAATCGGCTAAAATATTGCTTTTAAGCACTTGAGGAGGTAATTTGTTGGAAGGGGGGAAAGGGGGAATTTTGTGTTGTAATATTTCAAGTCTTAGTTTTTGTGTAAGAAAGGAAGGAAATTTATGACTATACATAGCATGTGTATGCTTTGTTGAATAAATCAACTTCAGAGGGTATGTTTGGGTTGATTAAATATGCTCTTTTATAAAGGTGGGCAGCAACCCACATTGAGCATGTTTGAGAATTTTTAAACTAGAGTCAAACTATAGTAAATAATCATCAAAAGAGAAAGCTTAAAGCTTTTAAGCCTACACCAGACAAAGGTGTTAACCCTCCCTTCACAAAAAAAAAGAGTTTGGGATGCGAATTAAGTGTGTCTTTCTCACTATTGAAAAAATCAAGAATGAAAACTCAGAGTATTGTATGGGGCTTGCGAAGTCATTTAAAAGCAATGTGAGAGCTTTTAAGGTCGCTCTGGAGAAGAATCATGAAGAGGGAAAGGAGTTATATGCTCATATGCTAATACAATTTTCAACTAGGCACGAAATTTCGAGAAAGCAGTTTTTGGCATTTTAAATTAGAGTGTATTAATCTCTGCCAAGAATAATAAGGAGGCTTTAATGGCAGCCATAGTGTATGTTGCAAAAGCAGTAAATTATATTGAATGGGGAGTGTTTGAGCATAGAGGAGTAGAGATAAAGGGAGATGCTGATGAGTATTGTTTTATGAGGTCGGTAGGGAGTATAGATGACGCTATCAAGTATTTTAATAAATGTATTCAAGAGAATTATTCAAGTGCAATGGCGTAAATGGAGCATGCTCTAGAAAAGGATACGATGATGAGTCGCTATCTGTTAAAAAATAAGGCATTATGTCGGAATTTGGTTAAACAAGAAGAAGAGTGGAGAGAAGCAATGTAATAAAAGGGCTGGATGTCTATAAAAACAGAGAGTTGTTGGAGAAAAAGTATAAAGAGAACTTATGTAAACTGCCATCAATATTTAAAAAAATAATCCAAAATCAATACTTGAAAAGAGCTATAATATGCACATATAAAATGATATTAATACACTTATTGAGCTTTTGTAGGCTTTAGAGGTTGCGTTTGATAAAAAAGGCAGCCGAGATATAAAAACTCATAACATAACATATCTGGTCATTTAAAAGTAGTGTTGGGAAGTCAAGGTTAATTAACTACTTAAAGGAAATACGCATATTTTAACCTTGCCAGACAATCAATTTTACAAAGACTATAGTAATAATGCTTATACGGCATATGTTAATGATGAGGCCTAAGAGTTTATTAAAACAAAGAGTTGTCTCACTTATGTCTGTTGTATGAGGGGCAGTCAGCAGAGTTTAACAGAAAAGATAAGCATGCAATACTAAAAACTGATGATCCTTTGATTTTAGCATGCGACAATGTACCCTTTAATTTTATTATGAAAAAGTACCATGATAACAATAACTATACAGCCGAAGTTTTTAATACTAGGGTTTTAGATTTAGAAATAAAAAGTAGGGCTACCATTCATTTTTTAATTGATAGAGTGTTTGATGTAGAGTTAAGCGAAGAAGTAGGAGTTGTTAAAACAAAGGAGGAGCTATTAGAAGAAAATAAAAAGAAGAAATGAAAAATCAAGCAGAAGAGATAAAGGTTTTAAAAAAGCAATTAGCTAGCCTAAAGGATGAATAATAGATATAGGTCATATATTTTTAGTATATGCTAAATTTTGTTATAATTTATATTTTATGAGTAAAGTTCATTATAGGAAAAGTGGCAAGGAAACTATTGCTTAGGTCTTTTGTAAGATGTAGAAGAGGACGAACTAATGTTAACGTCTGGGGTTTATTAGAAACGCTATGGGCACCAAGTGCGTACTATGTTTTTACATCGAATGTAAAAAGTAAGAAGGAGTAGATATTAGAACAAAAAGAAAAAAGATAACAAATATTATGTGGCTTATTTTTTGGTTTGCTTTAATCTGCTTGATGATTTCAGGTGATATAGTAGAGGGGATTTTTTTTTGTTTAAAAGTGGTGTGTATGGCAAAGTCATTTTTTGCTTCTTCTTCTTTAGTTGCAGTTTTAGACCTAGTGCCATCATCTTGGGCTACTGTTAGAGATACAGAGCTGCTGCTAGATTCATCTTCATCTTCTTCTTCAGTCGTGCCTGAGGGTTTATCTTCTACTTGAGTTTTATGAGCAGTGGTGATGTTGATGTTGGCGTTAATGCTAGTTGTGGTTTTGTCATTTTTGGCTGCTGCTTGGGTTCCAGTGATGTTAGGTGAAGTTGTAGTGTTAATATTATCTTGGTCTACTGCTTGAGGTATATGTGTGCTAGGTTCTTTAGAATCATCGCTGCCTGATTCAGAGCTGCTTTGTTTTCTGATAATAGGCTCATTATCAGTTGTTTGTTTAGGGATAATTTGTTTTTCATCTTCATTGGTTTCATATTTGGCCTCAGGATGTACAGATAAGCGTAATGGTATGGCGGCAGGCTTTTCTTTGCGTTGAGTTTCTTCAGCGTCTTCTAGGAGGCTGATGATTTTGGCTTTAGCTTTAACTTGGGCTTCATCAAGTTCATCATTATCATCATTATAATCTTTATTGGCTAAGTCTAAGGCAGTTTCCCCATAGTTGTTTTTTAGAAGAGCATCAGCTTTTCTCAATAATAGTAATCTTACTATTTTATAGTTATAGAACATTGCAGCCATCATTAAGGCTGTGTACCCTTTGCTGTCTGTTGCGTCAATATTAACATCCCTATCAAGTAACATCTTAATTACTTTTATAAATCCCCATTCTGCAGCGCGCATTAAAAGAGGCTCTCTGTCGCTAGTATGGTCGGGGTCTCTTTGATTGATGATGTTTTCGTCTGATTTTATTATTCCTGTTATTTCTTTTCTCAGAGATCTTAATTTTTCTTGGGTGACACCATTATCTATTAAATTAAAGTGCTGATGAATTTCATTTGCTTTGAGTTGAGCTTTTTCAGCGGCTTCTAGGAGCTTAACTATTGCGACCTTAGTATTGGATCCGTCGAGACCATTGGCTAGGTCAAGAGCTGTAAAGTTTCTATATTTCTCGTTCTTGATTGTAACATCGGCGCCGTGGTATAAGAGAAGTTCTATGGTGGAAAGTTGGATATGCTGTACTGCTACCATTAAAGCTGTGTCGCCTTCGTTGTACTTTGCGTCAATATCAGCTCCTCTTTTAAGTATAGTCTTAATTATGTCTGTAAATCCATATTCTGCTGCGCATATTATAATTGTTTCATCGAAGTCAGCATCGTAGGAGTTTCTTTGATCGACAATGGTTTCATCGAACTTTATTAGTTTTTTTATTTCGGCTTTAGAGGCTTCTATTTCTTTTTTCAGGGCACCTCGTTTATTTTTGTCTGCTTTTTTCATTGATTCGGTTTTTTTATTAATATCATTAAAGGTTTCAAAAATTAGAGCTAACTTGCCTCTGGTGGTTTCAGGTATAGTTGTTGTGGTTGCGCTTAAGTGTGATGTTGAGGCCATAAGCAACAATGCAGCTGTTCTTATTTTTATATAGTTCATTCCACAAAGGTAAGAATAGTATGCTGAAATCTTTTATATAAATCTTGTTTTTTTGTTTAACGTTAAAGTAATATTTCACCTAACCTGCATGTTTTGCCCTTACCTCTGGTGATTAAGCGCCCAAACGCTTTTTTTTTGTTTTAAATCGCACATCTGTGATTGCGGAGTAAAACCAAAAATAACGCTACCCCTAATGTCATTAAGTTAAATGTTTTGACAATAAATAATTATTAGTTATATTACTATTGTATGGTGAGTTCTGGGTATTGAAATTTCATCGTTTTTCAATTATTGCTATGGTGAAATAACTTTTTTTAAGAATATGCTGGGTTATGAAGAAAGGATGTATGGCGCAAAAGCCATACATCTAATGCGAAACAATTCAATATAATTAGGACTGTATCATAAGTATGGGGGCTGTCTCAACCCCTTTTTAAATACTTGCCTGTTAGAGTTTGTGTAGCAAGATTCCCTTCTAATCCACCACTATAAGTAAAGAAATCAATTCTTGATTTTTAGAAGCGAACGTGTGTGCGATTGTGCTTCAAGCTAATGAAATTAGCTTGTTTGAAACCTGTTTCAAAGGAATAAGGAAGCTATTACTTAAGCACTTTAGTAAAGAGAAGAAGATAGCGAACTTTAATATGCTGTACCTAGACTTAAAGGTTTGGTTGATTCTCTAAATCTTCTTATTCGTTCTTTTTCTTGCACCAGAAATAATTAAATGAAGGAGTTATTATTTTGAAAAAAACCGAAGATAGAATCTTTACACTAAGTGCTCCTAACTCTGCATCAAGTGCAGAGATCTCTTTGTAAAGTACTGAACACTCTTCTTTATTTGTTTTTAACTCTGCGCGAATTGCTATAATTTCTTTATTTTCTCTTACTATTTTATCTATTTTCTTAAGTCCTATACCATTTTTGATAATGGCTATATCAAATTTGTCAATTAATGCTTGCTTTCTGTCAATAATTACTTGCTTTCTGCTAAGCATTGCTTTAAGTTCAGGATAATCCAACAAGCATCTTGTGGTTGAAGCCGTATGGATGTCATTAGATTTTAACTCTGATGATGTTGAATGTATACTGCCCGTGATAAGAAGTATTGACAAACCTGCTAGTCGATTTAGTTTCATAATAGACGTGATTAGTATAGTATTGAGCGGTAAAGGTAATGCAATTTTTCCTTTATCTCTACCAAGGACACAGAAATGTTTGTGAAATAAATCTATTAGCTGTAATTGTTATTTTGCAATTACTTATAAGAGTCTACCCGAAACTAAAGTGATATTTCCATTAAACTAAATGGTTTGCTCTCCTCTCTCTTAAATAAGCTTCTGCTCAACTCCACCAAATAAAAAAATAATCCTACTTAAACTTTAATATTTTTATTGATGAAATCTTAAATAATATTGATTTGTTGGTTAAAAAATCCTCTTCTTGAAATATTGCAATAAAAAAACACAAACGAGGGTGGTTTTTATAAATCTGTTTATTTTGGGTTATATTCCTCTAAGCGTTTTGGGGAAAACTACTTTTTATAGGTACTAAGCGGGGGAAAACAAAAACTGCTGTTTCTCTTGGATGTTAAAAACTACCTTACGCGTGCGTAAACAAGGAAAGAAGATCCATTATCAGACCTATGATTTATTCCTCAGTTAGGTTTTTGGATGGAGAAAAATTAAAAAACCCTGCAAGGAGATGCATAGAAACCAAACAAAAAAAGAAGTAAGAAGCGTGCTTTTAAGCACTTGGAAAGAGCTTTATTTTGATTTTTAAAAAGTATAATCCAACTCAAAGTCTTAAAAAAAAGTATGTAAGCCACAAGCAGTTATGCCCATTTAGACAGTTCTTCTGCTTTATATTTATTCATATAATAATAAATAAAAGAATTTATAAATAGTAATTCAACAACTTCTATAGTTTTTGATATCAACTATGATGAGTCTTTAGGAAGTCCAATTAAGCACCCAAGAGTATACTTGTAATAAGCATACAGCCCAGAGGTTTTAGAAAAATATTAAACACTCTATCTTTATAGTCAGGTAGGGCTTTTATATCTTTAGCCTATTGTTTATCTAAATCTAAAATATTGCTTCTCTTTGCTCTCTTCTTCAATTTCATCAATTATCCCATAATCTACTGTGCATGAGCTTAAGGTGGAATTGATGAGCATCATGCATAGAGCTACTTTTATTATTCTGCTTTTTTCTATGCTAAGAATACTGTAAAATTCCAAAAGCCTATCTGTTTGAAGAAGCTAGTTCTACTTCGAAATAGCGAATCTAAGATTTTCACTTAACAGACACTCTACCATCACTAAAAAGTATGCATGCTTCTAAACTTCCTTATGAAACATTATAGGTTAGGCACTATTATTCTAACTTTAGCAAGTAAAGAACTACTACTATCTTGTTATATTTTACTCCTATCTGTTCATAGGCTCTATGCTCAATTATTATTTCAGATTAATCATAGTATCGAGAGCACTACACTTTAAAAGTTACCTTACCCCTGATGGGTAATAGCTCTTATACCCTTGTTAAAGAGCTATTACCCACGCGTAAGACAGTTTTTAACATTCCACAAAAAAAACAGTTTTTATTTTCACCCTTTTCAACACCTAAAAAAAGTAGTTTTCATCAAAACACTTAGCGCAATACAGCACAAAATAAATTGTAATATTTCAAGAATAGGATTTTTTAGACAACACCTCAGTATTAATTAAGATTCACCAATAAAAGCATTGAAGTTTAACTAGGATTATTTTTTTGATTTGGGGGATGTTTAGGGGTAGCGTAATTTTGGATTTACACCGTAAATAGGCATCTGTGCTGCCTATTTTACTTCTCAATAACAGATATGCGATTGAGATTTAAACCCAAAAATAAGCGTTTGGGCGCTTAATCACCAGAGGGGGGCAAAACACGCAGGCTAGGTGAAATATTACTCTAACGTTAGTTAACAAAATAGAATTAATATAAAGATAACAGTATGCCATTTATTATATTTGTACTATGAATTATATAAAAATAAGAAAGGTGGCTCTGTTTCTTTTGGCCTCAACATCATCCTTAAGCGCAAGCTTAACTAAAGATGCAAAAACTAATAATGAATCCAAGTTGGATAACTTACAAGACGAATACAACATCATCCTTAATGGAAAAATAGAAACCTTTGACCTCTGGAATCTAAGAAGATGGCTTTGGCCTGACTCAGAGAACCCATATGACCTTTATGAAAAAAGTACCATAACAGCTGAAGCAAATAAAGCCATAAAGTTAATCAAGCAACAACCCTCCTTGGTTTTAAATCAAAGTAAAATAAATAAAAGAAATATGCTAATGTATATAGCAGTTACAGGCAACATAAAGCAATTAGAAGAAATATTAGATTCATTATCCAGCAATGGATGGAATAACAAGTGGGAAGAATTATACAAGCAAAAGGACATTGGCAATCGAAATGCCTTCGACCACGTCGCCACTAACTACATATTAAGAGATATCCTTAGAGATATCCTTAAAGTCCCTGAGAACTATAAAAAATACAAAAGAGACAAAATGCTAAAATGGTGGGCAGCCACCCTTAGCTTAATATCTTTATGTATTGGATTGGGCTACTGGGCTTTATTTTCTAAAAAGACATAAATCCTAAAATGAGCTACCCTCTACACTTTATTAAAAGCTTAAGTAGCAACGTTTTTATTCCTTTGAAATAAGTTTCAAACAAGCCAATTTCATTAGCTTGAGGCACTATCGCACACCCTAACGCTTCTTAAAAACCTTCAGGTTTTTTACTTCTACTCTTAAATTAATAATAGGACTAGGGGGTAGTTATGGGTAACGCGCTCTAACCCAAAACAGAACACACAAGAGCTGAAACATTAAGCGCATAACAAGTATTACTTGTTATGCTAAGGACTATATTGCAGCCATAAGCCCTGGGGCATATTATACCATATCTGCACGCTCTTGGTGACACTTTAAGTAATCAATTATATTATCACATGCTAATTTTACTTGATGCTTATTGTTAGTGATAACATAATCATGATGTTTATTATACAACGAAATTATATCTTCTTGATAATCGCTCATTAGTTCACTATTACTAACAACAACTCCATATTGCTCTAAATCATCAATAATAGCTTCAGTATTATATTCACTTTCAGTAATACAACTTAAACCCTTTAGAGCTACCACAAATAGTGTAACTTTGGATTCGATTAATTTATTAAGCTTAAGCTCAGAATTCTTAACTCTATCCTCCTTTGAATAATTATTATTTGTAACACCATACATAGCATTAGAAGAAACTACAACGTTAGGCTTATTATTAAAGCAATAGTGTTTTTTAAATTCACCTACAAGGTTAAACTGTACCTTCAATTGGGCTTCTAAGGCAGGCGTAAGGTTAACTCCAGGAAATAGTTTTTTAACATTAGAGCTATCAAGAGGATATAATTTATTGCCATATCCTTCGTAAACCATAATAGGTACAAGTTGCCCATCTTGTTGTATTGATTTTTGCATCGTTAACAAAAGCAAAAGCTCACAGAACGGAGAACTCTTATGTAGGTACGCTAGATTTATTAAAAGCCCTCCTAACATACCTCTTGATGCCATTGTAAATCTTATATTGCCTGAACACTCAATAACCTTCTCACCGCTTGTTGGCATACGTTGGTTCACAGAAACAAAGCCATTACTATCTATATGCATCTCCATTGTATTCGCTCGAAAAGCAATATGCTTCTTAAAAAACTCCCATGAATATATCTCTGTTTGGAGGGTTTTACAATCTTTTAGTTCTTCCGTCTTATAATGATTGTACCAATTACACTTATAGTATTTTCCATTCTGTTTAAAACACACAAGCAGCGTAGGATTCCCACCAGTCGCATAATGACTCATTGTCTCAAACAGAAACAGAGCCACATTTGGCTTACTAAATGGGCATGAATAATGGAATACTGGTGATTTTATATAATCTGCATTGTTAATAACAAAACTATCTATCCTGTCCTCCTTCAGATCATCCTTACAAAAAACTGCTCTAGGGTCTTTGCGCTTATCTATTATATCTTCGAGATTTATTAAACATCCTATGGCACATCCTCCACCGTGAATTGATTTAAGGGAAATGCCTTTTCCCCTTTTAATTCCCAGGCAACAAAGACGCAGAGGCTCCCGCTGAATCACCATTGCGACCCCCATGAGGGAATTTGCTACGAATAAACTCCTCCCACCTATACACATTGTGCTTTAATTGGCCGCTGGGTTTGTTTTCACTTACTATGATGGATGCTGCCAAAAGCTCCTTGTCATGAAGTTGTTTTACTTTACAAATAGGATTATTACAATAAGGTTGGTGTGCATGATTGTCGCTGTTTGAGTTTTTATTATATGTAGTGCTATAAACATTACTGCGTACAACAAATAACAACATTACAAATAGTTGCTTTTTAATGGCATTATATAAAATAGATTTTTGGCTCATGCGCTTAAATATTTAAGTAGTTTTTTATTTATAAAACACAAACTTAACATAAGCGGACACAAAATCAAAGGTTTTTTGTGAATTTGTACATTTATTAGTAAAAAAGGTAGGTGTACAAAACACGTCCCAAAGTCTAAAAATAGGGACAAAAACTTGGAATACTACATTAGCCGTATTGAGGCATCTTTGGTATGCCTTCCTATGACAAGCAACCTTACTAACAAGCCTAAAAGTTGTCTTGAAGCACCACCGCACATAGCAAACGCTCTTAAAAACCTAAAAGGGTGTTTTACTTATACTGGTGAAATTAATAAGGACTGGGATAGGTCTGCACGGCACATCCCTAACGAAAAAAGGGGACTTGCTCTTTCTTTTAATTTATTACACTATTTTTGCGGACACACTTTTTAATACAAAACAATGAATTTAAAGACAACTCTATCATTTCCCTATTTACTTTTACATTGCGCGGGAGTATTACACTCTACTACTAACATCAACACAAAAAACTTATCTCACTCAAAATCAGAGAACCAACACAAAGAAGCCCTAGCTAACCGAAACGGACAAAGGTTAATTACTGCACTACAAAAAGGCAATATCCCCAGAGAAATAATGTTAATGCAAAGAAAGCATATTAACCTTAATGCTACAAACGAGAATATGGACTCTCCTTTAATTCTTGCAGTATATAAAAGATACATAAGGACCTCAGAGGAATTAATAAAAAATGGAGCTTCCCTTGACATGCAAGACTACTCAGGGCAAACAGCCTTAATCATTACATCATCCAACAGAAAATACTCATATATTGCAAGTGCTTTAATAAACAATTAGGCAAACCTTAATATAAACAGCCACTCAACAGGCACAGCCTTACATGTAGCTGTAAGCAACAAAGCTATAAAAACAATAAACCTTTTATTAAAAAATGGAGTTAACCTTGATAGTAAAGACTTTTCTAACAGAACACCTTTAGAGAGCGCAATAACATACAAACTGTATTGAATTAATAAAAAAGCACAAAAACAAACTACTAATAGAAACACAGATAATTTTTTTAGCAAAAACATCGCGACACAATGCTTAAACAACTTTCCACGAAGGGTAGTAGCGACAAACAGCCAACTAAAAGACCTAATAAGAGCAAGTGGATATGAATATAAAAAAGAAATAAAAGAATTGCTACTCCCTTTCTTTTATTAACAAAAAAACATTAGGCAAAGGTGTAAGACTTAAAGTTTATAACTATTTGTTTACTCCACCTTACATTGACAACGAAACCCATATAAATGAAATAAACACAAGCATTTCTTTTGAAGAGCAAAGCACAACTACATTTAATATATTAACTAAGACCTACCGCCTCCCAACAACCTTAATATATGAAGTTATTAGCTACACAGCAGCTCCTGCCGCATGAATCTTCTTTATAGCCAACAAGCTTAATTTTACTTATAATACTGGAATCAATTAACAAGGAGTTTGCTTACTCGACACATCCCCTTCACTCAATAGCAAACGAAAGAGAATAAAGTATTAGGCATTAGGGACAGGAGCGTAGTGGGGTTTAATAAAACCCCACACCCAAACCACAACCTAGATATAACTAAGCAATAGCTAAGGCCTTAGCTACCTCTTATACTTAAGCCTACTGTTTAAAAGTCAACATATAGCTTTGCTATTTCTTTTGCAATCAAGATTGCAAACAAGCTACCTTGTAGCTTGAAGGACCACCGCACATAGCAAACGCTCTTAAAACCCTTTCAGGGTTTTTACTCATACTGGTGAAATTGGGGTAGTTCTACATAGCGCAAACCTTCCGCACAAAACAAAAGCGGGTGGGACTTCTCCCACAGCAAATATAACAGGAAGCTAAAAAGCTTCCACAACTAACATCAATATAATATATACTAACTCAATCCTCTTATATGCTCTAGGGTTTTAACAGCTGCTTTCAAATAGGTATTGGAATAAAAAGGCACTTTCATTTCTCTGTCCTTAATATAGGGGTAAACCACCCTACCTTTTTCATATAGGTCTTTTGCTGCCTTTGAGCCTGCAATAATAGAACTTCCTTCTGTTCGCTGAGCAAAAGACACAGAGTGTATTATGTTTTATCTTAGGTGTATATTAATAGAGTCCACACTAGCTCTTTGAGTTTATATTAGTAGGAATCACCAGAAGCTCTTCCATATGAAGATATTTTAGATACAAATAAATCAAACTCCTCAACTTCAAGCTGCAACACCTACACTCATCTATGATAACTATTTCATAGGGCAAAATAGGCTTGTTTTGAGAAGATAGATGTAGGTTGTACTATATATATTGGTACAGTTCGCTTTTTTTATCTTGTGATTTCTCAACCTTATTAACTCCGTGTATTTTTTGATATTACCTAAAAAATCTTCTGCATCGTCTATTAGTTTAATAAGTTTATTAAGTAAATCCTTTAATATCAAATACCGTAATTTTTACTTCATTTGGGTGAGATAAAAACAATGCAGAAAGCATTATAGTGTTTAGTAAATGAGACTTACCAAAGCCTGTAACTCCACTTATTAGCAGATGGTTGATGGTAGCAAAATCACCCCATACTAGCCCACCTTCAGGGTTTTTACCCATAAAAAATAGTATTTTTGGTCGCTCTGTTTTGGATACTCTGTTAATTTCACCTCTAAAACCATCCATTAACATTGTCATTTCGTTTTTATCATCTATACCAAAAAAAAGCAGCCTCAGGCACTCTTGCATCACAAAAATTAAACTTTATTTTGTTATCAGCTAGATACCTAAAGTATCCATTAAATGGGTGTGATTGTGGGACAATGTAGTCTATGGGGTGCTCAGGCTTTCTTGGAGCTGCCTGTAGTCGGGCAAGTTATCATTTATTGTTTTGAAGAAATTATATATTTTTTTTAACATTTTGAGTAACCTTAGAGGTGTTAGTGTGGATAATATCGGCCTGCAAGTATCTTTTTAAGCACTTTAAAAAAGGAGCTATAAATGGTTAATTTAGATAAAAGCTAGCTTAAAAGTTGTATCAGTTCTTTTTTTATATTTTTTACATAAGGCTGAGCTTTTTTACTAAAAGATGTTTTCTCTACTACAAATAGTGTAATTGCTATATACAAAAAAGTTTTTGCTTGGTTCTGAAGTGATTTTATCATGTTTTTTTTTATTAGCTAGGTTAAATAGTGGATTAGCACGGCTTTTAAGTGCATTATAGAGCGTATTATTTTCTTTCTTAACTTCTGAGTCAAAAAGCTTAATGTTGTCTCTGTTTGGTTTGAAAAAATATACCAGGCAACTATAAATAGTTATAAAATATCCAACCAAAAAACTTCCTGCCAGCCCTACTAAGACGTTTTAACCAAGATAGTATGTGCCATACTCTAGTATTATTTTAGAGTAATTATAACTTAAAATAAATCCAACAATAGAGGCAAAAAAACATATCATAATGCGAATATTTAATGTTAAACCTATAGTAGGTTACTTAATTGTAGCCTCTTTTTCTTTTTCAAATCCAAAGAGAGCGAAGCTATCAGAGATATACTTTGAGCATCCAGGTTTGAAAGTGCTGATGCTAACTTTTTGTGGTTAGTTTCTTTGGCAAGATTTGATATTGATTCATCGATATTAAAATAAATATCTAACTCATCTAAGTTGATTGCTAAATACTTAATTGGATTTGCATCTAGTTTTTCGAACTCTAAAGCTTTTTATTTATTAAAGCTTTGGATTCTAACTTGTTCTCTATTTCTACAAGTCTTAAAAATATCGTACTTATCTCCTAGGTCTTTAGGGGCTAAAAATAATCCTATTGCACCAGGAAGCAGTATTTTAGATATTAAACAAAAAGACTTATTTAAAACTAAAAGCTCAACTTCGGAGCTAAGTAGTCCTAGTTTATTTAGACTTGGTAGACTAACTATATTAGTTAGTATTATTAATACCACTACTATTATTATTAGTTGTTTCATGTGTTATTTATTAAAAAATGAAATATCCACCATGGCCTTCTCCAAGTCAAATTTTAGTGGATGTCTGTTTAAAACAGCCTTTTCCCAGCGTTCATAATTTTTGTGAAAATTTTCAGGGAAACTTCGTTTTTGTAGAGATATTATTTTAAATATTTTTTTTTTGCCAGACCTTGAAAAGAAAAGCACTTTTTTGCTGATCGCAAAAATCCTTTTCCAATTCTAGGATTTGAGATTCTATGCTGTCGCGATTTTTAACGAGGCTGAACAATTCAAACTAGACACACAGCAGCCGAGCTTGCGGACAATAAGTCGTTTTTAGACACCTTTATCTCATATATTCCACGAGAAAAATTTCTACTCTTGGAAGGCATATCACACGAAGTTTCTTTAAGAAAGAGAGAAACTTTACTTCTGCAACATCAAACGCATCATTGCTCTTTATTCGCTTTTCGCACCTAGACACAAAGTCAGCTGTTAGCAATATCCAAGTTTGTTTTAGCTCCATTAATCTTGCTTCTTTCATTAAAGGCATTTCACTCATTTCTTCAGTTCTTTTTTATCTTTTTTATTATTTTTTTTACTATTTGAGAAAGTATGGGTCAAAAGATATACAAAGTTACCTTTAAAACATAGATGAAAAATTTTTAAGTATTAAACATCTAACCTTATATTTCTGTTCTAAAAGAGAGTAGGTTTTACTCTCCCCTATGACATGTTGTTAATTAGTCTAAACTACAAAAACTTACCAGTAAGTTACTTAGCGGGTTATTGCTGTCTTAGAATGCAGGCCTAATTTAAGGGGTAGTGAAACTATCATTAATGTCGAGCTTACTTTTATCCACTCTTTAGTATGGCTCATTAGTTTGATATCATATATTTGTGACATGAAAAATAACTCTTCTACCAGTTTTCCAAGTAGCTCATTAAAATCATGGGGGCGTACTACTCCACATGCCTTAGATGTAGAGGTAAGTATTTTAGGTGCAATCCTTTTAGAAAAGGAGTCTCTAAATCAAGTTGTTGACTTACTAAGACCAAGTCATTTTTATAAACCAGCTCATCAATACATCTACACTGCTATTTTAGATTTATTCAATAACCATGAAGTTATTGATATTCATACAATTACTATTAGGCTAAAAAAAAATAATAATCTTGAGGCTGTAGGTGGGATTGCTTATTTGAGTAGCTTAACAGAAAATATTGCTTCTGCTATTCATCTTAATACACATATACAGATTGTATTAGAGTATGCTATTCGTAGAGATCTAATTTCAATAGGCTCTCAAATACAAAAAGAGGGATATAATGAGGAGCTAGATATTATAGAGCGTTTGGATATATTAGAACAAAAATTTTTAAAAATTGGCTCAGGTAACATACAAAAAAATTATGAATCTATAGATTATTTAATGCAGGTTGCATTACAGAAACTCGATGATCAAAAAAGCAATGAGGGTGGTGTTACTGGTATTTCTAGTGGCTTTACAGATTTGGATAGGGTGCTACTTGGATGGCAACCTTCAGATTTGGTTATAGTTGCAGCTCGTCCAGGAATGGGAAAAACATCATTTTTGCTCTCCTTACTTCGTCATGCTGCTGTAAGGTCAAAACAAGCTGTTGCGCTTTTTTCTTTAGAAATGTCTTCACTTCAATTGACAAATCGCTTGATTTCTCAAGAAACAAAGCTAGAAAATGAGAAGATTAAAAGAAGTAGCTTAAAAAACTATGAATGGGAACAACTATATCATAAGACAAGCGATCTTGTACAAGCTCCAATATTTATTGATGATACACCAAATATTACTCTATTTCAATTAAGTGCAAAGTGTAGAAGGCTTAAAGCAAAGCATAATATTAAGATTTTTATCATTGACTATATTCAGCTAATGAGTGGAGATCCAAAGAAGCAACGTAGTGGTGGCACACGTGAGCAAGAAATATCTAGTATCTCTCGTGGGTTGAAGTCTATTGCTAAGGAAAATGATGTGACAATCATTGTTGCCTCACAATTAAGTCGTGCAGTGGAAATGCGTGGTGGTGATAAGCGTCCGCAACTATCAGATTTACGAGAAAGCGGAGCGATCGAGCAAGATGCGGACTTAGTACTATTTTTATACCGTCCTGCATATTATGGAATCACAGAAGATCTTGATGGTTGTCCAACTGATAAACTAACAGAGTTAATTATTGCAAAGCACAGGAATGGTGCAACAGGTAAGGTAAAGCTATTTTTCGACTCGTCTACAACTAACTTTTCAAATTGGGGAAATAGTGGTGGTGCAATTCCTAGTAAGGCTAATAATCCTGTTTAGTTTAGATTAAAAAAATCATCTTAGTTGATTTTAACTATGATACATCTTTTACGTGCAAGTGCTGGTGCAGGAAAAACATATCATTTAGTTGAGAGTTATTTGCAACATATAATTTATGATCCAGAAAGGATTTCCACTACTTTAGTGCTAAGTTTCACAAACCTCTCAACACAAGAGTTAAAGGAGAGAATCTGTAAAAAACTTTTTGAGCTTAGCAAAGAAAAGGGGAGTACTTCTTCTTACTCACAACATCTTTGCGAAGTTTTTTCATGTGAAAAGGAAGCTTTGCAAACCAAGATAAAATATGCTTATCAAAAGTTCATCTATAACTACGATCAGGTTGGAATATATACCATTGATGAGTTTTTTAATCAACTAATAGTTCCATTTAGAGAAGAATTAGGGTTGCCTGCGTCGTATAAATTACTTTTAGAGCAGCAGGAGTTGCTCCTTCATATGAAGGAGCAACTCCTGCACCAATCACAAAATAACTCCACCCTTAGAGGTAAATTAGCTTCTATTTTAGATCAAAATATGCAATCTGGAAAGTCATGTAGTCTCATAAATGAGCTTAATGTCATCTGTAGGGATGTGTTGAACCATATAGATAGAGCCTCAAAAAATATAGTTTCTAGTTTCCCACATGAAGAAGCACAAAAGAGCTGTTCAAACTTTCAAAGCTACCTTAGTAGCCTTGCACAAAAAGGGTTAAAAGCAATAGAAAATCAATCTTTTAGAGTAGAGGATTTTTCTTGGGGAAAAAGAGGTGTCTTAGGAGTATTTATCAAACTAAGAGCAAATAAACCTGTAGATTTCTCTACCTCTAGAATATCCAAAGCACTTTTAAATAGTGCTAGTTGGATCCCTAAAAGCTCCAAAAGAGCAATTGAGCAACTTAATATTGTAGAAACAACGTTAAGGCCAATTTTACAACAGTTAGCTAACTATTATAAAGAAAACTATCCAACTTATGCAACTTGGCAGGCGATAATGCCGTTGAGTAACTTTATTGATATTGCAAAATTTTTACAAGAATGGGTTGAAAAGCTACCGCATAGAGAAAAAAAGCTAACAATAAATCAAATACCTTCAAAAATAAAACAATTATTATCAAGTGAGGTTTCTTTAATTGAATATAGAGCTGATTTTTATTATAGAACTTTGCTTATAGATGAGTTTCAAGATCTATCAACTTCTCAATGGGAAGGGCTTTTACCTCTTATTGAAAATATAGAAAAAAAGGGAGGCAAAATAACACTAGTTGGTGATGTAAAGCAAGCTATATACAGATGGCGTGGAGGAAACACAAACCTGCTACTAGAAGGTGTGGAGAAAACATTTGCAAGCAGAGATATAGAAATAAGTGATTTGAAATATAATTGGAGAAGTGGCTCAAACATTGTTTCTTTTAATAATACTTTTTTTGAGCAATCTTCTAAAGTTTTGTCTGCTCAATTAAAAAAAAGAAATAAGTCTAAGTTAATCGATGATGAAAAAAAAAACAATTCACCAACATCAACTACATCTAAAATTCAGAGGGCATATGCACAGGTAAAACAACAAATTCCACCAAGCAACAAAGATAAAAACAAAGGATATATTAACATCTCAATAATACCTTCAGAATCTCGTCTTAGTAATGAGTGGAAAAAAGATGCAATAATTAAAACAATCAAATCAATAGAGGAGTTGCAGAACAATGGATTTAACCCTAGAGACATTACCCTTTTAGTACGTAATAACTGTGAGGCTCAAGAACTACTAAAGGCTCTAAAATCCTGGAGCAAAACTACTTCTGCAGATCCTAGAGTGTGCTACGATGCTGTAGCAAGCTCAGCTCTTCTGCTAGCAAAAGACCCTCATATAACTTTAATTATTGATGCACTCTACTATATTCAAGATCAGCAAGATAACTTTTTCTTAGCAAAACTTATTTGCAGCTATCAGATATTAACTTCATCAAAAGAAAGCTATAATAATCTTATTATGTCCTTTGAAGATAGGGAATATATGCTAACTCAACTGCCTAAAAAATTTTTAGATATTATTAAAGAACTCTACAGGATGCCTTTGCCTATAATGGTATTAGAAATTATTAAAGTTTTTGAAATTGAAGAGAGCACCTCAGAAGCTCACTTAGAATCATTTAAAGAGTTGGTGTTTGAAGAGAGCACCTCAATGAGGTGCTCTCTTCAAACTTTTTTACTATGGTGGGAAAAGCAAGGAGTAAAAAGGGCTGTATCATTGCCTAAAAATAGAGGTTCAATTCAGATTTTAACAATTCACCAAGCCAAAGGCCTATCATTTCCTGCTGTTATTATTCCATTTTGCCAATGGGGATTGGATCACCCGCCCTATAGTAGGCAGATTTTATGGGAAGACTGTGATAAAAAACCTTTTGATCAACTATCTCAGATGCCAATATATTATGGAAGTGCATTAAAGGATTCATTTTTTCAAAAAAAATACTTTGAAGAAAAAGAGGCTACCTATTTAGAACAATTTAACTTACTATATGTAGCACTAACTCGTAGCGAGTCAGTGCTTTATCTTTGTTTGCCAAATGTAAGAACTACTCAAATTAGTGATATAGGTAGTCTTATTTTAAGTTTTTTGCATGACAGGGATAATAACTATGGAGGCAGGTGGAATGAAGAAAAAGATTGTTGGGAGATTGGAGAAATAGTTAAAAAATTAAACCCAATTAGAGAGCTTAAAGTTGAGGATAAAAAGAGAAAAATAATTACTAATAGACCCATTTCTATACTTAATCGAATCTCAACATCACACAGTGAGGGTATTTGGTGGCATGAAATATTCTCTAAAATCAAATATTTAGACGATTTTGAGCCACTAATAAAGAGCTTAAAAAAGCAAGAAACCCTCTTAAAAAAAGAAGAGTTGCTTATAAGAGAAAAATGGAATGCATTATTAAAAAAAGATAAATTCCGATATTTTTTCTCAAATCATTGGGAGGTACGCAATGAGTCAAACATACTGCTTCCTTCGGGAGAGATTTTACGTCCTGATCGAGTTATAATCTCTGAGAGGAAGGCAATAGTTATAGACTTTAAGGTTGGTAAAAAATCCACTCAACACCACAAGCAAGTCAGCAACTATGTAAAAAATATTAGTAATATAGGATATGAGGATGTGCAAGGATATTTGATCTACATAGAGACTATTGATATAGAAAAAGTTTCCTTTCTCTTAAGTTAGGAACTTTATAATATGTTGTCAATAAACATAGTAGCTCTACTAGTTATTATTCTTAATAAAAATAATCGAGTTTTAATCAGACTATAGTCAGGCATAATTACTACTTGCTAATAACAAGCATTATTTTATCGCTGTTTTTAAGGATTAAGTATTATATTTAATAAAAACTTTTCTTGATTAAATCAAAAAATCTCCATAATGAATATAAAACAAAAAAAACTAGCTACCTTTTTATAATTGCTATATATTTAATACCTCATAGTGTAAATAGTGTTTTTGCAACTTCTTATATTGCTTCTTCTTACCTAGGAAGTACTGCCTTAAGTTTGTTTGTAGCATTTGGTCAAAAAAGCGCAACAGAATATTTAATAAAAAAAGGAGCAAACATAGAACCTAAGTATGGTAATAATGCTTTGAGCGTGGCAGTAGAAAATAAACAGGAAGAAATTGTAAAATACTTAATAGAAAAAGGAGCAAACATAGAAGCAAAAGGTGATAATGGACAAACAGCTTTAATGATGGCTGCATATTTCGGATATAAAGACATTCTAGAAATTCTAATAAATAAAGGAGCAAATATAGAAGCCAAAAATGATAGAGGTGAAACATCTTTAATAATTGCAGCGAATTGTGGGAAAGAAGAAACTGTAAAATACTTAATAGAGAAAGGAGCAAATATAGAAGCCAAAGATGATGATGGACAAACAGCTTTATTTTGCACGAAATACTTGAATGTGGATAGAGACGGATTAAAATGTTTAATAAGTAGAAGTTCAAATATAGAGTATAAAAAAGAAAAGGAGTGGTCACTTTTTGAAAACTGTTTTTCGAGAACAACAGAACGCGTTGGATTTTTATTTGGTATAACTAGCTCTTGTGAAAAACAAAAAATAGATTAGTCTATAAATTATAACCCCAAATAAATGCATTTATTAATAGTGCAATCTAAAAGTTTGTTACACTGCTATAAGTATAGTAAACCAAGCCAAACATCAAACAACTTAGATGTGGTCGTACTTACTTGAAAGATGGCTTAGCCTACCAGAAAGGGTATTTTTGTGCTGTACCTCTAGGAGGTAGCAATAAAAGACCATAGAGCAAACACTAAAGAGCAAGGAATCTCTAGATATAATCCATTTTCAGCTGTATAATTCTAATAAATTTTAATGAACAGGTACGCAAATTCTAGGTTTGCTAAAAATCTAACTTGCTTTATTAGAATTTATGTGTCTTAGTGTTTGGCATTGTGCTTACTATTTTTATTCTAATTATGAAAAAACAACAATTTCTAATTCCACTTCTTTTTACATCTATGAGTGGTCTATATTCCACAACTAATTATAATCACAACAGTACTGAGAATATTAACAATGAGCTTTCAAGCCACATAGGTAATAATGTATATTTTGGTAATATAAGAAGTTGGACTCTTTCTCTCTTAGACTCAGAGTCAGAAGATAATAATCCCCAACAGTCCAACAATAGCTTAATACAAAGTTCACCTCATTATGACAACAATAGCGAAGATGAGCAAAAAGCAGCAGAAGAGACGGTTGTAAGAAAAGATATAGTGAACATTAACGCTCAAGACGAAAATGGGAAGACACGATTAATGCTTGCTATAGAAAATAAAAATTTTGCAGAAGTAGAATATTTAATAAACATAGGAGCAGATCTTAACCTCAGAGACCATGATGGAATGACAGTATTACTTCATGCAGTTTTTCGTAATTGTATAAAAGTAGTTGAGATGCTAATAGAAAAAGGAGCTAACCTTGAATATCAAAGTGGAGGAAGAACAGCTTTAATGATGGCGATAATAATAGGAGAAAAAAGTGTTATAGAGATGCTAATAGAAAAAGGAGCTAACCTTGGAACTATAGATATGTTTGGCTCTACTATCTTAATTAATTCGATTAAACATTCTCTACCAGAAATAGCCGAAATTTTAATAAATAATGTAATTAACATTGACGCACAAGATGAAAATGGTTATTCTGCTTTAATGCTCGCAGTAAAATATGAATATACTGAAATTGCAATATTGTTGTTAGATAAAGGAGCAAATTTTAAACTTAGAGACAAAAAAGGAAGTACAGCTTTAGCTTTTGCAATTTATGAAATTAATTCAAAAGCAGTCAAAGCGTTAATAGGTAAAGGGGCTAACATTGACACCCAAGATAAAAATGGAGAGACATCTTTAATGCTGGCGGTAAAAAATACAGATATTGCGGAAGTACAATCTTTAATAAAGAAAGGAGCAAATCTTGATCTTAGAAACCAAAGAGGAAATACAGCTTTAATGATGGCGGTATATCGTGGGAATATTCAAGTGGTTTATATGTTAGCAAGTAATGGAGCAAATATTAAACTTATAGATAAAAAAAGAATGACAGCTTTAATGATTGCTCTTGAACTAAGTTTGACAAGGAAAGAATTAAACTCACTTAATAAAGAAGGATTTTTTTCTATATGTTATAGAAAAACACAAGAAATTATTAAATTGTTAATAGAACATGATGCTGAAGAATTTTATTATTACTATAATGGTACACTAAAAAAGTTTTTTGATAGTATCCCATTAGGTGTAATAATGACAGTAGAGCAAATAATCCAACTAAAAGCAACAACAGAGCAAAAGAATCAGTTGCTCTTAGAGGCAGAAGTTATTGTTTTTGAAAATAGATGTAGGGAGCTAATTTCTTGCTTGGAAAATGATAATACTCCATATTCTAGCTATCTAAACAAAGTTTTAATAAAAGAAATAATTTCTTATCTGCTGAGAACAACAGAAAAACGCGAAAAATTGCTAAATAAAATATTATTTCCTCGAAACATATCACTTTAGCAAAATCTATCAAGGCTCAAATCCGCCTTAGGAAACATTATAGTTTAGGTGCTTTGCCCCTAGATTTTTCAAACCGGAAGTATATAAAAATCAGATAAATAACTAGAGAGCAAGCCTATAATAGATAGGAGAAAAAAACAGAAATAGGATCTTGATTATTGCTGTTATTAAAATAACACCAAAATAAATTACAACTTAAAAAAGTAGAGAACAAGTTAATAGCCTCAAGAATAGATAGACAGGGAATCTTATCTTTTTTATCTTCGTTTGTTTAGAGATGTTGTTTTATTGCAAAAGCTTATACAAAAGAACTTGAGAGAAAACTATAGAAAACCCTAAAGAGTAAGTAATCTCTAAACATAATACATGCGAGGTTGTATAATTCTAATAAACTTTAGTGGAGAGGTAGATAAATTCTAGTTTTATTAAAAAGTTAACTTGCTTTATTAGGGTGTATATGTATTGGTGTTTAAAATTGTACAGAATTTAATATTCTAACTAAACTTTAATCTTATTTATAATTATGAAAAAACAACAGCTACTAATTTTACTTCTTTTTACATCTATGAGTGGCATATACTCCACAACTAATTATAATCACAGAAGTGCTAAAAATACTAATCATGATCTTTCAAGCTACAGAGATAATAATGGAGATTTTGGAAATACAAGAAGTTGGACTCTTTCTCTCTTAGGCTCAGAAGATAAAAATCCACAAAATCACAACAACAGCTTAATACCAAGTTCACCTCATTATTATGGCAAAAGCGAAGATAATCGAGCTTTAATAAAAAATATTAACGCTCAAGACAAAAATGGGAGAACTCAATTAATTCTTGCATCGATGGTAGGAAGCAAACACATTGTAGAACTTATAATAGGTAGAGGAGCAGACATTAACATTAAAGATTATAATGGACACACAGCCTTAGTTTATGCTGTAATAAATTACCACATAGAAATCGTTAAGATATTAATAGAAAAAGGAGCGGATATTGATGTTAGCTCTATTTCTGGATGCACTACTTTAATTTTATCAATTTATCCTTATACTTACAGAGATACTAAATATTCTTTAGAGGAGCTCAAGAAAAAAACAGAAATAGCCCAATTTCTAATAGAAAAAGCAGCAAAGTTTGAAGTTAGAAGCAATATAGGTTTTGCAGCGTTAACTACCAATATTACAAATACTGTGACAAGGGAAAAATTAAATTCACTTGATAAAAAAGAGCTTGATTATATAGTTTATAAAGGAATAAGTGAGATTGTTAAATCTCTTATAGAGAATGATTTAGATTTAGGTGCTTTTTACTATTACAGAAAAGAGTTTTTTGATAAGATTCCATTAGGTGTAATAATGACAGTAGAGCAAATAACACAATTAGGTGCAAAAAGAAAGCGAAGAAACCAGCTAGGTGCAAAAAAAGCAGAAGTTGTAATTTTTGAAGATAGATGTAGGGAGCTAATTTCTTGCTTGGAAAATGATAATACTCCATATTCTAGCTATCTAAACAAATTTTTAATAAAAGAGATAATTTCTTATCTGCTGGTCACAACAGAAAAACGTGAAAAATTGCTAAATAAAATATTATTTCACAACGTAAAAAATTTAGACAGTAAGTCAATCGCCTCAAAAATATATAGAAAAGGAAGTGCTATAGGATTTTTCCTGCACAAAAAAGCTATAGCTCCTATTTTATCATCACTATATCCTAAAACCCGAAGAAAAAATAATAAAAAATCAGGTAAGTAACTAGTGATATATACGTAGGGAGAACAATAAAGGTATATTTCGCCCTGCTAAAGCTCCTTTGGAGCTTTAGCAGGGCGAAACAGCGTCAGCAAAAAGTCAAATGGCCACCAAAAATAGGTTGAAAGCATAACATTCGCTAAAATGTTAGGTGTATCTCTGTGCATAACCAAACTTATATTTCAGTTAAAAATATACTTTAACGTAACTTAAAGGTAAAAAAAAAGCTGTTATAATTGTATTATAGTTGTTTTAAAGCGGTTATACAAAACTATTGATTTTTTATCTACATTAATTTTTTAACAGCAGTCTTGTTACTATCAAAAAGTAGTTATATTAAAGGTCTCTGAGCATTATTTCCCATTCACATAAGACTCTTTCCTTTTTCTTTTGATTTACCTTTTGGTTTTGCTTTACTTTCACCCTTGCCTTTTGGTTTACTTTTTGCTTTTGCTTTATTAACTCATAAGCTTCAAGGAAGTATTTTAAGTGTTCTCCAGAATATTTCTTCTTATTTATGTGAAATAATACTACGTCTAGGGCTGTGTTGCCATACTTATTTTTGATGCCAAGATTAGCTCCTTTGTCTATTAAAATTTTTGCAAAATCAAGATATTTGTTTAGTATGGCGAGTGCTAAAGCTGTGTCACCATGCCTACTTTTGATGTCAGGGTTAGCTCCTTCTCTTATTAGCTTCTTTGCAGTTTCTATTTGTCCATTTCTTGTTGCATTCATTAATGCTGTATATCCATAGAAATCTTGTTTGTTAATGTTGTTTGTAGTCGATGAACGTACACAGCTATACGCAACAAGTAAGGATAAACCCATTGATAGTTTTAATGCTCTACTTTAGAATTCTATTTAATCTCATAATGTTATAATTAATATTTATTTAACGAATAATAGGAAATAATGTTCAAAAAACCTATGAAACGTCATGAATTGATGTTTAAAGCCACATAGAATATGCCACAGAGCTAGATACAATTATAAATTATAGTTTCTTTTCGCATTGTTTTTTGTTATTTACTTTTGCTCCTTTCCAAGTTCTCAGTTGATTAACACAGACCTCAAGGGTCTTTAAAAAAACAAATTGTAATATTCTAAGAATCTTAATTGGCTAAACAAAAAGAGAAATGGTATTTAAGTATCTGCAAAGCATTGTTAATTCCCTTCTATTCCACCTAAAGTTCAGGGCAATTTTTCTTTTAATTTTAGCTGGGTTTTTTTGGCTCTAGAATAGGGGTTTATCCCCTTACTTGATATGATTGTGCATATATTGTGCGATTTATTCACCTTACTGTTGGGTTTCTTACCATATTATCGGGCAATATATTCCCCGCTCGTCAGCTCGCAGAGCTGTACAAAAGGAGCGGAACTCATTTGACCATGTCATTTAAAAGTGGTTTTTTGCTAACTTTTTTGACATCCCAAAAAAGTAACTGTTTAAATTAGGTGCTTTATTCGTTAAATAAATGCCACGAGGTTATATATAGCAATATGAATCTCTAATTTAAGAGGGGAAAAGCCCTCCCAAACCAATAGTAAATATACTAAAAAAAGCAGAAAACCAACCCTCTACAAAAAACCACCTTTCAGTAGAAGATTTAATTAAAATAAAGGCATTTTATTATTTTTTTTCATGAAAATTCAAGAGGTAGCCCAAAGCTGGGCAGACGAGAAGAACTTAAATTTAAGTTGTCCAAAATCTGAGTTGAAGGTACTTAGTGCCTTTCTCTTAGAAAAAAACGATGCTCTGCTGAGCATGATTTTTTATAAGCTAAAAGTTAATATTTGACATCTCTGTTATTAAAGTTCTGCAAAATAAATAATTGCGTAAAAAATGTAGAGAGTAGGTTAATATCCTAAATAATAATAATGATCATTGGGAGTATTCATGGAATATATCAGTTAACCACACAGAAAAAACCCACAGTAGCAGTTCATTTACCCTCACTTTAAATAATTCTATATTAGACGTTATTGTAAAAACCTCTGCTAACTACCTAAAATACATAAGAGAAAAAAAAGTAGTTAAGCTGTGCAGACATTGAGTATGCTGGGAAAATAGAAGTATAGTATTAATATTATCACAAATATAGAGCCACTGTTTTTTTAATAATTGCATTTGCTTGCAAATGCAATTATTTCATCTAAAATCGCTTGTAGGCCACTTCTTCTTTTAATACCAATCAACTTTTCAAGTCCTAGCTTTGGAAAAAACTTATTGTCAAACTCTAAAACCTTAGAAGGCTTTTGTCCTGAAAAAAGCATTATTACTATTGCGATTAAACCTTGTGTAGTTAATGATTCACTTGCTCCCTGTAGGTGGATTAGTCCATCCTTATAGGATGGCCTAATCCACGTAAGCGCCATACAACTATGAACCCTATATTTTGACAATTTTAATTTATGGGGGAACTTGGGTAGTCTTGCACCTAAGTCCATTACATATGATAAACATAATTGAGAATCTCCATCAAAAAGCTCAAAGGTTTTCAAAATTTCTTTTTCCAAAAACTTAATAGACTTTGTATCCTCTTGCATGTATAATGTATCATTAAAAAAATCAGCATCATTGATGCCACCTTAGTGGCACCAATGATGAACAAATATAAAATGTTAAGAACAAAATAAGCTTAGAGGTAAATAAATAAGCAAAAGATTTATTTCTTACTAAATAATAGCAAATAACTCAAGTATTTTCCGACAAGGATATTATGGTAATATTATCATGTACTAAATATTTGAATAGTTCATGACTATTGAAAAAACTAATGAATTAAAATTTACTGTATTTAGATAACCAATTGATTGGAAAAGTTGATTTCTTTTTGTCTGAAGATAAATTTGAAGTTTAGTGATATTTTTTTTCCTTAGATGTCTTAAATGCCTTAGATGCTTCCGTTGTAGATGTTGTAATTGGTGCAATTCTTCTTTGTGTTGTAGTTGCTGAAACTAAAGCTTATGGCTTTATCTGAATGCTAAGTTGTAAGTATTTATAATTGTAGTATACTTGTTAGTGTTGTTGTAAGAGTAGTTTTTCTTGTTATCGTTTTAATATAATCAAGTTTTGTTGTTTCTATTACTTTTTTATTTTATATTGCTTTTGGGTTTCTTGTTGAAATATAATCTGAGGTTCTTGTTGCTCTTCTTAAAAAAAGAGTTGACATTGATGTTGATTTAATAGTACTATAAGTAGTTGTTGTAAGTGATATTGTCGTATTTGTAACTTGTTTATTTTTTGCTCTTAACTTTCTTTTATATTAATAGAATTAAAGATGGAACGATTACTACTGTCAATAATAAAATTTGTAGAATAAACAACATCTAAACAATGGGAGTAGAAGTAAGCAATAACTATGAGTGTTTTTTTACTGTCATTTATATTTTGAAGTTTTGTTCAATTATGTAAATATAAAAATAACCACATTAGCATAAAGGTTAGAATAAAAAAAGATAGTATTGCTATTGAATTAAATTTTCAAGGAATTTTAATGCTGCCTATTTGTGTTTAGCTAAAGTGTGTGATGAAATTTTACAAAGCTGTGCTATTTTTTAGATGAATTAAAATATACTTTTTACAACAATAGAGTATGGTATAATAGGGTGGTTTTGTTATACGCTAAACTGTCGCCTCTTTTAAGGTGTTCTTTTTTCTTTAAAAATATGTATATTTGACTAACTTTTTAATTATGCTCGAAAAATACTTAAACCCTCAAAACGATATCGCCTTTAAGCGACTATTTGGTACAGATAAAAATAAAGATATCCTCATGTCTTTACTAAATGAGGTATTAAAGAAACAGTTAGATAATCCTATTAAAGATGTAAGCTTTCTTTCAACTATACAGAGTCCGGATGTAATAAGCAAAAAAACCTCGATAGTGGATGTTCTTTGCAAGGATGAATGGGGAGTGCAATACATAATAGAGATGCAGGTAGCAGACAAAGACAACTTTATCGCCCGAGCTCAATATTATGCATCAAAAGCATTTATATCTCAGATGAATGCAGGT
>PJEL010000644.1_pt1 | contig 40817 bp, 29 predicted proteins | sample 1853271 | NCBI WGS metagenome assembly PJEL01 (sample SAMN08108733, study PRJNA415343) | Invertebrate metagenome, whole genome shotgun sequencing project. | host: Globobulimina | place: Sweden: Gullmar Fjord | collected 2015-08
GATTCCACCAATAATTAACCCCGCACATATTGAAATTGCCACATGAAGAACAAGAAGACTTTTGTTTCTCCAAACATCTTTGAGGGTCCGATCGACCAATAACGCTGTCTGAAGACAAAGCGACTACCCTATTGGGTGAAAACTGGGGACACCCAGGTTGTATGGGTCGGCCCAACAGGCGGTCGAAGATTATTTTACAGACTTGAATGATACATTTGTTGAAACAAGCAGAGGGCATGTATACTACAAGACACTGACGACTATTATGACACTCCGAAGAGTTTTATAATGGTTGTGTATACTTCATACCATGATGATGAATGAGTCAAGACAAAGAAGAAGGGTTGACTTTTGAGATTGAGAGAGACGTTTCTGCATGTCTTGTAATTACCCTTGACATGTACTTGTTTTAAATATATATTACAAATAGTATTATAATGTCATACCAAGAGAGAGGAGGAGATGACGTTGTAGAAAAAGTCGTCAAAGTGTGCCATGGAGTGTCAATCTCTGGAGCCCATGGGGCTCTTTCAAAAGCGATAGAGGATGGACAGTTTACGCATGTTCTGGTGCGATTGATGTCATATCATATGTATATGGTGGTATTTCCATCGGGAGATGAGCAATAGTCATGCTCATACTACTGACGATACCAACACTGCAGGTGGCTCTTCAAGGACCCATTCCAGAGGTCTTGGTGGGTACTCGTACCCAACGTGTTGTGTTGAAGCATGTTGAGATTGAGGATGATGAGGATGCGATGATACTCGATCACTTTGAATCTACGTCTTTGTTCATACGTGACTGTGTGGTAGAGGGTGGATCTGTTGTTGTCGTGTGTGCACAGGGAGTTTCACGGAGTGTGACCCTTGTTCTTGCATACATGATGCAATATGGTGGTGATGGTCCACAGTCTTTTGGTACATGTCTACACATTTTGAGAGAACGATACCCAGATGCGCATCCCAATCAGGGATTCATACAACAGCTGGAGACGTGGTATGATATGAAGTTTCAGTATGATGTGGCACATGAAACCTATAGATCACTCTGTGCTAGAAGAACTGCTTCTCTGATTCGTTCTCAGGGGGACGAGTTTGATATGAAAACTCTCCAAGATCCTCGTGAGAGACAAGGATCAACCACGCCTGGTATATTGTATCGATGTCGATCCTGCCGTACGAGTCTGGCTACATCTATGAATATCATGGTGGATGTTTCTGTTGGGACGGGAAAGGACGGATTCTCTTGGAGAAAGAGGACAAAAGATGCCCTTGTGCAATCTCATACTACTACTGCATACAACAACAACAACAACAATGATGTAGGAAGCATTTTCGTGGAACCGTTGCGATGGATGTCTGGCATCAAACAAGGCAATCAAGGGAAAATATATTGTCCTGGCTGTTCTGCCAGACTTGGAAGCTACAACTGGTCTGGTATGCAGAATGAAAATTCAGAATGGATTACACCAGCGTTTCAACTCCACCTGTCCAAAATTGATAGTATACATGAGCAGGATGGTGTGAATCATCCTGGGGCACTCTGTAGTACAGTATCCATTCGTCAGCCCAAGCTCCTAGGAAGTGGGACACGTCCCAAGAAGAACCCTATACCGCAACAAGCTTCCTCTAGGAAAACAAATATGCGATATCTAATATTTGACTGTGATGGGGTCCTGGTGGATTCTGAAGGTGCGAGCTGTGAATCTCTGCGACGGTCTATTCTTCAAGTGACTGGATTTGATATCCCACATACATTTCCAAACGACTTTGTCCCTGTTTTTGGCATGGATGTGAAATCATGCTTGGAGTATTACATGACGACGTATCCCTCTGCCCAAGAGCAGTTTAGATCTTCTGTACATGATTCTGAGGACTGGATGCAGGAGCTTGCAGACATGGTTGCCCAGGCCAAGAGACCTCATTATGAGTCCATCACCTCGCACGGGATTGATCCAATACAAGGGGCAAAGGAGTTGATGGAGAATGCGTGTTCTACATGTAGACATCCAGAAACAGGCGCTCCTCTGGTGGCCATTGCATCCTCGGGAAGCCATGCAAAGATACGCCATAATCTATCCTCTGCAGACCTCTGGGGGATTGTCCATCCTGACAACATTGTGAGTGCAGAGGACGTTCCTCGAGGCAAACCCCATCCAGATGTGTATGTGAAAGCTCTGGAGAGGTTGGGCTGTGATTCACCAGGTGAGAATGCTATTGTTATAGAGGACAGCATCCATGGAATCCATGCAGCAGTTCGGGCAGGAGTTGGTCACATTGCTGCGATGACGACATCGTTATCCCATGTGGAAATGTATACGGCGTTATGTTCCTTGCAAAAGCAGACTCTAGATCATGCAAACAGCACAGGATTGCGTGGGGAGAAGAGAGTCCCTTCATTGATACACATGACATCAACATGCATTGTCACAATTATAGGATCAACACTTCCAGTGACATTTGAACAACTTGAACATCTGATCTATGATGGACAACGAACGTGGTGAGTCTCTGTACTGCTCTTCTCGCAGTGTCAGGGAACATCGGAAGGTGACCCATGGTGTTGGGTCTGACTGTCTGACACACGTCTGACAACCTTCTTGGACACGAGGTAGTCGACCGACTCTACTACGTGGCAATTTCAGGGCTCCACCCTTGGTGAATCATCATAGAGTATGGTAATGGTAAGATAAAGGTATAGAATTCTACCTCGTAGTACTATCTGGATGAGATCGCATCGTCTCGACGTCTCGAAAGGTTTCGTCGTGAACGAAACCTTATCTTGGACAAATCCAACCGAACGGGATGGGGTGATAGTCTGTTCCTATCAAAAGAGGTCTTTGATGGGACATGATGTATCAATCTCAGATACTCTCTGAGAAGGTTGACTCTTGTCGACCGAGATGATTGTTTGACGGAACACGTGCCCGGGACACAATACCCTATTCTTATTATAAATAAACTTTACATTATTATTTATTACTAGTGTACAACTAGTCAAGAATAATACGAATAGACTGTGTTCGAGCCTTTGGTTCATCAATCAATTGTTCGAATCGGTATTAATAACTGTGTGGTATACGTTTCACCGTACATCTTCCTCAATAAACTCAATAAAGAAAACAGTGAGAGGTTTCAATGGAAAAACAAGGTATGTTTTCAACCATGGGAATGTATGCGGACAGCCGGCTTGCATTACGCGTCACGCTATGTTTCTCTAACGTCCTGAGACGTCCACCATGTAGATTTCCGTAAACTCCATTATTAAAAAAAACTACTTTAGTTACAAATTCGGAAGGACGTCAATCTTTGAAAAGGAATACACCTGCTTCACGTTGGAGAACATGTTGGATCCCGGAGCTATGAAACAACTTCGAGTAGACACGTCTACGCCAAAGCCTGAACGAGTAGGCGGTCGTCATGATAACATGCAAGTTGTTGTGATTAAGATTGGTACTACATCGCTTATCAACAGTGAACACTCTTCTCTGAATCTTTCTGCTCTTGCTGGTCTTGCAGAGACTGTGCGAACATTGAAGGATAATGGATGTCATGTGGTGCTCATCTCGAGTGGAGCTGTTGGTGTGGGGTGTCAGAGGCTTGGTCTGAGTAAAAAACCAGCAGATTTGTCAAAGAGGCAGGCTCTTGCGGCGATTGGCCAGGTGCATTTGATGAGGTTTTATGAGGATATGTTTTCTGCCGTGGGCATCACTTGCTCACAGGTGCTCTTGACCCTGGATAATCTGTCTGATAAGCAACAGTATGCAAATGCTGTGAATACGTTCCATGAGCTGCTTGAATATGGTGTGGTGCCTGTTGTGAATGAGAATGACACTGTTGCCATTGAACAGCTCAAGATTGGCGACAATGATACATTGTCTGCTCAGGTGGCTACCTTGGTTCATGCAGATTGGCTCTTTTTATTGACAGATGTGGATGCTTTATATACAGCGAATCCAGCTGTCGATCCAAAGGCCAAGCCTATCCGGATTGTGGAGGATGTGCAGGCCTTGAATGTCAAAACAGAGATGTCACAATCCGATCCTGGATGGGGAACTGGGGGCATGGGTACCAAGATTTCTGCTGCCAATATGGCAACGGCTGGAGGAACTCGTATGGTCATCTGTCAAGCTGATCCAGAAGTGGTTCCACGCGTTGTCTTGGAGGGAGAGGAAATTGGCACCTTGTTCCTTCCTGCTGAAGATCCTGTCTTGGGAGGTCAGAGATGGGTGCTTTCAAATCCAGTCAGGGGAACTGTCACGGTCACTGAGGAAGCTATGGAAACGTTGAAAGAAGATGGTACTTTGAGTGCCGCGCACATCGATGCAGTCCAGGGCAACTTTGAGGCTGGGGAAGCTGTCACCTTTCTCGACGAATCTGGAAAAGAAATTGGCAAAGCATTGTGCCATACCTCATACAGAGATTTGGCTGGGCTCCTTGATGACAGCACCGATAATGATGCCCTCGAAGATTTCGTAATCACCGAGAAATCTGAGATGTGTCTGCTTCCAGGAGCAACAGGAAACTCTGATCACTCATCTGCGAGTGATGAGGATGAATGGATGCATGCCCGAAATACCATGATTGCCGGAAGAAATTGATGAAATCAGATCCGGCATTTCTCCGAACGATATCCATTGATTATAATCACGAAAGAATGCTTTGCATGTCGTGAGGACAATGTCCTCTCGCATAATTTTATTTTGCCATAAATAAATGGGAGAAGCCATCTCCCTGAAAAAGAGCATTGCCAATCGGCTGGAGAATAAATACTTTTTATCATGTAGAACCTTATTTTACGGTTCACAGCATTTTTGTTGTAAATACGAGTATTCGTTGATGATTTTACAAGGTGTCTTTCTCAAGGTGCATAGTGTCTGTGCTTGTCAAGTTTGGCCTTGATTTTCAGGCTTCGTGCCTTTACATCTTCCCTGCTCAACACTGGCTTGTTCAAACTCAAATCTGGGGTTTTTAAAGAGGTCTCCTGTTTGTCCTGATTCGTCGCCCTGGTCTCCACGTGTACCCCCATGAGAGCTGCCATGTCTGTTGTATCTAGCTCGGCTTGCTCTACACTCTGCTGCTGAGGCTGCATGCAGCATGCAAGTTGATCGATTGAAAAGTCGCCCTGGTAATCCAATGACACGGTATTAGAGAAAGTAGGTACATCATTCGTATCTTTCGAAGCAAGCCTTGCAATGAAGTCGCACAGCTGTTCCTCGTTGATTTGTGGATTGAGAACTTCTAGAGTTGATGAGTTCATACTTTCGGTGGACGAAACGACCTCGGGATAATATTTCGCCTCACTTTGCTTCATGATATGTTGCTCAAGATGTGCAGCACTCAATCTTCGTGGATGTAATGCCAGCATTGAAGATCTTCTCTGAAGCTTTGGAAGACGCTCAGCTGCACACATTGGCTCTGTGGAATCCTCCCCTTTTGGTGGCAAAGAGGCTGACGAATCCCCGAAAAAGTTGCTCAATTTCTCCTGAAGATATAAAAGACTCATTTCAATTCGTGAGATCATTGCGTCTCTCCTGATGGCATCTTGGGTTTGCTCTCCTGAAGCAATGGCGCACGCTGATTCCTTTCTCTCGCCAGAAATGTCCCCATCATCATCATCATTCTCAGCATCACGCGACTCGTCTTCACTGCAAACAGCCGAAGCATTCATTTGGTCTTCATAATTCGTAACTTTGTTCTTCAATTCATTTTGAAGCGACAGCAGTGTCTCATAGGTATCTATGACAGCAGATGCAGGTGCATCTGGCTCCAACCCAGCAGCTGCACATATTAGTCCCCATTGCTCTCGCTGGACATGCCGCGCTCGTCTCACATCATTTTCTAGGGCTTTTCTATTATTTTCATGTTCTTGGTACATCTCCATCTTTATTCGCTCAGCTTCTAAACGCTCCTTGGACTCCCTCTCCTCTTCCTGTGCTCTATGTTCCTTTGCTTGTGCATATCGACGGATGATGGCATCGATTTCCTGAGTTTTCTTTTCCAGTGAGCTCTTCCAAAAGGCTTTGGAAGCTTCGAGATCTGCTAGAGCACCATTGAGGTTTTTTTCACAGGCATCCTGAGACACCTTGATCGTATTCTGCAAGCATTCTGCTAGCAAGTTCAAATCACTCCTGCTCGAATCTACAAGATCTCGTGCCCGCAGCATCCTCGTCTCTGCGGCATCTCTGTCCTCTTTTGTTCTAGAATATAATAGCTTATACTGATGTAGCCGTTGCACAGCGCACTGTCGATCCTCTTGAATCTCTTTGATGGAATTCTCAATAATGTCACCTTCGTGGAGGAGCCTCTCCCTCTCTTCACGTGTGCGATCTTGCTGATCGTGCAGCTCGAGCTCTAGGAATTTCGTCTTTTGTGATATTTCCAGGCATTTTGAATGCAAATTGTTAATCATTTCATGTTTGTGTCGTATCGACTCCCGCAGCAATGATATCTCATTATCATACAATGTTGCAGGGTCAAGACCTTGAACAATCTTGAGGGTTTCCAGGAGAACTGCATTCTCTCTCTTCTCCTCTCGCATCATGTCAATAGAGCTTTGATACTGATATTCTCTCTCTTCACTCTCCGTTCGGCCCAGGCGGTCTTCTCCAAAGGCAGAAGCATTCCCCGCCTGGCCCTCTCGACTAGAATCTTGCCCAGCATGCTTGCCCAGTCCAGGAAAGACCTGCACCCAGCATGGATAGACCGCATATTGGATACACATATCATAGATATATTTTCTGGATGGTAGCATACCTCTACAAGAGCTCCCAGGGTTTTGAGTCTCGGCAAAACATGAGCCAAGTCTCCTCCCCACTCCCGTGCACCTAGTGTCATGCCCTCTACCATGTCACCTGATAGGTACGATGAAAAATGATATGTGATACTTTAAATCTTACAACTATTCAATATTCATCCAAGAATACCCTAAAAACTCTTCCATTGATTCCGTGTTCCTAGATGACATACCCAGGGATCTTGACCATCTTTGGGGCATTAATCTCTGGCGAAATTCGGCAGCCAGGTGAAATGCACCCCCGGTCTCATGAATCCAGAGGATTATAGATGACATTCAGGTATCTTAGTAACAGTATCCAGTCGCATTGTATCGAAAATCATGCCCAGCCAATGAAAAATATCTGGCAGATGTCCATGGGCAGTCAAGTACCTAGATGGGAATCTTTTGTTTGATATCATACAAGACGGCATCAAATATCTGATCTGATGATTTCAAAATGGCATTATAAAATATCACATAGAGCCCAGAAAACCTGTGAAATCTCATCACGACATACCTGTGTGCATTCAAGGATTCCAGCATGCCTGACGATTCCCCCCGTGATTCCCCAAGGAGGTACGTAGAATATCATAGGAGCATCCGATCCATAATACTATAATGATATTCTTACATTACAGCCCAAGAGAGGACAAAGCCATGGACGGAGAAAGTCCCAGAGGTACGTTGGCACTTTTGTAGTATCTTAATACGCAAGTACTTTGAGTACGATATGTGGATATCTACCTTGTAGATCGATCGAGGAGTCCTGTCAATACGACTGTAAACTTGTCAGAGGACCTGAAGCGTCGACTGGAGGAGCTCTATGATGCCAATATTGTGAAAAGGGGTGACCTTGGGGATGGTTTTTTTCAAAACCTGAGTGAACTGCAGGAGACTGAGCAAATCTACGTGATTGATAAAATGAAAGAGACGGATTATAGTAAAGTACGAAGCGTCGAAGGGTTTTCGAATGGAATAATCCGGAGGGTGAAAGATTTTGGTACAGAAGAGAAAGAACCAGACCTTACAATATTGGGCGAGGTCGTGAAGGAACGCTTGGAAAATCTGATTGCGAATGGGAAATTCGATAAATCTGATATCGATCTTAGAGTTGTACGTACCATGCAAAAGCTGCAAGAGGAAGATAGGAAGACTGCTTTGGATCGTTATGAGGATTCCATTGATGATTCGATTCGATCAAAGCAAGGATTTTTCATGGGTATTGTGAAGCGCATGTTGCCTCAGCGTGGACCAAGAGGACGAGGCCGTGGTGGCGGAAGAGATCGAGGACACAGGTCTCGTTTTGATCATCATGACGGCAGCCACGGACGCGATCGGTATGGATCGAGAGATCGGTATGGATCTGGTGACCGGTATGGATCAAGAGATCGGTATGGATCAGGGCACCGAGAGTCTAGTCGGTATGACAGGTACTAGTGCAAAGGCGTTCATATATTTTACAATGTATCTAGAAAACTATGAAGTGTTTTCAAATGCTTTCTCAGCGTGTTTTGATAGCAAATCAAGCCGTTGGAAACGTGCCTTGACCTCTGGGCTTTTATCCATACTGCAAGAAGAGCTGAGAACAACCTTGTGCTTGTGATCATCATTCGTTTGCTGTGCACGAGCTTCTATCTCGTATGCATCGGCTTTTTGCTGCAATATTTTCAATTTATCAAATATATTGACCTGTTGTGCGCTATCTAGACTTGAAGACTTTGGTTTCTGGGCCTCCAAATCTTTCAATTTGGTGTTCTCTGTTGTATCAGACTGTGGAACAATCTGCACAGTCAATTTCAAAAGCCGTCTCAATTCCTTAGCATTCGTGCATTCCCTGATGAGATTCCGTAGATTATCTGAATGCGTCGTTTCGTCCATGGAGTCTTTCTTTGGTTCCTGGTATGTATCTCGAAGAGATGTGTTAACATCATTCGAACCGGCAACATGGAGCAATCCTGCGCCTTGCACTCTCCTTCGCACCAAATCACGACTCATCTGCAAGGGTCTCCAAAAAGATTTTGATAAAGGTACTCTACTTATTTTCGTTGAGGCTTCTGATATTCCTGAAGGTGTTGATCCCACACTCATGATGGATATTCTATCGCTGTCCTCTTCAGAAGCATGCATACTCGTCTGAGCTGGTTTCTCTGAAGCGTGAGATCTATTTAATCTCATTTCGTACAGCCGTGCAGCAGCTCTTTGTCTAGAAGCGGCTTGATCTATGAAGGCTTGAGGCTTGTGCAGACTATCAACCTTGGAAGACTTCTTTGGATCATCCAGAGAAATCTCCAACTGGGCCAACTTGGATGCAAAGTTCGTCTTTAAATACGAATTAGATGTCCTACCAAGCCGTGCAGGGTCATGATCTCTTTCTAAGGGAGCCTTGCGTTGCTGCTTCGTATTGACAAACGCAGCTTTCACAAAAGCCTCATCCTCCAGCTCCTGTGGGGTTTTACAGAACCTCTCTGACATTGAATGTTTTGAGTTTTGTGTGAAATAAAACTGACGCGCCATTCGAGGCAAGGAACGAGATCAATATTTTACTCTAAATACCATTTTATTTTACCTCAACTTTTAAATTGGATTTTTTTCTGAAATGGCATTTTGAGCAAATACAGATGCTCCTACTCAGGTATATGCACAACATATCACATTTTTCTTATATTCGACAAAAATGTACGGTGCATCCTCAATCAGAAGTGTAAAGCCTGGTGTCGCTTTGGCTACGTCTCCAACAAGCTCCAGGCTCCACATGTCTCGAGTGATTCGCGCCTCTGCAGAACCTTCTGATGGCGCATCGTCCTCAAGTAGAAGAGAATTGGTCTTACATAGCGTGAATGTGGCTGTCTTGGGCGCACTTTTTTCCTGGGGTGCTGCTCCTACTCCCAGCAACATTGGGCTCACAGACTATGATCAGTTCAAGTCTCTTTCGCTCTGCCCACCATCTCCCAACTGTATCTCTACTGCAGAGGAGGCAAATGATATGACTCACTATGTCCCACAATGGACATACAATCCAGAAGAAGGTCGTGGGACAAAGAACCCAGCTACTCCTGAGCAAGCCATGCAGGAGCTTGTAGATGTGGTGGAGGGCACATCTCCAGATGGTTTTACTCCCAAAATTGTCAAGAGGACAGGTGATTATCTCCATGTAGAGTACGAGAGCCCTACATTCGGATTTATTGATGACTTTGAGGCATATTTCCCAAAGGAAAAACCTGGTATTGTAGAGTACAGATCTGCTTCAAGAATTGGAGAGTCCGATGGTGATATCAACAGGAAGAGAATCAAGGCATTGCGCCTCGAACTTCAGAAAAAGGGATGGAAATCCATTGGATATTAAATCTCATATTTTGAAATTGATGTAACAAGCTACTGAATATACTTTCTTGCAGTCCCAATGTTGGTAGCATTAACTTTGGAGGCAAAGCGAAGGGTGCATAATGACTCACTTGCTGCAGCATTCGATGGCCCCACATTACAAAGCATGAGCGCTTTCCCTTGGCCACTCAAACTGTTCTGAAGCAAGAAAGTCAGTTTTGAATTTCTGTAGGGGACGTGTCCTTCTTTTGTACCAAGTGCAGCAATCACATCTCCAAGAGCTGAAAGACTCTTGTTGATTGCCTGTGTTTCTTTCAGGCGATCACCGGTGACCTCACTTTTTCCGACCCTCTCACTTCCTGCTAAATCGACCAAATTCAGGGCCCCGGAGAGCTTCTGTCCCGTGGCAGCGTTTGTGCCATCAACAGCAAGCATAAACACCATGTGCGATCTGGATGACTGTGCGTTACATGCAGTAGCTCCCACAGATCTTTCCTTCATCGCCTTGCTCAAGAGTCGAGACACATCTTCTGAACTACTAACTGTGCTCCATTTCAAATAACTGACTTCGACTCCAGCAGCCTCTCCAGTATCATTGCTAGAAATTACATGCTTCTTGCCATCTGGGGGTCCTGGGCCCAACAAGTCCCTGATATCCTCGTTGTATATTTCAAGCATGGCAGCTTTCATCGTATATTTCCATCCTCGTTCAAGGTCCTTATCTGCTGTTGAAAAAACTTGGCGGACACTTCTTGGTATAATACCTTCGTCACTTGGGTTTCCAAGCATGGTGTGAGTTTTTCCTGATCCAGTCTGGCCATAAGCAAAGATACATACTCTATAACCATCAAGCGCACTTTGTACCAACATGGATACTTCTTCAAAGACTTCCTCTTGCGTTGAACGTGGTCCAAACGTTCTATCAAAGGTGAACATGTGCTTTTGATTATCCTTGCCTAATGCAGATTTCTGATTGGCATTTTCCAACTCAAGACCTCGGCCAGATAAATCACCAGTGGTGATGGGAACCAATGCAAGAGAATCTGATTCTTCCTTTTCAGAATCTGACAATGGCCTAACCCTACAAAAGACGCGCACATTCCCTTTGAGTTCCAATACAGTGTTGTGCAATCTCCTGCGGATAGATTCAGAATCCCTTAAACGATATTCCATTTCAGGCAATAACACTTCAAGCTCTGCAATCTTTGCTTTTAACGACCGATTCTCTTCGGAGAGGGCATCGCACTGCGCCTCGGCAGCGCCCCTTTGTTCTTTCATCATTGTCAGTTGATCTTGAAGAGCAGAGACTGTCTCTGCTTGTGCTTTCGTTCGCATGGATAGCATTTCAGAATTTGCCTTTTCTGCTTCCAATGCAGCAAGATCTTTTCCAGTAGCTGCCCTATACCGTTCTAGATCAGAACGCTGCTCTGAACAGGTATTCTTTGCACTGGCCAATTCAGCACTCAATGATGATTTCTCTGCACATAATGAAGCCAACTCTGCCCTCAACCGCGCAAGCTCTTCAACCGCGTCTTTCCTTGCTTTCTCGGTAGATGAAGATGATGCTTGGAGAGCTTCTAGAGCATCCCCGAGTGCTTGCACCCTACCAGTCAAACTTGCCTTGTCTTCAACCAGACGAGCCTTTTCTTGTCTCAATTCCTCCATTTGTTCATTGATCCCCTGAACCTCTTTTTGAAGTTTTGAATTATATTCCTGAAGGTTCATAGTATATTTCTGACTTTCAGCATGTGTCGTCTCCGCAGCCTGCAATTTTTGTTCCAAGCCAGCTGTGTTCATGTGGTATGATTCAACCTCATCCTCCAATGCATTCTTCTCATCGACGGCTTCTTTCAGCTTTTCGTCAATCTCCTCCATCTTCCTTTTCATTTCTTCTATCTCCTGATTCTTTTCTGAGATCAATGCCTTGGATGCTGTCACCTCAGAATTTAACTCTTCCGTAACAGCATCCAACCTACCCATTGTGGTCTGCAAATCACTTTCCAAGCGTTCGACATCCACCGTAACTTTGTCACATTCTCCTAATGCCCGATTTCTCCCATCATACAAGTGCCATCCGAGAGCCCGTAACCTCTTCACATGTTGCCCCAAGGTTGACACCTTTTTTGCAGCATCCACCTTTTTAGGAAAAGATAGCTTGTGCTGCAAGAACTCAGTTTCACTCCATCCAGTCTCTTCCTGTTCTTTCTCCCAAAAAGATAATTCGTCTTCAGGGACATCACATGCAACAACTCGAACCATTTTTGCTGGCTTTTGGTCATCCACAGTCGGGTCGTTCGTCCCAACATGACCTACATGTAGGTCCCCGTCATCGCCGTGATCCAACTTCCTCTTGGTACCATGATCCACATGAGAAGATTTTACATTTGTGTCCTTAAGAGCTGCACGGCTCGAGGGAACAGTGCTCTTTTGACGTGAAGGAGTCATGGCCACACCACCGTTCTCTTTCTCGGCAGTTGTAGGTCGAGGAATCTTGCTCATCTTCGACGTGCCGATTCTCAACTTGATTAATTTACAAATACGTATTATTTCAAGTAGTAATGATATATGTACGGATGTACATGTTGAATCAGCGACTCCAGAGTGATGGTGAACCAACTAACGATTTTCCAACCACCTGGTATGTTACTTTTTTTCTTTCTTTCTTTTTGGGATTAATCCAATATTGGTGATCACCAACTCATGAGTTGTATTGCAATCCTGATTTTACATGGTCATTACAAGTGATATTAGGGATGAAACACAGTACTGCAGTGAGTAGCATAGCCTAACCAAGAAGCCCCCCAGTGTTCTCCACAGATGTTACCTCTGGTGCCTCATTGCTGTTTGGAAGTGGGATATACACGTCTGCTTGGAATCCTTGTGTCAAGAGGTATCCCTCTGGAAGATTTGCTGTATTCTCCTCACTACATGGTATAGTGCCCGTAAATTGGACCATATAATTTGTTCCAGCAACCACTTGGGAACATGCAGCAGAGACCTTGACAGAATTGACAAAGTCATCGACACTAGTGTTGCATGTTGCAACGGCATCCTTAAACTCTTGAGTTGCTTCCTCCGTGAAATACACAGACGCTGCAAGCTCGGCTGCTCTAACTACATTCTCGTCATCAGATGGATTCTTGATCGTGGTAAAGCCTCCCGACAAGCCTTCATCTGCATTTGGACAGAAATTGTCCTGCACAGGCAGTGTTGTCTCTGTTACTCCCTGTACGTCTTCAACCTCGGGACTCTGTGGCTTTCCGTCAACAGGAAGAGGTTTATATGCATTCGTCAAAAGCGTTCTGGTCAGATCTGTGCCATCTGGAAGCTTGGCGATGTCCTCCTTAGAGCATGGAATGGTCATGGTGGATTCGACCATGTAGTTAATGCCTGCCACCACTTGTTGGCATGCACCTGTCACAGCGACAGTCTTCAAAACATCACTAGAGTTTGGTTGACATGTTGAAATAATCTCCTCATCCTCTGGTGTCTGCATTGTGGGCTCTTCTAGATATAGCAAGGTTCCCCTCTTGGCAATTGACAGAGAGTGGTACTTTCCTGGCCGAGAGGTGACGGGCGAGTAGGCCCCAACAGGAGCGTTCGGTCCCATAGAAGCTGGATCAGAACACAAACCATTGCCTCCTGGCATATCCTGTACTTGCCACCACTGCTGAGCTGCTGCAGAGTGTGCAGAGAGCAAAAGTCCACCAGCAACCAGCTTGCTGAAAAGAAGCGTCATGTTGCACTTGTTAGCTTGGTCGAGGATGTATGTATGTTACTGTAGGATTACAAGTTTCACGGATTTATATTTGTGTGATGTCATATGCAGCTTTTTGGGTTTTATACACCACAATGATGCGGGGGGACGCGCACGCCGCGTACGCGTACAGGTCAGGAAGATGATCAGGCGTACGCCGCGTGCACTACAACATAGATTGCCCTCTGATCATACTTGAAATGCGGCCTTGTTTTCTCTTGTACGTGTAGATCTCAGTAGGAATCAGTATGAAAGTTGAAAATCTTTTGCAGAGCAGTCAGCAGTCCACATGTATCCTACGACTCCGTAGCTACCACATAGTGGCAACCTCTGAGTCAAGGTTCAGTACCACAGCATTGCAAAAATGTCCAGCATGTACCCAAGAAACAAAACTCAAGCATCGCTGTTCCAGTCAAACATATCCAAAAACTGATAATGCAGGGGGTACAAGCCTTGTAAGTCATCAATATCTATATCAATATTGATCATGACCAAGGGAGAGAAAAGGTTCATGCACGAGTTATCAATCGTGCACACGGTGCATCCATGTCTGCACAGTATATCATAGCAACAGCGAGACATTGCCTAAAGAATCAATATTTATATCTTAAAATTCGTATTTATTTCGTTTGAAACACAGTTGGCAAAGAAAGCGAGTCTTGTGGCCTCAACGGTGATGGCAAACGCGATCTAGTTGTCGTTACACCAATTACAAGAGCAGGACTTGTATTCATCATATATACTCGTATTCACAATGGATCTATTTAATAACTTAAATCTTGGATGCCGGCGTACTCCGTGTTTGGCAATCCTCCTCGTGCTCGCGGTGGTTGCTGAAAAGGTTGCTGGAACATCAACCTCCCAGCAATGCGTTCGATATGAGCCACTTACATGTTTGTTTGGAGATGTGGATATCCGAAAGGGTCATTGCCATCCTGCAAAGTGCGACTTTGATATACGGAGCGAAATGGGCTGCGTCTTCCCAGAGTCTGGGGAGTTTACATACTCAGACCCTGAAGTAGATGGCAATGGGAATGCCGTTTGCAGTGACCCATTTATGACCACAAAACGACGAGGTCCTGAACCATGTGGTGGTGAATCAAAGCGATGCTGTAGAGCAGACCATAAAGGAGACTTTGTAGATGTAGGCCCGGGGACTCGTGGAAAGTACACAAAATACGAGTACAGGCCAACAGACAGTGACTGCCAATACCAAGAGATTACCAGGGGCCAAATTCTGCATTATCTTCATTCCAGGGGAAGTACCTTGGCGGTTATGGGAGATTCTATGATGAGACAGTTTTTCCTGAGATTGGTCATGATGATTCGTGGGCAGACACGTTTGATTGACTACCATCAGCACTCTCATGCACAATATGCTGTGTGCCGCGAGGCTGATGCCTTTCGGGTTTCGACATCTACTGCGAACGAAACTTCTGTACTTCCTAACAACGATCATCTTTTGGGAAGAATTCCTAGCTTTTTCAGAGGCAAGGATGGACCTGGAACACTGATTACACAGACATCAATGACCAAATGTTCCAGGGCACCTGTAGAATTTCACTATCTGCATGTTCCCAGGTTTGTGAACCAGATTGAATCAATCCCAAAGTATCTAAAAACGTTACCTCTTGGAAGTAAACCAGTCCTTCTCCTGTCTGTAGGGTATTGGCAGAATGGAGATGAGGTCCCAGAAGAATACCTTGAAGTGTTGAAGAATAATGCTCACAAGGTTAGAAAAGTCTTCCTTGTTAGCGTACCAACTGTGAGGGTTGTCAATGAGGAAGCCAGGGCATCGTACAAGGTTCGAAATGCATTCATAAAAGATTGGGTGGCGGCTCAAGGAGAGCCATTTGCCTTTTTGGACTATGATACCATGTCATTAGCAGAACATCCACCACCAGGAGGATCAAGCAACAATTGGCATTACATGTGTTCCGTTGCATGGCGCATACACTGCGTCTACTGTGATCTCGTACGTTTAGATCATCAAAATGGAGTGAATGAATTTGGAGAACCCTTGCCACAATTCCCCGTGGGAAATGTTGAAAGGGTTCTTGCTACAGAGGATGGGTCATGCTCTGACGAGATGAACAGAAATCTCTGGCAATCTGTATTCAATACATTAATTACCCCAGCATCAAAATAATTCATTCATATGTATATTATTTATTTCATTCTTCAAGCATATGCAATCATGCGCTCAAGATTGAACGTGGCACCTGAATTGAACATGTGACTTTTCCCTCGCTGGTTGTCAAGGCAACACACCATGCCTCCTTCATTGATACCATCAACGTATCCATTAGAATATGTCTTTGAGAAAACTGCTGAAAGTATTCTAGGGTATTTAAGGATTTCAAAACCGGAGAAAGCGTTGCAGGTACTTTTGGACCTTCAGGCATACCTGAAATCCCTTCCCATCAGGTCATTTCAATCTCAGAATCATATGGAAATACTCGTAGGACGAGTGCGAGAGGGAATACGTGGTATGAAAAGTGATGAGGAAGAGACAGCTTCGATGCTCTTGGGTGTTCTAGAGACGCTTGAACGAATACAATTACTCGAGTCGGATGGGCAAGCCAGGGGATCTCATTCTCAAGAACAAGACATTGACATGGTGGATGAAGAGGAAGAAGATTGTATGGTTGAAGAAGGAGATGTAGAATGTCAGAGGTGTGGACACATCATACCGAATAGAAGACTGGCTCAACACATTGAATTTTGGTGTCAACCATCCTAGAATGTTCATTTTGCACGTGATTGATTCAACCTTTTTCCTACCATACAATATACTCATAAGCAGTAGCTACCTCCCTACTCTAGTATAAAGTGTAGATATATCCCAGGTAGAGTGTTTGTAGTCGGAAACAATTCAAATTCAATTGGTCTCAGCATATATTTTGCCCAAGGGGCCTAGGGATCCCTGCCTCCGGAGGCATTGGAAGGTGGCAAAAAAAGTTATAAAAGACTCTGAAGAATACTCTACGATGACTGTATCGTTTCATGACATTCACATTAAAATATATTATTTCTTAAATATATATCTCAAAGCATCATCATCATGGTGGAAGCTCGCGTCGTGCGTGCCCACTCGGAACGCGGGTATGGTGACATTTCAATTTTCAAAAATTCCGCAACAAACCAGAACGATGCTATTCGTGTCATCACGTGTGGAAATGATTCTAAAATTACAATAAGGGGTTTGAAATCCATGGATCACCCTGATGTTGAGATTTCTGCCGGGGAAAATGTGAAACTCACTGGACTAGCAGTGTCACCAACTGGCACACAGTTTTGTGTCGCTGGTGACGATCATTTCGTCAAGGTGTGTCTTTGTTTATGTTTTTTGTTATTTTAGATCCTTTTGGATACCTGATATCTCATGTCTGACGTGACGTGGTGTGTAGCTGTATTCTCTACCAGAAGGAAAACTGGACAAGGGAGGTGGAGTCTTGACCAGATTCACCTTGCCTCCCAGATGCTTGACATTCAGTGCAAGCGGAAGGATATTGGCTGCTGGTGGTGATGATGGTGAGATTAAAGTGATCTCCCTGGACTCTGAGAAGAAAAAGGTGTTTCGTACTCTTCCTCCTGGTAATTCTGGGCATCCTCCACTTGTGAGAGGTCTTGCATATGATCCTGAAGATTCGTACCTGGCAGTTATTTGTGCAGATGGTACATTTTCAGTCTATGATGTGACGAATGGCAAAATACAGTTTACAAGGAAAAAGTGTGCGACAAACATTGACCCAACGACACCATATAAAATCAGTCCAGCGTGGCACCCTGATGGAAGTTTGATTGCTGTTCCAAAAAGCGATGGATCTATTGCAGTGTATGAAAAGCTGAGCTGGACTATCCAATACGAACTCAGGATTGAGGATGGAGAGGAGAGTAAGATGTTTGCTGTGGCATTTAGTCCAAATGGCTTGTATGTTGCTGGTGTAGCAGAAGACAAGACAATTCGTGTTTGGGCCACAAATGAGTCTGAAAATGATGTTTTATGTCGACATACACTTGATGACCAAGTATGTGGTTTGGTCTGGCATCCAGTGGATAATGCATTGTTATGCATTACTGAAGGAGGAGAAGTGGTTTTATGGAACAGTGTGATTCCTCTGAGCACTCATGTCGGCCCTGCAGAAAAGGTTGGAATAGAGGATCGTTTGGAAGATGATATTCTGGATGATGCCGGTGATGCTGTCGAATATGACTCGGATAAGGATGACTCGTTTATTGAACATGATGACGACTCTCCCAGACCAAAGCGAAGAAAGAGCATTGAACCTGACGCTTTATTCGATAGGCGTATAAAGACTACAGCACCGATTTTTCAAGTGTCTCAGCAAGCCTCATTCCAGCCTGGATCTACAGATCCTGTTCATGGCAGACGCTATTTGGCATACAACTCTCTAGGATGCATCATTTTGAGGTCTGAAGCAGATCATAATATTGTCGAAATGAGCTTCCACGATACATCACTTCACCGAAAAAGGATCCCCTTGCTCAATGATTTTTATGGATTTTCGGTTGGATCTCTTGGACTTGCTGGGGCCTTGTATGCAAGCCCTTCTAGTGAGCATGCTCCTTCTACTGTGGTGTTTCGTCCATTTGATTCTTGGGCAACAAATTCAGAATGGACAATTGGACTGCCACAGAGCGAGGAAGCAGTGGGAGTTGCAGTGGGAGACAGATTCTGTATCGTTGGCACCAATAGACGTATGCTTCGAATCTTCTCCTTATCTGGTCTTCAAATAAATCTCATGTCAATGCCGGGAGAGATTGTGTGTACTTTTGCAGAGGGAGACACATTTGGTGTCGTGTACCATTCGGGCGCTCCAACTGCTGGAGGCGATCAAAATTTGGAGATGAAGACGTATAGTTTTTCAAGTGGCCAAATTCTGATGGAAAGCAGACTCTGCTTATCTTCCTCAGCACATCTCTCTTGGGTAGGATTTACAGATGAGAATGCTGTTGCAACCTATGATTCAGAAGGTATTCTGAGAGTCTACTCTACTGATTTCGGTGGTTCTTGGGTCCCCATATTTGATTCGTCTCTTGAGAGAAAAGGCTCTGAAAGCTTCTGGGTGTTTGCCGTCAGCATGATTGCAAATGAGGCTCAGTGCATTGTGTGTGCTGATACTGTGGAACCTGTCGTGCCTTCTGGATCCGCTCGCCCTGTGGTTACTGCGCCTCCTCTGAATCTTCCACTTATTTCACATGATCAAAAGCTGTCGGTTAATGAGAACAAGATGGTTCAGAAGAAGATTCTATTGTCTCACCTCGACCCACAGAGCAATGAAGATCTTGTGAATGATTGCCAATTAGAGCATGATAAGGCGTGCTTAAGCCTGATCAAGGCTCTTTTAGACCAAGATAAAGCTTCGAGAGCGTATGAAGTTGCAGAAAGGATGTACACATCCAAGGCTTTGGAGGGTGCCTTGAGAATTGCAAACCACTTCAATATTCATGCTCTTGTTGACAAAATAGAGGACCTGATAGCAGCAAGGCAATCAGCCGAATTGGAGCAAGCGCATGATGAACCACCTGAGTGGATGAATCAAAGGCATTTTGCATATCAGGAAAGTGAGCCTGTGAATGACATGCATGATCTAACCACAGATGTCGCCATCCCAGAGGAGAATGGGGAACCAAATACAGTTGAAGCAAACCCTTTTGCAAGAAAAGCTACCAACCCCTTTGCGAGAAAAAAAGTGTGATATGGTATCTTATTTGTAACAATAAATTAGTTGATTTATTCGAATTCGTGTACGTATAAAAATATGGGAGTCGTGTGAATAGGGGTATCCAGGACCTGATTCTCAACTCCCTCAAGATGTACGTCTACAATGTCTATCATGAACCACCCAGGAGAGCAGCATGTCAGGCTGAGCTTTTGAGTGGCCGTGCCATGAGCTTTCAGACTCAATCCAGCATTGTGCACAATCCCACTCCATCCCATCCCTATGTCCATTGGATTCTCCACATGGCCATGAGACTTGACAGATATAGCACCCTTTCCAAAGTTGGCTGAGGCGAAGGAAACCTCGGATATGCGTACATCATATCTGGCTACTATTTTGCATGTAAATTTGGACTGAACGCAAATATCAACGGACAACTCTGTGCCTGGATTGACACGAGTTACTGGCACCCCAGATGACTCTGAAAATGATGGCTCCTCTGAAGATTCGTCTAGAATGACAAATCCATTCGATATACCCTCACCATCAACACTAAAAGAGGCATGAACGTCGCAATTATAAATAAGAGATATCATTTGGGGAGTAAGGCTGTGATAAATCTCGCCTTTTGGTAGGGAGAAACTTCCCTGAATATTCCCTTCACCTGTAAACTTGATGACAACACGATTGGCAAGCCAAGCTGCTGTTGCCTGCCTCGTGCGTTCCAAAGATGGATTCTCCAGATTACGTAGCTCCTGATCAGCGATATTTTTAAGACTTGCTATCATCAATGGCGCGATACAAGTCTCACCGGGAGCAGCCTCTTCCTCTTTTCCTTCATTCATTATTTGTCCATGGTTATCCATGACAAGGCCAACAGCAAGGTTGCATGATGCTCTATTTGAAAATACACCCTTCATAACGCATGATCGGTCCCATGCATTTTTCTCACGTGAACTTGACCATACTTGCTCTATTGACAGGTCAGAAAATCCGATAGAGGGTCGGATCCTGATATTCAGGGGACAAGATGCCCTCCTCCCAATGCACTTTCCATTCTTTTCCATCTTGCTGCATCCATCCGAAGTATACTCCATAACAAACGTATGGGTAATGATATCATTTGATAGCAGTTGGCCTAGAATGAGTGGAATCATTTCTGTTGAAAAGGTTACCGGTATATCCACAGAATCTCCGGGCTGTAGTGGCAAACAGGATGAAATACTACTTGGATCCACAAGATCTATCATTATCTTTGAAACTTTTGACGTCTCAACATTGTCACATAGAACGCTCATCGAGGCATGATCAATTGCGAGTGGGCCAGTATTTGAAAACGTCAATGTGCCCTGAGATTTTTGCCCTTGCAACAAATTCAACACGAGCTGTGATGTATCATCGCTTTGAGTGAGGGTTTCGAGGTTGCTGGAATCGATTTTGAACTTTAAATCTCCCAATGGATGGGGAGGAAGCGACATGAAGCATCCAGATGGAGGCGGAGGTACCAAATTCCGCCTGCATTCATTTCCTATTCGTTCCCATATTCCGAGAGGCTTTGTACTCCAAGGAACCCACCAAGACACGCCTTCGTTCGATGTCATTCGGCATCCTGTCACCTCGAAATCTCCTTGCACCAAAGGAGTTGCTTCAAGGCTTACTTTCACGGGTTTTGACGTCGGTGGGACCGTCAGTGACACAACTTTAGATTTCCATTGGTCCTTGGTGGCTGGAAGCCCATTGCACGTGGCTTGCACAACCATCCGAGATATTTTAATACTGATTGGCGATTCGTTGTAAAGCTCGACTTCGATATATCCGCGCTCTCCACAAATCCATACAATTCCGTCGGATTGTGACAGTCCAGCTGCACCTGCTTGCCTTTCTTTTCGTCTCGCAGCAAATGGATCATAGAGAAATGGAGTTGGACCTGATGACGGAGAGCCAATGGGAGATGTTGGCGATTTCATCAGATGTTCAGTATCTATACAATGCAATGATCGTTCCCCTTTCAAAGGCATGGGTCCACGAAGAAATAAAATTGGAGGAGGTCCCTTCCCTGGACGTGCCTTGTCCTGTTGTGACATGTTGGAGGAGGCAGTCTTTAGATTGTCATACAGAGAGCGGATTCTATGTCTTGAAACCTCGTTACTATGCTCTCGAAGGAGTGCAGCTGCTGCGTCCCAAACATCCGCGTGCCTCTTGGCATAAATCGCCAGTCCAAGAGTAGCTTCCAAAATGCCTGCCTTTACAGTCCCCCAAGAATGAGGAATGTTGGTGTCCTGCGACAAGGGCCTTTTAAACACAGACCACTCGTCATGACTCTCTTCCTCAGAGACGCTCGGTTCAAGCGCATGTCGAGCAAAAGCAAGTGTTCTTTCATCTGGAAAGCCGAAATATTTACTCAACTCTACAGCTTGCCATAACAACAACACACGCTTCCGTGTTGCACCGACAGATCCTAGAATAGAAGCTGCCTCCGTCAGAGCTACCAGTCTGTCTTCTGGCAACGGCAAGAGCTCTGCAGCTCTCTGAACCGAAGATGCTAACATACATACCTTGTTACGAGCTTTATGACCTTTTAATCCAGCCAAGAGCCTGGCATAACGCAGTTCAGACTCGACCAAGAGCGGTAGAGCACCTCTTCGTCGGATTGCAGATTTGCACTCTTCCAATATCACTGCAATTTCTTCATGCAAGCTTTCACAAGATCTCAATGTATCCCAGAATCTCCCCTGAGAAAAAGGATCATCGGTATCCAATACTTCATCCAATGGACTCTCCGGCTCTTCCATAACACTTGATAAATCTGGTCCAACAGACACCCCTGGTGAGATGACCGCATCCTGACTTTCCGATTGATTTCCAGAATACTCTCGTGGTGAACCAGAATGTCTTTTTGAAATAGATCTCTTTGATTCTATCACCTCACTATCAGGAACAGGAGCTCTCCATTGCCCTTCATTATGAAAGACGCTGTATTCACTCGGGAGAAATGCATGTCGAGATGTTGCTTCATGAATCAACTTGGCGGTAATAATCCCTTCCAATGCAGCAGACACATACACCCAATCTTGAGAAGATTTAGACAACTCTACCGCTGTGTTATAATGTTCAGTAGCATCCAAAGGCGACCCAGAGAGTAGTGCATAATCCCCCATTGCCTTTTGAACACGTCCATACTTGCGCTTGGTTCGTTGTGTTTCATCCTCTGTCGCAAACGCCACCGAACTCAAAGCAGATCCTAGAAAGTCAGCACTATCTATGTACGAATTCAAAGATATACTTTGAGGTGACACGGTCAATGTCTTTTGTTCAAAGTGATCAAGCATGCTCGCAGCAAAATCATGCATCACAATCTCCATGTGACTGAGCAGTGTATCCCCCTGCCCAGGTGGAAACAACACCAGGTCTGGCCTACTTTTCTGATTCTGTAGAATATGTTCATCTTTCGGATCAAATGCAAGACAACGAACGACTCGTGCATGCTCACCAACTTTTTTCTCGAAATCATCATACAACTCAGACAAGTCTCTCTCTGTTTCCAAACATGACACAATACCTATCGCCGCTTGCACGTTTCTACTCGCATGGAGACACCCTAGAGGACGTGCTCTAAAAGCCACATCTTCCGGTAGAAATCGAAAATTCATATTGCCCGTCTTCCATGGAAAATACTGGAATGGAGATTTCTGTGCAGCCTTGTAAAATGACCTGACATTTGTCAGTTCCACCTGCATAGTATAATATTACCATATAAGACACTCGAAATGATATCGTAAGAGTCACAAGATGAATACCCACCTGCCTGTATTGCATCACCAGAGTAGCAAAGTGATCAAATTTCCCTGGAGAGATGTCTCCAACTGGCACCAAAACCTGCACGCACACCAACACCTCAGACATGAGATACAGACGGATACTGTTGGAGAGTGAATATTTATGTATGAATGAATGGAATCAACATACCACATCGATTTCAGCTGCACTAAAATATGTCAACGCTGACTCGATGCTCCTCGTTGGTTTTTTCAAATTCTCAACAGGCATGGTCGTTTGTTTGTCTTCATAGAAAGAGTTCCATCGTATATGTGCTATTATTTATTAATAGAATATTAATAGATATGTTATGTACTATTCATCGGATTCATTCAAAAACATGAGAAACGTTTTCAAGAGTCAGTCAGTCAGTCATATGCCATGCATGGCATATCAGTATTTTATTTTATTTTCAAGTAGCACCACCTGCATATGTCATTTCAAATCAGTACAGGATACAATACAAGATATATGGTCTGTCAAAGAGCTGGGATTACGTTGATTCATCATATTAAATGAATAGCCTCAGTTTCTACATGTGTAACGATGTGTTCGTATCATCCAGACCAGGTTCTCTTGTTCTCGGATGCGAGAACAAGAGAACAAACATATACGTACCTTTGTGTACATATCATTCTTTATGTACATCCTATGCTACAAGATGCATGATCGTCGTTGGGATGTGGTGCATGTACGGGTTGGTGACAGAGGGCATCAAAGGAGAGGGGACAATATCGCGCCATGTGCTGGAACAAAATCTTTGATACGGTGTCAGCATGTCTACGTCTCCTGTTGGCAGGGCCAAGGTACTCCAAAGAGAGCCATACATTATTTTCTGTGATATGTATGCCATCCTTTGACGTCATCTTGAATATCAGTAGTCTCCCTGGAAGGAGGAAGGAGGCACATGAGTCGACCAAGGATGAAGGAAGCATTGCTACTGGCACTGGACAGTCATCTCCTGTGACAAGGGATTGACCACCAGAGTAGGACAAGATGATGCGTTGGTCAGGGAGCGGAGTTCCTTCTGCGTCTGTCTCTATACAGTATCTGCTCGTGACGTGATCTTTCCACCGCAGCATGAGTGGGCTCTGCCCACCATGGTAACAACACTGCTTGTGAAGAAACACCATGCCATCCTTCTGACAAGGGAGTGCGTCTCTGGCATACGCCATCCGTAAACCTTCTACATTTGCTTCATAATGCTGAACGAGACAAAATCGACCATCAGGCGTGGAAAAGTCAACATTTGATGCTTTCCAAAACATTCTAAATTCTGCAGTGCAATCCAGCAAGGCAAGTCCTCCCCAACACAGTATATCCATGACAAAAAATACCCCACCCTGATGTATACAGTCTAGAATATATTCTTTATGTGATCCATTATCAGATGCCCAGGCAAGGGAGGTTGAAGGGAATATTTCAAGTATTCCACCAGAGCTGTTTCGAACCACAACCGTCCCATGAGACACAGTGACTATACATCTCTGTCCTTCTGGTCTCGGCAAGACAATCCAGGACGATCCAAGATCCGAAGGAACATCAACCATCCATTCTGGTATCATGAATTGTGACGCCCACCAGTCCCTCTGTGCTTTCTTCCTGGAAGCAGCAGTGGTAGTATCATCATCACAGGGCAGGTCATGCCTCTCTTCTCGCAACCCATCCAACAGAGCACTTGAAACGTCCTTGTGTTCTTCTATATATTTCGCACGTCTTTTCTTTTGATATAAAGATTGTTGCTCTTGTAGTCGAGTATGGGTTGGATGATCTCGTCGTTTCATCGTGTACACTATCAACGACTGTTCATTCACAATCAAGAAGATGTGCAGGCATGCAATTCATTAATCAGTCACACACATATCCTCTCCATCCAATCACTCTAGAATACGATAATTTACATTATTATTATGATTATTATTGTAAAATTATAACAACATAGTATCTATATGAACAGAACAAACAGGTAGATGGTCAACATGCATGTCCATGGTTTGATGATTCAAACACAATCTTTGCTCTTGTTTGTAGAATCTTTTTTCTACTATGTAGTAAGACGTGAAGGATCGAGTAATGTATCGGTTTGCTTCTTTCCAGTAATAGGGAGATTGCTAGAGGCATTGAGAGCTCCAATCTGTTCCAACACACCAGCCTGATCCCAATAGATTCGCTCACTCTTGACCCGTTTGCCATCCTCTGAAAATCCAATCACCACAACCAAGGGTATCCTCACATGAGCATTGGTCGGTGGTATACCATCCAACATCCATGGTATCTCTATATCATGGGTGAAAGAAAAGATAATCTCGTCGACAATCTGCATGGCAACGGTGTCAACTGTTCTGGATACCAGTGTGGTGGAAACGTCAGTGGGGTTGGCAGGTATAAAGTCTTTGGCATAAAAGGATCGTATGGCTGCAATCTCAAATCCACCCTTGCATACGGGTACATTCAATACATAAGCTCCATGTCCACTGTCTACCATGGTTGCCATGGTTTTGTCAACGCTCTTGTCATCAAATTCAGCTGCACAGTGTTGATCCCAAGCAGAAACCATGACGGATCGTTTCCTCTTCGACTCTGACCCCAGTATGTTGCCCATTATTGTTTGATACACAGCCAGCAAATAGAAATCCCAGTGTATGAACAGTGCCAAATGTTGTTATATATGAATTGAATTGAATGAAAAGACGACAACAACAACAACAACAAGAATCAGTAAGAGAGAGAGCGAGAGAGAGAGAGATTTCATTGCTGTTGTTGTATCGGAATCGTATCTGCTGATCTGAGAATCTCATTAATGAGACTCAATATTGAGTCAGATGTACTCAGTGAGTCATATTCAGGAGATCATCTCACGCATAGGTCTCTCTATCTCTCTCTCTGTCTCTCCTCTTACATCACAAAGATATACACATAAAAAGAAGAGATCTTTGTTGGAATATCGAAAGTAGTAGCAATACTATGGGGCAATCTCGGTGGTGTCTCTTGGTAGCGGTTGTGTTGGTTTCCGTTACCAATACTTTGGGTTCTATTCCATCAACATGCATCGGAGGAGTGTGCTATTCATGTCCAGATTTCTGTTCTACTATTAAGACAAACTTTGTGGGGACTCCGGAAGCAACGTGTACATGTGAAGGTTCAGGGCCAGATACCTTGTGTCCAAATACACCCTGCACTGTTGTCGACAGTGGATCTGCCAATGTTGGGGTCAATACTATTATCGAGAATAGTGGTGCTAGATCAACAAGTATTGGATCGACTGTAATGCGTTTTTGTGCTATGGTTCTATGTATATATGGTGGTCTTGTACTGTAAAAGAACTGGGTTTCTGCTGTACATTATTTATACCAATTCATCAAACTACTCTTTTCCATCCTTTTGAAGACCTCCCCTCTTCCGTGAACAGATTGGTCTTCATCCCCCGTTTGAGGACATTACCCAATGGACTGTCGCAGTCGATGTAGACTAATTAGTCTTGTTATAACAAGATAGTATACTAGTAGTATCCTGTTCTATCCAAACCCTGCCCAATCTTCTTCTTCTTCTTCTTCTTTTCCTGGTATTTGTCATCCCAGAGTAGTATCTAGTGGTATATGAGTGTACATTGGGTTTTCTGGATTCTCGGTGTCGGAGACATTGTGTCGGAGTCAACAGGTAGTAGACCTTGGACAATGAGATCTGTAATGTAGTAGGTAGTAGAGGTTCTAGAAACATTATAAAACCGCGTTCACCTCCTCGGTGTGCATATTAAAACAATTAATAGTTTTATAAAACATCCTTCTATCGATTACATCGAAACCGTCAGCGATAACAACAATATCAACTTGAAGAGACTACACATGATGATGCATTCTTCAACAGCAAAAATGTCAACCAAAGGGTTCTACGACACCAAATACCCTCTTGCCTGGCGAACACGCCGTGCCACTCCATATGTCGCTCAAGCACAAAGATACAATGGAGATGAATCATCGTCAGAGGTATGTGAGATTTGGTGGCATTTGACACAAGGGCGTTGTAGTAGACCTACCATGAGTACTTGTGTGTGCAGAGATTCGGTGCAAGAGCTGGAGCAGCTCTCGCTGCAATGGCAATCCTCGTTTCCCCAATATCCATGACTTCATCAGGTACGTATTGAATGAGAACACCAAGTTCGATCCGTCTTCTGTTCGTCCTTGCTTGATTCAGAGAGAGGCTTGTCTCTGTCATCATACGCAAGGGCATGGAACACTCTGGAAACTCTACAACATACTGACATAAACACGGTACTTCCATGCAGGAGCTGCAATGGCAAGCACAACAGATAACTCTTCCATTGGTTTCTTGTGTGATGCCTCGAATGTATCTGATGTTATCAACGAGATTGAGAATGCAGAAATCCCTCTCCTTCAGACTGATGTGGCAAAGCTCCAGAATGATCAGGAAGGGGTCGAGGACGAATTGCGTGTGATTGAACAAGAGGCAGCTCAGCTTGCAGAAGAATATGAAAGTCCTTCGACCGAGATGGACTCATTGGCTGATCAGGCCAGCGGTGTGCTGAGCCAGATTTCTGCATTGAAGTCCATCATGAGACAGAATCAATGAGAAGAATATTAAAAGATGTTTTGCCACATCTAGACAATCATCATGATGTGGCCATCATGTTGTATCATACCATTTACAAGAGATTATAGAGTACAGTCCTTTTTTGTTTCTTATATGTAAGAGTACAGTTATCTATAATATTATACAATCAGAGCCAGAGCGTGCTTTTTCCCCAATGCAATATCTGTGATACCATGCAAACCAGGTATCTCTACTGGGGTTTTTGACCCTCCCAGCCCAGCCCAGAGTTTTTTGTTGGATGAGACATCTGAAGATGTTTTGCTATAGCTCCAATGACCGAAACCCTCTTTTTCAGCGGCATGTGAAGCTTTTATAAAGTCATTCTCTGACAGGATGTTTCCCCACAGCCACAGTTTTCCAGCATCTGTAATTACAGCTGTTGACCGAATGCCTGATACTACTTTTTTAATGCCAACATCGGTGTTTTTCATCTCTGTTGCTATTGCATCTGCAGAAGAAAGATGATTTATTCGCTCGGTTTCAGAAAACCGGAAGAGACTAGGGATGCGCATTTGCCAAACTGAGAGACCGTCAGTCATGCAAATAGAATGCAAGGAGGATGAAAGCTGTTTCACAGGAGAATCCAGGTCAAGAACAGTCACTGTTGTCTTCTCTTGGCTATAAAATGTGTGAGATCCTTTCTTTATTGTACGCACAGCGTCTTTTTGTTGTTTTGGAGCATTTTCATTCATCCACCAGACAACCACTTTTCCATTCTCAGTGAGAACAGAATAAAAGTCCTCCCCAATGGCAGCCTGAATGGCACCTCCATTATCCAAGACATGCTTCAAGACTATAGGACAGGGATATGAGCTTTGTGCCCAAGATGCTGGTACGTCAGAACTGTTGAATGCATACAGCTTTGTTTTCAGGGATGTGATCAGCAGGGGTGCACCTGAGATATCAATTGCCATTGAGGTGTCGCCAACGGGACTTGATGTTATTGACTTTATCTGTGATGAATTCAAGACATCTTGTGTACCAGAGCCCACAATCGACCCCATCAATCCTGCCCCACCTCCCAATAAAGTTGGAAGGCTGACAGAGTCTGTCCAGGAAGAATCTGAGGACATGTGATCATTCCAGACTTTACTCGCACTGCTCGTATCCATCAAGTTCCTTAGAGGCTCTGAATACATAAATTTCGACGTTTGTAGTTCAATTGCGCGGCTACGGTGATCAATGAAAGGAATGAAATGAAAAGATGATGAAGGAGCATAACTGGGCTCCTGTTGCGGTGCTACCACAGAGCTACGTTCTGGATACCTCTGTACAAAATTTCCATACGCATCTGCTCTTCTATATTGCTGTACATCTCCTTGGGAGACAAGCATGTGCGCGACATCATCATCTCCACCCAACCCATCCACGCCATCCAACAACGAGGCATTCTCCAGATCATCATTATAATGATTCCATATTGCCGCAGACGAATGCTTGCCAGCCATTTGCCCAGATGCCAATACATTTCCTTCCTCGTTCAAGTATAAAGAATGCGTAGCCCCTGCAGCAACTGACGTGATATGGTGACTTCCAACCAGGTGCTCAACCCTTGCTGCTGTAAACACGGGGTCCATTTTCCCAGATCCTAATTCCCCAGAAGAACCTTTCCCAAACGTGAATACACTCCCTTCACCCTTCTCAAGAACCATACTATGCGAAGACCCGGCACTAAGCTGACTAATATGCTCTCCTGCAACACCAGCAACTTCCTCTGCCTGGGGCAACACTGGCCTCAGGGAGGACACCCCACACTCTCCCCACGTGTTGAGTCCCCAGGCAACTAGCGTTGACATTCTCCTCCCGTCAACTCGTATGGATTCTTCTAGAATACCATACTCATTTATATCATGTCGTTGAGAGAATAGGGATGCAACCTTGCTACTACTACGTCGCACCAGAAACCTCGACAACATGTTTCCGAAAACCAACCACACTCCTGTCCAAGGACCAATGTTCCGGTACAAGAGTGACTTTGCTACAGTAGAGAATTATATGTTGAATATTTTAGCCAGGTGTGAGCTCTTAATGAGAAGTTTATCTCGAAGGCAGTTTATCTAGATTACTTTTTTTCAAAACATCTCTTAAAATATCTTTTTAATTATCTGACAAGAGAAGAATTGATTTTTCATCCATCAGGACCATTGTCCATGGCAGTATTATTATTATTACCATTAAACTACTACTACAGTACATATTGTAACATGCCATACCACGATTGAGTGAAAGAGTTGAGTATCACCGGCCAACAATCAAAATTTCCCTTTGCATGTACCATTCCAACAACAGCAGGCGTGGTACTATACTGTCAGTAGATGCTGTATATGATCCAATCAGAAACTAGAGAGATAGAATACCACGATAGCGCTACTATAGAAATATGAAGTTTGCCCAGCTGGTCATAGGCCCTGCTGGCAGTGGCAAGTCAACCTTTTGTGAAATAATGAAACAATTCTGTGATGCATCTGGGAGATCGCTTCACATTGTAAACTTGGGTATGTGGATTCTTGATACATGAATTTGTTTGGGTTTCTTGTGTCATGTGTTCAGAGCCATTTGTATGTCTGTAGATCCTGCTGCTGAGGACTTTACATACCCTGTGTCTGTCGATATACGAGAGTTGATTTCTCTTGAAGATGCCATGGTTGAGCTAGACCTTGGTCCTAACGGAGCATTGCTATACTGCATGGAATACATGGAAGAAAATCTCCAAGACTGGGTACAGGAGGAATTGAGTGCCTATGGAGATGATGACTATCTTTTATTTGATTGCCCAGGGCAGATTGAGTTGTACTCGCATCTTTCTGTATTCCAGACATTTGTCCGAGAACTTAAATTGGATGGATGGAATGTTGGGTGCATATATTGTTTGGATTCTCAATTCATGGAAGATTCAGCCAAGTACATATCTGGCTGTTTGACAGCACTTGCATCCATGATTCAACTCGAATTGCCCCACCTAAATGTTTTGACAAAAGTAGATCTCTTGGGACCAAAGAGGATATTCAATGATGACCCAGAGGATGGTATCATCATTCCGGATCCAATGAGTCTTGTGAAATCCCTTGATGCTTCTTCAAGTACAAGATTCCACAAACTCAATGCAGCCATAGCAAGCCTTTTAGATGATTATAGCATGGTTGGGTTTGTACCATTAGATATAACTGACGAGGATAGTATTGAAGCATGCATGTATCAAGCAGACACATCTGTCCAATATGGAGAGGATCAGGATGTCAAAATTCAACCTGATGATTCGTTAGATTACGATGATCATTTACAATCATGATAATGCACGGCACCACATTGTAATAACCGAAAATATTTTCTGTATCAGTAGTACATGTCATCGAGGCATTTGTAAACAAACACAGAGAGCGTAGATAAGCAAACATGGCCGTAGCTGCAGCAACTCGTGTCGTTGTCCCTGTGACATCCCAGCGCATTGCCCCATCCCGTGCATCACCTACAACAATCAAATCACCAAGTGCTGCATTCCTTACTGGAACATCGATCGAGCAGACAAGAAGAACAGCCAGAGCTGTTGTCAGTGCTCGTCGCGCCGTTACTGTGGCAGCAAAGGGAGCTGGAAAACAGGTTCAGGTACGATTTTTATGATTCTATATATAGAATGTACTTTCGAGCAACGCTGATTGGGTCATCGATTACGTGGTCGAGGTTGTGTGGTCAGTGGATATCACTGACATGTCTGACCCGTGTGTTGATGATTGTCGTCCTCTGGATCTCTTTTGATGGATTCATTGATGAATGTATAGGTTGATGTTGAGAAGCCATTGGGCCTTCAGCTTGCTCAGGGAAAGAATGGACTCAAGGTCAAGTCTGCCTCTGGAAATGCTGCCAAGGCTGGAATTCAGTCTGGAGATACTGTGATTTACACCTCATCATTCTTCGGAGATGAACTTTGGCCAGCAGATAAACTCGGATTTACCAGATCTGCTATTCAGGCAGCTCCATCTCCAGTGACTATCGTCGTTGTCAAGGGAGAGAACACCAGTGTTGATGTCAAGAGGCTTCCAAAGAAGCCAGCTCCTGCCAGATTTGGTCGTCGTCTGACTGCAACTCAAAAGACAAGAGCAACACATCTTTGTATCGATTGTGGATACATTTATTGTGATGAGACTCCATTCAATCAACTTCCTGCGGATTACAGGTGCCCACAGTGTAATGCACCAAAGAGGAGATTCTTAAAGTTTGATGCAGAAACTGGAAAGACAGAGGGAAGTGGTGTTGATGTTGGTACCCTTGCGACTGTAATTGGGGGATTGCTGGGAGTAGGAATCCTCGGATACCTTGGTCTGAGCCTTTCTTAATCACTTTTTGTTATATATCTATGTATGTAAGGCTGATGAGAATTACAAATCAATATATTTATATACTAGCGATGCTCACAAGGGAGGAGCATTAAACGTACAGTGGACACAGGAAGCATCCATGTCTGCCTGATGTGATTGACTTGCCAAGCGTAGCATGGCAGATATTTTGCTCTTCGCCTCGTCTGAAATTACTTTCACACTAGATAGATGGTTCATCCTTGAAAGATCTCCAGATTCAAACCCTTCCACAAACCAAGGATGCTTCATGATTTCTCCCATGGTGATTCTCCGTTGTGGTTTGGGTTCCAACATTCTATGAATCAGATCCTTCAAGGCTGCTGATTCAGACCCATCCAAGGGAATATATCTACCTTTAATAACATCCTGAGCGTGTGTAGGTGAATGAGTATCAAAAGGGTTTCTACCTGCTACAAGCTTGTACAAGATGACTCCAACACTCCATATATCAGTCACATGGGCATTGTAGGCAATTCCACCGATGATTATTTCAGGAGCAATGTACCCAACTGTGCCAACCCCGCTCATCGGGGTACTATTATTAAACAAATTTTTACTGCATCCAAAATCGCTGATTTTCAGAACAACATTGCCATCCATTCCTGCATCTGTAAGTATCAAGTTTTCAAGCTTGATATCCCTATTAGCCACCCCACTACTATGAATGTAGTCCAAGCCAATCACTAATTGGCGTAACAAGTAACGCGCTGTATGTTCTGAAACTCTATTCTCAGGTTGCAGGGACACATAGTGAGATAAATCTGATATTCCTAGTTCCATGGCCAAGCACAGGTATTTCGGTGTCAGATACACCTCATACAAACGAATCACAAACGGATGGTCCATACTAGCATGATGCAGAATCTCCCTCTCAAGACTCAACAGACTATTCTCTACCAATGTACCACGTTCAAAGATTTTCACAGCGACTCCAACGTTATCACGAGCGGTATCCTCTGCTAAAACCACGTGTCCATAGGTTCCTCGACCAAGGGTCCGTATAACAGTATATCTGGGTGAGAGATCTGGCAACGTTTCAAACTCCATGATGATGCTCTGATTCTGTAATTACATAGTATTTTTACTCTCTATATACTGCTACTGGCGTGTAAACGGCATGGCAAGCAAAGACCCCACTCTGTTGTGGTCAGGGATGTAAGAATGGTACCAACTTCAGACAAAATCGATATATCGATTACGAGATCATCAAATCATATCTAAACTCAATCATGTATTCAATATGTCGTATTTAATATGTCGTGTGTGTGTATTTGCTGATCTATGACGTCTTGTGGCCCATGCCATGTATAGAGAAAGTAGATATATCTAGGGTATATACCCTATGATGGGGATACCCTATAAGGTAGATACCCTAGAAATTATTACTCGAGTTGATTTCTTTCTTCTTGTGTGTGTTACGTGAAACATAGATACAACAATAGACTCTCATGAAGCATCTTGGTGATCCCTCTTGAGATGGGACAGTGGAAGAAAGTCACCTCTCCTCCTGAAGGAGCAGGTCCAGCTTTTGGCTCCCCTCTCTGTAGTGGCCTGCAGGCTCCAGCTGGTGTGGTGGTACCTGTAACGCAATGGTCTCCCATTCATTCATTCGTTCGTTCATTCGTTCGTTCGTTCCTCTAGGCGTCTGTGTCATCTGATGAGAAAGAAAGAGAGATTCTCAAAAAAGAATGAGTCGTGGTATATATAGGGTCATCTCAAGAAAGAAATCTCCATCTCTGGCAGAGATTTCCCTGTCCTGGCACAGTACCAGTATATTACTGTAGTAGTGTGGTCGAATCATTGCACATTCTAAAATATCTATATATTCTACTGTAATGTAGTAGATATAGATCACCATAAAGTAGTAATAAATAGTCACGCGCTAAGAGAGTCTCTGACTTGAACAAAGAAAATAAACACTCTTGGTGCCACTATTGTTCTATTTTCATGCATATATAGAATAAAGATTACTACTTTGATACATTTCATTCATATTGAGTCTGATACAGCAACAGACGTTGGGAGAGAGGTGATTCTGTAGTGAGATCACTGCCAACTGAAGCGTGGTCGGGTCGAACCTAGTGGCCATATACCTGGGATATTATAGTAAACTTTAATGAAATCATCGTCATTATTTGCGGCCCAACGGGCGAACTCGTCTATGCGGACGAGGAGGAACTGGTTGGTGTTCGTAGCCGTCTTGCTAGCCTTTGTTGTGTCATATACGTCGATGAAAGCTCTTCATGGAATGATTGAGATGTTTCCAGAGGATAATAGATTTGGTTTTGAGCCTCTTCTTGCTGGTTCAATGGCCGAGAAGGTTGTGACGACGAAGGATAAGGAAGAGTTGTCCCTTGTTAGGGATCGACTGGCAGTTAATACTGTTCGGCAGGATGGTGGTGCGACAAAGGAGTGGGAGGAGGAAGAGGAAGAAGAGGAAATGGATGATGGTGTTGTCGAAAAGGATTCTCAAGATGATGATGAGGAAGATGAGGAAGAGTACGAGGAGGAGGAGGATACTAGAGAAGAACGTCCTCGTAGAGAAGAAGAAACAGACTATGATGATGGGGAGGAAAATAATCAAGAGCAAATGAAAGATGACGAAGAGGAAGAAGATTATTATGGTGCAGAGGATGCGAGGGACACTGTAGAAGTAAAGCAGGATGTGACCACTCAGCCTGGTGGTTCTTTGTCTTCATATGCCAAAAAGCATGGGTTCGTGGTGAAGAAGCATACAGACTATTGGGGGGATGCACTTGTTTGGGGGAATATAAACGTGCTGGACTCTGAGGATGAATGTTGTCAAGCATGTGCTGAATATATGCCAAAGACTCCAAAAGATGCTCCTTGCAATGTATGGGTGTACTGTGGGGACAAAGAGTTGTGTGATTCAAACTACAAGCATTGCTGGCTTAAATATCTTGCTCATCCAGAAGGAACGAACCCTGCTAATGAAGGTCCAATGGTTGGATGGACTACTGGAATCAAGAGCCAGCAAGACGCAAAGGGTTTAACTGAGGATACTAGCAGCAGCTATGGAGATAGATCATATCATATTGTAGTGTCTGCCCAAGGCACTGCTACCCACTGGCAGTCTCGTGTCCACTATTATTGGTATAAGAAGATTAAAAAGCAATGTGAAGAAGCTGGCAAGTGTGATATGGGAGGTTTTACCCGTTTGCTGCATTCTGGAAAAGCAGATGATTTGATGGATGAAATTCCAACGTTTGTTGCCAATGAATTGCCAAAAGAACATCCTCATCATGGTTATATTGTATTAAATAGACCATATGCATTCTTACAATGGGTACAAAAGGCCAAAATTAAGGAAAAATATGTACTCATGGGGGAACCAGATCACATTTGGCTCAAACCATTGCCAAATATGATGAAGGGGGAGAACCCAGCAGCATTCCCATTTTTCTACATAGAGCCAACGAAAGACGAATATATTAAAATAACAGAAAAGTTTGTCGGCAATCTCGATTCAATTCAACAAAAGGGCCAGCTGTATCCAATTGGCAGTTCTCCAACAATGCTGTCTTGGAAGGACATGAAGAATGTTGTTCCAATATGGTACAACATCTCTTTGGCAGTTCATGAAGATGAAGAAGCAGTCAAAGCATGGGGTTGGATACAAGAAATGTATGCATTTACCATGTCAATGTACCTCGCAGGTATCAGGGACTGCAGTCTGCATATTGAATGGATGTCTCATCCTCCATGGGATTTTGATTTGGAAAAGTACTATCTTCTCCATTATACGTACGGAATGGATTATACACTAGATGGAAAATTCACTCCTGGAGAATATGGAAAATGGAGATTCGATAAGCGTAGTTATACAGACAGACCCCTTCCAAGAAATTTGGGTCCACCACCAGACGGCATGAAAAATGATCTTGTCCGCCATCTAATCAATGCCTTTAATGAGGCAACAGATGCCATACCTGGTTGGGATGAGTATGCGAGAAACGGTGTAGCCACAAAATTGTGGGATGGAGTGATTAAAGATACATGAAGGAAATTAAAGATTTAATGTATCGTAGTTTTGTATACAACCATCAGCTGGCTTGAGATGGTTAGAATATCCTCTGGACACTTATCCTTACGTCGCAGTCCATCAATGGTGCCCATGCATTGTGGATATGCTGCTTTGAGCCGATGTACGGCAGTTGGATCGCATTCTACATGATCTAGTGCTCCTAGTAAAAGGCGAAGCAGAACCTGTATTCTCCCAAAATCATCACTTTCCTTGATGCATTTCATCACACTTTCGACGTAATGCTCGCACTGGGATATCAATAATTTCATCGTTTCTTGTGCAAGTGTGTCAATACTAGGAGAGATAATTGAGTTTCCCAAAATTGTTTGTGCAAAAACTGGCAAGGTGGCGATAAGATTTGCAATTTTCTCCAAAACTTCACTTGCTAACTCAAGAGTACTACTATCCTGATTTAACAACAGGCACTGATGTAAGAAATAAAGAGCTCCATAGGAAGATCTCACTTTAACGTCATCTTGTACTGTTGTATCAGCTAACATTGGCGGCAAGATAGACTGCAAAGCTAATAATGTTGGACTACAGTGCAAAGCTATCCTTGATATCCGGTTCAGAAGAAAATTCTCAAAATCCCAATCTTTCTCAGTGTTCATCACATCACTACAAGATTGTACATGAGATCCTTGAATAATTGAATAAATTAGACCCCATACTTGTTCAGGGTCTCCATATTGGGATTTAAAAAAGAGCACCTCAAAAAGTCTATCCATTGTGTGAGAAGGAAACATTCCCTTTTTGGCTACACAATCAGATATCAATCCAGTGATACTCTTGTGAAGACCAGGAAGGCTATATAGAACTTCTATTGCGAGCGATTGCACATCCTCTGGCATCTTGGTGAGAGGACCCGGGACAATGTTTCCCTTCAATTGTAGGGCAAACAAAGGTATGATCTTGATCGTAAGACCTTCAAGTGCCTGAGTAATATTTGGCAGATTTTTGCAGGTCTTTGGATCTATATTCACATACCGACACGCGTTCAGCATTGCCAAGAAACTTAATCTATATGTATACTCCCTTGTTTTTGCCTTTTTAATCTTCCATAGAAAGGATGGCAACTGAGATAGCCATGTACCAAGGACTGTGTCAGTATCCCGATTCACGAGCAATTTCTGTTGTTGCTTCTCTTCCTCCTCTTTATCATTATAGACTGAATAGCACACTAGAGGAGGTGTAAAGATTTCACACATAAACTTGATTCCCTTGTTTCTGTCATCAGGATCCACTGGAAGAGATGCCCATGCATCTGCCAATCGTGATAACAGGAGTTGTCTAACTGAAGGACTAGCAAAAGACAGTATATTTCGTGCTATTATACTCCCATGTGAAAATGCAGGGGGATCTGAAACACTATTTTCAAAACAGACGCTGCACCATCCTGCCAAGGTCTCAACTGCATGTGCTGTACGTACATCCGTCTCTACATTGTAGCCTGATGCATGAAGTTGGGATAACACGATAGAAATCATGTCTGCAGAAATCGAACTAATATCTGATAATGCCTGATGCGCACTATCAAGTGAAGGAAAAAAGGGAAACACTCTTGTAAAAATTCGTTGAGCATTTTCTGACAAGTAAGATTCTTCAAGCAGCACTCCTGTCCTGTACCTTGACACCAACAAGCTGCAGCACTGTAATATATATGAGCCACATTTCACAGATTCAGAATCTTTCCGAAGCGAACCCTCAGGTGACGTGAGCCCACATTCTTCCCAGCATTCTAGGAGAACTCCCATCAGTTTTGATGCATGCTCTAGTTGTGCAATGAGTGACGTGCTGGATCCATCTTTCCCTGAAGATGTACCAGAGCGGGAGGGGTCCCAATAACATTTCCTCCACTGTAAGAAAATAGTATGTTGTCTGCGCGATTCAGCCTGCGGACGCTTTGCTCCAAAATCTGACATGCCTTGACAGTCATATTCTCCGCGGGTGTGGCATAAGGTCAGTTTCAAAAATGTATGGCATCCCTGCACCAATGAATGTAGATTCTTCAACGATCCAGCACTCAAAGATCTTCCACGAGAAGACTTTCCAAGCGCTTCAATAAAATGCTGACAAATCTCTGTAAAATATCGCTGTCCCACAATATCTGGCCTCCACTCTAGCACAACATTCATCATTTCAATCCCAGATGCCCTGATTCCATGAGACAAATGGGTCATGGCACTACAAATATGTCCCATCAGATACGGCAGGAATGGTTGTAATGCACGTTCTCCGAGTGCAGGGAACAACGCCGACCTCAACAGACTGCAATATGCATCCCTGCATTGTACAGAGGAATCAGATGCCATGGAAGACGTCTTGGCCACTATTTCCGAGGCGTAGTTTTTCGCTTCCAAAGGATATTCTTGCAAAAGATCAATCAAACCATGCAATGCTTTCAACCTCACTTTCTCACTATAGTGACCACATTGACCCAGCAATTCCTTGAGTGTATTATTCCTAGAAGTGGTGGCAAGCCCAGTCTTATCAATCCCCACACTCTGCTCCGCCAAGACCAACTTTTGACTCTTTATCGTAGTATCAGTTTCATTTTGAGCTTTTGGAAGCTTACGTCCAACCTTGTGCTTGGCTCGTTTGAAATCTATTCCCACCCCGGGGTTCTTCTTTCGTTTGTGACCCTTTGGCATGTCGTACCAGACCTACCCTCTTTTTGGACGTTTAGGGTGATGAATCAGTATATAACTATCAATAAAAATGCAATTTATATGCATGCATCGACCTTTTGAACCAAACACGGGTTTTCAAATGACCATGGCATGGGACCTTGACTCTTCTATTCTTCACAATCGTCACGTTATTGGCTAATTTCTTTCTTTCGTTACTACATGAAATAATTATTATTATCATTCGTAATTGATCCACATACAACATGTGCACTGGCATATATCTACAAGTTTGAGTGTGCACTTGGTATGAGCAACATTTTGCCATGATGGACTGATCTATTCTTCATCATCTGAAACGCCTGTTGCGCTTGTTCAAATGGATACACACGACTGATTGGAACAAATATATCCCCTCTGGCAAACAATGCAGCGACGGCATCCAAGGATTCACGGAATGATTGAGGATCATGCTTCATATGAGCACCCCAGTAGAGCCCGTGCAGGGTGATATTCTTCACCAGTGCTATATTCGCCTTGTATTCCTGAATGGAGCCAGATGCAAATCCAACAATCACAACATGTCCACCAAAGGCAGTCAAAGAGTTACATGCCAAAATACCAAGTGGACCTCCAACTGTATCAAATACAATATCCACTCCATTTGGAGCATGCTTTTTGACAGCCTTTTTGATATCATCCAAACTCAGTCCATCAGAATCTATGCAAATAGCTGCACCAATAGACTTTTTCAGGAACGAGACTTTATCCCTCCCACGAGCAAGACAGATGACTTTTGCACCCATGACAGTACCCAGCTGCACAGCAGCACATCCCACCCCTCCAGAGGCTCCCAGAACCAACACAATCGTATTATTGGTAGACGTATGCAGTACTCCTCCACTCGCATTCATACCTGCCTTGCGCAACCCCATGTATGCAGTGCCAAAAGCAACAGGCAAACCTGCCGCTGATTCTACATCTGATGTGGCAGGAATCTTCACCACGGCAATACTGGGTGCAATCACCTCTTCTTGAAAAGCACCATCATCAGGTATGAGAGCACACACCGCATCACCCACCGAGAGGGAAACATTCTCACCAACTTCCGAAACCCACCCACTCACTTCACTCCCTGGGACGAATGGAGGCTTTTTTTTCTCCTGATATTGACCAGCAATTTGCAGCATATCAGCAAAATTAATACTTGCAGCACAAACCTTGATTCTAACATGTCCAGGAGGACATGCTTGCCTCGAAGAAAGAGGCCTGTAGACCGTGGTCAGATTGGACTCTGTCGCAGCATCTCCGAGTCGAGTACACACCACTGTCTTGACCTCTTTTCCCTTGATCCCATTCCAAATACCACTCATTGTATTTCATAATACAGTATTTTCATGTATCATGATTCGTTGTATATCATGGCTGTTGATCCTTCATCGTCTGGTCCAAACCCAGACCGTTCCAAGAAACGTTCAAATCCTCCATCATTCACCACCACCACCCCAACATCAATCACATCCATTCTCGTATCCAAGTATGTCGTCAACAGCTTGACAATTCTCTTCCCTATACCCTGCATTTGATACTCTGGGTGAACCATGATATCATGCAGTGTGGCTACAAGTGCCCCATCACTCACAGCCCTCCCCATGCCAACAATCCTTTTCTCTCCCCGTAGAGCATCCATCATCCAGAACCCATCATCAGATGTGTATGCAATTACAATGACATCACTATTCTCCAGTGCAGTCGTCATCTTTCTCACAAAGACATCCCTGTGTGCATCTTCAGTCTTGCCTGACGGTGAACCAAAGAGGGGGA
>PJEL010000645.1_pt1 | contig 40804 bp, 35 predicted proteins | sample 1853271 | NCBI WGS metagenome assembly PJEL01 (sample SAMN08108733, study PRJNA415343) | Invertebrate metagenome, whole genome shotgun sequencing project. | host: Globobulimina | place: Sweden: Gullmar Fjord | collected 2015-08
TCTGGCAGCGGGCGACGGCGCGGATTGCGGCTTCGTTCAACGGCCGGAGAAGCGCCGGGGAAACAACGTTCTGGCGACTCGTGCGCCTCGGGAGCGGCGCCTCTCCGCCTGTATGTTAGACGACGTCGGCCACCGCTGCCGATAGCTAGTGCGCCGTGCTTGGTCAGGGTCTGCGGCGATGCTTGTTTGCGGTTAGGATCTAGCATGTGGCTGCTTGTGCTTTCCAGCTTCGCCCTGGCAACTCCGCCTGAATTTCGGGGAGACGCTGATCACGTTTCGATCGCCAACGAGGCTTGGGCGGCAGCAACTGAGTGCGCGGGCTGGGAGGCCCCGTCCCATGCGATCGTCCAAATCACCCTTACCGGTCCGGACCCGAACGGGTGGGCTGGGCATGCTTCCATCGACTGGAATGGTCTATACAGGATTCAACTTCATGAGCCGACCTTCGTTGTCGATACGCTCGTGCATGAGGTCAGTCATGCATGGCCGTCTCGTCGGGGAATGCCAGCGGCACTTACCGAGGGGCTGACTGATCTGCTCGCCGGATGCATCCGGCGTCGTCGCCCTGCCTTGCGTATGCGCCCCATTGACGAAGGGTTCGAGTACACGCCGCCCAGCCTGGCGTATTGGACGAACCCCGATGAGGCTCTGTCAGAAACGAAACATGCTGGGTATGCGGCTTCTTATCGGCTGGTGCTCGCGGCCAGCCGGATTGTCGGTGAGCGAGCGCTCTGGCCGGAAGACCGGAAAGTCCAGATGGACTGGCCGTGGTTTTGGAATCTAATCGCGTCAAAGCCCTTTTCGGACGACCACCGCCGAGTTCTGGCGGCTATGGGGCCGGAGGGCGGCGTGGTGGACGTAGACGGCGATGGACTTGCCGTTGGTGAGGAGGAAGAGCTTGGAACCAATCCATGGATCTGGGACACCGATGGGGATGGTTGGTGGGATGGAACTGACCTTTCGGGCGTAGGCGTTCCATTGCCGACCGGCGGGACGCCGATCTGCATGGGCAAGGCATCGGTAGACACCGTGGTCACTGTGACACTGACTGGGGCTTTGACAGACAAGGTAGACCTGTGGGCACGAACCCGAACACATTGGCTGTGGTTGAACGCGGATAATCGCGTGTCGTTGCCCGCAGGTGAAGTGCTGCATCTGGTGATTGCTCCGAATATGCCTGTTTTTGCGGCTGGTGGTATTCGGGCGTCAATTGAGCCAGAGCTCGAGATGTCCGCGTATTGTCCAAATCCCAGACCGATTTTCGACCTATTGGAACCAGAGCAACATGAGATGCCGGTCAATCTGGCCGAAGATCCACCAATTCCGCCCGAATGGCGACACTTCGTCGAGGATGCTCGGGTTGCCGGCGAGGAGTGTATGGGCCGACCGCAATCCACACCTGTCGCCGTTGGACGCAGCGAGGCGACAGAACGCCGGGTGTTGGAGCTGGTGGCTGGAGGATGGCGGGTCTCCTTTACGCCCCTAGGGGACGCATTCCTTGGGCTTCTGGCGGACTGCATGGCGGGTCGAATGAGACTCGCTGATTTGCGGCTCACGGGGCGGGAACTCTCAGACGAAGAACTATGGGTGAGAGCCCTCGGCCGCCGCACATCGCTGACCGAACTGCAGCAGGTTTTACTCGATGGCAAACAGCGCGCCTTACTGACGGATGGAGATCCGGTTGCCGCTGCATTGTTCGCCTTTCGCCAGGTGGGGGACATGAACGTTGAAGATGCAGATGATGACGGCGTACCGGCGTTTCTTGAGGCGGCGCTGGGTCTGTCCGACCAGACGCCTCATTCGGCAAGTGACGGGGCTCCAGATGCGTTGGCTGGCTACGTGGTACAGGGCGTTGAGCCGATGTTGTCGCGGCCTGGATGGCACTGCAGTGGAATTCGGAAGCCCACTAGGTTTGGATGGGCGACTTTCGACGCTGTAGACGCTGACGGGCGAGTCGAGATTGAGATCAGGGCTTGGGACGATGACGGCCGCGTGGTTGCTGGGGACTTGCCGAGGCTGATCTGGTCTCATGATGGCGTCACGGACTCGAGTTGTACAAATGGCCGCCACGTTTCGTGGATTCGCCGGTCGAACGCTGTCGGGTCGGCCCTTTCGAAGGAACTGGCGACCGCAGACCTTGGAGGTACGAACGGGCGTCGTCTCGTCGTCCTGGGCGGGGCGGAGACTCGGGTCGGCAAGCACGCCGTCTTCCTGTCCGACCGAGACCTACGTTGGGCGCGCGATAAAGGGCGAACTGACGTGACTCTCGCCTTGATCGCTGTACTTGGCGAGTATGTGGACCTCGGTGTCCAGCCTACACAGGCCCACGTTAGCGACGAACTCGCGCTGAACATCGGGTATGGCGTTTACGAGGTCCACTTGGCCACCGATTAGGTGGCCGATGTCGTCTAACGGCCCATATCTGACGTCTTAATTCGCGATTCGGGAGCGAGAGAACCACAACGCGCAGGTGGCGGATCGCCGGTATCACCGTCCATGCCGGCCACCGCCAAGCCCACCCAGCGCCCGAAGATGCCCACGCCCGAAGTGAGACCGCCACCGAGAGTCGGACTGGGCATCGGACCGAGACGCCATCGACTCCGACGTGCACCACTCTGACGACGGATCGGGTGCCCTCACCAGGACGACCGCGCTCCGGCACGGTCACCGCAACGGCGAGGCCGGAGACCCCGTCCCCTTCGAACCCCAGCGGCCTGCGACGACGCTCCTCGCCTTCAGTCCTTGCGCTTCAAAGGCCTTCTTCTCGTCGCCCGCCGGATGCTGCCTCCCCCAGCGCGCGCCGATCGGGAGTCAAGGCGGCCGGGAACCGCTGGCAGGCTGGCCGGTCCCGACTCTCCTCCCGACCAACCCTGCGAATCGAAGACCACGAACATCCAGCCGAAGGGGTAGGCCGCCTGGATGCCCGCGGCGCGCGCGATACCCCCGTCCGGCGGGCGACGAGGAGAGGGCCTGCCGGCGACGCTCCTACCTGCCGACGCCTCCTGCCTACCAACCTCGTGAGAAACCCGCATTTGAGCCTACGATTGCGCCCAGTCGGCTCCAGTCGCTACGACCTCGGCAGCTTCTCACCGACGTCGCCGAGCTGGCCGGACCCAGGGCGAGCGCCCCTGTCCAGCCCGTCTTCCACGCCCGCCGGAGCGGATCGCGTAATGCGCGGCCCGCCGGCGTCAAGGCGGATCGACCCCTTCGCCCTTGGAGTTTCGCTCTAGCTTTTCGCAAGGGTCGTCCGAGTCGCGGGTGGGACGGACCAGGGCTGCAGCGGTACGGGAAGCAGCATCCGGCGGGCGAGGAAGAAGGGCCTCCCAACCACAGAACCGAGCCGAGAGAGGTCGCGGTGACTCGGGGGGGCATCCGGACGGACGGAGATCCCAACGCCATAGTTGGAGCAGAGCCGCTGCGTGGCGAGTGTCCTGGACGGCCGCCAGGCCACCACCTCGGCGTCAGTTGCGCTCGCCAGCTTGTTCCGGCTCACTCTCCAATTGCCGGTCAAGTCCTCCGACTGCACCCATGACCTGCAAACTGACGAACATATGTTGGTGGAACCCGCACAATCCGCAGTCACCCCGACGGTCCTCCGCATTTCTGGAGAATATGTACGCCAGCTCACAGCTCATGGGTTTGACTCCGGACTTGACCTCGTTCCCGTCCCCGGCTCTGCGACACTCTGCATCTCGGCGGTGGAGATCGGGCATTGCGCGCCACCATCAGGGACCGCCTCGACGCCCGAGGTGGGCGCTTGCACTTCGTGGTCCTTCGTGAACTTCGTGGTGAAATATCCCTTCTAACCTTCTGGATTCGCTCCCCTACTCCAGCGTGGCGGCGCTGCACCACGCAACGAGGTCGGGGTGTTCCTTCAGCACGTCGCCATGCACACTCGCTCGGACCAAGGACTCACAGAACGCCGGGCCGTCCCGGTCATGCAGGATGACCGTCAGGAAGTCACGAGGCAATCCGGCCCCTTTGAGGCGACCGTCGTCCGCTTCCGCCGTCACTCGGCGACAAACTCGCGCGATTGTGGCGAAGTGTGCGGCGAACAGCGACTCGAATTCCTCCTCGTCAACTTTCGACAGCGCCGCGTACGCCGGTCTCACCGATTCCGTCACGCCGTCCACTGCGTCCCACCTCCACGACGGAGGTATCCACCGGTTCGCGTAGGAGGTCTGCTCGTCCTGTTCGAGCAGATGAGCTTCGGTATTGATCGCGAACGCGGGAATCCCAATGGTCGCGTAGTCTCCGTAGAAGAGCCAGAAACAAGCAGCGTAGAGGCGCTCCTCACGGTGGGCGTCCGCGACACGCTCTATCGCACCGACCGCGGCCACCACCCAAGCGTCTTCGAGGGCTTTCCAGTTCATTGATGCTCCCGGCATGGTCTAATGAACCACGGGCTGGCCAGGGTTCACAAAGGCGGCCGCCCCCGCAACAGCCGCTCGCAGCTCCCCGAGAAAACGAAACCCCTGCCCAGGTCCACAGCAGCCACTCCCCGAGCAAACGAAATCCCTGCCCCGCTCCCCAGCCACTCCGCGAGCAAACAAAACCCCTGCCCGGCTCCCCAGCAGCCACTCCGCGAGCAGACAGACCCCCTGCCCGGCTCCCCAGCAGCCACTCCGCGAGCAAACAGACCCCCTACTCAGGTCCTCAGTAGCCACTCCGCGAGCAAACAGACCCCCTACTCAGGTCCTCAGTAGCCACTCCGCGAGCAAACAGACCCTCTACTCAGGTCCCGACCGACCGTCCGCGCCCACAACGGCCCCCACAAGCACGTCCCTGCGCCCGTCCGCGCCCACTACGGCCCCCACAAGCACGTCCCTGCGCCCGTCCGCGAGCCAGCAGCCCCCCGCACCTTCGCCCATCAGACCGCCGACGGCCCGCCCGTCCCCGCCATCCACGGTCATCACCGCGACGCCACTCAGAAGCCCGCTCGAGCGCGCCTCAGGTTCATCGCACAGCGAGGATTCGGACCAGCATCCGCGGGCCGAGGACCGTTCTCAGCCACGTCGACGACATCGCAGACCAGGTACTGGATGCCCGCCGGATCCGGCCGCGCCGCAGCCACGTCGCCGCCGTTCTTGATCTCGACGATGAAGGTGCCGGCGAGATCGAGCTCCCGGTCGATCCAGGGCGCGGCACCGAACTTTCCGGGGCTGCTGCCGACGAGCAGGTTGTCCTCCGCGTCCACGACGTCGCGCCAGACGCCGTATCCGTACAGATCGTGGGGAGTCTTGGTGTGACGAGCTGGCAGATGGCCCTCGCGCGCGACCGAGCCGGTGTGGCCGCGCTCCATGAGGCGGATGGTGTCTTCTTGCAGGATCCGGCGCCCCTCGAAAACGCCGTAGTCCAGGAACATCTGGAGGAACTTCAGGCTGTCCGCAGACGAGGTGATGAGGTTCCCAGCGAGACCGGGGTTGGCGCTCTTGCCGGAGTGACCGTACTGGGTGTGCTGCAGCCCGAGGGGCTCGACGATGCGCTCGCGGAAGATGTCCCGCCAGGGCCGACCGGTCGCCGACTCCGCCATGCCGCCGGCCACGTGCAGCGAGACGCCGCCGTAGCGAAACTCCACTCCGGGCGGTGCCCGCACGTTCTCGCCGGCGATGATCTCGACACACTGCATCAGGGTGAGCTCGTACTTCTGGACGCAGTCGGTGCGGCGCTTCAGACCCGAGGTGTGGCTGACGAGCTGGTGCAGCGTGATGCCCTTGGTGCGCTCTGGGAAGAAGTCGAGGTGTTTGTCGATGCGGTCTTGCAGCGACAGCGTGCCGTCCTCGATGAGGGTGAACAGGGCGGAGACCGACATCCACTTGCTCGCGCTGCCAATGGTGACGGCGGTCGTGCCATCAAAGGTCCCAAAGTCCCCTTCGTAGATGATTTCTCCGTGACGGGCGACCTTCATCGACGCCCCCTCGACCCCATAGGTGACCATCAGGCGCTCGATGGCGGCGTCCACCCTCGAGAAGTCATAGGCCACCGCGGTGTTGGCCCTGCGAAGGGAGACCGTCGCAACCAAGCCGACAACCACAAGCAGGGTCAGCAACCCCGCCACAGCACCACCTCGTGTCCAGAGCCGCATGGTCGTAACTCTAGCCTCCGGGACGCTCTGTCGCCCGCAGCGGGTTAGCGAAGCGAATGGTCGAGACGCGTATCCCAATGCTGTTCCTGCCCTTGTGGATGCTCGGGGGATGCATCCCGTCCCTGCCCGATGTCGCCGATCCATGTGCTCAATGGGACGAGCCGGGCCTGTACACGCACAAGATCGAGGTCGATGGCAAGAAGCGCAAGGCCTACATCCAAGTGCCGCCCAACAGCGAGGGTCCTCGAGACCTCGTCTTCGCCATCCACGGCGCCGGACAGAACCCCAAGGAATTCGCGGCCTCCACCAAGTACATCCCCCTGGCCAACAAGGAGGGGTTTGTCGGCGTCTTTCCCTCCGGGCGTGGGATCCGAAAGTCTTGGGACGGCGTCGAGGCGGCGCGCAAGGTGGACGACGTGAAGTTCCTGGACTCCCTCGCCAGAGACCTGAACACCAAGGTCTGTGGCGCGAGGGTGTTGGCGGTGGGCTTCTCCTTTGGCGGACTGATGACCCACCGCTGGGCCTGCGAGGGCAACAACGTCGACGCCATCGTGCCCGCTGCCGGCGGGGTGGGCTCGCCGACGTGCTCTGGAGATCCGGTCCCGGTGCGGCACTACCACGGAGACGCCGACACCGCGATCAAGTACGACGGCACCCGCTTCGGGATCTACGACTTCGACCTTCCCGGCGCGGTGGAGTCGATGGAGATCTGGCGCGAGCGCAACCTCTGTGACCCCGAGATCCCGCCCGAGACCTGGGTCGACGGCGACGTCACCTGTCAGGCTTGGTCGTGCGCCGTACCCACCGAGCTGTGCACCCTGAGCGGGTGGGGACACCGGTGGCCCGGTGGTGCAAACCGCAGCTCGAACCAGCACGATGCCACCACCGAGAGCTGGGACTGGTTCCAGTCCCTCGAGTCGACCACGGACCAGGAGCAGTGAGCCGCAGGGCGCTGGTCTGCTTGAGCTTGCTGGCCTGCGGGCCGGGAAAGCCCGATACCGGAGAGCCCGTCGACTACGTCCTGACGCCGCAGATCGAAGCCTCGCCAGAGGTCCCGACGGTCTTGCACGTCACCTGGTCCACCAAAGACCCTGGAGAGTCCTGGATCGAATACGGCTTGGAGGAGCTGGATCAGCAGACCCCGATCGCCGCCGAGAGCAGCGACCACTCCCTGGCAGTGCTCGGCCTCAAGGCAGGACGAACCTACTCTGTTCGCGCCGTTACGATCATAGATGGCAAGCGCTTCGCGAGCCGCCCCCAGACCATCGACATCGCTTCTGTGCCCGACTGGTACGGCTCCTTCGAGATCACCAGCTTCGACGCGGAGCGCGCGGAGATGAGCGACGGCTACCTGCTGGTTGGGGTCGCGACGGCCCTCGCGGTGGGGTTTGCCGATGTCGGCGCCCACATCGCCATCTTGGACGCCGACGGCGACTATGTCTGGTTCCACGACCTGAGTCCTGGACTGGGCAACATCTCTCCGTCGGTGACACGCGGCGGGATCCTCTGGGACGAGTACGACTCCTTTGTGGTCGACGACCTCGCCTGGGCAAGCCTGCTCGACATCACCGGCTACGGACCGATCGTGCGCACAAGGCTGGAGGAGGGCCATCACGTCGCCATCGAAACCAAGCCTGACACGCTGGCTTTTGTCGCTCGCGACATCCGGACCATCCAGATCGGCAACGACGACGTGGTCGTGCAGACCGATCGCATCCGGGAGACGGACCTGGGCACCGACCAGCCCCCGCGGGACCTCTTCGACCTCTTCGACGAGCTGGAAGACAACTTCCACTGGCCCTGCGTCCACACGCTCACAGCCGGCAGCCGCACCGGCTACCCCGAGCTCTTCGAGTGGACCCATGGGAACTCCCTCATCTATCAGGGCAACGCGCTCTACATGTACACGCGCTGGACCGACACCTTGTACAAGGTGGATCCCGTCTCCGGATTCCTGCACTGGCAGCTCGGGGGGCCCGACAGCGACTTCACGCTCCCAAGCGGCGATCCGGTCTGGAGCTCGGCCACCGACAGCAAGCTCTGGAGCCACGGCCACCTCTCCCAGCTCTGGGACGGGGGCTTCGTGCTCTTCGACAACGGCAGCCACAGCACACCTAGAGTCTCCGGAATCGCCGAGTACAGGCTCGATGAGGCCGCCCGCACCGTCGAAGAAGTCTTCCGCTTCGACGACCCCAACTCCAGGTTCATGGGAGCGGTGGGCGACGCGCGCAAGCTACCCGGCGGCAACTACATGGCGAGCTGGACGACCTGGGGAGAGATCACCGAGATCACACCGACGGGGGAGATCGTCTGGAAGGCCAAGCACTCCGACGAGTACGCCACCACCCGCGTGCAGTTCATCGAGGATCTATATGCGCTAGCCGACGAGCAGCGCAGATCCCAATAGGAACGCCAGGAGTCCCACCGGGTACACCACGCCGACGTTGGCCATGTTCGACCCGGTGAGGTTGTCGAGGGCCTCCTGGGTGTCGTTGAGATCCTGGAGCCTACCCTCTCGAGCCGCCGTGGCATAGACAGCGAAGAAGCTCACCATCTCCGGGATACTGGTGACGATTCCAAGGAGCCAGCCGGCGATCGCCGGGTGCACGCCGAGCTGCTGGACGACATTGGCCGTCGCGTCCCCGAGGAAGATGCCCGCGACCGCGATGGCAACCAGAGCCGCCGCAGCGAGGATCAGCCCGAATGGCAGGCTCCCGACCGTCTCATCGGCCGTGCCTTCCTCCTCGTCCGGCGGATTGACCAGCTTGTCGACCACCTGATACACGACGAAAAATCCCAACAAAATCGGAATCAGATACCACTGGGTATCCATCCCGACCGCCATGAGCACGATGGGGACCGCGACGGCCATCGACGCGAAGCCCACCTCGTCCAGGAAGCGTCGATTGAACAGCTCGCCGAACTGCCGGTAGTACAGGACAGCGAGCAGCATGAGTCCGGCGTTGATGATGTTCGAGCTGGCGATGTTCCACAGACCCGCTTCCCAGACGCCGGCGAGTCCAGCGGCGGTGAGGCAGACCAGCTCGGGCACGGAGGTGGCGTATCCGGTGACCTGGCCGCGAGCCTTGGCGCTCCAGTTCATGGAGCTGGCGATGTTGTCGATGCCCTTGAGCAGGCCGTACTTCACGAACAGGATGATGGCCGCCGCCGAGACGATCATGATCAGCGCTGCCATCTAGAGTCCTCCGAGGCCGCGACTCTACCGCAACGGACCTCGGAAGGGACGCTAGTGGTCGCGGCTGAGCGTGGACCGCATCGTGTAGTCGATGAGGACCTCGGCGTAGGGATCGGGCACAAAGGACAGGAAGGTCACGCTGTTTCGGCCCTCGTCATAGGTCCAATCCTCGTCCGGAAGGAACGACCAGGTCACGTCGTCGTCCCTCACCGTCACCTCGATGGTGTCCACCACCGGGACCTGGGACAGGAAGAACTCGCGCTTCAGCCCCAGCGCCTCCATTCCCAGAGCGTCGAGGAGACTCGACCAGTCCTGCTCGCGGATGTCGAAGTACTGACCACCGACCTGGCTGGTGACCCAGAGATAGTCGGTTCCCGGCGTTTCGCCATTGATCCCAAAGACACCTGGAGGCGTGACGATCGAGGAATAACCGACGTCTTCCTTGCTGGCTTCGAGACCGAGCAGGTACTGGGCGAACTCGTTCTTGGTGATGGCGGTGGTGTGGTCCTGCTCGTCGGAGACGTTGATCACCTGGAGGCTGCCGCCGTCACGGATGAAGCCAGCGTTGTACCCATCTTTACGAAGCTCCAGCGCCGAATAGGCAGCGCCGATCCCGGCTTCGTTTCCGGTCCCGTTGGTGCCGAGCAGCGCCATGCTGGAGAAGACCGAGTCGGCCGATGGGGTGTCCGGATCGATCCACAGCAATCCTGCGGCGCTACTGAGCCGACCCATCTTGGCAGGGTTGTCCATGTCCGTGGACGTAACGCCGACGTGATAGTCGACTCCAGACCCCTGAAACCACTGGAAGAAGGATGGGAAGTTGGCGGCGAGTTCGTCCTGCTCGTCCAGCATCGAGCCCGAGTCGTCGATCACAAAGAGCACGTCGATGACGGTGGGCGGGGTCTGGATGAAGCGGTCCGTTCTCGTGACGTCCTCGATCTCCAGGGGGTTGGGGATATCTGGCTCCTCCTCGTCGCCGACGATGCCATTCTCGCTTCCGCAACCCACCAAGATCAGTGCCAGGACCACCGCTCGCTTCATGTCTTCTCCGCTTGCCCACCCTGTGAATGCCCGGATGGCTCGGTGGGCTTCAGCGAACGTCCAAAAAAGGTGAAGTCGGCGAGCGTGGGAGTCGGTTACCGTCCGAAGACTTGCCGAGTATCAACACCTTGCCGGAGGCGTCCGTGACTCGTTCCCTCGCCCGTCTTGCCCTAGCAGGAGCATGCCTGCTCCCTGCGACTTCATTTGCACAGACCATCACCATTGGTGGAAACCAGACCGGCTTCCCAAGCCAGGCAATGGATGCCCTCGGGGAGACCTACGCCGTCGACGCCGGAGTCTGGCCAGCGCCGATGTCCGCCGATGTCCTCATCATCTCCTGGGACGGCGGCGGATCGGGCATGCCGGACTACACCGCTCACCTCGACAGCGGCCGCGACATCATCGTCATCGGTGGCTCGGGTGGGGCGGCCTATGCCACCCAGTTCGACAGCTTCTTCCCAAACACCTACACGGGCTGGCACCAGGCCAATCCCTGTACGAGCGACTGGAACGCCACGGCTGCCCACCCGATCACCCAGTATCTTCCTGCGGTACATGAGTTCTCGAACCAGTCGAGCTCATATCATATGATGCACTTCAACGACGTGCAGGGACCCGACACCTTGCTCCTCGGAACCACATGCGAGGGTGTGCCCAACAACGTCGCTGCGGTGCGGACCTTCCGCAACGGTGGAACACTCGCCTACATGGCGCTCGATATCGGTTCCTATGGTGCCGAACCTGCGCTCTCGGCCTTCGTGACTCCCCTCATGCAAGGCTGGATGGAGTACGTTCGCACCCCGCCAATCCTCCTGGGAGGCAACGCCTACACCTACCTCGAGCAGGCACTCATCGAGCTGGGTGTCGACTACACGACGACTGGGGACTTCTGGATCCCGCCGCACTCGGCGTGGGCGCTGATGATGGGCCACGACGGTGGTAGCTCCGGCATCCCCGACTGGTACGACCACATGCAGGCGGGACAGCACGTCTTTGTCGCCGGCGGATCCGGGGACCCGCTCTACGCCACCGACGCCGGCGTGTACTTCAACAACACCTACACCGGCTGGCACCAGTCCGATGCGTGTTCCTTCGACTGGAACATCACGGCGCCGCACCCAATCACCAGCTTGGTGCCGGCTAACTACGAATTCCCCGCCCAGTCGATGTCGTGGCACATGATGCACTTCTCGGCGGCACAGCCCGCAAACACGACGATCCTGGCCTATGCGTGTGACGGCAACGAGAACACAGCGTTGGTCCAGCGGCCGAACAACGGCGGCACGCTCACGTGGATAGGCAACGACGTCGGCAACTACGGCGGTGGGAACAGTCAGTCCGAGTTCACCACGCCGTTGGTCGCTGGCTGGCTCGACTTCATCGGCATGGACGTCCCGGACTCTGACGGTGACGGCGTGCCCGACCCCCTCGACCAGTGTCCCGGCCATGACGACAACATCGACTTCGACGGCGACGGCGTGGCCGATGGCTGCGATGCCTGCCCACTCGACATCAACGATGACACCGACGGCGATGGCACCTGTGACTCCGACGACCTTTGCCTCGGCGTCGATGCGACGGGTGACACCGACGGCGACGGTGTCTGCGACGACACCGACCCCTGTCCCCTCGACGCCCTCGACGACTCCGATGGCGACGGCTCTTGCGACTCGGTCGACCTCTGCACCGGAGACGATGGGACTGGCGACACCGACAGCGACGGCGTCTGCGACGACACCGACCCCTGTCCAATGGACAATCCCGACGACTCCGATGGCGACGGCTCCTGCGACTCCAGCGACCTCTGCGCTGGTGATGACAACACCGGCGACACTGACAGCGACGGCGTCTGTGACGACATCGACCCCTGTCCCCTCGACGCCCTCGACGACTCCGATGGTGATGGCTCCTGCGACTCGAACGACATCTGCGTCGGCTTCGACGACACCATTGACACCGATGGCGACACCGTCCCCGACGGTTGCGACGTCTGCCCCCTCGATGTCAACGATGACTCCGACAGCGACGGCGTGTGTGACAGCAGCGACCTGTGCCCGAACTTCAACGACACCTTTGACGTCGACGCCGACGGCGTGCCAGACGACTGCGACGTCTGCCCATTGGACGCCCTCGATGACTCCGATGGCGACGGAAGCTGTGACAGCGACGATATCTGCGCCGGCTTCGACGACACGGTCGACGCCGATGGCGACACCGTGCCTGACGGCTGCGATGTCTGCCCGGATGACGCACTCGACGACTCCGATGGCGACCTGGTGTGCGACTCCGACGATATCTGCAACGGATTCGACGATCTGGCCGATGCCGACAGCGACACGGTTCCCGACGGCTGCGATGTCTGCCCGGATGACGCACTCGACGACTCCGACGGCGACGGCTCCTGCGACTCCGACGACATCTGCGCCGGATTCGACGACACGGTCGACACCGACGGCGACACCGTGCCCGACGGTTGTGATGTCTGCCCGGATGACGCCAACGACGACTCCGATGGAGACTCGATCTGTGACTCCGCAGATGTCTGCGATGGCTTCGACGACCTGGCCGACGCCGACTCCGACGGAACCCCGGACGGCTGCGACGACTGCCCCGACGATGCCGCTGACGACAGCGACGGCGACGGCATCTGCGACAGCGACGACATCTGCGACGGCAGTGACGACAACGCCGACGTCGACGGCGACTCCGTGCCAGACGGCTGCGACCCCTGTCCCAACGACAACCCCGACGACACCGACGGCGACGGCATCTGTGACAGCGACGAGACCGGCGACACCGACGACACCGACACAACAGACGGCACCGACGGCAAGGACGGCACGGGCTGTGGATGCTCCAGCAACCCGACCGGACAGGCTGTCTGGTGGCTGCCAATGATGATCCTAGCCCTCGCACTGCGTCGCAAGGAGCAGGGAGTCTGACGGGACTGTCAGAATCCGCCCAAAAGCCCTCGCACTGAATGACCATTCAGCGGTACAGTCTCCGACTCGAAACCGGAGGGTAGAAAATGGGTGGCAATCTGAGATTCGACGACCGCGTCGTCATCGTCACCGGGGCCGGAAACGGCCTCGGACGTACACATGCGCTCCTGTTCGGAAGCCGCGGGGCCAAGGTCGTTGTCAACGATCTCGGCAGCAGCACCGACGGGGACGGCAACAGCTCAAAGGCGGCAGACAGCGTCGTCGCGGAGATCATCGAGGCGGGCGGACAGGCCGTCGCCAACTACGACTCGGTCGTCGATGGCGCCAAGATCGTGCAGACGGCGATGGACACCTGGGGTCGCGTCGACGTGATCGTGAACAACGCCGGCATCCTGCGCGACAAGTCGTTCCACAAGATGAGTCAGCAGGACTGGGACCTCATCTACCAGGTGCACGTCAACGGCGCCTTCCAGATGACCCATGCGGCCTGGCCCATCATGCGCGAGCAGGAGTATGGACGCGTCATCATGACGTCCTCGGCCGCCGGCATCTACGGGAACTTTGGACAAGCAAACTACGGAATGGCCAAGCTCGGCCTGCACGGCTTCACGAACACCCTCGCCGTCGAGGGCGCGAAGCGGAACATCTACGTGAACACCATCGCTCCGTTGGCTGCCAGCCGACTCACCGAGGGCATCATCCCCGAGAACATGTTCGACGCGGTCAAGCCCGAGCTCGTGAGCCCGCTGGTCGCCTGGCTGAGCCACGAAGACTGCGAAGAGACCGGAGGCCTGTACGAGGTCGGAGGAGGCCTGTACGCCAAGGTCCGCTGGGAGCGCGCCGAAGGAAAGATGTTCCGCATCGGCCGCGAGGTGTCCATCGAGAACGTTCGCGATTCCTGGGGCGAGATCGCCGACTTCGCCAAGTCCAGGCATCCCGACAACATCACCGCGTCGATGGGCCAGGTGGTCGACAACATCCAGTCCGGCGTCAGCAAGGGCGGCAACGAGTTCATCGATGTCGACCAGGCCCTCGGCTACAAGCTCCCAGACCTCAAGACAAAGTACGACGAGCGCGACATCTCCATCTACGCCCTCGGAGTCGGCGCTGGAGAGGATGCGACCGACGACAGCGCGCTTCAGCTGGTCTACGAGAAACACAGCAGCGGCTTCAAAGTGCTGCCGACCTTTGGCGTGATCCCCGTCATCAACGGCATCCTCGCCCAGGCCACCAAGGGCGGGCTGGCTCCCGGCCTGAACTTCGGTCTCGACCGACTCTTGCATGGAGAGCAGAAAACAGAGGTGCTTCGCCCGCTTCCCGGGAATGCAAAGCTCACCCACAAGTCGAAGATCACCGACATCTGGGACAAGGGCAAGGGCGCGGTCATCGTCATCGAGACCGACACCGTCGACGAAGACGGCGACCTGCTCGTCAAGAACCGTTTCAAGGCCTTCATCCGCGGTGCTGGCGGCTGGGGCGGCGACCGTGGACCCAAGGCATCGACCGAGAACGCACCTCCAGAGCGCGATCCGGACTCCGTGGTCAAGCAGGTCATCTCGCCAAACCAGGCGCTCCTGTACCGCCTGTCGGGCGACTGGAATCCCCTGCACGTCGATCCCGGCTTCGCCACCGCCTTTGGTTTCGAGCGGCCGATCCTGCACGGGCTGTGCACCTATGGCTACGCAGCGCGCCACGCCATCGAGGCCCTCTGCGACGGCGATCCCCGCTACTTCAAGAGCATCGAGGCCCGCTTTGCCGACAGCGTCTTCCCAGGAGAAACCCTGGTCACCGAGCTGTGGAAGGTCTCTGAGACCCGCGCCATCCTCCGAGCGTCCGTGCTCGAGCGTGAGAGCGAGGTCCTCACCATGGCGGCGATCGAGCTGTACACCGAGATCCCCAAGAAGCCCGAAAAAGTGGTCGAGGCCCCCGCTGACGACGCCCCCGCAGAGGTCACCGCAGCCGACGTCTTCGGCGCGATCGGAGCCCACGTCACCAGCCACCCCGAGCTCACCAAGATCGGCAAGGTCTTCCAGTTCACCCTGAGCGACCCCGGCTCCAGTTGGATCCTCGATCTGAAAGCCGGAGCCGTCACCGCCGGCGAGACCAGCGCCGACTGCACCCTGGCGATGTGCAACGAGGACTTCATGGCAATGACCTCCGGCGAGGTCGACGCGATGAAGCTCTATATGAGCGGAAAGCTCAAGATCTCCGGTGATCTGATGGCGTCGCAGAAGCTCGACTTCCTCAAGGATGTCAAGCCCCCCGAGCCCAGCTCCGGAGGCGCCGCCGCAGCCGCGCCCGAGGCCCCGAAAGAGCCAGCCAGCGTCGACGTCTTCCTCGGCATCGGCGTATACGTCGAGCTGCATCCCGAGCTCATCGACAAGGTCGGCAAGACCTTCGCTTTCGAGCTCACCGATCCCGACAGCTCCTGGATCCTCGACGTCAAGAACGCCCCAGGTGGTGTCACCTCCGGAGGCGGAAAGGCGGACTGCACGCTCACCCTCACCGAGGATGACTTCGGCGCCATGACCAGCGGCGAGGCCGATCCCATGAAGCTGTACATGGAGGGTCGCCTGAAGATCTCTGGCGACATCATGGCCAGCCAGAAGCTGAACTTCCTCCAGAAGATCACGCCCGAAGAGGTGGCCGAAGGCGTGAAGGCCAAGAAGGCCGGCGGCGGCATCGCGAAGTCCGCCACCGTCGCGACCGCGGCCACCGCACCGGGCATCTTCGGCGGCCTGGCCGGAACCGACGTGGGCATCCTTCAGTTCAACGTCACTTCTCCCGATGGCCACTGGGTCGTCGACGGCAGTGGCGCCAAGGAGGGCACCGCGGACGCACCGGCGGCGACCTTCACCATCAGCGACGAAGACCTGGGCGCCCTCGCGGCCGGATCTGCCGGGGTGCAAGACCTCTTCCAGCGGGGCAAGCTGAGAGTGGACGGCGACCTCAAACTAGTACACAAACTCGGATTCCTCGGAGCAAGCTCATGAGTCGACAAGTTCATATTCTCGGTGTCGGAATGGTCGAATTCGCCAAGCCCGGCAAGTCCGATCCCTACCATGTGATGGCTTCCAACGCCGCAAAGGCCGCCCTGGCCGACGCCGCCGTCGAGTTCGGATCCGTCGAGCAGGCCTTCTGTGGCTATGTCTTCGGCGACAGCACCTGCGGACAGCGTGCGGTCTACGACGTGGGGCTGTCGGGTATCCCGGTGTTCAACGTCAACAACAACTGCTCCACCGGCTCCTCGGCGCTCATGTTGGCCGCCCAGGTCATCGCCGGCGGCATGGCCGAGTGTGTGCTCGTCGTCGGCTTCGAGCAGATGGAGAAGGGCGCCCTGGGCTCGAAGTACACCGACCGTCCGAACCCCCTGGAGAGCCACGTCCAGGTGATGAGCGACGTGCAGGGTCTGTCCGACGCTCCCTTCGCCGCGCAGATGTTCGGTGGAGCGGGGCGCGAGTATCAGTTCCGATATGGCGCCAAGCGCGAGACCTTCGCCAAGATCTCCGAGAAGTCGCGCATCCATGCCGCCAACAACCCCTACGCGCTCTTCAAGCAGCAGCTCTCGGTCGAGGAAATCCTGGCTTCTCCAGAGATCTTCGACCCACTCACCCGCTATCAGTGCTGCCCACCGACCTGTGGTGCGGCCGCGGCGGTGATCTGCTCCGAGGACTTCGCCAAGAAGAGTGGCGCCGGCAAGACCGCGCGCATCGCCGGCCAGGTCATGTCCACCGACTTCCCGAGCTCCTTCGAGAAGTCGATGATCAAGATGTGCGGCTACGACATGGCCAGGGACGCGGCCAGCAAGCTCTACGAGCAGACCGGCATCGGACCCGAGGACATCGACGTCATCGAGCTCCACGACTGCTTCACCGCCAACGAGCTTCTCACCTACGAGGCCATCGGGCTCTGCAAGGAGGGCGAGGCCGAGGACTTCATCTGGCGCGGCGACAACACCTATGGCGGCAAGTACGTCACCAATCCGTCCGGCGGCCTGCTCTCCAAGGGTCACCCCCTCGGCGCCACCGGTCTCGCCCAGTGCGCCGAGCTCGTGTGGCAGCTCCGGGGCCAGGCCGACAAGCGACAGGTCGAGGGCGCTCGCATCGCGCTGCAGCACAACCTGGGACTGGGTGGTGCCTGCGTGATGACCATGTACCGCTACGAGTGACAGATCGCGCGCCCTGAGAGACCACCGCGGTCGCGGCCCTCGTGGCCGTGGTCGTGGACGACCTATCCCCACAATCGTCCAATCCCGGGGAGTGCAGAGGGCAACGTCGTCCACTACACCCGTGCTCAATCCCATCGAGCACGCGGGCACCCGGTTGCCGGGTGCGCAGAGGGGCGCGCATCGAGTGGGCCGTCGAGCACGAAGCCGCAGCCCACCAACCCAGAGCCCGGGCCCGTCGCTCCGGCGGCACAGCTAGCGATCGCGCTCGTCCCCGACCGTCTCGAAGGTCACATCCAGGTTCTGGCCCAGTGACGTGATGGTGTCAATGACGAGGATGGAACCGCCGCAGAGGAGTGCGAGCAGTAGGACCACGCTCCAATGACCCGCCAGAATCGGCGCGCGTGGAGCTCGCTTTCGAGGTCCTCGCCAACTGTCGCAGACGGCTCCGGGCGGTCGCGTGGGGGTTCGAAGGGACTGGACAACTACTCTCCCGTCTGCTCTCACCCCGCTAGCGATCGATCTCCTCGGCCACCGAATCAAAGGTCTCGGCGAGGTTCGCACCCAGAGTCGTGATCGCCACGACTCCCAGGAACGCGTACAGACCAATGAACAGCAAGATCGCCAACCCAAGAGCCTGCCAAAACTGTCGCTGGAGCTTCACAGCCTCGAGAACCTGTTGGCGACGGTCGTCGACAACGCCGCCCAGCGTCAGGGTCGAGCGCAACAACAACACCGCGGGGACCAGGTAGATGAGGCTCATCGCCCCGTAGCAAGCGCCAACGCCGCAGCCCGCGCCCAAGCCCTCAACCGTGCCGCCGATCAGTCCGGTGAGGACCATCAACGCCGCCCCGAGAAGCAGGAAAACTCCAAACAAACCGAAACAACCGCCAAAACCGAGCTGGGGAAACCGAGCGCGGATCATCTCGTCGTGGATCTCGTCGGCGAAGTCTTCATCGCCCAGACGACCCGACGCGGCCTCGGGAGGATCGAATGGACTCGACATCCTAGAGGTCGATCCGCTTCAGCCACTTGAAGGTGAAGCCCGTGGTTCCGATGCGGATGTGCTCGCCCCCGAGGAGGCGCCGCTCGGCGATACGCTCGTCGTTGACCCAGGTTCCCCCTTTCGATTCGAGGTCCTTGACGTAGTAGCAGCGGGCGCGCTCGATCACCTGGAGGTGCTTGCCCTCGACTGTGGTGTCGAACTCGATCTGCAGGTCGGCGTCCTCGGCGGATCCGATGACCACTCCCGCACGGGTCACGGCGACCTTCATGGACGGATCGAGGTCGGGAATGAGGACCGACTCGTTGGGGCCGGCGCCGAGCTGAGCGGTCCGAATCGTGAGGGTGACCTTGGCCTGTCTCGGCGGAGTACCGAACTTCTCGTCGAGGGCCTCTACCGCCTCCAAGTTGGCTTCGGCTGGGATCTTCAGGGCCTCGGCGATCTGTGCCAGGGCCGCCGACTCCGACCTGCTGATGGATCCAAAGCCGAACAATCCGCCCGCAGCTCGGGCGACGTCCCGCGCAAAGAAGATGACGTTGCCGAGCTCCCCAGGATCGATCTTCATGCCCCGCTCGCGCCCCGCCAACGAGACCATCGCCTGCTGTCCCCGCTGCATATAGGCCTCGCTGGGTCGATAGTGCAGCCAGTTGTTGAGCAGCATCTTGCCGTCGTCGTTCAAGCCCCAGGTGTCCTCGGCCAGAGACAGGATCAAGGTGCGTTCTTCGGCCTGGATCTCCCCGTCCGCCCACGCCACCTGGACCAACGGCAGCAGTGGAAGGGCCTTGTAGTTCATCTCGTCGATGCCCAGATGCAACAGGCGTTCGATCAGCTTCCCCTCTTCCATGTTGCCCCCGTGTGCAATAGCGTCTGCTCGCCAACGGAGAGTACCTATGCCCATTGTCGAGGTGGTGGATGCTACCCGGACCTAGGGCCAGGTAGCCGCCGCGCCGCACGCCCGGGGCGGAGTCACTATCGACATCAAACCTGGAGAATTAACGATCATCTCCGGTCCGTCGGAGTCCTGAAAATCCACAGTACCGAACCGGATCGGCTGCCTCGACAATCTCACCCAGGGGCGCGTCCTGCCGATAGACCTCGCCTACTTCTCTTTGGCTTCCTCTTCGTCGACCTCGACGGGGACCGGCGCGCCGTCTTTGTCGAGCACCGCCTTGCCCTCTTCGTCGACCTGGTAGTCGGCCAGCAAGAGCTTGTTGCCCTCCTCGTCCAGGAAGGGCTCCCCCTCTTCGTCGAGCAGGTAGTCGGGCTCGGGAGGCGGGGGCGGCTCCGCGCAGATCCCGCGCATGACCACTCGGTTGGTCCAGTTGAAGAACCCGAGCTTGGTGCTGGTCTCGACCGTGACGCCAGTGAGGTTGCCACGAGGGCACTTCCTCTTCAGACCATCCCAGCAGAGGTCCACATAGTCGGTGTCGTCGTTGAAACCGAAGATGACGTGTTGCTCGGCCGAGGCCTGCACGACCGAGTGGTCCTTGAGATTGACGTAGGGCGAGAACCCGCCAGGCTGAACCTGGTGGATGGCCACGCCACATCCCGACAGCGCCACGAGGGCGGCGAAGAAGAGGGGTCTCATAGGTTGCAGTCGCCCCGAGCAGTGACTGTGTACTTTACGAACAGCGGCCAGGCCTTGGCCTCGTACTTGGTGAGGATGCCAGTGACCGTGCCGCCCTTGCACTGGTCGCGAAGATCGCGGACCAAGGTGTCGACGAACTCGGCGTTCCCAGTGATGCCCATGAAGAGCATGCCCGACTCCGCCGAGGCCTCGACGACCTTGCCGCCGCTCATGGGTATTGGCGTCACCGAGACACTCTGGAGGTGTACACAGCCCTGCAACAGGCAGAAGAGGCAGAAAATGGCGTTCCGAGTCATCTAGTCCTCGAGGATGCAGTAGCCAGAGACGCGAATGATCTCTGTCTGGTAGATGAAGTAGTACTTGTTCTCACGGGTCGAGAGGAGCCCGGTGATGTTGCCCGATGGACACTTCTTGTAGAGTTCCTCGATCAGGGACCCACCCATGCTGGGCTTCCGCAGGGGTCTTCCGGTCCTGGGACCCATGCTGCCCAGATCGACGATGTTGTATGCCGTGTCCGAGATGTACTCGAGGATGGCGTTCTCGTCGAAGCCCCCGGCCTTCAGCTCGACCTCGAAGCGTCTCATCTTGTCGGGCTTGGTGGCATCGATGTCGCCGACGGTGACGTGGAACAGAGTCAGACATCCACTGGCGGCGATCGCGCAGGCAACGAGTGCGACCGTTGTGAAGGCTCTCAAGGTCAACCTCTTATAGGGGACGACGTTGGATATCCTCCCGGATGCCCCACGGTCCAGCCGAGACCCGACTTGACGCAAACGCGACAACCCGCTCACCGACAGGCTTTCGCCGACACGGGTGCCCAGCTGCCTGGCATTCGCTTTTGCGGTCGCGCGGATGTTACAACCGCCCCATGGCGAAGGTTCGAAAGACCGATCCGTGCCCCTGCGGGAGCGGGAAGAAGTACAAGTACTGCCACGGCGCTCCTCCCGAGGAGATCGAGGCCGAAGTGGCGCCCCCTCGCCGCCAGGTGTTCATCTGGATCGTGATCGCCCTAGCGCCCATCGCCTACGCGGCGACCTTCTTCCAGGGAGAACCTGCGGACACCACTGCAGAGCGGGTCTGGTCCGAGGAGCACGGCCACTACCACGCGGCGGACGGCTCCGAGCTTCCAACCGAGACTCCGGCACCGACAGCCGCGACAACGACCCCAGCCGCGGACGGCTCCTCGTCCCCAGCCGTCGCACCCGGGCCCGCTCCGCCGGGGAAGATCTGGTCCGCCGAGCACGGCCACTGGCACAACGATCCGGACGCGGATCAACAGGACGCCGAGCCCGCCTTCGAGGAGGAAGGCATGCCAAAGCACGAGTACAAGCTGGACCGTCCCCCGGGGCCGGCGCCGGAGGGCAAGGTCTGGTCGGCCGCCCACGGTCACTGGCACGACAACGACACACCCTAGCGGTCCCATGAAGTTCCCCGCCGAATGGGTCGTCGGCCGCCCCTGGCCATTCATCGCATTCTTCGTGCTGATCACGGGTCTGTTCGCGACGCAGCTCCCCTACCTGGAGATCGACCCCGAGGTGAAGAACCAGCTGCCCGCCGACATGCCGGGACGCCTGAACATCCAGCGGATCGAGGAGGTCTTCGGGGGCAGCGAGATGCTCATGGTGGTGATGACCGCCGACGACATCCTCGCCGCCGACACCCTGCGCCGCCTGGAGAAGATCTCGACGGGACTGGAGGAGGTCGAGAACGTCGACCGGGTGATGAGCTTGTTCACGCTCACCGATATCCAAGGTGAGGACGGCATGATGCTCGTCGAGGAGGCCATCGACGAGATCCCGGAGACCCCCGAGGAACGAGCCGCACTAGCCGAGCGTTTGAGTGCGAATGACCTGGTCTTTGGCAACGTGCTCGCCGAGGACTTCACCGCCGCAGCCACCATCGCTCTGTTGGGCAACGACAGCACCGACTCCGAGGCGCTCTACGCCGTTGAGGCCGTCCTCGCCGGAATCCCCGGCCCCGAGACCATCGTCATCGGCGGGATGCCCGACGTGCGAACCCGCGTCAGCGAGGACATCCGCGGCGACATGCAGGTGTTCGTACCCGTCGGCCTGACGATCATCCTCGTCTTCCTCTACGTGTGCTTCCGACAACTACGAGGGGTGCTCCTACCTTTTTTGGTGGTCGTGATGTCGACCATCGTCGCCATGGGCACCATCCCGCTCATGGGGTGGAAGGTGCAGATGGTGACCGTCATCCTGCCGGTGATCCTGCTCGCGGTGGCCAACGACTACGGCATCCACCTGATGGCCAAGTACCAGGAAGAGAACATTCCCGGCAAGGATCGCACGAGGGCGTCCGTCGCCAAGCGCGTGCTGGAAGACCTCGGCGGACCCGTGATCGCCGCCGGACTGACGACGATGGCGGGCCTGCTCTGCCTGACTACCCACATCATCGTGCCGGCGAAGCAGCTGGGGATCCTGGCCAGCATCGGTGTCGGGTTTGCCCTGCTCGCCAGCATCTGTTTTGTACCCGCCGTCCTCGCCGTCCTACCCGTCGCCGAGCCGGTCGAGTCCCTGACCGTGGGCGGAGAAGCGACCCGCCTCGAGCGCCTGCTCCGGTGGACAGCACAGCACGTCGTCCGGCGTCCCAAGCCGATCATCGTCGGTTTGGTTGCAGCGGCGGCCGTGGCGACCTCCGGCATCGCGTCTCTGCAGGTCGATACCAACCCCGTCAACTACTACGACTCCGGCGCAAAGGTCGCGAAGACCGCCGCCCTCATCAACCAGCACTTCGGAGGCTCCACCGAGCTCTCGATCCTGCTCGAAGGAGATCTCCAGGAACCGGAGATGCTTCGCCACGTCTCGGCTCTCGAGGACGAGCTCGCCGCGATGGAACAGGTCGGCCAGACCCAGTCCGTTGCCCAGGTCGTCAAGAAGATGAACCAGGCCGTGATGGGCGGGTCCGAAGCCGAATACAAACTGCCGGATAGCCGTGCTGCGGTGGCCCAGTACTTCCTGCTCTACAGCATGGGCGGCGATCCCGAAGACTTCAGCCGCATGGTCGACTTCGAGTACGAGCACGCCTTGGTGGTCGCGCGGATCAACAGCCTGGGAACGCAGGATATCGCCAAGGTCGTGAACGCCGCCGAGGCCCATCTCGCCGCCAACCCACTGCCCGGCGAGGTCATCGTCGGAGGCTTCGGAGCCCTGTTCGTCGATCTCGTGGACGCGGTCGTGAACGGCCAGATCATCAGCCTCTGTCTGTCGGTGCTCCTGGTCTTCGTGCTGGTGGGAATCGCATTCCGATCGGTCGCTGCTGGATTTTGGGCCGTAGTCCCCCTCGGCATCGCCATCCCGGTATTGTTCGGTCTCATGGGATTCCTGTCCATCGAGCTGAACATCGTCACCGCCATGCTCTCGTCGATCATGATCGGCGTCGGGGTCGACTACACCATCCACTTCCTGTGGAGGTTCCGCGAGGAGCGGAGAGCCGGACATCACCCGGAAAAAGCCCTGTATCGAACGCTCACCACAACCGGTCGTGGCATCGTCTTCAACGCCCTGTCCGTCGTGACCGGCTTCGCTGTGCTGCTGATCAGCAACTTCCTACCCGTGAAGTTCTTTGGATTCCTGGTCGTGGTCTGCATCTCCGCCTGCCTGATCGGCGCCCTGGTCCTGCTCCCGGCCATTTGTCTGGTCGTACGCCCGGGATTCTTAGAGCCGTGACGAAGATCCTCGGGATTGTGAACATCACCGCGGACTCATTCTCCGATGGCGGCGAGTTCCTCAGACCGGAGGCGGCCATCCGCCACGCCGAGGCGCTCCTGCAGGCCGGCGCCGACGCCATCGACCTCGGTCCCGCCTCCACCCATCCAGACGCCGAGCCTGTGAGTGTCGCCGAAGAGATCCGCCGCCTGGAGCCCGTGATCGACGCCCTCGCGGCCCCGATCTCAATCGACTCCTACTGGCCGGAGACCCAGCGTTGGGCACTTGAAAAGGGCGTCGCATATATCAATGACATCCAGGGCTTTCCCGATCCGACGATCTACCCTGAGCTCGCTGCAGGTGAGGCGGGGCTCTTCGCCATGTTCTCGGTCCAAGCCTCCGGAGGGGCCACCCGCGAGGACTCCGATCCCGAGCAGATCGTCTCGCAGATCACGGCATTCTTCGACCGTCGTCTCGAGGTCCTCACCGACGCCGGCATCGCCCGAGAACGGCTGATCCTCGATCCCGGCATGGGGTTCTTCCTCGGCAGTGACCCCGCATGCTCACTGGCGGTGATTCGGGCAATCCCAGCGCTAAAGGCTCGGTATGACCTGCCAATACTCGTGTCCGTGTCCCGCAAATCCTTCCTGCGGAAGATCACTGGCACTATGCTGGAGTCGATCGGTCCCGCCACCCTCTCGGCGGAGCTCGCTGCGGCGCGCGCCGGGGCCGACTGGATTCGCACCCACGATGTCGCCGCGCTGCGCGACGCCCTCGTCATTCAGGAAGCCCTCGACCAGGATTGAACCGTGGCCCCTCCCCGCCCAGCACTGCCGCCATCCCTGGTCCTCGCCCTGGGATTGACCGCCAACGTCAACTGCGGCCCCTGCCTCAAGCTCGCGGTCTGCCTCGACTATTCCCACACCGGCGAGGCCGACACCGACACCGACACCGATGCGGACAGCGATACCGACACCGACGTGGAGTGCGATAGCGGCTCCTGCCTCGGCTACACACCCCCAGACACCTCCGATACCGGGCCCACGAGCGATACCAGTGCTCCCACACCGACCCCGACGCAGATCCTCGAACAGATGCTGCAGAGCGGGGTGCTCCCCCAGGACGTGGGTGAGCGGCTGAGGCCCACCGAGTGAGATCTGCCCTCCTCATGCTCCTGGTGGTTGGCTGCCAGCGCGCGGACGACGACGCGACCGACCCAACCACAACCACGACCGAGACCACGACCACAGATCCTACGACGGACCCCACGGAAACCGACCCGGATCCTTGGTTCTGCACCGACGCCACCCCGACTGTGACGCCGAACGGCCTCTATCAGGACGTCGAGACCGAGCACTACCGGATGTCTCTAGCGGTGACTCCCGAGCGAGCCGTCGAGCTCGGGCGGTTTGCCGAGGCCGCCTATGACGCGATGGCCGACTACTTCGGTGCCGAGCCCACCGATCTGCCCATGGAGGTCGGACTATATCCGGACGTAGCCGCCTTTGAAGCTGCCATCATCGCCGATGGACTGTCGCCACCCGGAGGTGCCGGAGGCTACTACCATCCCGACAGCAAGAAAGCCTACGCCCTGGTCGCGCCGACCCAATACTTCGAGGACAGCATCGTCCTGCACGAGATGCTGCACCAGTTCCACTACCTGGCGCGGACCGACAACAGCAACGTGCCTGGCTGGTATGCGGAAGGCGTTGCCGAGGCCCTCAGTCGTCACGACTGGGATCTGGAGTGCCTCCGATTGGGTAGGATCCCCCTGATCACTCAGGAGGACGCATACCAACAGGCCCGTGACGAGCTCGCCGGAGGCCTGGATCTGGCGGCCATCCTCACCGAGTCCAGCGGCGCGAGTCGGCCCGTCTCCATGGCGGTCTACCAGCACCTCGACCGCACCTATCCCGAGGGCTTCTCACTCTTCCGCGACGCGATGGACGGTCACACGGGCGACCCATTGGCGGAGTTTGAGGCCATCTTTGGCGATGCAAACACGATCGCCGCCGATGTCGAGGACTGGATCGAGGCCAACCAGGAGCCGATGACCGTCGTCTATATCGAGTGGATCCACCGCACCCCGACCACCGCGGAGTCGCTGTTCGTGAACGGCGCGAGCAGCTTCGCGAGAGTCAAGGAACCTCCTTCGGTCTTTGATGTCGACGTGTATGCCAGCCCCGGGGATTGGGTCGGGGGCGTGCTCCTGTCGTGGGATGGCTACTCGGACTACACCGCGGCCTACGCCTCCAGCGACGGCAGTGTCTCGATCTTTGAGGTCATCGACGGCAGTGTGGATTGGTACGACATCGGCTCGGCACCCGCTCTCCAAGACGGCATGCTGAGCTGGAGCCTGAGTCACAGCGGCGGCGACGCCGAGTTCGAGATCAACGGCGAGGCCTTCGTGCAGCCGGTGCAGCAGGCCCCCTCTGCGGGGTTCGCGGTCTACGACAGCGACCTGCTCTTCGAACTGCACTGAGGGGGGTCAGGTCTTGAACAACAGGTTCGAGCCACCCGAATCACGGCGTTGTTCCGTGCTATCTGGAGGGGTCAGGTCTTGAACAACAGTTCCGCAACGCTGACCTATCGCCCACCTCTGGAGCCGCCGGCACAACTGCTATTCAATACCTGACCCCGCTTGCCGCTTGGACGCTTGCCGCTTGGACCCCGCTTGCCGCTTGCTCACTTGCGATGATTCAGAGGCCCGCCGAGCACCACAAGCCGAGAGGCATCATACCGAGCGGCGGCTGCCAGGCATCGACCAGGGCCCCCGACTCCGGGTCGAAGTGCTGAATCTGTGGGGCATTGCCGGGTTCGTGCATCACGAGAATTGCGCCCTCGAAGGCCGAGATGCCGTCGATCCAGCCGTCCACTCCCTCTGGCCACAGTCGGCCCATTCCACCCGCACCCGGGAGTGGAACCCACTCGAGGTTATCCGCAGCGTGCCAGGCGGCGTAAAGGCGGCCTCCCAGGACCGAACCACGTGTGGACCAGAGCGAATCGGGCAGCCCCACCGCCTGTGCTGGAGAGTCGGCGACCAAGTCGTCGATGGTGGCGTACCGCATCGCCGCGCCGCTGCCGATGAGATCGGAAGCGACCCACAACCCATCCTCGGCGAGTCCGAGTGCCACCGGGTCCATGTAGGGCAGGGCCTCCCACGCTCCGGTCTCCACGTCGACCCGAAACAGCTCGTCAGTCGCACTCAACGCCAGCAACCACGAGCCATCGAACCAGGTCAGCGACACAAGCAGCGAGGCGCTGATTCCCTGCAGTGGGGTGACCTGTGTCACGACCCAGGTATCCGGATCTATGTGGCTTATCCAGCCTCCACCACCAATGCCATCCTCCACGAAATAGCACCCGCGGGGCATCTGAGTGGTCGGTGCTTGGGCGGTCCAACCATCGTCGGTCGTGAACGGCCCCGTATCGTCGGTGTACCCAGGGTAGTAGTAGTCATCAGAGGTCGGCGGCGAACTCCCGACGGAGGGCACGGTGGGATCCGCCTTCTTCGGGAACGGGTTGGACCACGAATCGCACCCGACCGACAGCGCAACAAGGCCCATCAGCAAGACTCTCAATGTCGCTCCTCTGCCCCGACCAAAGGCTATCACGCGAATTGTCCCTTTGGGGCAACCTGCCAGCTAGTTGATCCAGCTCACTGCGAAGGTGACCGCATCATTCTGGGAAAAGTAGCCGGCCATGCCGCCCTCGTAGGTGAGCGCGTCCTCCAGGGTCTTCGGCGCCGGAGTCTTGCCGCCCAGGAGCGCCGCGCCGCCCTCGACCTCCCACCGATCGGAGAGACGATAGCTGACGGTGGGCCGCATGAGGTACTCCGCCAGCGTCACGTCGTAGCCGCCTCCAAGCTGCACTTCCAGTCGGTCCTGCACGGCCCGGATCCGAATGCCGCCCCCGACCTGGAGCTGTTCTTCGGGCTCGAGCAGCGGCAGATTTGGAGGGCTCAGCATGCGCTTGTACGTGGCCTCCAAGGCCGCAAAGAAGACCGACCCGCTCGTGTAGTCGACGCCGAGGCCTGCCCCGATCTGCGGGGTCGTGGTGCCCTTCATCCACTGGTTTCGCGCCACCTTGTCCGACAAAAAGAGACCTTCGCCGCGGAGTCCGAAGGCGCCAACGACGCCACCCGCCTCGACACCCGCCATATAGGTCCGTGGCCAAGTCGACTCGATGAGAAGCTCTCCGTTCTCCTGTAGATCGAGGGTCTCGTCGAAGGTCGGCAGCCGCTGGTCCTGGAGGATGGTGATCATGGTGGGATCCATCTGGCCCAGCGGCGTGCGATTGCGAAGCGCCCCACCCATGACGGCTCCGTCGAGCCCAGAGAGCGAGAACTCCATTCGCAGCGCGACTTCAGCCCCCGCCCCGAGCGCCTGCGGAAAGCCGTTGCCAGTCATCGCCGAGTCGAGGCCCTGACGCATCGACGGGTCCATCATCTCGAAGTTCTCGCCGAGAGTGCCGATGAGCGGCGCCATGAAAACGCCGGTCTCCCCTTCCCATCCAGAGACCTTGGCCAAGTACTTCTCGAGCATCCGCTGCCGGATGAGAGACCAGTCGGTGCCCATCATCGAGGTCCGATTCCGCGCCGAGAATGGAAGGAAGCTCAGCTCGACACGCACCGGCTCGCTACCCATCCCGACGGTGGCCATGGGGACCGCCAGGCGCTGCCAGTCCTGGGGCGTCATGATCCCGTTGCGGAGGTCCTTGCTGGAGATCACGTCTACCAGCGGAAAGAAGTCCAGTTTCCCCCAGCGCTCTACGAGGTTGCCGACCCGAAGATCGACGGGTCCGACCGGGCCGTGCCAGCCGCTCTCCGCGACCCGAGCTTCCCAGGTTCCCTCTATGTCATCGCCAGCGTAGAGGTTGTGCTGAGCGCGGACCTCGATGAACCACAGGCTGTCGTTGTCGGTCTCGCCTTTCGCCCAGGCGCGAACCCGGGTGCGCGTGGTCACGGCGTCCTCTCCCGGCCGATCCGAGGCGAGGTCCACGGCCACTTCGGGAGTCAGGATGGCGCCGGTCTGCTGCGCGAATGCGAGCTGACTCAGAAGGAGAAGCACCGATCATCCACCCTTTTCCATGTAGGCCTTGGTGAACACGTCGTCGGGCAGCTCGTCGGCCGGCACGTTGAGCTTGTGCTCGAGCACGACCAGCTTGGTGGCGGTGCCCTTCTGCAGGTTCTTCATGGTGGACTCGGTGGCCAGGGTCAGCTCTCCGTCGAGCTCGGTCTTCGCGACCACCAGCACCTTGAGGGCCTCGCCATCGTCGTCGAAGAACTCGATCTTTCTAGGCACGAAGTCTGATTTGGTGACGTGGGTGACGATGCGGCTGTAGCTGGAGTCCTCGCCCGGCGTGGTGTCGATGACCCAGATGTCGGTGTCCTCGGAGACCACCTTGTGCGCAGCGTCGGGGGGATCGGACATCTCCATGTCTTCATAGGCAAAGTCCGAGCCCATGAAGGAGCCCTTGCGCGCCTTGCCGCTGATGCGATTGGTGCGCTTGATCGCCGGCATGTAGAGGAGCTGTTCGTCGACGGTGTCGGGATGGTCGATGAGCAGGAGCTGGGTTCCGGCCACATCCGAGGGAGAAGTGAACTTTGCCAGCGACTTTCGCACGTCGCCGTCCCGCTTCATCTTCAGCTCGAGCTCACGGACACGCTCCGAACCGCTCTTGCTGACGATCACCATGCGTACCGACTGGATGGAGTTGTCGACCTGACGCGCGGCCCGGGCCTTCTCCATGATCTCCTCGGCGGTCTCCGCAGCTGCGGTCGTCGAGGCGAAGAGGGCGAGAGCGGCAAAAAAACGCTTCAAGAGGGCCTCCTGGCCAGGGATTCGTAGATATCCGGAACCCGGATTGCACGACAGGTATTTCAAAGGCCAGGACCCCGAGCTGTCACAACGCATGCCCTCTGGAGACCCACTCGCACAAAGTCTCGGATATCATCCGGCGATGCCCACTGAGCCCTACGCGACGATCGGACCACCGAAAGCGGACTGTCTTGCCCGTGGAAACTGCTGTTACGGCCACCGAGTCGACCTGCTCGACGACGGCGAGATCGCCAGGATCACCGGTCACGCCGCCACCTTGGGGATCCCAGATCCGGTGGTCGAAGGAGAGCTGCGATTCGAGGACGGCGGCTGTGTTTTCCTCGGCGAGGACCGCCTCTGCTCCATCCATCGCGAGTTCGGCTTCGCGGAGAAACCAGTTCGCTGTCAAGCCTGGCCCCTGAAGCTGGTCCGCACCGAGGGCGAGGTGAGGATGAGCGTGGATCCGGGCTGTGTCACCACTCACAAGCACTTCGCCAGCGGTGCGATCCTGGAGCCACCGGAGAAGATGGTGGTCCGCGACGGCACGTTGGACCCCGGCCAACGCTCTATCGAGATGGCCTTGCTCCGCGCCTCCATGGAGCCCGATGCCAGCGTGCACGGAATGCTGCATCTGGTCGCCAGAGGCCAGCGAGATCCCGGACTTCCCGATGGAATGGGCTCGCGGATCGTCACCCGCGTCCAGGCGACGCGTTTTGATACCTTCATCGAGCATCCAGAGTTTGGCTGGGGGATCCGGCAGCCCCTCCAGCACATGGCAGCAGCCATCGAGAGCTGGGACCGCGACAACCCTCCCAGCTGGGAGGGTCTGAGCGACGAGATGGACGCCTATGCCCTGGATACCTTCCGACGAAAGCTGTTCATGCGAGAGGCGCCCGAGCAGCCGATGATCATGGGGGATGCGCTGCTGACCCTGACGGGAATCGTCGCCTGCAGCTGGGCCGACCCGAGGCCAGAGATCTTTGGACCCGCCCTCGCCGCGTGGACTCGGCTGCTGCGATTCCGTGCTTTCTGGCTACGTCTTGCCCCCGAGCCCCACATCCTGGAGTGGCTGGGAACGGGCGTCTACAACGGGCCCCTCTCACCGGACATCGTCATCGGTGGCGAGAAGCGTTGACCATGAGCCGACGTCAGGGTTAAGAGGCCGGCGCTTGTGGGTCCGTGGCGACCCTAACAACCGTTGTCCCCACAAGCCCGAGTTGTCAGAATCCGCGGTTTGACCGGCCATTTGTGGCCTCACCTCGGAGTTCTCGATGCTCAGACTATCTACTCTTCTCGCCCTTGGCCTCACCCTTGGATGTGGCGACCCCTTCGACGCCGGACCCTATGCCGCTGACACCGGCTGGAACGAGGCCATCGAGGTCGTCGGCTTCCTCAACGACGCCGGCACCACCTACGATCTCCTCGATCACAGCGTCGGAATCGACAGCCGCGCCGCCCTGTCCATTGTCCAGCACCGCGACGGCGCTGACAGAACCTGGGGCACCGACGACGACAACCTCTACGAGTCCCTGGATGAAGTCGACGCCCAGTACTACGTCGGCCCAGCGACTCTCGACAGGATCGTCGATTTTGCGCTCCAGACCGACCGGACCCCCGACGGTGGCGACGACTATTTCGGGAGCTGGGATGGCGTGCAGTTCACGTTCGCCGAGGCGGAGCGCGCCATGGACGTCGTCAACTTCGCCAGCCGCGACACCCTGCTCGAGGTCGGCCTCGACAGCCGTGCTGTGAACAGCATCCTCGGCGCTCGCCCAGTCCGCGACATCCATGAGCTCTCCCTGCTGTACTACGTGGGCGAGTCAGCGCTCACAAAGCTCCGGGACTGCGCACAGGGCCTGCTCCTCCAGGAGTCCCGCCGGATATAGGCCACCGTGCGCTATCAGCTCGTCGACATCACCCGGGGTCTCGCGTTTGTCGCGATGGTCATCTACCACGGCTCGTGGTTTGCCGATGACTACGGGTTCGTGGACTTCGACATGCACGGCAACCTGGCCTGGGTCGTGTTCCAAAAGTGCATCGCTGGCACCTTCTTCTTCCTGGTTGGATCCGGTATCTACCTGGCTCATCGCAAGGATCTGAAGGGCCGAGCCTTTGCGTGGAGGATGGCCAAGCTCGCTGCCTGCGCTGGCGTCGTGACCGCCACGAGCATCGTCATGAATCCGAACCGGATCGTCACCTTCGGGATCCTGCACTGCATCATGGCCACCAGCGTGTTGAGCCTGCTCTTCTTGCACCTGGGCAAGCTCAACGTGGGCATCGGCGCGCTCCTCATCGCCGTCGGCATCGGTGTGCGAAGCACTCTCTTCGACCACCCGGCGCTGCACTGGACGGGGCTCGGTACACAGTGGGTTCCGACCTTCGACTTCCAGCCCTTCCTGCCTTGGTTTGGCGTCGTAGTTCTCGGCATTGCCGCCGGACAGTACGCATGGCCGCGGACAAAGGAGATCTCCAGCGAGGCGGCCGTGGCAACTGCGCTCACCCTCTTCGGACGATGGGCACTGTGGCTGTACATGGCCCACGTTCCTGTTCTCATCGGCACCATGGAACTGCTACGTTTGCTTGGCTTTTAGATTCGGATGACTGATGACCTCGCACCTTCTGATCGCGGCACTGATGGGCTGCAACAACGGCCCCCAAGAAGGTGACGATCTGCCTCCCAAGATCTGCAACGAGGGAAGCCAGTGGGACAACGCCGACAACGCGTTCAGCGAGGCGACCGGTGACTGGGGGCTCGACGAGATCGCTCCGATCGGCATCCGCCTGAACGCCGTGGACTACGACGGAGACGGATGGACCGATCTCACCGTTCGCGGCGGCAACGAAGACCCCGCCTGGCTCCTCCGGAACACTGGAAAGGGCACCTTCGAGGATGTCACCGAGTCGAGCGGGATCCGCGCCACCCGCAGCGGAGACGGAGAGAGACCCGGTCCGGTCTGGATCTGGGCGGATGTCGACAACGACGGGGATCTCGACGTGTACACCGGGCTGCCCGACGGCATCGCCGGCGACCACACCTCAGAGATCATGCTCAACAACGGCGATGGCACCTTTGCCCTCGGCCCGTCCGACGGCGCGATCCGGCGGGGAACGGACAACCCCTACGGCGCCACCTTCGCCGACTTCGACCGCGACGGAAACATCGATCTCTTTGTCGCCAACTACGACATGGCCCAGGACGATGTCTTCTTCGGAAAGGGCAACGGCAAGTTCGAAAAGACCACCAAGAAAGCCGGCCTGGAGACTCGCATCTGGAGCTCGCCCGACGATCTCAACGAGGCCCTGTCCCACAGCAATGCCTGGGCCGCTCAGGCCTGCGACCTCAACGGCAACGGCGATCCAGACGTGGTGGTGTCTTCGTACGGACGTGCGCCCAATCACCTCTGGCTGAACGACGGCGGCAAGTTCGCCAACAACAGCATTGCAAGCGGGTACGCCTCGGATCATCGAACCGACTGGAGCGACAACGAGTCGGCTCGTTGCTGGTGCACTTTGCATCCCACTGATGTGGAATGCGACGGGGTGCCCGAGCCCTCCGCCATTGCCTGCAACGAAGACGACGACGCCTTCCGCTGGAACCATAACAGCGACCGCGAGCCCTATCGCCTCGGCGGAAACAGCGGCCAGACCGTGTGCTGGGACGTCGACAACGACGGCGACATGGATCTGCTCACCTCGGAGATCGTGCACTGGGATGTGGGCACGAGCTCCGATCCGGCCGAGCTGCTCTTCAACGACGGCAACGGGGTCTTCGAGAGGCCTGGAAACGAGGCGACCGGGCTCATCCGGGAACACACCATCACCTCCTGGAACGACGGCGACATCACTGGAGACGCCTTCGACTTCGACAACGACGGCTGGCCCGACATCTGGATCGCGTCGAGCGACTACCCAGAGACGCGGGGCCTGCTCTTCCACCAGACCTCGGCCGGGATCTTCGAGAGCGTGCCAATCAAGAAGGGAATCAACCACACGCGAGCCCACGGAAGCGCCGCCGCAGACTTCGATCGGGACGGAGATCTAGACCTCGTGGTCGGCCACAGCCTCTTCCGGTGCGACAGCGACTGCTACGACACCGGCCAGATCCGCCTCTTCGAGAACCTCTCCGAGGGACACAACTTCGTACAGCTCCAGCTCGAAGGCGGGCCAAACAGCAATACTTCCTCCATCGGCGCCCGGGTCCAAGTCACCGCGAGCGGGGTCACACAGACCCAAGAAGTACTGGGAGGAGGCGGACAGTGGGGCAACCAGACCGATCTCGTGCTGCACTTCGGCCTCGGCGAGGCGTGTGAGGCAGACGTCACCATCCGCTGGCCAGACGCCGCGCTCTCAGAGCAGTCGTTCACCGTGGGCGGCGGCTATCGCTACCGCGTCGCCCAGGGTCAGGAGCCCATTCTGCGCGCGGTCGACCACAACGTACCGTAGGAACGCAGTTTCTACGGTACTTGTGCAGCGACCGAGTTCAGAATCATTTCAGGTGTGGCGCACGCAGTGCGTCACTTAAAGTGAAGTTTCGAGGGGTGCAACCGGAGCTTGCGACGGTTGGGCGCGTCGATCACTCGGCCGTGACCCAGCCATCAACCTCGTAATAGTCCCAGCCTTCCTGCACTTCGTACCAGTACTCGAGGGTGTCGTCAGCCCAGGTGCCCTCGGACAGCTCGACGGCGAAGAAACCCTGGTCGGTTCGTTTGATCTCGTAGATCGTGCCCATTGCTCGGTTCAGCCCCTTCACCGACTCGTTGCCGACCGCGACCTGACCCTGGCAGATCCGATCTGGCGTGTGGCCTACGTCGTAGATCTCGTCGCACTCGGGGCAAGCCGCCAGCGCATCGGCCCAGTTCGGCTCCTGGGTGACCTCGATGCCCTCTCCGTAGATTGTGTCCTGACACCACCCATACTCGAAGGTCAGCTCCCGCTCCCCTTGCCAGCTGCGCGGATAGGCATCGGGCTCGGTGGGTGTGGTTCCGGTCCCTGAAGTCCCGGTCCCGGTTCCGGTCCCGACGTCGTCGTCGTCGTCATCGTCGTCGTCGTCGTCGCCAAGCTCGGAGCCGTCCAGGTTGGTGATCGCCGCGCTGGGCGCATCACAGGCGAACGAGCCACCAAGTACGAATGAAACCGAAGTGAGTGCGAGCAGCCGAATATGCAAGGTATTCATGAGGCCTCCGTCGGGGCACCTTACAGGATCCAAGCCGAATCCGCGCGTCACACAGGTCACAGTTCCGTCAGCACCGTGGTGGATACCATCAGAACACGCGCGGGTCCCTCGATGGACCGAATATGCTGGTTTTGTACCCTCCTGGAGACACGATGCGCTCTGCCCTGCTGCTGACCCTGTTCGTTTCGGCGTGCGGCGGCGGCGTGATCACGGATAGCGCCGTGCCCGAAGGGCCTTGTGAAGAGGGGCCGGTGACCGTCACGGCTGGCGTCGGAGAGGTCCAGCTGCAGCTGCTGACCGGCGGCGAGACCGTGCAGATGGTGCACGGACCTCAGGGCGGCTGGCATGTCGACACCGCCGCCCTCATCGGTGGGAGCGGCGAGGTCGTCCAGATCATTCCCGCGATCAACCTCACCGAGAGCGGCCTTTCCATCGCAGGAATCGAGCAGGTTCCGCAGACAGTGGCACTGGCAGCCTATGACGACACAGTCTGCGAGGGCAACATCATCAAGATCCGCGCCCTCATAGACGATGTCGATCACCCCGTGCCCTACTCCAACTACATCTGCAGCTTGGACGGCAAGGAAGTTGAGCTCACCCAGACCGTCACCGACGTGGTCACCGGCAACATCGGGACCGGCACCGCCAGATTCATCCTCCGTATCGACCCGGCGGACAGCGAACTCTGCAGCATGTGAACGCCGTGAAATCGACGCGGCCCGTCAGCACGAGCTACAATCCGCGCTGATGCGGACTTTAGTCACTATCGCAATGCTGCTGGCTGGCTGCAGAACGCCCGAGCATGCGGCCGGGGCCGACCCCGAAGACACGTACGTTGACACCGTGCCCGACTCGGGAACCGATTCCTTCGAAGGCCCGGGGAACATCCTCATCCTGCTCATAGATGACGTGGGAACGGACAAGTACAGGCCGTATGGCACTCACGAGATGCAGCCATCGACGCCCAACCTGGACGGGCTGGCCGAGCGCGGGGTCTTGTTCAGAAACGCCTATGCGACCCCGATCTGCAGCCCCACCCGGGCGTCGCTCCTCACGGGTCGATATCCGAGCAGAGTTGGGGTTGGACGAACGATTTGGGAGCTCTCCGACGTCCAGCTCCACCAGACTCAGACCCTCTTGCCCGAGATGCTCGCCGAATCTCCCCACGACTTCGCCACGGCGGCGATTGGCAAGTGGCATCTCGCCGGCGTGGATTCGGACGCGCCCCTGGACCACCCGAACAACCAGGGATTCGACTCATATCTTGGAACATTGGGGAATATCTCCAACTACTACTCGTGGGCGCTGAACGACAACGGGACCGTCATCCAGACCGAGGTCTATGCCACCACCCATCAGATCGACACCGCCATCCAGCTCATCGACACGCTGCCTGAGCCGTGGCTGATCTACCTGGCGTTCAACGCTCCCCACTCACCGCTGCACGTACCGCCGACCGAGCTGCACGGCTTTCCGGATCTAGACCTGGACGACGGCGATCCCACCGTCTTCGCAGCCGTCGTGGAGGCTGTAGATGCCGAAGTTGGAAGGCTATTTTCCCATATGGATGGCCCGCTCATGGACCGGACGACGGTGATGTTCATGGGCGACAATGGCACACCCTATTTCGCGATCAGCGATCCCTTCGACTCCACCCGCGCCAAGGACACTGTCTTCGAGGGAGGGGTCAACGTGCCCTTCGTCGTGGCCGGCCCCCATGTCGCCCAACCTGGAACCGAGTCCGACGCCTTTGTGCACGTGGTCGATGTCTTCCACACCGTCGCCGAGATCGCCGAAGTCGATGTGGTTGCTGGCGCGCTCGCTGGCGTCCCCACCGACGGCGTGAGTGTGGTGCCCTATCTGACCGATCCCAGCACACCATCCATCAGGGAGTACGCATTCACTGAGGAGTTCGTCCCGCTCGGGGGCCCGCCGTACACCGCTCGGAGCCAGATGACCCGCGATGCGCGCTACAAGGTCATCCGCATCGAGAAGGAGGACGAGCCCACTCGCGAGGAGCTCTTCGAGTTCGTGCCCGGTGCCGTGGACGAAGGACCGGTCATCCCGCAGCCGTACGACGCCGAGCAGCAGGACGCCTACGATCGTCTGGTGGCGGAGATGGACCGCCTGGACGCCGACCTGGTCTACGACCCCAGGGACTAGCTACCTCAGGCGCAGGGCCGAGAACGCGCGACCCCAGGGAGCCTTGCTCGCCCAGTCGTCGTTCCCATAGCGCTTGCGCTCCCAGACCATGTGCACGAGGCGCTGCTTCTCGGCGTTCAACGTGACGTGTAGGAAGGCGCCGATCATGAGCAATCCCGGGTGATAGAGCACGACACCGAGGAAGAGGAACAGCCACGCGAACCCACGTCCGATGCGGATCGCCAGCATGCTCGCCGGGACCCAGCCCATGCGCCGCGCCAACAGTGCCCGCAGCACCCGGCCACCGTCCATGGGGAAGGCGGGGATGAGGTTGAAGAGCCCCATCATCAGGTTCAGAGCGATCATCGCCACCAAAAAGCGGCCGCCCAGGAGCGGATAAAACAGTCCGAGACCGGCGACTATGGCGAAGTTCACGGCGGGCCCGGCCAGGGCGATAATCAGCTCTTGATCGGGATCTTCGGGCATGTCCTTGATCGCTGCCACGCCGCCGAAGGGGTACATCGTGATGTGGGCCGTCTCGATGCCGTACTGCTTCGCCGCCAGGGCGTGCCCGAGCTCGTGCAGGCACACCGACAACAAGAGGCCGACGCCCACCACCCCGGACATCACGAATGCCATGCCGCCGCCAACGCTTGCAGCATACAGGGCAAACGCGGCCCACATAGCCAGGAATGACCAATGCAGGTTGATTGGGATGTCGGCGACGGTGGCGATCTTCATCGAGGCACTCTGAAGTCAGGACACCTCAAGTGTGCACACAGTTGTCGGCTCGCATAGGTCATGCAGTGTCATCCCTCGTCACAAAGGCATTGTAGGCTACGTCGCGGAGATGGGTGGTGACGGGTCGAAAGAAGGTGATCATTGGGATCGGAGGTCTGCTGATGGCGGCCGTTCTGGGCGGCCTGAGCGCGCTGGCGGTGGTGTTCAACGGCATCTGGACGCCGGAGCAGACCATGGACGTCCCGGTGACCTGCCCCGCGGAGACACCAGAATTACCACGGGGTGAAGTCGTCAAAGCCCTGATCTGGAACATCCAGTTCAGCGCCGGTCGAGCCAATGAGTTCTTCTACGACGGCGGCCCGGCAGTGAGCGTTTCCGAGGCGGAGGTGGTCGACACCCTGGACGCCATTGGCGCGGTGCTCGTGCGCTACGACCCTGACATCGTCGTGCTGCAAGAGGTCGATCGCGACAGCCGACGCACCCACTACTACGACGAACTCAAAGAAATCCTCGACCGCGCCCCCTACCCTTGCCACGCGGCGACGCCGTACCACAAGGCCGGCTATGTGCCGCATCCCCCGAGCGAACACCTCGGCAAAGTGGACATGCAGCTCGCGGTGCTCTCCCGGTACAAGCTCGGAAAGTCCACGCGGCATCAGCTCGCACTGCTCAAAGAGAGCTGGGCACGACAGCAGTTCAACCTCAAGCGTGCCCTCATGGAGACCTCGCTGCCGATGGCTGGTGGAGGCGAGTTCCTGGCCTTCAACACCCACCTTGCGGCCTTCTCCCGCGGAGATGGAACCCTCGAGGAACAGACTCGGCAGGTCGAGAGTCACCTCTCTCGAGCCGAGGATGCCGGTACACCCTGGCTGATCGGCGCCGACTTCAACGCACTACCCCCTGGAGACGACTCGGTTCGCCTGGGGACTGCGGCCGACCTCTATGCCGAGGTCTCCCCCATCACCTCGATCTACGAGCGGTTCAATCCAGCCGTGCCGCTGGCGGAGCATCTCGACAATCCCGGCCCCTGGCGAACCTGGATCCCCCACGGCTCTGAGCGAGCCGATCGAAGCCTGGACTATGTGTTCACGGGAGCCACCGTGGAGATCCAGACGTTCACGGTACTGAAACACGTTATCGGCATAAGCGACCATCACCCTCTACTTGTCGAGTTCACGGTGAAATGAGACCTCTACTTGCCATCGCCCTGATCGCGTGTGGACCAGACAAGCCCGTCGACAGCAGCGTGACCGACTCCGCCGAGCCCACCGACACCGACACCGACACGGATGCGGATACCGACGCCGACACGGATGCGGATACCGACGCCGATGCGGATACCGACGCCGACACAGACGCGGATACAGACACAGACGCGGATACAGACACAGCCGGCGACACTGGCGAGACTGGAAGCACCGCAGAGACTGGAAGCACCGCCGACACCGGCCGCCACACCGCCGACACCGGCATGACGGACACCGGTCCGGATCCCTATGGCTACGCCCGCCTCGTGCACCTGATCACCGACGTGCTGTTCGTGAATGTGTACTGGAACAACCAGCCCTTCCCGCTGCTTGCGAACTTCCCCTACAATGGGAATTCGGACTCCGGAGGGTTCGGATATGCCGGCTTTGGGGCGGGCAACTACGACTTCCACTACCACGACACCTTGGGCGGGCAGCTGCTCGCAACCAACGGACATCTGCTCGATAACGGCGACTACAGCACCATCATCGGGTTTGGATCGGTCGGCCAGGGTCTCGTCGATCCGGCGCTGGCACCGGCGGTGATGGGTATCGTCGACGATCGCTCCACCGTCCCGGGAACGGCGCGGGTGAGGGTGATCCACACCAATCCTGGGGCGGCGAACCTCGACATCCACTGGGACGGGGGCCTGCAGATCGCCGACCTGGGCTACTCGGAGGACGCCGGCTATCGGGAAGCCTTGGTCGGCTACCAGATCTGGTCCTTCGACCACGACCGCGACGGCATCATCGACAACACCTTCAGCCTCACCCTGGCAGATGCAAGCGTCCAGAACGTCTACCTGCTCCCGATCGGCGTCGGGAACACGGCAATCATCGCGGTGCACGTCGAGGGGCAGGCTATCCAGCGGATCTTCGCAAACTGACCACCAGTTGCGATCGCAGCCGTTAGTCGGCACTCCTCCGGAGGATCCATGGCCCATCTCGAGACCCTCATCTCCGCGGAGCAGATCCGCGCCCGCATCGCCGAGCTCGGACCCGAGATCCGCGCCCACTTCGGCGACGAGCCCATCGTCTGCATCGGCGTGCTCAAGGGCAGCTTCCTGTTCATGGCCGACCTGGTCCGCGCCATCGACGGCCCGGTCAGCTGCGCGTTCCTCGGCGTTTCGTCCTACCGGGGCACCCGCACCAGCGGCACCGTGCGGATCTCCCACGACCTGACCGAGAACATCGAGGGAAAGAACTGCCTGGTCGTCGAGGACATCGTCGACACCGGCCTGACGCTCGACTACCTGCTTCGGACCCTCAATACCCGCAATCCAAAGAAGCTCGCAGTCGCCAGCCTCCTCGACAAGCCGAGCCGGCGCCAGGTCGAGGTGCCCGTCGACTGGGTCGGCTTCGAGATCCCCAATGCCTTTGTGGTGGGATACGGGCTCGACCTCGACCAGATCTACCGAAACCTACCGTACATCGCTATCTATCATCCCGACGAATAGCCGGTCCTAACAGCCCCATGTGCGCAGAACCTGGTGATGTATCGACCAGGTCTCGGCGCCCTCGACGGCGACCGACAGTCCAGCCGACAGGAACCACTCGGCGTCGGAGATCAGCAATCGTTGACCGGCGAGAGTCGTGAACCAGCGAGGCGACGAGACGCTCACTGGCGTGTTGCCCCGCAAGGTATTGAACCAGGGACCACCAAACTGGAGCTGTGACTCGCCGGCCTCGTCGAGCAGGGCGATCCCAGTGGCATGGTGTCGCTTCTCGTCGAGTCCGCCACAGGTGTACCACTCCACCGGGGCGATGAGCTGGACTTCGACGTCGGGCTGGTCGTCCATGGGGCGGCGCACCCTGAGCCCGTAGAGCATGGATGCTTGCGGCAAGTTATCCAGGAAACTAGCTGCGTCTCGGACAAAGGCGCCCCGCTCGTGTCGCGGCGAGAGCGGCAGCGTGGAGTAGACGACACCCGCGGCCGTGCACGGGCCGAGCACCGCTGTCAGGTCTCCATCCAGCGATTCCGAGCTTCGGGACCAGGG
>PJEL010000646.1_pt1 | contig 40763 bp, 30 predicted proteins | sample 1853271 | NCBI WGS metagenome assembly PJEL01 (sample SAMN08108733, study PRJNA415343) | Invertebrate metagenome, whole genome shotgun sequencing project. | host: Globobulimina | place: Sweden: Gullmar Fjord | collected 2015-08
CCCATTCTATTGTTATTACACGCCACTATGATATAATATTTTCTTTCGAAATATTATTAACATACTACATAAACCATATTCATGAACAATAAATTTAATAAGGTTCCAGACAATAGAGGTCACTTTGGCAATTACGGCGGCAGGTTTGTTCCAGAAACCCTTATGCCCGCACTCATTGAACTTGAAACAGCCTATAAAAAACTTAAAAACGACAATGAATTTATGGATGATCTCCATTTACTTCAAAAAAGTTATGTAGGAAGACCTACCCCTCTCTATTTTGCAAAGAACCTTACCAAAGATCTCGGCGGGGCCAGAATTTACCTGAAGAGGGAAGACCTCTGCCATACAGGAGCACATAAAATCAATAATGCGATTGCCCAGGCACTTCTGGCAAAGAAAATGGGGAAGACAAGGCTTATTGCAGAAACTGGAGCAGGTCAGCATGGCGTTGCCACTGCTACCGGGGCCGCTCTTGCAGGCCTTGATTGTGAAATCTATATGGGTTCTGAAGATATAAGGCGTCAGTCATTGAACGTCTTCAGGATGAAACTGCTGGGAGCAACAGTTACTGAAGTTTCAATAGGATCAAAAACGCTTAAAGACGCTATTAACGAGGCCCTTCGTGACTGGACAGCAAATGTAGAAAATACACATTATATAATAGGGACCGCGTTCGGGCCCCACCCCTACCCTGTTATGGTCAGAGATTTTCAGTCAATAATAGGGACTGAAGCAAGACAGCAGATTCTGAAGGCCGAAAATAAATTGCCCGACCTTCTTATCGCATGTATCGGCGGAGGCAGCAATTCCATCGGACTTTTTCATGCGTTTTTGAAAGACAACATTAAAATGATCGGCGTTGAAGCAGGCGGTCAAGGGATCAAGTCCGGCAAACATGCGGCCCGTTTTGCAGGTGGTTCTTTGGGAGTTTTCCAGGGATGTAAAAGTTATCTTTTACAGGACAAAGACGGAAATGTTCTCGGTACACATTCTGTTTCAGCAGGACTTGACTACGCATCAGTCGGCCCTGAACACTGTTATCTAAGAGATATTCAGAAAGTAACTTACACTTATGCAACTGACAAGGAGGCCTTAAAGGCTTTTGAAACACTAAGCAGGATAGAGGGAATTATTCCAGCGCTTGAGTCAGCCCATGCAATAGCAGAAGCAGTAAAAACTGCGCCCAAAATGCCAAAGGACTCTATTATAATAGTAAATCTCTCAGGCCGGGGAGACAAGGACGTACAGGAAGTAGCACGTTTAAAGGGAATAACAATTTAATCAACAATATGTAGAGGCAGACCTGTGTGTCTGCCCGGAACTAAACGTTTATGAGCAACATAGAACAGACATTTATAGATTTGAAGAAAAAGGGCAGAAAAGCACTTATTCCTTATATCATGGCCGGTGATCCGGACCTGGATACCACAAAGAAACTCGTCCTTGACCTTGAATCATCAGGGGCGGATATTATTGAACTAGGAGTACCTTTCAGTGATCCTCTTGCAGACGGCCCGACTATTCAGAGGGCTGCCGAACGGTCTCTGAAAAACGGAACAACGCTGAAAAAAGTCCTTTCCATTGTTAAAGAAATAAGGAAAGATTCAAAAATACCCCTTATCCTGATGACATACTTCAATCCTGTCTTCAAATTCGGCACAGATAAATTCGTTAAGCAAGCTGTCAAGGCAGGAGTTGATGGTGCCATCATTCCCGACCTTATACCTGACGAAGCAGATGATTATATAAAAAGCGCTAAGCAACACGGGCTTGATACGGTTTTTCTCTTAGCGCCTACAAGCACGAATGAGAGGATAAATATAGTATCAAAGGCCTCAACAGGCTTTATCTACTATGTTTCTTTAACAGGTACAACCGGTACAAAAATATCAGTGAACAAGCAAATGAAGAATGCTCTGAATTCAATTAAAAAGGCCTCAAAAAAGCCTATAGCGGTTGGATTCGGAATATCAAACCCTGATGAGGCATCATCCGTAGCAAAACTAGCTGACGGTGTTATAATCGGAAGCGCAATTGTAAAACTCATATCCAAAGGAAAAGATATAAAAAGATTTGTTAAAAATATAAGGAAAGCAATCTAACGTAGGGGCAGACCTCTGTGTCTACCCGTTCTTTAACAGCGGAGGGCTTATCGCAATAAGCCCATACAAAAACAATATGGCCTGGTTTAATAAAATAAAGAGAAAAGAGACAAAAAAAGTCAAAGTCCCCGAGGGTCTCTGGATTAAATGCAATTCGTGCAAGGAAATCATTTATAGAAAAGAGGTTGACAGAAACCTGAAAATATGTCCAAAATGCAATTACCATTTCAGGATTTCCGCAAAAGAACGTATATCTCTTCTGGTTGACGAAGACAGTTTTATTGAAATAGGTCAGAATTTAACATCTCAAGACCCTCTCAATTTTAAAGACCAGATTACTTACAAAGAACGTCTGAAAGATTCACAAAAAAAGACCAGTAATCAAGATGCTGCAACCGCCGGCAGAGCATTAATTTTAAACCATCAGGTAATGCTTGTAGTCCTGGATTTTTCCTTTATGGGCGGCAGTATGGGTTCCGTTGTTGGTGAAAAATTTGTTATGGCTGCTGAAACTGCTACTGATCAAGGGCTGCCTTTAATTTCAGTCGCTTCATCAGGCGGTGCAAGGATGCATGAGGGAATAATATCACTTATGCAAATGGCCAAAACATCTGCATCAATCGCCAGATTCAAAAAAAACAACATGCCTTTCATTTCAATACTTGCCGATCCGACCTTTGGAGGCGTCTCAGCAAGTTTTGCCATGCTGGGTGACATAATAATTGCAGAACCCAAGAGTTTAATAGGATTTGCAGGGCCGAGAGTCATTGAACAGACCATTAAGCAGAAACTTCCAGATAATTTTCAGACTGCGGAATTTTTAGTTGATCATGGAATGATAGACATGATTGTTAGCAGAAAAGACCTGAAACTAGCTGTTTCAAGACTCTTAAATTTAACTGTTGGAAATGACAGGCAATAGTTCTTCTTCCGCTCATTAACCCTAATTTTAAGTCTTTAAGCTGATATGTATCAATGAATTCAAATTCAAATAGTTATATAAATACCGTAAATTATTTGTACGGCCTGCAAAAACATGGCATAAAACTGGGCCTCACAAATACACTCAAACTAATGAGTATCCTGAAGGAACCACAAAAAACGTTCCATTCAATTCATATTGCTGGGACAAACGGTAAAGGTTCCACAGCTACAGCACTAGCCTCAATTCTATCTGAAAGTGGCTTAAAGGTAGGACTATTCACTTCACCTCACCTTGTCAGCTTTACCGAACGAATCAGTATTAATAACACCAGGATATCTGAAAAGGATGTCATAGGACTTGCTTCAGAAATACGCAACTCCATAACCGACACAGACCTGAACCCGACTTTCTTTGAATTTGTTACAGCAATAGCTTTTTATTATTTTGCAAAACAGAATATTGACTGGGCAGTGATTGAAACCGGCTTGGGTGGAAGGTTGGATGCTACAAATGTACTGCAGCCTGATCTGACCATTATCACCAATATTAGTCTCGATCATTCCGAATTTTTAGGCAACACTATTTCCGACATAACCTTTGAAAAAGCTGGAATCATTAAACCTGATGTGTCGTTAATAACCGCAGCAGAAAGACCTGAAGTAATCCGTCAGTTAACAGATATTGCCGCAAAACGCAACTCCGATATTCATATCTTTAACAAAGACTATACTGGAAGTCTCACTGAAATGGACAGCAGGCATATATCATTTGATTATTCCGGCCATAGAAATTTAAGAGATCTTTCATTACCTCTTACAGGAAAGCATCAGCTATATAACGCGTGTACGGCAATAAGGGCGTGTGAATTATTAGAAAATAAGGATATTACCGTATCAGATAATTCCATAAGAAAAGGACTGCAAAATGTAAAACTTGAAGGCCGCCTTGAAATAGTCTCTCAATCACCAACAATTGTTCTTGACAGCGCGCATAATCCAGATGCCGCAATTTCACTGGCAGATTCATTTAAAGATATTTTCCCAGGCAAAGAGGTCATTCTTATCACAGGCATTATGGATGATAAAGAAATAAAAGGTATTTTGCTTCCACTTATAAATATCGCCCATTCAGTGATATTAACGAAGTCAAGTTATGAACGTGCTGCGCTTCCTGAGAAACTCGAGAAAATCGCATACACAATTAAGGGAATAAGCGCACAAAATAATTCTCCTTCTGTATACAACAGTGAAACCATTGCCAGGGCCATTGAACTTGCAAAGACAATATGTAAGCAAGACAGTGTCATCCTTGTAACTGGTTCTTTCTATACTACTGGAGAGGTCAAAGAATTAATGGACAACTCTGCAGTCCTGTCAGATTTAAGGGAATATAAATGATAAGGGGAGATCAATCAAAAACAGGCCGCAAATTGAATTTGAAGATAGTTAACAATTCATTCATAAATGCTGCCATCTATTTTTCCATTCTTGTATCTATTTTTTTAACACCTGTTTTTCCGGCTTCAGCTGAAGACAATACAAATATCACCGCGGACCACCTTGAATATTTGCCTGAGATATCATCATACATTGCAAAAGGTTCCGCACAAATAGTCTTTGGTGAAAGCTCGCTGCAAGCAGATAAAATGCAATTCAACACTAAAACCCTTGATGCTGTTGCCAGCGGCAATATTGTATACAATAGTCCTGAATCAATTGTAAGAGCTGAGAGAATTGAAATTAATTTAGATACAAAAATCGGAACTATTCATGATGGCTATATTTTTTATAAAAAAAACAATTACCACATCCGGGCAAAGAATATTGACAAAACAAATAAGAACTCATTTTTTTTAGACAAAGCGACTATTACAACATGTGATGCTGATTCACCGGCATGGAAAATCTCAGGCTCTGATATCAACGCTGTAGACGACGTTAAACTGACATCATGGCATTCCACATTTTATATTAAAAAACTTCCATTACTTTACACTCCATATTCATGGGTACCCCTTAACAGAGAACGTGAAACAGGCTTTCTTTTTCCCTCATTTGGTTACAGCAGTAAAAGAGGACAGTATTTTAAACAGGGCTTTTTCTGGGCAATAAAAGATAACCAGGACATGACAGTATATCTGGATTATTACAAAAACAAGGGGCTGGCACAGGGTCTGGATTACAGATACGTGCTGAATCCTGACATTAATGGTGAATTCTGGTTGTATCATGCCGAAGACCAGAACCCAACAAGAGACCTATATGAATTTAAATCATATCATAATGTTGAATTACCTTATAACGTCTCAAGTTACTTAAAGCTTCATCATGTCAATGAATTTGATTATTATGATGTCATGGAATTAACCTCGAATGATCGTGTTGGTTTCGATTCAATGGCCTCAAATCCATTCGGCCTTGAATCAGAAGGAAGGCAGCTTAAATACCTTGAATCAAATCTACTTATTACAAAATCTTTTAACAGGGGAAGAACATACCTTTTAGGCCAATACAGACAAAACCTTGAAGGCGATTCTGATGAAATTCCTCAAACCGTGCCTGAAATAGGATTTGCACTCAATACGGAATCAAGAAAATATTTCTCATACAACCTGGCCGTTAAAGCCAATAATTTTGTCAGAGATGTAGGACAGCATGGACAGCGTATAGATATTTATCCAAATATATATTTCAGTTATGGAAGATCAATCAATATTACCCAAAGAATTGGCATAAGAGAAACATTTTATATTCTTGATGATCCAGACACTAGTGATAACAGGTTGTTTTTCAATTCAAGCACTACTTTGATGTCAAGAGCAATTAAGATATTTCCTTCCTTCGTTCATACTGTAATACCATCACTTGAGTACACGTATATACCCGAAGTAGAAGAAAGAGACACGATTTTTGATTCAGTAGATTCCTTCAGCCAGGAAAATAAAATAATATACTCACTCACTAACGAAGTCAGGGGCATCAAGCATTCTACTTTAAGGGCTAAATTCAATCTTTCCCAGGATTATAATTTTCTGGTTAATGATAAGCCATTTTCAGACTTACTGGTCGAAGGAAGGCTCAGCAATAAAATAGTTCAATTCGACATTAACACCACGTATGATGTTTATAATAAAATAGTAACCGACTCAATATCCGCTATTACCTTAAGAGGTACTAAAAGCTACATAGGAGTTGGTAAAAATTTCAGAAGGTCTTCTGTCCTTGACCAGATAACATATAAGATCGGACTAAAAAACCCGATACAAATCGGCAGCAGTTCCATTCCAGTCAGCCTGCATGGTCAACTTTGGCAAAACCTTAATAGCAATAAAACAGAAAGGATAAATATCAGGTCAAGTTATACACACCAGTGCTGGGGTTTTTCGGTCAATTACACAAAGTTGCCGGATGAATACGAGATAATGTTCGTTATAGAACTCGCAGGCCTTGGTTCCCTCAGCTCTCAAACACTCATGGAAGATAATATCCTCTATCAAGACGTCAAATAGTATTATCGTGTTTTTTTGCTTCATTCCATAAAACTTCCATTTCTGCAAGTTTCATCTCTGAAAGCTCTTTTCCCAGCTTCCCTGCTTCTTTTTCTATATATCTGAATCTGAATTCAAATTTATCAATTGTCTTTTTCAGGGCCACTTCAGGATCTGCATTTACAAAATTAGCTATTCTAACAAGGACAAAAAAGATATCACCAAGTTCATGTACCATTTCATCCTGGTTTTTATTTTTTAAGGCACCCTTAAACTCCGCAATCTCTTCTTCAAGTTTTTCAAAGATGTCCTTAATATTGTCCCAGTCAAAACCTACTTCCGCTGCTTTAAACTGTATTTCCTGTGCCCTCAATAAGGCTGGAAGCGCACGAGGGACCCCACCCAGTAAGGACTCATGGTTTTTACCTTCATTTATTTTGCTTTTTTCCCACCAAATATTAACATCATCAGAGGTCTCCAGTTCTTTTTCACCAAACACATGAGGATGTCTTCTGATCATTTTACTGACAATGCCGTCTATAACATTGTCAATACCAAATTCGCCCTCTTCTTCTGAAAGCCTGCTCTGAATCACTATTTGGAACAGGAGGTCTCCAAGTTCCTCCTTCATATTTTTAGTGTCCTTTTTCTCTATCGCATCGATGAGTTCATAAAACTCCTCTACAAGATATTTTTTAAGACTCTCTCTGGTTTGCTCCCTGTCCCAGGGACACCCCCCCGGCCCTCTCAGTTTTGCAACAATCTCAACAAGTTCATCAAAGTTCATCCTGGGATTATAGCAGAAATCAGTTCCTCAGTTCTGTTGCACTGTTGCACTGTTGCACCGTTTAGAGTATGCTAAATCATTCCAATTGCAGAATAAAGGGAGGCAAGCATGCAAAAAACAGTAACTTATTTTGAAAAGCCAGGGAAGGATAATACTTCTCAATGTTTAGAAATAGTAAATAATGCCGTAGTTGAATTTAAGTATAAACATGTCATTGTCGCATCCACTGCAGGTGACACAGGAAAGATCTTTGCTGAAGGCTTAAAAGACAGCAATATTAACCTGGTTGTTGTAACGCACTCTTATGGCTTTAAAGAACCGAACAGCATTGAACTTACAGATGAAGCAAGACAGGCTATAGAAACAGCAGGCGCAAGGATTTATACCGGTACAATGATCACCCACAGTCTTGAAACAGCGCTTGCTAAACAATTCAGCGGGGTATATCCTACCCTCCTTGTTGCTCAGACCCTGAGAAGATTTGGAGAAGGAATCAAAGTCTGCTGTGAAATGATCATGATGGCTGCAGATGCCGGACTTGTACCCGAAGGAGAAGAAGTCCTCACAATCGCCGGTACAGGGAGAGGGGCCGACACTGTTTCGCTTATAAGGGCTGTTCCATCTAAACGTTTCATGGACATGAAGGTACTTGAGATACTCGCCAAGCCCAGAGGATAGAGTTATTTAAAACCATTTTCAAGCAGTATACTGAATTCATCAGCCGGTACAGGAGGACTGAAAAAGAACCCCTGCACCTCTTCACAATAATTCGACTTTAGAAAAAGGAGCTGTTCCTCATTTTCCACGCCTTCAGCCAGCACCTTCATCTTAAGATTATATCCCATTGCTATAATGGCTTTGACAATCGCTTTTGCATTTGGGTCTATAACAATATCTCTGATAAAGGATTTATCTATTTTAATAGTATCAACTGGAAGGTCTTTTAACGAACCCAACGAAGAAAAACCTGTACCAAAATCATCTATCGAAATATGGACCCCCATACTACTCAGCTGGTTCAATACAACTATACAATGCTCTTCAGTAGAGATGCTTTCAGTAATTTCAACATCAAGGGTCTCCGCATCCATGCTTGTTTCCCAGAGCACTCTTTTTACAAGTGCCATAATGTCCTGGTGATAAAACTGGCTTGCGGAAAAATTGACCTTAACGAGCATCTTCCTGTGGCCTGCATCATGCCATTTTTTGTTCTGTGCGCAGGCCGTTCTCAACATCCATTCTCCGATTGAAGAAATCAGACCTGTCTCTTCTGCCAATGGAATAAACTCTTCTGGCGATATGAGCCCACGCTCCGGGTGTTTCCATCTTATGAGCGCTTCTGCGCCGACTATTTCATTAGTTAACAGGGAGACTGCAGGCTGGTAATAAACAAGAAAATCCTTTTGCTCTACAGTACGTCTCAGGTCCGCCTCCAGCTGCAATAGTTTGACTGCCGCTGTATACATATGAGTGTCAAACAACTCATACCGTGCCCTTCCATGCGACTTGGCACGATATAAAGCAGAATCTGCATCTCTGAGGATGTCCTCTTCCTTTTCATAAGCTTTAGTACCGAATGCAATTCCAATACTTGCTGTTGTAAATATCTCATGTTTTTCTAATTCAAAGGGCCTCATCAGTTCATTCTGTATCCTGTCCGCAATAAGCGTTGCATCACTTATGTCTTTACAGTTTTTTAGAAGTATCGCGTACTCATCTCCTCCGAAACGGGCAAGAACATCATCCGGACGTATGCAATCCTTCAGTTTTTTTGTAACTACAATAAGAAGCTGGTCGCCAATTACATGTCCAAGGCTGTCATTTATGACCTTAAACCTGTCAAGATCAATGAGGAGTACGGCATACAAATAATTCTTTTCTTCGTTCATGCTTGTTGTTTCCTGTTGCAGATATTTTGTAAAAAGAATACGGTTAGGCAGATCAGTCAATTGATCAAAATAAGCCTGCTTCTCCAGTTGTTCATCAGCCAATACACTTTCCTGAATACGCTTTTTACTGCGATAAGATACAAGACCAATTACAACCAATCCCATGAGCAAGAATATTGCATGTGACAAAAATAATATTTGTATTGCTTTACGTTCTATGAGAAGATAAGCTTTCAAAGGTACTGATACCACAATACCACCTCGGACATCCCCCACTTTATAGCCCTGAAAACCATGACATTTTAAACATGCCTGCTCGGTCATTAGAGGACGCATATAACGCAGGTACTCTTCTCCGCCTTTTTTCGTGAACTCACTGAACTCCTTTGCCCCTCTTTCAAAAGCCATCAGCGCCTTTTCTTCCCATTTGTCCGGTTTATTTATCGGGTTAATTGTCTTTAAGCTTGTAAGCCGTCCCTCAATTCCGTACAAATCAGCATATAACCCCATTACCTGTCGAAGCATATAAGCGGGATTTACCAGTGTAAGGTCCTTCCCCTTTTCAGTTGTAATATCTCTTTCAGGTATGTTTTTCAGGTAAGGGTTGGGAGGAGTCCGGTCACTCGGCGGAACATACACCCCTCCATGAGATGCTGTCCATAATCGGAATGCCTGGTCCTTATTAAAATGAACACGGGCCTCCATTCTTGCCAGTTCATGCGTATCACGGCGCTCACGTATGACATTCCATGTAAGTGATCCTGCAATGATAATTGTCCAGATAATAGCAATTGATGTTGAGTATCGATATAGAATCTTTAAACTCTTTTTCAACTTTCCGGAACTATTATTTATGATATCCATGGAATTCCCTTAAAAAACATATTTCTATATATATGTTTATTATCGGATAATTAGAATCATTCTTAAACCTTTCCTAAAAAAAGAAAAAGGGCGGGCACAAGACCCGCCCCTACTGATACTTATTGGTTATGCACTAACATAATCTTCTTTCAATATCTCTTTCAGGTCCTCATCAGCAGTTGTAGTAGGTGCTATGTTGTAATTCTTCACAAGAAAATCAACAACATTCGGGGTCAAGAATGACGGAAGCGTTGGCCCGAGTTTTATGTCCTTAATACCGAGATGAAAGAGAGTCAGTAATATAGAGACTGCCTTCTGCTCGTACCAGGATAGTATTATTGAAAGCGGAAGTTCATTTACTCCTACACCAAATGCCTTTGAAAGTGCCAATGCAATCTGTATTGCTGAATAGGAATCATTACACTGTCCTATATCAAGAAGCCTCGGGATCCCGCCTATATCTCCCAGGTCTTTATCAAAGAACCTGAACTTTCCGCATGCGAGAGTCAGTACTACGCAATCGTTAGGAATCTTTTCAACCAGCTCCGTGTAATAATTTCTTCCGGGTTTAGCGCCGTCGCAGCCCGCAACCAGGAAGAAATGTTTTATCGCGCCGCTCTTTACTCCATCAATTACTTTGTCCGCAACACCCATAACCGCGTTTCTTCCAAAACCGGTCATTACAGTCTTGCCAGCAATGTCTTCCGTGAAACCCGGAAGTTCAAGCGCCCTCTCGATTGCCGCACTGAAATCATGATTATCTATGTGAGTAATATTGGGCCAACCTACCAGACCACAGGTAAAGACATTATCCTTATAAGAATCACGCGGTCTCTGCAGACAATTTGTTGTCATAACAATTGCTCCGGGAAATTCTGCAAATTCTTTATGCTGGTTTTGCCATGCCGTACCGAAATGGCCATAAAAATGAGAATGTTTCTTTAACTCAGGATATCCATGAGTAGGGAGCATTTCACCATGCGTATAAACATTGATCCCCTTCCCTTCGGTCTGCCTGAGTATTTCTTCTATATCTTTCAGGTCATGTCCTGATACAAGGATCGCTTTTCCTTTTATCGCACCAAGAGGGACTTCTGTGGGAACAGGATGTCCATATGTTCCAGTATTGGCTGCATCGAGCAGTTCCATGACACGGAGGTTTACCTCTCCGCATTCCAGGGCTATTGCCACCCATTCTTCAAGGGAGAGCTCTTTATTGAGCATTGAACTTAATGCCTTGTATACGTATGAATAAACCTTGTCATCTGTTTGTCCGTTTATTTGAGCATGATACGCATATGCCGCAATACCTTTCAGTCCATAAAGTACAGTCTGTTCAAGAGATGAAATATCCGCGTCAACCTCATGAGTTACAATCTCAATAGTTTCTCCCTGCTTGACCATGTCCTCAATTGTCTTTGCAGGGACATATTGCGCTGCACTTTCAGGAAAGTCGGTCTTTCCACCTGACAGTCTTATCTTAGCCCTTAATCCCTCACGTAATTCCACAGACCTGTTTATAAGAGTAAAAAATCTCTCAGGGTCAAAGTTAACGTTTGTCAGAGTGGAAAAGAGTGCGTTCACACTGAATTCATCAACATTAGTATCAACAATACCAATTTTCCGTCCCTCAACAGCATAAACTGATAATCCCTTGAGAGTATGGATCAAAAGGTCCTGAAGTGCCGACACATCCGGCTTCTTACCGCAAACTCCAACTTTCACGCATCCACCCGGTGCTACCTGTTCACATTGATTACAAAACATAGTCATCCTCCTTAAATTAATGAAGTTATTTTGTTTATATTTCTTATCATCTGGTCTTATCTTATCAGGAGCAGGAACAGGTGTCCTTGACTTATGTCAAAAAACTTAAAAAGATTAGACAGGGCTCTTTTTTAGAATTTTTTTCAGATACATTAATCGCAATTAAAACCAACCTTTAGCAATATCTGAAATTTCAAAGCTACCAGCATAATTCAATAACCCTATCAAATAGAAATAATTTCTAAAAAAGAGCCCTGTCTAATCTTTTTAAGTTTTTTGACAGAACAATCAATTAGGTATTAAAGTATTCATGATGAACAATAAAACAGACGACCATTTGACCCTGATGGCAAGCCTGCCTATTTTTAGAAAGCTGCCTGAGCAATCACTTATTCTGCTTAACAAGATACTTATTGAGAGAACTTTTTCAAAGGGAGAAACAATCTTCACTGAAGGAAGTGAATCAACCGGTTTTTATATTTTAATCAACGGCCGCGTGAAGGTATACAAACTCTCAACAGAAGGCAAGGAACAGATACTCCATTTGGCAGGGCCCAAAGAACTGCTCGGTGCTGTCTCAGCATTTGCAGGCACGCCCTATCCCGCTCATGCCGAGACACTTGAAAAGACAAAGGCGTTCTTTTTCCAGCGCAAGGATTTTCTCTCATTGATACAAAAAGAGCCCTCTGTTGTCATGAACATGATGGCAAACCTTTCAATGCGCCTTCAGCTATTCACCCGGATGATTGAAGACCTATCTTTAAAAGAAGTTCCGGGAAGGCTTGCTGCATATCTTCTCTATATATGCAAACAAACAGGTTGCACTGATATCATTGAAATTGATGTCTCAAAGGGACAGCTCGCCAGCCTTATCGGCACCATACCTGAAACACTTTCGAGGATACTTCGTAAGATGAGCGAGAAAGGCATTCTTGAGGTAAAGGGGCGTAAAATCAGGCTACTTAACAAGAAGGTACTGCAGGACATTGTTAATGGAGAGAAGCTCGGTTTCTGAGATTTCACCTCATAACAAACCTTAACTAGTTATCCTTATCTCATTGTTATTATTGCTTTTGTAGTCATTTTACCACTTACTTTTAATATATTTTATTACAGCAACATCTACGAATTTTCTTGTGTAAATAGATATTCTGGTATAAATATATTTGGTATAATCACCAGATTCATCTGTTAATATGACCAGATATCTTACGAGTATTTATTCGAATTAAATCTCCTCACAACTCTTGACCTCCTGAATTTTATGAGTTTTTCTCATTTCATTTACTGCTGGTATGCACATTGCAATTCAGTTAACAGTAAGTCTTATTAACCTAAAAGGAGGAGGTATAAGATATGCTCGGCAAATTAAGAATCGCAGGATTTATTGTTATCGCGGCAGTGCTTGTATTTGCTTATGCAGCACCTGCAAATGCAGAGTCACCAGACGATGGCATTAAAGGAGCAACATACGTTGGAGCGGCAAAATGCCGTGAGTGTCATGAAAGGATTTATGAAGGTTGGAAAACAACATTCCATCCGTACAAATTCCAGGACGTGACGCCTGACACGGTTATTGCTGATTTTGAGAATAACAATAAACTGGAAGCAGGTGGAAGTACTTCAACGATGTCACGTAAGGGTGACGAGTTTTTTATTACCACGATGGGGCCTGACGATCAGGAACATACTTACAAGGCCAAGTATCTCATAGGTTCAGTCTGGAAACAGCGTTATGTAACTGAATTTCCAAACGGTTCACTTCATATTCTCCCTGTACAATGGAATGTTAAGACCCAGGAGTGGGTCGATTATCATGGTCTAAAAAAACATAAGCCCGGAAACGGCAAATACTGGAGCGATAAAGAGAGGACATATCAATTTAAGTGTACTGGTTGTCATAACACAGGTTCCAGCTTTTCTTATGACAAGAATACTGATACATTCAGCGGTACCAGCTGGTCTGACAAGGGTGTAGCATGTGAGGCATGCCATGGCCCGGGCAGCAACCACATAACCGCGGAAGGTGAAGCACTCGCAAATACTATTGTTAATCCGGCAAAGATCTACGATCCAGCTCGTGCCGCGATGGTATGCGGACAATGTCATACACGTGGATCAAGCCCGAAGAAGTTATTCGGTGTTCAGAAGACCGGTTATCCTCATGATTACAAACCAGGCGGATACCTTAATTTCGCATATGATGAAAAACCGGGACTAAACCCTGATGGTTCAGCAAAGAAGCATCACCAGCAATATATTGACTGGAAAGAGAGTACTCATGCCCAGGCAGGTGTACAGTGCTGGGATTGCCACTATTCACATCGCCAGGGAAACTCCAACAGACACCAGACAAAACTTCCGGGTTCGCTAATGTGTAAGAATTGTCATATAGATGTAGCAAAGCAGGGAGTGCATGGGATACATAGTACGAATAACTGTGTAGGCTGTCATATGGCCCCAACAGCAAAGAGCGCTACTTCTGGAGATATTCGTTCACATTCATTCAAGGTAATTAAGCCTGCTGAAACTGTGAAGTTGGGAGCAAAACAGCCTAATGCCTGTAACCTCTGTCATTATCATAAGGACGACAGTCCGGCAGATTTACAAAAAGTCCTTGATACGATCAAAAAGAAGGGCTGGGCGAGTTATAAATAGTTCCATTAGGAATTATTAAATTCGACCTTAGATCGAGAGAGGAGGCACATGAGCACAAAAGGTAAAACAACAACACTGGCGTTCCTGCTGATTATCGGTGTGCTGATAATCGCGGGAGGTAGCGGTGGTTACGTATATGTAGGCTCAAATGATTTCTGCGGCTACAAGTGCCACCAGATGCAAACCCGGGCAGCGATATGGGAGAAGTCTTCGCATAGCGAGATTAAATGTATCACCTGTCATTCGGAGCCGGGGTTTGTTGGAGAGCTTAAGGCGCATATAGATGGACTCAATTACCTGAAGTCTTTTCTGAAAGAGAAAACAGAGAACATCACGATTTTTGCGACCGAGAGAAATCCGGCCAGGCTCAAAGCATGTATATACTGTCATCCGGCGGATAAGCTGATTGATGAGACGGAGACTATCCGGATCAATCACTACGATCATATAGTAAAGGATAAGTTACTATGCACTGACTGTCATGAGGATGCCATTCATGGTACACATAGTTTTGAATCCGAGATGATCAGGCCGCTGGAGAAGAAATGCCTGACCTGTCACTTGACTATTGGAGCACAGACAAACTGCGAGAGCTGTCATGTAAAGAATGTAGTAAGAAGTAGGAAGCAGGTCTACATGCTGGATGCGATGGAGGATATTGGAGTTCGGCCATTCGGGGAGCATTAGATTTTATCACCAGGGGGATGCAGTTTATACTGCATCCCCCTTTTAACCTACATTTCGTAACCAGACTATTCTGGTTTAAACTCATCAGATTATATTAATAGGTTTTTCATCTATATTTTGATAAAATAAACGATATAATCGATTATCCCTAACCCTTAAATAGTAAAGTATCAATTATGACTTCTTTATCATGTTATCGCTATATAGTGATTTTCTTTTGCCGTATAGGCAGAATACTCACTCCTGTCTGTCTTTGCGTGGCTATTGCGTTTGGCTGTAGTAAAACAGAAACGATAACGTCCGAAGAAGCAACTGCACAGCAAGATAAAACCAATCAGAAAGAATCTCTTTTAATAGGACTTATCCCCGAACGTAACATATTTGAACAAATTGAACGGTATGAACCTCTTGTCAATTATCTCTCTAATAAAATCGGCAAAAATATAGAATTAAAGGTCCTCACCAAGTACGGTAATATTATTGATAATTTTATCTCCGTAGATATGGATGGGGCTTTTTTTGGCAGCTTTGCCTATGCTCTGGCCCATTCGAAATTAGGAGTTGAAGTCCTGGCACGACCACAGTATACGGATGGTACTTCTACATACCATGGTTTAATCTTTGTAAGGAAAGACAGTGGTATAAAGAACATAAAGGATATGAAAGATAAAACGTTTGCCTTTGTGGACAGGGCAACAACAGCAGGCTATCTTCTTCCTCTGGCATTTTTCAATAAAGAAGGGATTAAAGATTACAATTCATATCTTAAGGAGACCTATTATGCCGGTACTCATGAGGGAGCAATCTATGATGTTTTAAATAAGAAAGCTGATATTGGAGCTGCAAAAAATACTGAATACCTCCGGCTTGCTTTTATTGACAGCAGAATAAGAGATGAACTGATAGTACTTGAAAAATCCCCAAACGTACCACAAAATGGTTTTGCAGTGAGAAGAGACATGGTCAATTCTGTTAAAAATAAACTAAAGGAAACCCTTTTAAATATCCATAATGATCCTGTTGGTAAAAAAATATTAACTAATTTCGGTGCGCAAAGATTCATAGAGACAACGGATGAAGATTACATGAACGTTTACAAGTATGCAGAAGAAATTAATCTGGATCTATCAACATATGATTATATAAATAACTGATGAAGAAAAAAATAATTATAGGCTTAAGCATCTTTTCTCTGATTTTCCTTATTGGCGGTATATATATAATCACTACTATTGAAACAGCAACGTCAAAGCTGGATAATCTGGTAAAGCTCCACCAGGTTGAAATACTCAGAGAACACCTTTTAATACGGATTAAAAGGGTACAGTCAGACTTGAACCTTAAGAACACGCGTTACGCAAGGAGCATCGATACTGTAATTACAAATGTGAAAAACATGGAAACCATGTCGGACACATGTTTTAAGTGCCATCATTCCACAGATGTTACGAATAGACTCAAAGACTTAAAAACTGAGGTGAAAGCATACAAAAATTCATTAAGCAGGGTCTTTACCATAAGTGCAAATATGAGACGATTGGAAGCAGAAGAAGACATGGCCTTTGAGATAGGGGAACAACTAATTACTAAAGTCAACAATATGATAAGCATGGCAAGTATTACGTTAGAGAGTAAAACACAATCTTCTCTCAGAGAAATAGCTCAGACAAAATCTATACTTTACATTCTTGTAGCAATTGTCCCATTCCTGGCCGCAGGGTTAGGTTTTATTTTCATAAGAGGTTTTACAAAGCCGGTAAACGTACTTCTGCAAGCAACACGAAAATTAGAAAGCGGAAACCTGGATTATCAGATAGAGGGTTTAAGTGATGAGTTTAGAGAAGTAGCAATATCTTTCAATAAGATGTCAACTTCGTTAAAAAATTATATGCATAAAATCGAAGAAAGTGAAAAACGTTACAGAACTTTGTTCGAAAGTGCCGGAGATGCCATTTTCATGATAAACGCCGAAGGAGAAAACATTGGCAAAATTGAATCTGCCAACCAGGCAGCTGCGGAAATGCATGGATACACGGTAAACGAGTTATTAGAACTTAACATGATAAATGATCTTGATACTGAGAAAACTGCCATGGAAGCTCAGAACCGTATACAGCGCATATTGAATGGAGAGTGGATCCATATAGAAATAAATCACCGTAGAAAAGATGGTTCTGTTTTCCCTGTTGAAGTCAGCGCCGGATTGCTTGAATTTATGGACCATAAATATATTCTGGCTTTTGATAGAGATATAACTGAGCGCAAACAGGTGGAGGATACTCTAAAAAGGGCAGGCCAGATGAGACTGGTCGGTGAGTGGGCCGCCGGTCTCGCCCACGAAATCAAAAACTCGCTCGCGGGTATCAAGATATCTGTGGAAATTCTCCTTGAGGAAAAGTGTATCCTGAATGAAGACAAGACCACAATACACAAGGCCGTTGACGAGATTAAACGTATTGAATTCCTCCTCAAGAGTCTTCTCAACTTTGCACGGCCTCCCAAACTGCAGTTTATAATCACCAATATCAATGAAGTGCTCGATAATGCTATAAGTTATTCTCTTCTCCAATCATCTCTCACCCCTGAAGCAATTGAGAAAATACAGATCATTAAGGATTTAGACAGCAATCTTCCAGAGACAATGGCAGACCAGCTTCAACTTCGTCAGTTATTCTTGAATATTCTGATTAACGCAAGCCAGGCCATGGAAGACGGTGGAACTCTTTCGGCTAAAACTTATTATGAGAAGGAGACTGCTACCGTAAATATTGAAATATCGGATACAGGCGAAGGAATAGATAACGAAGTAAAAGACAAAATCTTCCAGCCTTTTTTTACAACCAAGTCAAAAGGTACAGGATTAGGATTGGCCATTTCTAAACGTATCATTGAACAACACGAGGGTAATATTTCCGCTCAGGCCCGTCCAGGAGGAGGCACCGTGTTTTACATTAATCTTCCAGTCAAAAATAATGAAAAGGAGCAAATCATATGAGCAGTGGACCCAAAATATTCATACTTGATGACGATGAACTTATCATCTCAATGCTCTCCAGGGTACTGAAAAAAGAAGGATACGAAGTACATACAGAATCACGGACAGATGACATAATCAATAAAATTAAATCATCTTCCCCTGATATAATACTACTCGACATACGACTTCCCAAACGCAGCGGTATAGACATTCTCCAGGAAATCAAGAATGACAATATAGCCGCAGAAGTTATTATGCTCACCGCGGACGACACCGCTGAAACAGCTGTTAAGGCGATGAAACTAGGTGCTTCGGATTATCTGACCAAACCTTTTAATACAGATGAAGTTAAGATCGTTTTAAAAAATACTCTTGAAAAAGAGAATCTAAAACAGGAAGTCGCCTATCTGAGAAAAGTATATTCCGAAACACTCGAAAGAGAATTTATCGGAAATTCAGATATAGTCAAGGACATGTTTCAAAAGATACAAAAAATGGCAGAAGCCCGTGTTTCGTCAATTCTGATCACAGGAGAAAGCGGCACCGGCAAAGAAGTAGTAGCAAGGAACATTCATTCATTAATGCAAGGTGATGTTGACTCAAAGCATGCTCCGTTTATCTGGATTAATTGCGCGGCAATGCCTGAATCAATTCTTGAGAGCGAACTCTTCGGTTATGAAAAAGGGGCGTTTACTGATGCAAAGTCCGACAAAAAAGGTCTCTTTGAAATGGCAAAGGGAGGGACAATGCTGCTTGATGAAATAGGGGATATGAAGACATCTCTCCAGAGCAAACTTTTGAGAGTGCTTGAGGAAAGAACGGTTAGACGCATTGCAGGTAAAAATGACATCCCCATTGACGTTACGGTAATTGCCACAACAAACAAGAATCTTGGGAAAGCTGTTGAAAGCGGTGAATTCCGAAAGGATTTATTCTTCAGGCTTAGCACTTTCTATCTGCACATTTCACCTCTCACAGAGAGACCGGAAGATATCCCTCTGCTGGCCAGGCATTTCCTTTCTCAATTTGCAAAAAAGTATAACAAGAGGATTATTATAGATATCTCCCCTGAAGCAGAAAAGTTACTCGTTCAGTACAGGTGGCCTGGGAATGTGCGGGAACTAAAAAACCTTGTAGAAAGGTTTGTTGTACTCGAAAATATTGAAATCATACTGCCCGAACACTTGCCCAACTGGCTTACTAAACGGCCCGTGTCAGTTCAAACATCCGGAGATACGTATATTCTTCCAGAAGCTGGCATTTCACTTGACGAGTTCGAAAAAGGCCTGATTATGCAGGCCCTTGAAATGGCGAATCAGAACAGGACCAAAGCCGCAAAACTGCTGAACATGACATATGATGCATTCCGCTCACATCTGAAAAAATACAACATTACATAAGCAGAGTTCAGTATTTGGCAATTTCACCATGCCTGTTCGGTAATTTCGCCAGATTCGACATAGTTTCAAGATTTCCACTCATCTGCTTTTATATTCCATCAATATGTAACTTAGTAACATATAAGCTTTTATTTTCAATTCTCACTTCAAAAGAATAAACACATACTTGAGAATGGATATTGCTAGTACATACATGCAGTCTTTTAAACAGCAAGTCAAATCTTGTCCTTATTCTAATGAAAGCAGGTTTAAGCCATGAAAAGAATTTTAATAGTAGATGATGAATTGCCGATACTTACCGGATTATCAAGGGTACTCCAAGAAACATGTACCTTCCAGGGGGAAATCAGAACTGTCGTAAATGGAAGGGAGGCAATTTTTGAATCAAGCAACTGTTTTTATGACATCTGCTTCCTCGACATAACACTGCCTGATATTAGCGGCCTGGTTGTACTGGAAGATATTAGAGAAGCATCGCCTGAAACAAATATTGTAATGATGAGCGGGATGTATGCACGCAATGATATTGCATCAGTATTAAAAGAGAAGGATGCTTTATTTATAGAAAAGCCCTTCAATTTCAATAAAATAAATAAAATCATATCTCACTCACTTGAAGGCAATGATGATTTTTACAAAAATCGCGAATCACTCAAACATGAGCAGAAACAAGGGAAAAGAAAATTTAAAAGAAAACAAATATCAAAAGCTATTAGTTTTTACGTTAGAGATGATAACCTCATGGAGTTCAGTGGAGAAATAAATGATATCAGTTATGCTGGAGTCGGTATTCAAACATATTATCCGCTTGAGCGTGGACAGATACTTTTTTTCAGCAAAGGAGTATCTCATAAAACAGGTATTGTTTCCTGGAGCACGAGAAAATCTGTTAGTAATTGCCACGCAGGAATTAAATTTATACAAAACTAGTCTTACGTTATAAGATTCAATTAAGCATCCTCACAAATGCAGGTCCATCAATATCATTCCCCGATCCATTTTCAGTTAAACTTCAGAAATAAATGTAATTTCCGATATATAAGTAATGACTAAGCCTATAATAATAAAAGATAGTGAAATATTCTGAAAACAAAGTATATAATAAACGTTCAATAACCGTACATATTTCAAGGAGATACAATGGTAACCGGCAAACCGTTTCTTACAGTTGAGCAGATCGAAAAAAGGGTACAAGAGCTTGCAGCAGAAATATCGAACGATTACGAAGGAAAGGACATACTTGCGGTTGGAATTCTGAAAGGAGCTTTCATGTTTTTTTCCGATATCGTAAAGCTCATTCAGGTGCCAATGGATATTGATTTCCTTACTGTATCAAGTTATGTAAAGAAGGAGTCAACAGGTACGATGAACATGCATGCTGATTTAAGGGAGAATGTCAGAGACAGACATGTCCTCCTCATAGAAGATATCGTTGACACCGGTCTGACCCTGAATCATATAAGGACATTGCTACTTGAAAGAAAACCCGCCTCACTTAAAATCTGCTCTTTTCTGGACAAGAAATCCTGCAGAGAGATCGAAGTACCCCTGGATTATGTGGGATACGCCATCCCCAATCATTATATAGTAGGCTACGGTCTTGACTATGAAAATAAATTCAGGAACCTGCCTTACATTTCTATTTTTAAATCAGAAGATCAGGAATAGAAAGTAATAAATAGTCATCACAGGCAGGGCCGGATGTCCCTGCCTGTGATTATTTTCAACTGTTCTGCATGTTAATCTCTACTTCTTCTTTCCTTTTACAAGGACCGTTACAATATCATCACCGCTTAATTCAGTTCCGTCCAGCATAGTCCCTGTCAGGTAAAGGGTGACAACATCACCATCCTGCACTTCACCAATAGCAGCGACAATCTCCTGCGTATCAAATTTCAGTGTAAGGTCAAGATAGCCATCAGACCCTTCTACAGCACAGTTACTGCCGGTTACGTCTTCTATTGACGATCTCAATGGGTCCACATCATTGAGCCATATTGATGCTGTATCAATCTCCTTTACATTCAAACTGCTGCTGCCGAGTATAACTACCGGCAATACACCTTTTGATTTGACATTAAGCGGGTTCTTGCAAGATCCTGGTTTAATGTCAATTACTGCAGCAATAGCAGTTACCTCGGGGACTTCATATGTTACGTTTCTGCTGTCCGAGGATTGATTGTCGGATGTATCGGTTGCTATTGTTTCAACTACATTTTCTCCCTCAAGCAGTTCAATCTCTACACTAAAAGAAACCTCATTCGGATCATCAGGATTGTCTGTCGATACCAGGACTGCTTCAACTCCATTGACAGTAACAATGGCAACGCCCATATCATCTGTAGCGGTCCCGGATACAGTCACAATGTTCTCTTCTACTATGCTATTCGGTTCAGGAGTTATAACGTTCAGTGCTGGTCCGCCTATATCAATCACTTTTTCAACACCAGCAACAATCTCCACAATTGCTTTGCCGAATGTAGTCACTGAACCATCAACTTTTGCCCATGCTTCAACTTCATATGTTCCGGGAAAACCGACAAATGTAACCTTGTCAGCATTGAAAGTTCCGTTGGCGTAGGAATTGTAGTATGACTCAAGTCTGCCGCTTGCGTCCCTGTTGTAACTTTTGGCATAGAGATAAGGTGAGCTGAATTCTCCCCCATCCGACCTGGAGTATTTAATCGTAGCAGACCCGGTTTCATAATTATAATCGTGACCGGTGAGCGTCTCATCGTTGTTGATCAAAAGCGTTTCAGCATTCTGCATGTAAGTATACATAGTCAATTGGGAGTACAGATAATCATCTCCCTGTACAGGATTGTAGAAAAGGAAATACGTATTATACAGGGCCCATTCCCCATGAGAAAGCGCAAGATTAAAGCTACCATCACTCTTATCAATAAGTGACCTGGACTGGCTCCGGTAAGATGGGTAGAGAGAATTCTTGCCATATGCATATATATATGCGTAATACGTGTCCTGCATAGTCTTTGTCCCGGTCAGGGTGACCCGGCCCTGCAGGAACCCGGGATACTCATCAATAGGAACATAAACAGTTTCTCCTTCAGGAGCAGAAATGTCTCTAATGTCTTTTGTAATGTAGTTATGGCCGTTGTTCCAGTAGGTATAGGTGTATAGCCTCCAGTCGCCAGGGGCAATTTTATCGAAAAGATAACTGCCTTCATGTCTTGCTGAACGGCTGGATGACCATCCCCCCTGGTAGTACAGATAGGTATAATGATAGTCCGTTTGCATGTGATAATCGACATCATGCTGTATTGCACTCAGGAATTGGCCGCAGTTCAGCTCCCAGGTGACCTTTGTATCTACCCCTGGAAAAACGTCAACTACTCTGCCTTCAAGCGCAACTGATTGTCCGTTGGTCAATTGTGTCTGACCATACACTCTGATGCCATTGTTGGGTTGAACAGGAAGGCGAAAGGTATTTTCACTTCCAAGATTAATATCCGCACGGCTAAATGCATCGCCGTTATCAAGGTAGGCCATCACCTGACTTTTGGCCAGATTACAATCATTGACGATGATCTCACCTGAGATATATCCCGGATCAATTATAATATCGACCCGTGAGGTTTGACCCGCCTCTACCGATGTGACCCTGTCTTTAAAAAACATCCTGGTTTTATAATTGTCCATCAATACTGTGCCCTTGACCGTATACTCAAGGACCTCACCCATGGGCACGTTGACTGTCATCGAATACGTCCCTTCTGCTGCCGGGTATATTCGGGCGAAGTAATCTGCGCTTTCTGCTGTAAGGTTGAAATAACTTATATTCTGGCCGCCCAGATCAAGTTCTCCACCGATGTAACCGGGTGTCAGTTCCACATTACCATTCACCGTTTCATCCGGAATGACATCAATACTTGTACTCTCGGCAAAAACTGCAGAAGTCAACAGCACTAAGGTGAGAACTACGGAAAGCAGCAACAGAGTCCGGGAATAATATTTCTTCCCCTGGCCTGACAATGCTTTTTCTCTCTGCTTCATATAATACCTCCTGTAACTTTTAAAGGACCCGCATCCAGTTAAGCAGTGTCCTTTGTATTTCGCGGTTTTTTCAAATGCACTTCAGAGTGAGAGTCAAACAACCATCCCTTAGAAGTCTTAACAAAGACTTTTCAATAACGGTTGTGACAATACTCACAAAAAACATGAATCTCCTTTCATGTCCGTGCGAAATGCAGTTACCCGGAAGGTATGCTATCGCCCGGCAACCCTGCTGCCTTATCCGATCAAAGACTTAGGCCAGTGGCTTTGCGTCCCGCCCTTTAGAACGGTTTGCCCTTATCAGACGCTATCAGTACGCTTTCTGATCCAATATCAGAAAATCATCTCTCAATAAAATTACTCTCTCCTCCTTTCCACAACTTTTTGTTGCAGGTAGTTTTATTACGCAAAAAATATGCCATTAATTTTCATAAAATAAATACATGTTAGAAATGCAATTTATTCATATACCATATCGAGTTATGGATTCAAGTGATTTAAGTCACCACTCTCCAATTGTGTAAACGTTTACATATATTTTATTTTTGCAATTTTTTATTTATTAAATCTGGTCAGTTACAGTATGGAATTAATTACACATCCACAAGTAATAAATCTCCTTTTTTTATTGAATAATTAGGTGATGAAAATCACTTCAATGATGTAAAAATGAAAAGCGTATTCAGAACTGGTTGATCGATATTCAACACCGATAGTACCTTTTGTTATTTCTGCAGTTAGCCCAATCAAAACCTGAAGCTCTTCCCTTTTTTAAATCAATCACTGTTATATGGTTTAAAAAGAATTCGGTAATAATTTAACCTGCTTGTTGCCAAATCTTAATAGAAATGATACAAACATAGATATACCTTACTTTAATAATAATTTATTTACGGAGCAACTATGAAAGAGCTACTTACTGCCTTAATGATATTGTTAGTACCAATTGTGACCTATGCAACAGAAGATGGTAAGGATATTTTTGAGAAAAAATGCGGCAAATGTCATTTACTCGAAAGGGCCTTAAACAAGACAAAAGACCTCTCAGCCTGGAAAAGGACAACATTAAGAATGGCGAAATATTCAAGATGGTCTATTTCCTCAAAAGAGTCAGTAGAAATAGCTGAATATCTTGCAGCAAGGGAAACTGCAAAAGAGCCGATTGCTCGTAAAAACGTTGAAAAAGAAAAAATAGCCGAAGTACAGGAAATCGAAAACCATGAAATATATGATTTTAAAAAAGTCAGGATCAATCAATTTATAGATCCTGAGATATGTGAAGGATGTCACTCTGAAATATTTAATCAGTGGAACGGTTCTATGCACAGCAAGGCTTTTATTGATCCTGTCTGGAGGGCAGCTACAAAGCTGTTTTTTAAAGATGCGACAAAAAGTGATGAAATACTTGAGATGAAGGCATGCGTAAAATGCCATACCCCTCTTGGTTTTCGCTCCTATTCCATTTCATCCCCTGCGGATGATTATGATAAACTTGCAGAGCTCCCTGCCCAGGGTATTTTCTGTAACTGGTGCCACAATATAAACGAAGTAAAGCACCTGGGGGACGCGGGATACGAGGTCGAACCGGGTGGTGGGGAAGATGATCCATCAACCATGCTCGGGCCCTTTAAGGATTCCGATTCACCGTATCATCCAACAAAATACTCCGAGCTTCATACAAAATCGGAATTCTGCGGACTCTGTCACAATGTATCTCATGCAGCAAACGGGCTCCCTATTGAGCAAACATATAATGAATGGAAAAACAGTCCATACAACACAACCAATCCGGACACCACCGTCAACTGCCAGGACTGCCATATGAGGCAGAGACCCGGAATACCTTCAACAGGCAAGACCGAGAGACCGGACAATCCCGGGACCGCGTGTGATGACGGTCCTGAAAGAGAGCATATATGGACGCATTATTTCGTCGGAGCAAACGCGGTCGTGACAAAACTCCTGGGAAGTGAGCTTCATGCAAATATGGCAATAGAACGGCTTCAGAACGCTGCGGACCTTGAGCTGCTTAAAGACAGTACTTATAGTAAAAACCAACTTTCTCACATTAAAGTCAAAGTCATTAATTCCGGAGCTGGTCATTACCTGCCTACAGGTCTTACCGAGGTCAGACAGATGTGGCTGGATGTAAAGGTGACTGATGCAAAGGGCAAAGTTCTGCTCAGATCAGGAAAGGTAGACTCTGATGGAAATATAGATGAAAATGCCGTTAAGTATCATACTGTCCTTGGTAATGCAAAAGGAAAGCCCGTCTTAAACGTTGCCAAGGCTGACAGGATACTCTATGACCATCGTATTCCACCAAAGGGATATTCAATTGAGAGCTATACTTTTTATATACCCGACAATGCTGTTTCACCGTTAGCAGTTGAAGTCCGACTGAAATACAGGAGCGCCTCCCAGTCCCTTACTGATATTCTGCTTGGCGATAATGCTCCGAAGATTCCGGTTATTGAAATGGTTGACCTGAAAGATTCGATCGCATTTTGAAATCCGTAACTATTAATCTGTATCCGGGGCCAAACCTCCGGGCAGTTTTATCTCAACGAGTGTGTCTGAAGTATCGATACGGCTTTTACATCCATTAAGCCAGTCCATGAGTTCATGCAGATTTACCGGCTTCTTAAAAAAAGAATAACCCCTTTTTTCAATGATCATCTGATCCTTTTCATCCGTAAAACCGGAGATGACCGCCTTGTTCTGTTTATCGATTTTGCAACCAATTTTAGACAGTCTCTCGAACAGTTCAATCCCGTTTATATCTGGCATATCAAAATCGGTCAGATAAACATCAGCACACTTCTTCTGTTTTTCGCAGGATACCGCCTCTGTTTTTCCGACCGGACAGACGACCGGCCTGCTGAAAGAAACAACTTCGTATCCCTCTCCGGCCAGCCAATTATGCAAAGCCTGCATGGCTGGAACATCATCATCAACAACTATAACTCTCACATTTCTCACTACTGTATCTCCCCCATAATGACCAAATTTAAACACTGCAGGGTCAAACTAAGGGAATTGTAATCTCGAAGACCGTACCCTCTCCCTGACTGCTCTTGCACTGAATTTCCCCTCCATGGCTTTCAATGATCCTCTGGCATATCGGAAGCCCCAGACCCATGCCGCCTTCTTTTGTGCTGAAAAAAGGTATGAATATTTTTTCAAGGTTCTTTTCCTCAATCCCCTTGCCGCTGTCCTGCACAGTAACAGTTATGCTATCATTTTGCAGCACCGCACGTATACCAATGGTCCCGCCTTCCCGCATCGCAACCATCGCATTCTGTGCAAGATTTATAAAGACCTCTTTCAGTTGCCTTGCATCAAACCTGAAGACAGGCATGTTTTCCGGAAGCGAAGTCTCTATCGAAACGCCCGCCTGCCTCGCACTCTCTGAAATCAGCCCCACAACCTCCAGCATTACATCTTTAAGGTCATTATCATAGAATTTCGGCTCAGGAAATTTCGCGTATTTTACGAATTCTTCCAGGATGTTATTGATGCGGTTGACTTCATACCTGATATGAGCAGCGGACTCATAGTCAGGTGATTTATCTCCATGTTTTTTTAAGAGGTCCCGCATCAGAATTTGAGTATTAATCGAGAGAGAATTAAGCGGGTTCTTTATTTCATGAGTCACACCTGCCGCGATTTGCCCGATAGCGGCCGCTTTTTCAGTCCTGACGAGAGTGGCCTGTGTTTTATTAAGCTCCTCGTTGGACATCTGCAACGCTTCAGTCCTCTCTCTTACTTTGTTTTCCAGCTGACGGTTGAAATTTTCAAGCCTCTTCTCATTCATATGAAGCTTCTCAGTCATCTGGTTGAATGATCTGTATAGAGAGCCTATCTCTGTTCTGGATCTGGTTGATACGCTTATGTTTAAATCTCCTGCAGCGACCTTTTCAGTAGCCTCCGCAAGTTTCTTTATTGGATTTACAGTGCTTTCCTTGAGCAGCTTGTACCCCGCGTAAGCAATAAGAGAGCCAAGCAGCAGAAACGCAAAATATAAATAAAGTATGACCGACATATGATCATACGAATCGTTTACCCTGTCACCTATATCTTCAAAATGACTTGTATTTACATTAATTATAAATTCCTTCATGCTATTCCTGTATTCCAGCAGATCTGTCCCTTCACCTGGGTCAAAGATCCCTGTTTCAAGGTAATCTTGCAAAAACGTAATAACAACACCGATGGATTCAATGTTATGAAGAATAACTGCATCATGATCTCCTGATTCCGACCTGTCGGTATTGTGACTGCCATGGTCACCATGCGCAGAACGGTTTTCGACATCACCCTTGATATCGTTAAAAACCTTAACTGCCCTTTCAGCAGACTCCCTGTCCTGTTTAACAAAGAAATGATGAATGGACAGAAGCAGATCGTATGATTTGTCGTGCAGACTCTCAGGCGAATCAACATGTTTACTTTCTTCTTTTATAAAGTGGACATTATGAATAATGTCCTTCACCATCTTTATCGAAATTCCCCCTATAAATATAATCCCGAGTAGTACAATGATAAAGGCGATCAGTATAGATGTCCCAAGTTTTCTTTTCATAATAATACTACTATGTTAATACCTGTGACGTTCAGTTGCAACACTTTAAACTATTTTACCGAAGATTTCATTGAAGCAAATGGTCAAGTATACATTGACAACCAGTTTGAGAAATTTCTGGCAAGCTGAAATTGTCAGTCTTTACTTAAACATATCGGTGCTAACTAATTGTAATTAATTTTTATCTAGATAGCTCAAACTTTCCTTATTCCATTCTGCATACTGACGTACTCCTGACGTGACGTACTCCCAAAAAACTGTGCAAGTGGCATAGTTTCCGGGGGGTAGTCACACGATCTCGACAGATTTATTGAGCAGCACAAAATGCAGTATACGTTTTAATGTTCTTTGACAACTTTAGCTTTTGGGTGGTAGTAGCTAAAGGACTTGACTAATTAGAGGTTATTTCGAGTTCCTCCAGCTTGAAGCAACATTTCGGCTATCCATTTGTATCCATTCGTCTCAGCTTCATCCAGAGGAGTTCTCCCGTTAGCATCAACTGCATTAACATCTGCCCCCGCCTTGATTAGAAGTTTTATGCTTCTTTTAAGTAATTGCTCTCCATCAGGAACTTGAGGAGTAACACATTTCATAAATGAAGTATCTGCCCTGTCTCTATTCTCATACAAACTTACAAGTTTATAATGTCCCGATGTTGCTATTTCATGCAGTACCGTTCTCCTGTTTGAATCAGCAGAGTTTACATTAAAGCCAGAGGCTATCATTAGTTCTATCAAATAGGGATTATAATCTTTATGAGCTAAGGTTCTACCCTCTGCGTCAGTTGCATTTAAGTCCGAGCCATCCTCAGGCAAATAATCCTTGATTAGCTGCCCGTAATAAACGCTTCCCGCACTTGCATAAAACCTTTTCTTTTTAAGGATCCATTTATATCTATGCTTAAAAGGGTTGGTAAGTTTTGGTTGAATTATCAATTCACGGGTTGATGTTAAATAAACAGTCTTACCAACTAATGGGGTATTCCTAGGAATATGGTTCTTCCAATCTTCAAGTATTGGAATATTTTTTATATATGCTTCCTCCAGCAATAAGTTACTGTTCGGGTTACGTGCCTTCCATATCAATATCTGCTCTCGAGTCGGTATTGCACATTTAAAATCATTGGATTTAAGAGCATCAAAAAACTTCTGCCATCTATCAGTAAACTCTGTGGGGGCAAGTTCCGCTACATGGAAACCTGGTGTGAGGTAGTATGTTTGAGCCGATGCCCACTTGCCATCTATGTGAGCAATTTCTAATGTTTCTCTGTTGTATGGGTCTTGACTTGCATCTGATACTCTCGCATACAGTAACTTATCTCGGTTCTTCATCTGTTGAATAGATAAACCGGGACCAGCACAGCCACTTAAAATGAGCGTCAAAGAAATGAGTAACGATAAATATTTCATTAAACCTCCCCCCTCTGTAAGAGTATCACAGATGCACCTTGAAACTTCTGATAAGCTGAATGAAGCTCAAAACAGTTACAATCAACAAAAATATACATTGACAGCCAATTTGAGAATTTTTAGCAAGTTAATACTGGCAAGCCTTGCTTGAAAACATCGGAGTTAATTGTTTGTAATTAATTGCTTTTTAGACAGCACAACCCTTCTTCATCCATTCTGCATCCCAAAACCCAAATTGAGAAAATGAGTGGTATTCTAGTTTTTTGTGACAGCGATTTGAGAAATTATGACAGGAGTTTGAGAAGTCTATTAAGTAAATCAATTAGTTTTTTCAAGAATACTATTCTTCCTCATTTCATCGCAGATATGAAAAAGGCAGGTAATAAAATCAAAGCAAATTCATCAAACCATCCGAATATCCATCCCTGGCCAAAATAAAAACATAGTAAAAAAGCACATATAAGCATATTGAACGCTCTAACATATATAGGAGTTATCGCGAATTGTGCAACTTCACTCCGAATAAATTTAGGGGTTCGAAACCAATCAAGCTCTACACCAAATAGTCCTTTAATATTACCCATAATATAGGTAGGAAGAACACCCCATGCATACCATACAATCATCGGTATATGGAACAGTTCAAGGAATCTTCGTTTTTTTACCAACACCATAATAATTGGTTCAACAAAATTCGATAAAAAACACAGATAAACTAAAGCTAAAAAAGGTGTACTAATAGGGCGAAATATATATAGATAATATTCAACATGATAGGTATTCCAGAATAGCGATAACCATAATACTGTAAACATGGCAAGCAAAACTCCGAATCCTGTTAACAATGTTGTTGAGAAATATGCATTCTGCCTTATAGCTGACAGTTTTTCAAACCAATTAAACTGACTGGTTTTCAATATAGGGAAGAAATAATCTCTTAAACACCTGGCTGTACCTGCTGACCATCTTTCCTGTTGCCTCCTGAAATGATCATAAGAAAAAGGTAGCTCACCATAATTAATGACATCGGTCAGATATTTACCTTTCCATCCATTTAACCAGAAGCGATTGGTAAGATCTAAATCTTCTGTTAAATGACCGGGTTTAAATCCACCTGCCTCTTCAACAGTACTTAATTTGAAAAGTGTACAGCAGCCGGAAAACAACATGGGATGTCCAAGTCTTTGACGCCCTTCAAAATCGACGTAATAACACCCTTCTTCGTATAAAGAGATACACTTTTGAAATAGGCTTATTCCCTTTGGATTGGCAATCCTCTTAGTCTGAACAAAAGCAACATCTTCATATGCTTCAAGAACCTCAAGAGTTCTTTCAAGTGCATCTTTTTGAGGATGCCAGTCGGCATCTAACAGATACATAAGTTCAATATTCCTACTCTTCAGGTATTCATGAACTTTCTGCAAAGCGCCGCTCTTAAAACCGATGTTTTTTATTCTATGTAAATAAACAAAATGTGGTGATTCCCAGATCTCTATCGGAACCTGGCTCACTTGCCCATCATCACCTTTTATTTCTTGCACAAAAGGGTGCCCACCAACTTTCTTACAACCTTGATATATGGCAAGAGAGCGGTTGCTTTCAATTACCTCAGAATCTGTTGAATCGTCAGCTAACAGGATAAGCTTGTTTGAATAGCTTAAAGCATCACAGGCACGAACAGTATCCTTTATAACAAACTTTTCATTAAATGAAACTATGACAACTGCTATCTTTCTCCCGGAGATCTTCGTTTTCTTAATCCTGGACTTCCACAAACTAGCTATACCATAAAGGTAGTTAAAAAAAGCAAAAAAAGAAAAGAGACCTAAAAGAAGGGACTGAACAACTAATAAAATAATTGCAAACCATGACATATTTCTTACCCCCTATTTCTATCCTTCAAATATGCAAGAAATGATATGGTTGCACCAATAATAAAAAATGCAATCGCCCATGTCCATGGTAATAATCCACGAGAAATGCTTCCACCGAAGAGCATACTTGCTGACGGATAGTCCAGTAAAACCGGGGATGTTACTACATTTATGGCATTACCTTCTAACATCCAATATAAACCAAGCCTATCAATAGTAAAAGCGAGTAGATAGTCTTCATTTTTTTCATTTCCATCTGTCATGTTTAATGTTACTGATATAGGTTTTCGCTCCTGCCATTTTTCTCCGGAAAGATTGTAAAGCATAAGATCACGTGACTTATGCTTTACATAAATAGTGGCTCTGCGAACCTTTTTCATGAAAGAATCGGGAGCACTAAGAAGAATTGATGTTTTGCCATCAGGAAACGTTATGTCTCTGAGTATTATGTGGTCCCCTTTACTTCCCGGTGCATAAACTGTAACTAGTCTAATAGTTTCATGTTTGGTCCAGCCAACAAGCAATTCACCTTTCTCTTTGAGTTCGATTAATTCCCTTGCACCTGTGTCTCCGGCGACACCTTTATTGAAAGTGCCTGCATTGATAATGCTCCCTACTGAACCCCAGGCAAATTGATTAAATAAAATCAAGCTCGATAAAAGAAGGAATACTATCGCAAATCGAAGTTTCATCTCTTAATTACCCACTTTTTAGCTAACCACTTAATTACTTCCTTGGGACTCCCATCTTCATGATAAATGCCCCAATGAGCTTCGTATTCAGGTTGATTTAATACATCTCTTTTCCATGGCTGATCAAATGCTTCGAAATAGAAAAAAGGTATTTCTGTTGATCCCATAGATTCAAAAAATAAAAGCTGGGCTTCCTCGCTAAGTCCTTCTGATAAGGCTGTTGGTAGTCCCACTTCTTTTATGATCAATGGCTTATCAGATACAGCAGTTAAATAGTCGTGATAAGCAATAACCCATTTAACAGAGTGATCTATATTTAGTTTAGCGTTCCAGACAGGGAAAAAATTAGGAAATAACCAATCAGAGTTAGCTAATAACCACTCTCCATAGGGTTCTTTAAGATAGTGACCCATAGGTTCTGATGTTGTTACAGGTTTCCCGGTCAACTGTCTGAGTTCAACCATTTTGGTCTCCAGTTCATCTGGACTGTAACGAACACCCAGCCCTTCATTACCCAAGCAGTAACCATCAACAAATACTTTCTGTACTATGGCATTAGTCCTCTCTTCATTAGAATTGATGTCCCAAATCCCCATAATAATAGATCCGTCAAAACCTTCGCGACGGGCAATTTCCGGTATGAAACCCAATGCGCCAATAGATCCATAAGACACAATGCTACTAAACCCACTTTTTCTAAGTAATCGGAGATCTGCAATGATCTGCTTTCTTGAGGGCCCTTGAGATTCTACCGCTGGAATATATCCTCGGGGGTGATATGCTACCGCTGGCGCTACTAATAATGGGGTGGTATTTGGTGTTATTAGAGAATCAGAATGTCCTGAAAACAATATTGTGAAGATAATAGTTAATTGAAGTAATCGCATGCATATATTTCTCTCTGTCATCTGAACTTAGGATTAAAAACTACTATTTGTTTTAATAATTGGTTTTATTGGCAAAGCAAGTTTTAAAATACAGCTCATTTCCGGCTATCTCTATGCTAAATATAATATGCTGCAATGTGAATTAATTACACTTACAACTTATCAGCACTCTAATCTTTATTGGATATTTACTTGTGAGCCAAACATAATGTCATCTATATATATAGTTCCTGACATTTTATCCCACTCAAATACCATTTGAAGCTCCGCCAGATGAGTAAGATCAACTCCATACTCAGCAAAGTCCTTTAATGGAATAGTGACAGTTTTCCAATCCTTTGTTATGCTGGCATATTTCTCAATATCTACACTCCATCTAAAGTTCCCGTCATCGAGGTAAATATTTGGTCTTTCCCCTCCCTCATTACCACGAACCTTAAAAGACAATGTTTTACATTGAGAGCAATCAATCCCTCCCAGGTTTGTAGTCCATCCAGCATAGCTAAAAAGATCGCTTGCATATGCTTTAATCTCACCAATGTTTCCACCATAGGATATTCTATAGATTCCATTAGGAGATCCTCTGGTGTATTTGCCGTTTATAGTTGCTACGCCACTGATAAAGGTTTTCTGCCCTCTACTCAGGAAGTTTTCAGCATTAATATTCTCAAAATCGTCTACTGTTACGGATTTAATTTCTTTATGAAATTCAATATTATCAATATGAACTTCTCCTTTATTGTGTAGTTTTTCTGTGAAAGTCAAACTTAAATTATCCATTCTTCCCCAGTCATTTATGTTTGCAAATGCAACAAGCGGGATTATGACTTGCTGCCATGCCCCAGCTTCACCAATAAGATATCTTCGAGCAGATACTTTATGTTCGTGACCTGATTGGTCCTTTAACCCAATAAAAAAGTTATTGCTAGTGTTCTTGGTTTTTATTAAGAAGCTTAATACCTGAAATTCTTCAAGGTCAAGATTGCGAAGCGATGTTATATATCCAGCATAACTATCTGATGAGGACATATCATAAGAAAGCTTCAGAGCATTGCCCTGGTCATAAGCATCTTCAGTAAAGTCATTTAGGAGAATTGCACCTTTTGAACTGATAAATGAGAGTGTTTCACCACCTAATGCATTGGTTTTATTCTTTTGATTGAAGTTGTCAATAAGGACATTGTCACTATCGATGTTAAGACCTGCATAGACCTCTCGGCTAATTGTAAAGTTATCGATATAATAGGTTGCACCCTTTTGATTATGCCCAAATATCAGCTTCATATATCCTATTACGTCCCAGTCAGCCATAATTAATTGATCAACTATAGTATTTCCCGTTTTTGTTTTTAGCATTTTATAAAGATTAAATTTCAGTGTATGCCATTTATCATCAGCAATAACTCCATCGATTTTGCCAATCCTTGCTATATTAACCCTCTTATCACGCAATTCATTATAGTCATCAGTAAACCCGATTTCATACCATTTACCTGAAACCTTTACAAGGAGATTAGTCTTAATATCATAGGGAATTCTGTAATCAAATTGAATAAGAGGATAGGCTTTTGCATTAAAAGGTGTTGCTTTTACATTAACTGCAAAATTACCACCTGCATTTGTGTTCGTAATCTTTAGTGCATTAGTCCCATCAAATGTTGTTGTATTATCAAGGGATACTTCAGCGCCGACATCTCCATCACGATTTGACCATTCACCAAGACCATCTTCAAAAGTATCTCTCGTTTGATAGTGACTGTTACTTGATTGAGTACTTACCTTCTGAATTTTAGGATCGCTGTGGTCTGCCAGATCAATGGTAGAACCTTCACTCTGAATGCCGCTTGCCATAAGAGCATAGTGAGAATGTAATTTTCTTATCCCGGCAACAACAGAATTTCCTGTTCCCGTTCTCATCGAACTGAGATATTCCCACTCTTTTTTATTGGTATTGTATCCATAGATGCCTAATTGATTATGGTCTTTATCATGTATTTCTTGATTTGTAAAATTAATTTGCAGCAATGCTTCCTTAGTGAATCTTTCACCTGGTTCACTAACCTCATACACACTTCCAACGATATGCCGATCAACAGACAAAACAGCTGGGGCATCGGCCATGTCTTTTATTGATATAAGTCTGAAAGAATCCATTATTGCCTGTTCAGGAACTGCCAGAACAACCTTCTCATCTTTGCTTTTTGCTATTCCGCCCCATGCATTAGGTATTACATTAGCTACATCAACTGTAACCCTGTCCTCGACGGTACTGCCATCTTTCCCGGTTACTACTAACCTTACAGTGTATGTCCCCTTTAGATTTATGGGGTGGTCTTTAGGATGAGATGGAAGATATACATAGTTTTTCAAACCAGTGTCCCATGTTGCAAGATTACCGTGTATTGTAAGATCGGAGGAATCATCTATATCCATAAGAGTTACATCTTCTGTTTCCGGCATAGAGGATGATTCAATCAATGTCCATTCTAACGGATTAATACCCTCACCCACCTCAACACGATATTTTTCAAACTGTGTGCCGTAAGCTAAGCCAAAGATCGGGATATCTGCCCGGACAAGTGCATTATCATAAGGAACAGATATTTTTGCTATCAAGCTGCCTGAATTTGAATTGATGTTTTCTTTTTTATTTTGTGTTTTTCTCTTTTCCGACAACTGAATAAACGTTGGTTCACCGTTACAAATGCTACCATTCTGGCAATCTGACGTAGCCGGATTACAATCATCATCTATTCCATTGTCAGGAATTTCAGTAGCTGACGGATTCACTGAAGAGTCTGTATCGTCACAGTCATCGGAAGTTTTTGATTCTGATTGTGGTGTATCACACAATCCATCAGAAGCTAGAGTTGTTGTACCTGAGTTAGTGCCATGACCGTCCTGGTCATTATCAATTATGCAGGTAATAGTGTCTTTACCGTTACAGTCCTGGTCTATACCATCATCTGCTATCTCTGAAGCACCCGGATTGATTGAAGCATCAGTATCATCGCAGTCATCACCGTTGTATTTATCATTAATATATGTATCTCCATCTATATCATCACACGGATATTTATAAAAAACACGTGCATAACTACTACTTGCTCCTTCACGCGAGAAACGATATGCTGCTAAGCCGGAACCACTAAAAGACTCATCGAATACTCCGTTTGTATATGCTAGGGTGTTGACCTGTTTTGGATGATTAGGGTCATAATAATAAAATGTAGCACCTGTTGGAGTACTTGAGTACTTATATACTAAAATTGCATGGGAAAATGAAAACGAATAATCTTCAATTGAAGAATTAATTGTATATCCATCAACTATTAAAATTTGTGGCCCTACCCTAAGGTTGCTCATTAATTGGCTAGCAATATTTACATCATGAATGTTTGGATATGGAGAAGCAGGAAACCCATAATAATCGGGAATTGAGCTTTTTAGCTCATTAACAATAATAGTCTCCATATTTTTACTGTAGTCATTAAAATTACATTGTTCATTAAAAAGCCACTTGGCATAACCAACCATTTGAGAACATGAATCATTGAAATTTCGTATCTCAAACCCATGAACTGAAGGACTAAAACTGCTGCTTTGTGCAGCTATTGCATTAAATATCGCAAAGTTACTGAAATGAGATGTAAGCGCCGTCACGGTATTAGCATCAGTATCACGGCTTACAAATTCTAGGCCTTTCCAGGAATTACCGTCATACACATAGACATGCAATGTATCCTCAATCTCTACGTCATCATCAGAATATGAAAGGGTAATATGTACTGGTTCGTCAAACTCCAGACCATCAGGGCCAAAATCGACTATTTCACCAACCAGCAGGACACTGGCCGGAATTGTCAGGTCATCTTCACTCTGACTTATAGTAATGTCAGTATCTTCCTCAATAGCATCAGCAGGGATCTCTACCTCAACACCATACAATTTACTAGCAGCATCAGTTACTTCAACCGTGCCACCGGATGGGCCTATTATTGCAGAGGCTTCTGTCTGATCAAGCAGATGTTCATCATTATCTCCGCTATTGTTATGCCCGGAACCACATGCACTAATTATAAGGAAAATGCAAACAATCAAACATAATAATTTTAATGATCTCATCTTTCCCCTTTTCTATCATTAAGTATATATTGATTGATATTGATAAACTGCCATTACATAAATTGACATGCTTAACAACACAAAATATATTAGACTGTCAGCAATGATTCCTTTGAATTCGATATTAATAAATATATGACAATTATATAAATCCATCTGTTAATAATTTTAATCCCCTTAATGATGGAGTTACTCTATGTTCAGATAAAGTATAGCGTTTATCCGTTATAATTCATCTTAATAAAACCTATTGAGCAGAGCCGCTGATGCTAATATATATGATTCTAAGGGGATTGTAAATGAAAATCTTATATTCAATCATTTGTTAATAATGAGTAAAATAGAAGTTCGGCTCTAAAAAACAGGATTACAATCAATCCCCCCTTTTGTGATAATTAGCTTTTTCCCATGAATAATAGACGCTTGACATATCCCTCACTATGAGAAATAATGTTCTCAACTGGGCTGTGCAGAGCCACATCCTCTTTGACCACAGCCGTAGAGCCGCAGAACTGGATTGGCAGCCTGTAGGCACTAACCCATGCGAGGAAATAACATTTGTTATTTCCTCATTCTTTGATACAATTTAATTACCTTTATAATAGGGCAGTTATTTAACGTTGTTTTGAGGAGGTTTTTTCCTCACTATGATTCCCCACGATTCCCAACAATTAAACAGCATTAAAACACAATTTAAAACTGTAGCTATCTACGCCAGAGTATCAACCGATAAACAAAAGGTCGATATGCAACTTAATGAACTGAGAGCCTTTGTAAATCGATCAGGCTGGAAAGTCTATAAAGAATTTATTGATGAGGGCTATACCGGTTCCAATACCCAAAGACCAGCCTTTACAGAAATGAGACATGAGGCAAGAAAAAGAAAGTTTGACATTCTGCTTGTCTGGAAGTTGGACCGTTTAAGTCGTTCACTCAAAGACCTTATTAATACCCTTGATGAATTAGGTCATTCGGGAATCAACTTTATTTCCTATGACAACAATTTGGATACAACTACTCCAACCGGCAAGCTTGTCTTTCAAATCATCGGAGCTGTCGCTGAATTTGAAAAAGATATTATCCGGGAAAGAGTTGTTGCAGGTTTGGAAAATGCGAAACAGAGTGGAAAACGATTAGGCAGGCCTAAAATTCATGATGGAATATTGGAAAAAGCAATTGAATTGCGGAAGCAAGGATTATCATTCAGGAAAATTGAAAAGCAATTGAGAGTCGGTGAAGGGACTATAAGGAAGAAATTAAATTCAACAGTTACAGATTAAACCGCGAATAAGAATATTTATTTTCGATATAAAACTTCTTCAAGCTTACGCAAAGCTTCTTTTTTCTTTTCTGAATTCATCTTGCCCAGGTTATGGAGCTTCCATTTTACTGCAGGTAATGAAGCTGCCTCCGGAAAGGCAAACAATTTCCAGTTCGGGGTTCCTTCTTTTAATGAAAGCAGAAACTTCCGATCATCTTCATTTAATTCTTTATTTATCAATTCAACAGTTGTATCCCTTGTTTGATAAAGATCCTCCAGCCTGACATCCTCATACGTCATACCCTTAAACTCAGATTCATATAGTGCACTAATATCCTGAGGTCTCGGGTCAAGCAACTCAGCTATAGGACGATTATGGCTGATCAAGTAAACCAGGAATGTGTTCTTAATGCTCTCAGTAATACCTTCATTTTTTAATAAATAGTGAATATCAAAAAGGTCTCTAGGATGTTGTCTGTCTAGTGTTGCGCAAAGCTTTCCAGCATACAGGTCTTCAAAACTCAATAGTTGCATCCTGACATAACCAAATTCTTTTTCCGCATTTGCAGATAATTCTTTTTCCTGTGGTAAATGAACACTACCACGTAATACTGGCGTCACTTCCACTTTTACTGTGACATCCCCCAGAGAAATAACTAATCGAATGAAATACCCTGTTCCCATTAGATTACTTTTATTAATACTACTTCCTGGTATGGCCTTTAGGATTCGCGTTGAAATATTATTGAGCGCTCCATCAATATTTTTCAGACTGGTATCACGATCTTCAACAGGCAGATATGAGAGATCAATATCCACTGACAGGCGAGGCATATTTCGCACAAACAGATTAATCGCCGTTCCACCCTTTAGCGCAAAGTAAGGCTCTTTTGCCACATGTGGCAATACTGATATCAATAAATGAACCTGATCAGAATATGTTTTCAACATCCTGCTCTCCTGTCATAGAACGGGGAACTGTTATGGCATAGGTTTTATCCAGTGCACCACCTTTTACTATCATTCTTTTGCCGCTTCCAAGGTCTACATTGTCTGTCTTTAGTTTGTTTCGCCATGCATGGCGATGTCTGTCAGAGAACCATAAAAATAGGCGTTTGGTTTTTATCTGCCTACACGTCTGCAAGAGACTATTCAACAGTATGGGACGTAAGGTGGTAGCACTCTCAAAATATTTATCTGCCAGCGAAAATCCGGATTCATCCTGGATTTTCCCCAGTACTTCAAATAAAGCAAGTTCCATCGTAGCAAAACGCAATAGCCAATCCCAGTGACCAAAGGGACGTTTGGTTAAGACATCAGGTGTAAGTTTATCTATCCCCCCCATTCCCTGGGCAACAAGTTTGACGGGCAACTCCAATTCGTTCAGCCACCCAGGTAGTTTGTTCACTCCATAAAGCTCAACCGTATGCAAACCACCAAGTTGCAAGTAATGACCCATACCCTGAAGATCAAGAGCCGAACTCCCACCCACATGCACCGGACTGCCTAATTCCTGAAGCGAGTAGACCAGATGCTCCCACTTTAAGGGTGGACCGGGGCGGCGGTAAACACCATGCCCAACCCGCTCCAGCTTGCCGGACCTGACAAAGTAATCAACGGCCATACGCTCAAACCCCTTTATTTTAAGCCACTTTCGGTTGACCACCAGCCCATCGGGTAGATAGTTAGTGAGCAAAACAGAATCAGGTTTATGTAAGCTGTCTTTTTGCATAGCTATAGTATGCATTTGCTCGTTTTTATAAACCAGCAAAAACATATAAAAAGTTTATCAATTATTATTATTGCAGATATAATCTCTGCAATTAGCTTATATTATAAACCATAATTTATATTTTTTCGCAATATGCCGAAAACTCTAGTTTAGAACTGTCAACTAAATAGGGAAGCTTACGAAATGATCGGAGCTGTTGCTGAGTTTGAAAAGGATATTATCCGGGAGCGGGTCATTGCCGGTTTAGAAAATGCGAAAAGGAAAGGAAAACAGTTAGGACGTCCTAAGATTCACGATGCTATTCTGGAAAAAGCAAAGGATCTGCGGAAGCAGGGATTGTCATTCCGGAAAATTGAGAAACAGCTAGGAGTTGGTGAGGGGACTATAAGGAAGAAATTAAATTCTTAAATTGCTAAATACGATATATATTATCTACAAGGATATACGGTTCCGAAAACGCTCTTCGCAGAAGTGTCAACTTAAAGGGGAAGCTTACGAATGGAATCAACTTTATATTAGTGCTTAATCCCACCGAAAGTGACCGCTTAGTCTCATTCTAAATGACCAGCAAATCCCATTTATCGTGACCGGGCAATCCCATTTTAGTTGACCGGCAAATCCCAGTTTAAGTGATCGAT
>PJEL010000647.1_pt1 | contig 40613 bp, 40 predicted proteins | sample 1853271 | NCBI WGS metagenome assembly PJEL01 (sample SAMN08108733, study PRJNA415343) | Invertebrate metagenome, whole genome shotgun sequencing project. | host: Globobulimina | place: Sweden: Gullmar Fjord | collected 2015-08
TTTACTCACTATGGGGTATGCTCCAAGCATTTTTTAATATTCATACCCGATAGTATACCTGTATTGATTTAAATAGGGATATCCGCAAGAGGGCAGAAGGCTATTTATTGGTCAATATCCCCCCCAGAATTATCAGATTTAATAGAATTGTCATTTTTATCGGGATTTTCGATTAACCAATCTGCTGGTGGCTGATAACTATCTTCCATGATATCGGGATAATCTTGTTGCAAGGTCGCCGCCATGCTTTCAATTCCAAGAATTTTCTTTTCAGCAAATTCTATTTCTTGCGCACTAATACCTTCAGCTTTTCCTTTCTCGATCATCTCGCGCAATCGCGCCGTTTTTATTTTGCTGGCTTCTACATAAGCGCGATAGACACGTTTTTGCTGGCGACGTTCATATTCTAAATATTGTTCATGATCGCCTAGTTCTTCTGTGGTTGGAGTTTCACGCTCATGATATTCACCGAGCGTAGGAGCTCGTGGGTCTCCTTCTATACGAGCTTGGCGCATAGAGGCAACGGCCTCTGCATTAGGAATAAAGTATTCCGTTACTTCATCCGATTGAACGTTGAGCGGAGCTATCTCTTGCTTTGCTACTGAGGATTGATGGGCATTTTTTTGTGAGCGGCTTTCACGATCGTCGTTGACCGTGGATGCAGATTCTAAAGGAGACGAAGCCTGTTGCCAAAATAACAGTTGAGGTTCGGGCTGCCAGATAAAGACAAAAATTCCCAATAGGGTGATGGCAATCAAATAACGCATATTTCAACTCTGTTAACGTGGCTCAGTCTATCGTAAGGCGGCTTTATTGAGATGGATAGTGGCATTTGCACGCAACTGTGATTGCAAAGCCATAAACTCTTCGCGCAATTCTTTTAATGCGATATCACGACTGGCTTCGTAGTGTACAGTGGGGTCGCTATAGCTTAAATGGCCATCAATACGTTCATCCGCAAAAATAATTTCATAAACAATCTCGCCTTGGTTTTGAGGGCTTCTAAACGGGGCTGATACCGTTCCTGCTTGTTGCATGAAAGCAACGGCGTGTAACCAGCTGCGTTTTTTATCACTGCGCTGTAACCAACCTAAGCTGCCAGGTACGGAATCGTTTTTATCTTCAGCAATGGAGTATTTTTTTATGGCGGCAGAGAAATCCAAGCCTGCTTTTAGTTCAGCAACCACTTGGTCGGCTAATGCTTGGCTAGCAACACGAATGTGTCGAGCTTTCACACGCTCAACAACTTCGAATTCATCTTGGTTATCTTGATAATATTGTTTGATTTTTTCTTCACTGATACTTTTTGCTTTCTCACGTAATGCAGGATTGTCATCGTGAACATCGGCGTGCAGCCCCATGCTTTCTAATAATCGAGTTTTGTGTTGTTCGTTTAAAAGTATTTGCTGTATGGCTGCGAAATCTTGTGCTGAAATATTTTTTTCTGCCCAAGCTAAAACCATGAGCGAACCAATGCGCTGTTTAACTTGGCTTTTTAAATAGTTTAAATCCGCGTTATGTATGGCGAGGCGGCCTTGTACATTTTGGCGATGATAAATATCCCACAAGGTTAATTCTTTGATGTCTGATGTTAAGCCTGCTGCAGAAAGATTGAGTGTCGCAACCACGGTTCTTTTTGCCGCCGCTTCTTGCTTTGGATTTGCGTTAATCATTAGCGCTGCTTTTAACGTCATTAACTCGGCTAATTTTTCTGTTGTGATGTCATGATTGAAACTGAACAAACTTTCGAGTCCTTTTGGTAGCGACTGTATTTTTTCAACCAGAGCTTTTTGATACGTTTTACGAATCAAGGCCGTCGCTCGGTCCTCTAACATCACATCATTGGCAAAGCCGACGCTGTTCGTTGTATTAAGAATATGGCTAGGCAATGTTTGGCGAGCATGCTGAGCTAATAATGCATCGTCAATGATACGCTGCATGGCTTGAGGAGGGGTAATAGGACGACTGGGATGATTATAAGAATGCCAAAACATTTCTACCGTATCTGCGCTTAATATTAAGTTGTCCATTGTCGCCGCAAGCTTGGGGTCTTTAATGTCGTATAAAACGTTTGCTTGAGTAAGATGAGAATAAAAAAAGAAAATAGAGCAAAAAATAACAATGATTTTTTTCATGAGCTGACCAAGGTGAGAATAGGCGGCCAAAATGGCCGCCGATAAATACGCAGTTGATAACTGCTAAGAAAAGAGCTTAGAAACGTTCAGCAGCATGATTCAGTACGTGAACCACCATAGCAATGGCGTGTGGGATAACCGTTGCGGCGACTTCAGAGCGATCAGCATCGCTGGTGCTACTTAATACAATACCACCTTGGCCATAAGAGATTGCGCCACCTTCCGTTAATAATGGGCGAATATCATTTTGACCTGCTGCAATGGGGGTAAAGCTGTTCATCGCTTCTGTTACGGCGGCATCATTGTTCATGTCTTTTGCATCGTAGTTATCTTCAACCCAAGACTCCCAACCTCCGTGATTATTGGCTGATGTTGTCCAGGTATGGTGTGGCTGCAATAAATCGGTTGTATGCAGAGCAAAGCCTAGTGTTTGCACGGTCGGCGTTTTAATGAACTCGTTGTACCAGTATTGGCCTAGATTATCGATAGGCTGAAAAGCGGCTTTTTCAAAATCTTCGTAGTGTGACTTGCTATTGTAACTGCCCACACTGTAATTTTGGGCCGTAATACCATAGGAATTATATTCAGAATCTTCATTGCACCAGCGCCAGAAGCACCAGCCAGTCATGCCACCTTTGCCATCATCAAGGTGATCTCCGACTAACCACGTACCTAAAAGACGGTCTTCAACCCCTTTTACTGGAATTTGGCTGTAGTTGTAACCCGCAAGGTCATTGCCGTGAACATCACCACCACGAGAGTGATTTTGGAAGTGCCACCACGCCGTATACGTAGCTACAAAACTACCAACACCAAAAACAGGAGCGTCAACACAATCACCGGTTACGGCACCACAAATAAACGTATCTTGGAAATCATCAACATCGCGAGCACCTTGCCCAAGTGCAGTAGCAAACTGTTCAAGGCTATAACCTGCGGCCTGTGCGGTCGCCGATAATTTGGCGAAATTAGTCGTTTCAGGGTGTGCTGCCATATACGCAACCGCATCTTCAACAATGCGCTTGTGAGTCGGCTGGGTAAAAGCTTGAGATTGAACGCTGCCTAGCATTAAGCCAGCGCTCAGCGCCATAGTGAGTGTTTTATTCATCATGTGACCGCTTGTTTGAGGGTATATTATCGTTATTTTTAGCTCCCACTAATAGGTATACGAAATTAGTATGGCTAAAATAGTTTTTCTAGATTACTGACGAATTATGACATTGCAATGAAATAGTAAAACTTGGCTCAATTTGAAACAGAAGTTGAACGGTTAGTTAATAAAACGTAATGACAAAATGGCTCCTTAGAACCATTTTGCTGTTTTATTCAGTGGAGCGCTGCTTTTTTAAGGCCCGGCCTTGAACATGAAATAGGTGCTGCATCAATAAATCTTGATTATTTTCACCTAAATTTTGGAAATCGATACGAATGATATTGTTTTGATTACCCGTGCCAGCATCAACAACCTTGCCCGTCGTGACGATGGCAACATTTGATGGCTTAAGCTTTAACTGCAATAAAATGCTCTGATTTTCATCTAGACTTTCATCACTTTGAAAGGCGATACCACAAGCGCTTAAGTTTATCGGTTTTAGTTCTCCGTCATCGACAAAATTATGGGCTTTGGGGTTATTGCTGGTGGTTAAATTTATTTTTTGATTCAGTAGCTCGCAAATTTTAGCAAGTTGCGGGTGCTGACTTTTTAAATTCGAGATAGCAATACCAATTTCGCTCTCTATTTTTGCAAAATTCTCGCTTTCTTCGTCGCGCTGACCTTGCACCCACGCCTGATATTCATCATCGCTAATGGTTTTAAAACTGACTTCAGCCTCATCGTCAATACGAAAAAATCGGCGGCGCTCATCAGACATTATCAATCCTTCTTTAATTATTCTTATTAATGTTTAAAAAATATCATTGCTATCGAGCTCAAAGTCTTCCGGCTTTGCGTTCAGAGCATCTTTAACGTTTTCTTCAGGTGTTTCCATTAAGGGTTTGTCATCATCGTCATTCTCTGTGGTCTGTAAAATAATCAGTTCTACGCGACGATTTCGAGCCCTTGCTTCTGCATTTGTATTTTCAACCAAAGGCCTAACATCGCCATGGCCGACAACCTGGAATCGCTCTTGGCCCATTTCGGGAGCGATAAACAATTCTTGCGCAAACGCAACGGCTCTAGCAGACGATAAACCCCAGTTTGAACGAAAGCGATTACCTGCAATTGGAATGTTATCGGTATGACCTTCCACAGAGATCCGACCGGGAATATCGACCAAAACCTCTCGTATTTTGTCAATGACAGGTAAGAAGCGATCTTCGATATAATCGGAGCCGGAACGAAACGCGCCATTTTCACGAATACGAATAATGATTTTTTTACCTTGGGTTTCAACTTCAATTTTGCCACTGGAAATTTCTGCTTCTAAATCAGCCGCAATTTCAACCGCGGTTTCTTCTGCTTTCTTCTCCGCTTGTGCTTCTCTAGGGACAACAACCTCTCGTGTCTTTTGGCCTTCGTCGCCTTGGCGCTCTTGCTGCTGCGTCATTTCGTCTTGGCAGAGAACTTCTAAACTGCTTTTAGTGAGATCGCTGGTTTTTTGCCGAATTTCATTAATGGGCGTTGGCTCGGGTATAGAAGGGCTAAAGTGCTTTGCAATCACGCTGGTGCCTTTTGGTGGGTCGTCAGCGTTGATTTGAGTTTGTACCCCAAAAGCCATGCGCAGTTCACCGGCTAAACGCTTGAATTTCATCGCATCCATTTCGGCAAATGATAATAATAAAACGAAGAAACACATCAATAACGACATTAAATCGGCAAACGTCATTACCCATGCCGGAATACCCGCAGGGCATTCACAGACTTCTTCTTCCTCATCACTCATCCTTGATTACTCCGCTACCGCACGTTGTTTCTCTTTGACATAATTTTGCAGCATCGCTTCAATAACTCTAGGATTTTGACCACCTTGAATCGCAATTAAGGCATCAACAATCATCGATTGAATCAATCCTTCTTGCTCGGCGCGCAAGACCAATTTATCGGCCATAGGAATCATGATCATGGTGGCCATCATGGCACCATAAAGTGTCGTTAATAGGGCAACCGCCATCGCAGGGCCAATGGATTTAGGGTCATCCATGTTTGCCAGCATGGCTACAAGACCAATTAACGTACCAATCATTCCCATCGCGGGGCCAACATCGCCCATGTGAGTGAAGAAGGTAGCGCCGTACTTATGTCGCTCTTGTGCTAATTTCATGTCTTTGCCGAGTAAAGCTTTAACCACTTCAGGGTCGTGTCCATCAACGAGTAGCTGTATGCCTTTAGCAAGAAAGTCATTACTTACTTCTTTGCCTTCAAGCGATAACAAGCCGCCTTTACGGGCTAAGCCTGCAAGTTCAACAGTCTCTTCGATAATTTCTTCAGGCTTACTGACTTTAAACATGAAGGCTTTAGCCATGATGCCGAAAGAGCCAAAAAATGCGCCGATTTCGAACTTCATCAAGACGACGAATAAGCTCCCCCCGACTACGATGAGCAAGGATGGCACGTTGACGAACATCATAATGTCGCCGCCTAGAACCATTGCCATGACCACGAGGCCGAAGGCTCCTAAGATACCAACCAGAGATGCGAGATCCACTGCTGCTCCTTGAAATATTGATAAAATCTAATGTTTATTACTGTGTCTATAAAAAGTGTAGACAAAGATTTTTATTCTGCCGTAATTCTCAGCATAAGAATGTGAGAAGATTCGTTACTTGATTAGAACGGATTGCTCGGTTAGTGTTGCGCGACAGAGACATGGCTTAAAGTAGAAAAACGGGTGCACTATGGCGAAAACAACCTTTCATTTTGAACAATCCCTAGCGGAACTAGAAAGCTTAGTCGAGCGTATGGAATCTGGAGAAATGACTCTAGAAGATTCCTTGAAAGCGTTCGAACAGGGTATTAAATATACCCGAGACTGCCAGAATGCGTTGGCGAAAGCGGAACAGAAAGTGCAGTTGTTATTGCAAAAAAATGGGCAAATGGAAGCCCAGCCTTTTGCGACACCGTTAGCCGATGGTGAAGAATAAACGCTCATGACATCGACTCATATCAATTTTCAGCAGCAATTAAATAACAGTCAAAAACGCTGTGAAAATGCACTCAATTCAGCACTTAACCAACTTAATATTAGTGATCCGTATCTAGCTGATGCCATGGCTTACAGTTTATTTAATGGTGGCAAACGAGTGCGTCCTTTTCTGGTGCAAGCAACGGCTCATGCGCTAGGCATTGATGATGTTCGAGTTGATATCGCCATGGCCGCGATTGAAATGGTGCACAGCTATTCTTTAGTTCACGATGATTTGCCAGCCATGGATGATGATGACCTGCGTCGTGGTCAGCCGACTTGCCATATTAAATTTAATGAAGCAACCGCGATTCTAGCGGGAGACGCGCTATTAACCGGGGCATTTGAGATTCTGGCGGATATGCCGGCGGATTTTTCAATCGCTCAACGTTTACAGCTTATTCGTTTATTGAGCCAAGGTTCTGGTGCATCAGGAATGGTGGCCGGACAGGCGATTGATTTGGCGTCTGTTGGTAAAGAGGTCGACCTTGCTCATCTTGAACGCATGCACGCCCACAAAACCGGGGCGCTTATTCGAATCAGCGTTTTAATGGGAGCGTATTGTGGCAATCCTGATGAGGAAACTCTAAAGCATTTAACGACGTACGCCAATGCCATTGGTCTTGCGTTTCAAGTGCAAGATGACATATTAGATATTGAGAGTGATACCGCAACATTAGGCAAGCAGCAAGGTGCGGATGTCGCATTAAATAAGCCTACATACCCGGCATTGCTAGGTTTAGAGGGCGCAAAAGAGAAAGCGAAACAGCTACACAAACAGGCGCTAGAGGCCTTGAAAAACCTTTCTGGCGATACCTCAGCTTTGGCGCAGCTTGCCGATTACATCATTACTCGCGATCATTAATCCCTGTCGAAAATGTATTATTGGTTCTACTTGCGGTGCGAGACGGGTAGAATAGCGAACTTTCTATAATGAATTAGAGCATGCTGGCAAAATGATGATTGTTTTGCCTTCAGTGCCAGCCAAATCGTGAAGTGCATGTTTACTGAAATACCAAGTGAAAGACCATTAACGCCTCTATTGGACTCTGTGACCAATGCGGCAGACCTGCGCTTATTAGCTTTAGATCAGCTCGAGCAATTTAATCACGAATTACGCGAATACCTCATTTACAGTGTTGGCCAATCGGGTGGACACTTTGGTGCGGGCTTAGGGGTTGTCGAACTGACAACGGCTCTTCACTTTGTTTTTGATACCCCTAACGACAAGCTCGTATGGGATGTTGGCCACCAAGCGTACCCGCATAAGATCATTACTGGTCGTCGTGAACAGATGCCGTTGATTCGCAGCAAAGAAGGCCCCGCCGCTTTTCCATTACGCAGCGAAAGTGAATACGATACCTTTGGTGTAGGCCATTCAAGCACCTCGATCAGCGCGGCCATGGGCATGAGCCTAGGCATGCGTGCGATGGGTAAAGATAATCAGGCCGTTGCCATTATTGGTGATGGCGCCATGACGGCGGGTATGGCGTTTGAAGCGCTGAATCATGCAGGGCATGAAAAAGCCGATATGCTGGTTATTCTTAATGATAACGACATGGCAATCTCTGATAACGTCGGCGCCTTGAATAAATATTTCACCCGTCTTTGGTCTAGCCCAACGTATAGTTCTTTCCGCGAAGGCAGCAAAAAGATATTACAAAAAAGCACCACCGCTTGGGAATTCATGCGTAAGACCGAAGAGCACATGAAAGCGATGGTCGCGCCGGGCATTTTCTTTGAAGAGTTAGGCTTTAACTATTATGGCGCGATTGATGGTCACGATACCGAAGAGCTTGTGAATACACTGGCCAATTTGAAAAAACTGCCAGGGCCAAAAATTCTGCATGTGGTAACGAAAAAAGGCAAAGGTTTTGCACCGGCAGAAGAGCAACAAATTAAATATCACGCGCTCAAAAAACAAGCCTCAGAATCAACGCCAGTCGCAATCGTGAAGCCAACTTACTCGAATGTTTTTGGGGATTGGTTATGCGATATGGCGGAAGCGGATGAGCGCTTGATGGGAATTACGCCAGCCATGCGGGAAGGCTCGGATATGATCCGATTCTCTGAACTGTACCCTAAACGTTATTTTGATGTTGCCATTGCAGAACAGCATGCAGTCACACTTGCCGCGGGAATGGCATGCGAAGGGGCTAAGCCGGTTGTGGCGATTTATTCGACCTTTTTACAGCGTGGATACGATCAACTGATTCACGATGTGGCATTACAAAATCTCGATGTGATGTTTGCCATCGACCGAGCGGGGCTGGTGGGCGAAGATGGCCCAACGCACCACGGCGCTTACGATTACAGCTTTTTACGCCCGATTCCTAATATGGTCATCATGGCACCGTCGAACGAAGATGAATGTCGCCAGATGCTCTACACAGGCTACCAATACCAAGGGCCAGCGGCGGTCAGATACCCGCGTGGTTCAGGCACTGGCATCGATGTGCAAACGAAGATGGAGCTATTAGAAATTGGCAAAGGCATCATGCGTCGTCAGCGTTCCGCTGCCATTCATGCTGAAAAAGACGCGTGCAAATCCATTGCAGTATTAGCGTTTGGTTCTTGTGTGAATTTTGCGTTAGAAGCTGCGGAAGAATTAGCCGAGCAAGGCATTGAAATCAGTATTGCGGATATGCGTTTTGTGAAGCCGTTGGATGAAGCTTTAGTTACAGAATTGGCGGCATCTCATGATCAGTTAATCTGTATCGAAGAGAACGCCATTATGGGGGGAGCAGGATCTGCGGTATTGGAATTCTTGGCCAAACAAGGATTGCAAATCCCTTGTCAGCTAATGGGCATACCTGATCGTTATATCGAACATGCATCCCCAGTGCAGCAGTTTGAAGATATTGCGATCGACAAAGCGGCGATCGTCGCTAAAGTGACGAGTTATTTATAACTCATCACTTCATTAAGAATAAACGACGTTATTTAAGCGTCGTCATCTTGATGACTAACGATAGAATTAGCCGCTGCTTCTGCTTTAACGCTACTGTTTAAATAGTGCCCTAGCTTGCTCGCTTTGGTATTCAAATACCCATCATTGTGTGGATTACGACCTACTTCAATCGCTACGCGCTCTAAAACATTCACCCCTGCTTCAGATAATGCTTTTACTTTGCGAGGGTTGTTGGTCATCAGGCGAATCGTTTTAACGCCTAAGTGTGCAAGCATTGGCTGGCACATATCGTAGGTGCGCATGTCTGCGCCAAAACCTAATTGTTCGTTTGCTTCTACCGTATCGGCACCTTGGTCTTGCAGGTTGTAGGCTTTGATCTTATTTAACAGACCAATTCCACGACCTTCTTGGCGTAGATACAAAACGACCCCACGGCCTGCTTTTGCGACAGAACTCAATGCGGTCTCTAATTGATATCCGCAATCGCAGCGCATGCTGAAAAGTGCATCCCCTGTTAAACATTCTGAATGTGCGCGTGCCAGTACAGGTTCGCCGGAATCGATATCCCCCATTGATAAGGCAACATGCTCTTTCCCCGTACTTTCATCCTCGAAACCATGCATGGTGAAGGTGCCAAAAGGTGTCGGCAATTTAGAGGAGGCGATGTATTTAATGCTCAAAAGGGAAACCTCAGATACTGGAAGAAATTAATCGCCATTAAATAGCAATTATTAATAAGTCGATAGTTTACGGAAACTGTCTCAAATTGGCCCACATTTTAACAAGATTAATGGCCGCTGACTAACTTTGAGGCGCAGCAATGTTAATTCAACCTTGATATGATGCGAAACAGTTTATTATTTAGCGATACATTTTTAGATATTTTTAAAATACAGGTAAGCGGGCATGGTATGGATTTTAGTTTTTATCTTAGCGCTTGCGCTATTTCTCTTTCCCCAATGGTGGGTCGGCCGAGTTTTAAAGCAGCATAGCAATGAGCGAAATGATTTTCCTGGTACGGGTGGTGAACTTGCGCAGCATTTGATTAAAGTACACAACTTAGAAGGCGTGCAAGTTGAAATCACAGAAGCGGGTGACCATTATGACCCTGTGGATAAAATGGTCAGATTGACGGCCGATAAGTTCGATGGCCGATCATTAACCGCTATTGTTGTTGCCGCCCACGAAGTCGGCCATGCAATTCAAGATCATAATAAAGAAAAAACGTTTAATGCACGTATTACCGCGACTAAGTTTGCCAATATCGCGCAGCGAGTGACTCCGGTTGCATTTTGGATAAGCCCAATGCTGGCGTTTGTTAGTCCTGCGGCGAGTCGAGTCACTTTAGGCATTGCTGTCTTGTCGATATTAGCCAGCACCTTAGTACACTTGATTACATTACCCGTAGAATGGGATGCAAGTTTTGCTAAGGCGCTGCCTATTTTAGAGAAAGGCGAGTATCTTAATGAACAAGATATGAAAGACGCGCATCAAATATTATTAGCCGCCGCTTTAACGTATGTGGCTGGTTCATTAGCGAGCTTGTTGAATGTTTGGCGTTGGTTGCGTTACTTTCGTCGATAAACTCATTAATACTGATATTCATAGATATAAATATTAAGGCATATTATGAAAAAAATAATTCGAATGGCTTTAACTCAATCCGCGTGCATCTTATTTGTCGCTAGCGCTGGCATAATGATGACGGGCTGCGCTTCAAATTCTGGACATGGAGAGATGAGCCAAAGCCGCCAAGGTTTTGCGATGGAAGCCTCCTCACTTCAATCACCACAGATGAGCAATGACAGTAATGCACATGCTGAAGACTCGTCGCGAAAGCTAATAAAACGCAGCTGGCTGACGCTAGGCGTTCAAGATCTAGCCAAAGCCGAGACACAGGCAAAAGCCATTGTTGGTCAACAGTCAGGTTATATTAGCAATACCAATGGCAGTGAAGGGAAATCCTTTAATTTATCGATTCGTGTACCACAAGATCAGTATGCTGTGACCCTAGCCGAGCTTAGAAAAGTAGGGGATGTGATCTCAGATAACGAGAATGTACAAGACGTTACGACCGAATTTATTGATAACAAAGCTCGCTTAGCGAATTTATATAAACTGCGTGATCGCATCCAGCTGCTATTAAACCGAGCAGACCGAATAGAAGATATTCTGAAAATTGAACGCGAATTAAATCGTACGCAAAGTGAAATAGATCGTTTAGAGGGCCGAATGAAATATCTGAATGGCCAAGTGGATTATGCGACGATTGAGCTAACGGCAGAGAAGCAAAAGACATACGGACCGCTAGGGTATTTCTTTATGGGCATTTGGTGGGGAGTAGAAAAGTTGTTTATTTGGGATCAATAATCAATGGAAGATAAGAAGAGGATCAGCCTCTTCTTATCGTATCTCGGTATTTTTCCTAGAAGAAATACGCCAAACCCTGCACACAAGCCAATGCAAATATCCCCGCAAGCACGTCATCAATCATAATGCCAAAGCCGCCATGTACTTTTTCATCCAGCCACTTAATTGGCCATGGTTTTAGAATGTCGAAAAAACGAAAAAGAATAAAACCAATCACGACCCATTCTATGCCAGCAGGCAATGCTAAATACGTTATCCACAACCCGATCCATTCATCCCAAACAATGCCGCCATGATCGTGTACGCCTAAATCTTTAGAGGTTTGCTCACATAGATAAACCCCAAAAGCAAAGCCTGCGATCAGTACACATAAATAAGGGATTAGGGGAACATCTTGTAATAATAACCACCAAAAAGGGATAGCGGCTAAGGTGCCAAAAGTACCAGGTGCTTTGGGGGCACAACCAGACCCTAAACCAAAGGCTAATAAATGCACGGGGTTTCGAAGGTTCGGTTTGGCTATGGCGGGGATCTCTGTCGTCATGGTCATGCTCGTAGGAAAATATGAATGATAAATAAATGCTATGATAAATCATAATCGCTCTAGCATCTTAGAATATTTCAGCTATCTTAGATGGCATAATTATTCATGTATTATCCCGCAGTCGTCGCAGCTGCGTCTGTATTCAGTTGTTTATTTCATTTTATAAGGTTCTTCATGTCGGACAGTATCAGTCGTATTCCTAAAATCGTATGGTTATTCACTCCTATTTTGGCCGTAAGCTTTGCCGCTTTTCTGTTTTATCTGAAAACGGTTCCTTCCGGTGATGAGCTGGATGCGGTGAAAGGCGATGCTAAAAAAGTCTTACAAACCGGTGTCAATAGAGCGAAAGAAGAAGCGCGGAAAGAAGTTGAGAAGCAAGTAGGTAAGCCAGGTTACGATTTCTATAAGCTATTGGAAAATAGCGATGTGCCTGTGCCTAAAGCCGAAGACTCTCCTTATAAGTCCACGCCAAAAACGGGAGTCGCGAAATATCAATATACCTTGCAAGCGGCTTCGTTTAGAACCAGTGAACAGGCAGATCGATTAAAGGTGAATCTTATTTTAGAGAATCTAGATACCAGTATTGAAGAAGTAGACGTGAAAGGAACGCAGTATTTTCGCGTGATGGTAGGGCCTTTCATCAACCGATCTAAAATGAATAAGGCGCAAGATATTCTTGCTAACCATAGAATCAATGCACTTGTGATCAAAAAGCCTATTGCTGAGTAAAGGGCATTAAAATACTTTAATCTGTGATTATTATTGATAAATAATCACAGCAGTTTGTCGTTTCATCTTACCTGCATTAAGACTATTCTGAGCGCCCTCTTGTAAACGGTGAGAAGCCAGTGCTGTCAGTTAAATCAGCTAAGTCGCCTCTAGCGACGATATCCAACAAAACCCAATTCAATCGAGCAGAACTTGAAGCGTGCAGTATGGGTGAATTATTCCCAAGCAGTGAAGCGCGCTTACCAGCCGACCAGCTTTTAATGATGGACAGAATCGTTGATATTAAGCCGCATGCTGGCCTGTTTAAAAAAGGTGAGATTCGAGCAGAGTTTGATATTAATCCAGATCTTTGGTTTTTTAAGCACCATTTTATTGGTGATCCATTGATGCCAGGCAGTTTAATGCTCGAAGGCTTGTGGCAAACCTTAGGTTTTTATCTGGGTTGGAGTGGCTATTCAGGTAAAGTGCGCGCCCTAGGGGTGGGTGACTTAAAGCTGAAAAGTGAGATAACACCTGATGCCGGCTGCATTGAATATAAAATCAATATTCGCCGAATTGTGGCACGACAAACTGTATTGGCGATTGCTCAAGGCAGTATTTATCAAGCCGGCCGAGAAGTCGCTAGTGCTAAAGATCTACGTGCTGGAATGTTTCAAGGTTGAAAATTGTTAATGCCGCCCCCAATTAGTTTGAATCACGATTGCTATCACATCTTTTTATTAAGGCAATCAATCTAATTTGGGGAATAGGACATGACAACAATTGTATCCGTACGCCGTGGTAATGACGTTGTAATTGGCGGTGACGGCCAAGTATCACTCGGCAATACCGTAATGAAAGGTAATGCCAAAAAAGTGCGCCGTTTGTTTAATGGCCAAGTAATTGCCGGTTTTGCTGGAGGCACGGCTGACGCATTTACGTTATTTGAAAAACTTGAAGCTCAACTGCAAAAGAATCAAGGTCAATTGACCCGAGCTGCAGTAGAACTTGCTAAAGAATGGCGCTCTGATCGAGCATTGCGTAAGTTAGAAGCGATTCTTGCGGTTGCAGATCATACTGCGACGTTAATCATTACGGGTAACGGTGATGTTCTACAACCAGAAGACGACCTAATCGGCGTTGGTTCTGGTGGGAATTATGCCTTATCTGCTGCTAGAGCACTGCTGCAAAATACTGAATTATCTGCCCGCGACATCGTCGAAAAAAGCTTAACGATTGCGGGTAATATCTGTGTATTCACCAACCAAAACTTTACTATTGAATCCATGACTGCGCCAGCTGACATCAAAGCTATCGCTGCTACTGAAGGGGAAGCATAATGAGTCAGATGACCCCACGAGAAATTGTACACGAATTAGATCGCCATATTATTGGTCAAAGTGAAGCGAAGCGCGCCGTTGCGATTGCCTTGCGTAATCGCTGGCGTCGCATGCAACTTAATGAAGAGTTGCGTGAAGAAGTTACCCCAAAAAACATTTTAATGATCGGCCCAACAGGTGTGGGTAAAACTGAAATAGCTCGCCGTTTAGCAAAACTTGCCAATGCGCCATTTATTAAAATCGAAGCGACTAAATTTACCGAAGTTGGTTATGTGGGTAAGGATGTTGAATCGATTATTCGAGACCTAGTAGAAACAGGTTTCAAAATGTTGCGTGAGCAAGAGATGGAAAAAGTTGATCAGCGTGCTTATGAAGCCGCTGAAGAACGTATTCTTGATGTATTATTACCACCCGCTCGCACGTCAGAAAAATCCGAATGGGATACAACTGAAGAACCAAAGAAAGAAGATTCATCAGCCCGCCAAATATTCCGTAAAAAATTACGTGAAGGTCAGCTAGATGACAAAGAAATCGAAATCGATTTAGCGCAACAGGCACAAGCCGGTGTTGAAATCATGGCACCTCCTGGTATGGAAGAAATGACCAACCAGTTGCAAAGCATGTTCTCGAATATGGGTGGCGATAAAAAATCCAAACGCAAATTAAAAATTAAAGATGCGTTTAAGCAAATTAAAGATGAAGAAGCTGCAAAAATGCTGAATGTTGATGACTTAAAAGCACGTGCTTTAGAAGTTGTTGAACAAAATGGCATCGTATTTATTGATGAAATCGATAAAGTTTGTAAGCGTCAAGAAAGTGGTTCCGGTGGTGATGTTTCCCGTGAAGGCGTACAGCGTGATTTATTACCTTTGATTGAGGGCTGCACGGTTAGTACTAAATATGGCATGATCAAAACCGATCATATTTTGTTTGTTGCTTCGGGTGCTTTTCACCTTTCAAAACCTTCTGATTTAATTCCTGAATTACAAGGTCGTTTACCGATTCGTGTTGAATTACAGGCCTTAACACCTGAAGATTTACAGCGCATATTGACAGAACCTAAAGCGTCATTAACTGAACAGTATGTTGCTTTGTTAAAAACAGAAGGCGTTGATCTTACTTTTACAGAAGAAGGGGCTAAGCGTATTGCTGAAGTTGCTTTTGAAGTGAATGAAAGCACAGAAAACATTGGTGCTCGTCGCTTGCATACTTTATTAGAACGTTTGCTAGAAAAAGTATCGTACGAAGCATCAGACCTAACAGAAGCGGTTGTGGTTGATGCTGAATACGTTAATGAACATCTGGGTAAAATTGCCCAAGATGAAGATTTGAGCCAGTTTATTCTTTAGTGCTATGAGTCGTTAGCGCAGCATAACGAAATATGAAGTTTAGGATTGAAGGTCATTCGATGGCATGGATGCCATCGTTGAGCTTATAGGGATATATTCACAGCGTGCCGTACGAGCATAAATTTCATATTGAAGTGCTGAGCGATTTAAAATTTAAATTCACTCATTCTAGGATCTAACGATGTCATCACCAGCTGCTATTCCCTCCGATATCAAAGTTCGAAAAAAAACTCGCTGTTTAGAGCTTACCTATTTAAAATCTGATCAATCTAAAGAAACTTTTCAATTAAGTTTTGAGTTGCTTCGCGTATATTCTCCTTCTGCTGAAGTCCGCGGCCATGGTATTGGTAATGAAGTTTTACAGCATGGAAAAAAGAATGTTGCATTACTGAATATCGAACCATCCGGTAATTACGCGCTTAAATTAATTTTTGATGACGGCCATGACTCTGGTTTATACGACTGGAAATATTTATATCATTTATGTAATCAACAAGATGTATTGTGGCAAGATTATCTTACTCGTTTAGAAGCGGCTGGTTTGACTCGAGAAAGTAATGTCATTCAGTTTAAGGCGTTATAAACGCAGAATATTATGAGCGTATTCTAAAAAATAACATGGAGAATTGGGGTAATGAATCTCAATGATGTTAGAGCCTATTTACTGAGCAAACCAGAGGCGCAAGAGGACTTTCCTTTTGGCCCTGATGCGATGGTTTTTAAAGTAAAAGGGAAAATGTTTGCGCTATTGATTGAAGGTAATGAAAAAGCTTCTGATAAGCGCCCACGCCTGAATCTTAAATGTGATCCATTAGAAGCGATTCAGTTACGCGATATTTTTGATGATGTTATCGCGGGCTATCATATGAATAAAAAGCATTGGAATACATTGTATTTAGCTGATGACGAAACATCATCAGATATTCCTGATGCTGAAGCCGAACGACAAATCGATAATTCATTCAGCTTGGTTGTGCAAGGGATGACTAAAGCACAAAGGCGCTCACTCGAAGTACTTTATTCAGGTAAGCAACTGTATGCTGATAATTAGATAATGAAATAAAATTTCATTATCTAATTACACTTTAAATTTACTGATCATGCTACTGAGTTCAGTTGAAGAGTTACTGAGAGTTTTGCATTGATCATTAATATTTTTACTTTCTACAGCGGTACTGTCTGACATGTTTTTAATATTTAGTATATGAGCGTTTAGTTCTTCCACTGCAAGGCTTTGCTCTTCGGTAGCCGTTGCAACTTGGATACTTAAATCAGTAATAATATCAATTGCAGACGTTATGCTACTTAATGATTCTCCTGCTTTATCTGCATGCTCGACAGATGAACGTGCTGTTTTAATGCCTTCATCCATTGCTGTTACCGCATCTTTAGCACCATTCTGTAGTTTGTTAATCATGTTATTAATTTCTTCTGTTGACTCCTGAGTGCGTTGAGCAAGAGTTCTTACTTCATCCGCAACGACTGCGAAGCCACGACCTTGTTCGCCAGCTCTTGCAGCTTCAATTGCAGCGTTAAGGGCGAGTAAATTTGTTTGCTCAGAAATGCCTCTAATAACTTCTAAAACCGAGCTTATACCTCCAACATCTTCAGCTAAATTTTGAATAACATTCGAAGCACTTTGCATTTTTTCAAATAAAGAATTAATTCCATCTATAGAAGCGTTAACAATATTTTGACTATTTGCCGTTTCATACGCTGACTCTTTTGCTGCTGTGGCTGTATCATTCGCATTTCTGGCAATATCATGAACGGTTGCTCCCATTTCATTCATGGCAGCTGCGATCATATCAACACTCTGTTGCTGCTCTTCTGTATTATGCTGTGTTGCATGAGAAGACGCGGATAGATTACTTGCAATGGCATTTACATCATTGCTGTTATTGGCTATTGCAGTGATCAGTGTTTGTAACTGATTAACAAAACTGTTGAAAGAGCTCGCTAGTTTTCCTACTTCGTCTTGAGTATCCACAGGCATTTTTTGAGTTAAATCTGCCTCGCCACTAGCGATGTTTCCTAGCATTTTGGATGCTCTAATTATTGGGCGTGCAACACCTAATGCAACCCATAAGCCAATAGTGATTAAAATAATGGCGACAAATATATTCATCACGACCAATTGCATTGATGTGTTATTGATTGGTGTATAAATCTCGCTAGTAGGAATTTCGATCACTACAAACCAGTTTAATGATGGGATAAATTTAGCTGCTAAAAATCGCCCACCATTACTTGAGGTTTGGATGATATTAATAGCATCTTTATTTAATAAATTATTCTGGATATCGTCATCAAACAACTTGCTTAAGGCAGTACCTGATTTAATCTCTTTATCTGGATGGATTTGAATGTTGCCATCTTGATCGGCTAAAAATGCGAGACCTTGTTCGCCAATCGTATAATTTTTTATAAGGTCAGCAACTTGATTGATTCCCATACCAATTCCGGCAACGGATTTACCATCACTGGTGCGGTAATTAATAAACAGTGTTAACGTACTTAAGGTCGCATCATTATCGATATCAAGTGAATATTTTTTATCACTCTGGAGGAAATCATAAAACCAAGAGTCGTTACTACTACTTGGGTCAAGTGTTCTTGATAGGCCATCGGGTACATAGTAGTTATTACTTAAACCAGAAACGATAAATGCGGTGATTGCGTCATTATTGTTTTTGGTAGCCGTGAGGTAGCGACTAATTTCATTAATTTTAGACGGGTCTTCACCCTGAGAGAGCCATTGGTTAGAGAAGGTGTTCTCTGCCATAGATTTAGAAATAGTAAGGGGTAGGCTAATTTCTTTTTCAATGGCATTAGCAACTGCATTTAACGTTGCAGGGATCTCTTCATTATTAATGCGGTCAGTCATCATACTACGCATCGAAGTATTACTAATAATTGTAGAAATAAGGACGCTGATTAATAATGAACCGCCGATAACAAGTGACAGTTTGCGGCGAATTGGCAGTGCATTCCACATAATAACTAAACCCGAAAGATGATCATTCTTTCAGCTTAGCTAAAAAGTGATGAATCGCGAGGTTGGACTCGATTTTCGTTAACTCATATCAATGGGGTCAATATCCAAATTCCAACGCACTTTCTGAATACCTTTTAAATTTTCTAAAAAATGAACCAAGGGTTCTAATACTCTGTGCAATGAATTACGTTCATGGCTCATGATCTGCATTTGCTGGCGGAAGCGACCATTACGACGCTCCATCGGCGCAGGGAAGGGGCCAAGCAATGTTACTGGTGTTGTATCGGCTTGTATTTCATTCATTGATAGCAGATTGCCTTGCCAATATTGATTCAGCCAGTTTTGGATAAATTCACGGGCTTGATTTTGCACCTGTTCAGCAAGTTGTTTATCGCTGCATTCTGTTCTTAGCAGCGCCATAAAACTGTAAGGCGGTAATTGAATGTGTTTGCGCTCTTGTAATAAATTAGCGGCTAAACCGTGATAACCGCCTTCTAATAACATGTTGAGTTGTGGGTGATCGGCGTACAAGGTTTGAATCCACACTTCACCGAGTTTATCTCCACGTCCTGCGCGACCTGCAACTTGTAAGATGAGCTGTGCGGTTTTTTCCATTCCTCGGAAATCTGCACTGAACAAGCCGGAATCGGCATCCAAAATAACTACCATGGTAACATCAGGAAAGTGATGACCTTTTGCCAGCATTTGCGTTCCGACTAAAATACACGGTTCTCCTTTGTGAATCTCATCAAACAAATTATCAAAGGCATCTTTAGTACGAACCGTATCGCGATCAACGCGTTTAATATCGCTGCCAGGAAATAACTGATGCAGATTCTCTTCAATACGTTCGGTGCCTTGGCCTAACGCTTCAATCTGCATGCTATTGCAGTTTGGGCATAGACGAGGAATGCCGACTTGGTTATCGCAATGATGGCAATGCATATGCGGTGGATATTGATGCATGGTCATGCGCGCATCACAGCGAATGCATTCTGCCATCCAGCCACAATCGCGACAGGCCAGTGTGGGCGCGAAGCCACGGCGATTAATAAAAATCATCACCTGCTGGCCAGCATTTATATGCTGTTTGATTTTATCGACTACCGGCCGTGCTAAACCAAACTCCAACGGCTGATGCAGAATGCTATGCAACTTCATACTGGGTGGCTTGGCGTTCCCTGCGCGAAGGGTCAACTTGTGATGACTATAGCGACGAGAATATGCATTATGCAGTGTTTCTAATGCTGGCGTGGCGGAGCCAAGCACAATCGGTAACGATTCTTTGTGCGCGCGTTTAATCGCGAAATCACGGGCGTTATAGCGCAGCCCGTCTTGCTGCTTAAAAGAACCATCATGTTCTTCATCAATAATGATTAAGCCAAGGCTCGGCAAAGGCGTGAAAATCGCAGAGCGGGTACCAATTAAAATCTTTGCTTGGTTCTGGTTACACTGATGCCAAGCGATTAAACGTTCTTTATCGTTTAGATTTGAATGCATCATGACCACAGGCACATCAAAACGTGCTTGAAAGCGGCGCAATGTTTGTGGTGTTAGACCAATTTCAGGAACTAATACCAAAGCCTGTTTACCTTGTTTAATCGCCTTGGCGATCAACTGTAAATACACTTCGGTTTTGCCACTACCCGTTACGCCATCCAAAAGCGCAACATGAAATTTGCTAACATCGGAGTTGGGGCCCAGATACTCTGCAATTTTATCGACAGCAGAAGCTTGCTCAGCATTCAAAGTAAGCGCTGACTCGCTTTGTAGTGAAAGTGCTGCACCACTCTGAGGAATAGGGAGTTGCTGATAAGGTTCGATTAACCCTAAATTCGCTAAACGATCAAGTTGGGCTTTGGCAAAGCCTTGCTGAGTCAGATCTTTATGACGCCAATAAGGCTGCTGTTGAAAAAGTTGCCATAGCGCGAGCTGTTTTTTTCCGCTAACAGACTTGGCGATTTCGGTAGATTTAGATTCAGCCGTGCACATGCGCCAGTGAGGTTCTGCAATATCAGAAATTTGGCCGCCTTTGCGTAATAATACTGGGATCGCAAGGTCGAGTACTTCACCTAAAGGATGGTGGTAATAGTTGCTAAGCCACTGGCACAGCTCAAGTATGTGAGGACTGACTAATGAAACAGGATCCAAGCATTCCGTAATGGGTTTAAGCTTATCCATAGGCACATCGGTTTCACTGACAATTGATAAAACAAAGCCAATGAGCTGCTGACGCCCAAAAGGAACCCTTACTCGACTGCCTACGTGGTAATTTGAGGCAGCAGTATTGGCTAAAGGCAAATAATCAAATTGTCGGCGCAAAGGCACAGGTAATGCGATGCGAAGGTAATATGTGTCAGTCATGAACGTTAGTTTACAGGGTTTGTGGATAAAATCCGATGGAAAGTACTTGTTTGAATCCATCCCTCTGGTATGATTCGCGATCCAAATCGTCGGCATTTGTGATTCTTTTAACGAGAATTCGTTATGTTGGCACTTTTGTGCGGTACTCCAGTGTAAGAATATCACTGCTGGAGAGAGCGGCACTTTTGAAATTATTAGGTGACTTATGAAAGCTGGTATCCATCCTGAATACGCTGAACTTGCTGCAACTTGTACTTGTGGTAATACGTTCACAACTAAATCAACTCGTACTGGTGCTATCCACCTAGACGTATGTTCTTCTTGCCACCCTTTCTACACTGGTAAGCAGAAGACTGTTGATACTGGCGGTCGTATCGACAAATTCCAGAAGCGTTTCGGTGGCTTCAAGAAGTAATTCTTGCACTGAATCCAAAGAACGCGCTCAGGATTATCCTCAGCGCGTTTTTTTATGCTTGTGAATAGAGAGCTGCATTTATGCAGCCCGCCTTAGCAACTAAGTTTATCTTGTGGAAAAAATATGAATATTAAAGAAATTGCGATTACCAGTAACCTGCGCAAAAAAATTCAAAAAGCGGTTAAAAATACCAGCATCATCTTTGAAGATGAAAATGGCGATATCGTAGTAAACGTTGAAGCCTATACCGAAAATACAGCACACACAGGACGTTTTCCTTTAGAAGACATTCTCGGTGAAGATGCTTTGGATTATGATGTAGAGTTTTGGGTGTTTAACTAGCTCTACCTCTATTTAGAATCAAGCGACGCTAGGTGATGCCATTATCTAGCGTGCTTAATGTACTTATGAAAAGCCAGCGCTATAACGCTAGCCTGCTTTACCCGCAACAAAAGGATTTGTACGTCGTTCTTGGCCGAAGGTAGAATTTGGTCCATGCCCTGGTACAAACGTAATATCATCCCCTAGTGGAAATAACTTATTGCGAATTGACGCGACCAATTCCTCATGATTGCCTTGCGGAAAATCAGTACGGCCTATCGAACCTTGAAATAACACATCCCCAACCAATGCTAACTGATCATCTTTGCTGAGAAAAATCACATGCCCTGGCGTATGCCCTGGGGTATGAATCACATCTAAAATCACATTACCGACAGTAACTGTTTCGCCTTCTTCTAACCAGCGATTCGGTAAAAAGCTGTGCGCCATTGGAAAACCGAACATTTGTGATTGCTGTGGCAGCATATCTAGCCAAAACTTATCATCTAAATGTGGCCCTTCGATTTCGATATCTTTTAATTTGGCTAATTCAACCGTGCCACCAACATGATCTAAATGCGCGTGCGTTAATAGAATTTTTGTAATGGTTGCCCCCATCGCATCAGCCTGCGCAACAATACGCTCGACTTCGCCACCAGGGTCGACCACAGCGGCTTGTTTGGTCTCTTCGCACATGATGATGCTGCAATTCTGTTGAAACGGTGTCACGGGGACAATGGCGACTTGTAATGGCATGGGAGTGCTCTTGTAAAAGAAATGTGGTTATCCAAAATATATATGGGATTATAGAGTAATTATCAATGCCCTAGTGAATAACCTAGTTAAGTTAGTAATGATGAGCAGCTACTGACGAATTGTTATCTCAATACTGTGGCATCTACACATTCTTACAATGCGGCTATTTCAGCATCTAAATGATTTAAATTTTGGATGTTTTTTAATTTTTTAAGGTAAGTGCTGACAGTATTCGTTGAGTACCAGCGCTTATTTTCTTTATAGTTTTGAAGGTGATTAAGCATATTGTCATAGACATAGCCTAACCCTTTTCCTTTTAATGAATTCAAGGCCTTATTTTGCAGTTCGATGGCTTTTGAAAAATTGCCTTTTGCCGCATAGTTAGCAGCGATTGTATCAATAATGAAAGGCATGTCTTTTTTATAGGCAGGAATATTGTTTATCGCTTTTTGTGCTGCAATAGGATTAAACAAAGGCTTTTCCGTCGCCGTCGCTCTTGCCCAAGCATAGTCGTTTGCAAACTCGCCGGATGAACGCTCCAAAACATAATCAAGAATATCAACCGCCGTTTCTAAGTCTTTATTACCTGCAATTCCTAGCGAGAGAAACTGAACGTAAGTTAATGCGCATGCTTGGTTGACCATATAGCATTCTGATAATTGCTCACGCGCACTCAGCATGTCATTTTTCATTATAGAAAACATAACTTTGGTAAACGATATTTCGTAGAATTCTTTTTTATAGGGTTTATTCAGCATATCTTGAGCATATTCTAAATCTTGCAAGGGGCCATTAATAATTTTAATTAATGCGGCCAAATTATAAGCATTCTGGAAACCTTCTTTTGCCAGTTCAATAATCGCATCATAGCCGATGATGGCGGTTTCTTTGTTGGCACCTGTTGCTTGCATTGCAGAAAAAACCATAACATCCCACTTCATGCCTTCCTCTGCTAATTCTTTTGCTAATTGATAGGCGTAAGAGGAATTATTAATCGGAAATCTTGGGTTTTGATAAGCGCTGATTAAATAACGCTTTGCTGAACGACTGCCATTGTTAGATGATTTTTCTAAATAAGCGAATGCTTTTGTATAGTCTGGCGAGGTCCACTGCGCAGTTAATAAACTCTCACCAACTAAAAAAGCAGCATCAGCAGATCCTGCTGAAAAAGCGCTATCACATGCTGATATTAATGATTCAATATCCTGAGTGAAAACCAACATTGTATGGCTATTCTTACAGGCATCAAATAATTTTTGAACTTCCGGTGATAGCGCAATGAAGTCATTATTAGGCTGTTTTAGTAATAATCGAGATTCATGGCTGGCCATAATTTTAACTTCGGCAGACTCTTCATCATTTAATAGCGTGAATGATTGATAGGGTGTTTCAGCAATGGTAAATACACTTGATACTATAAGTGTTAATAGAAATATGATGCGCATGAAGATCCCTCTTGCATTTTTTTATCGCAGCATAATAACAGAAATGTTACTTAGAACAAGAAAGTATGTTATTTATTTGAACGTTGTCTTTCGAAAAAAAGCTACCTTGTTTTCTAAGTATTACGGTAGCTTTATATTCGATTTTTTAGTTTAAAAAGCAACGAGCTTAGGTATGTTGCTTTTGTACTGCGGCATAGTCATACCAGCGTTTGCATTCACATAAGTTGGGTCGGCGATTGTGTAGCGCTTGCCGTTAAATTTCCAGTTATCTCCTTGAACTTGCTGGCTAAACTGGACGGCGGTCGCAACATGGCCTGGAAATTCAACAATGACGACATCTAACTTAAGTAGTGACTCCGCTAACCAAGCAAATAATGCGGCTCTATCTTCACAATCGGAATAAGGGTAGTGAAGCGTTTCTAAAGGAAATAAATAGTTTTCTTGATGGAATTGATCGCCATCGGTTTTATATTTAAAAGCCGTTTGTACAAAGCGCAATAAGCGATTAATAGCTTCAGTTTCAGTGTGACCTTCAATAACAGGTTTTAATTGAGTTAATAAGCTATAAGCTGTTTCACTGGGCATACCTGCAGAAAAGTAATTTTCTAAATCCAATTGAGGGAAGGTACTAAAATAATTAACCATGTCTTTAGGATAAGAAATTGAAATATCGAATTTTTCATTATCGTAGACAAAAGATAAGTTACGTTTTATTTGCTGTTTGTTTGCAATAAATTCATTAGGGTCTGAGAAATCTAAATTTCTTGTTCCGTCTAAGTGTTTTCCGCTATAGGTAAATACGTTTCCAGGTTTCATTGCTTTTTCATTAAGAGAAACTGAATAATAGCGTTGGTTATCTAGGGTGAAGTAGGTTGTGCTAAATAATTTCTGCTTTGAAGGCATTAACAGGAATATTTGATCATTATAGGCAACGCGTGCATTGAATCCTGCTTTAACCAATAAAAACCAAGAGGTTAGTTGTCGGCTTGCTTGATTGCGTTGATTTGAGCCTTGAATTTCTCGTGAAAATTGATCAAATAATAACGCAGTCCCCCAATCATTTAATTTCAACTCTTTTGCTGTATTAGACAGTTGTTCAATGATGTCTTTATGCTGTTGTGTTGCTAACTGTTTCCAGTAACTTGCAATTGATTGATTACTAATTTTACTGCGAAAATTTTTCTTGAAATCTTTATGGTATTTTATTGAGATTTTTTCGCCAAAAAAATCAAACTTAGCTGTTCGTGAATTAATATCTTTTTTAATGTTTGGGATATTTTCTTTTTTAGGTATTGCTGTAATAACCGGATCTACAATAGGCTCGATGAAGATGGGTTTTATTGTTTCTTTAATTGATTCAGGTTCTTCAATTACAGTGATTGGCTTTGCAATAGGAATGCTGGAAGGCTTAGGTTCGGGGTCACGTTTTATGGTTTTTTGTACTTCAACAGACTCCCACTTTTTATTCAGAAAACCGATGAAGGCTTTATCATTTTCATCAAGGTAATTTTTAAATTCGTCTTGAGTTTGTTTTAACCATTGCTCATATTCGTCATTACTTGCTTGGCTGTTTACGCTGCTTATTGAAAACCCAATAATGCATAGGCTAGAAATGATATTAAGAAATAATGAACGCTTCATCGATTAAACCTTTTATTAAATCAGAAAATGAAAAGCAAAAAAAACCGACATTAAGTCGGCTTTTTTATAAATAACAATCTTAGTTATTCATGTTAGCAATTTCAGCCGCTAGCTCATCTTGAGCTTTGCTTGCTTGAAATTTCTGCCATAGCGCTTGGTCATTTTTCATTGACGTTTTTAGTGCTTGTTCAGCCAATTGACTAACCGTTTCTGGGCTTAAGCCTACCAATACAACAATGCCACCCGTTGGTGTTGGCATTTGACGGAAAATGCGTGAGCCAACCAGTGTTTCTTTGGTGATTTGCTTCGTTACTGACGTATTTACCTGATCAACGGTTTCACTATCGCCAGCGCCAGTGGTTTCAGAGTATTGCTTAATCATATTCTGAACTTCAACTTTCATGGTTTGTGCTAATTCAACACGAGCCGCCGTTGCAGCCATTTGCTTCATAAAGTTGGCACCAGCGCCTGACTTGTCTGCATAACCAACAGCCGATAGGTCAAGATCGGCAATTGGAGCACCGCAAACCCATTCTGGAGCAGGTTGATTTGAACCATCAGCAAACACACAGCTAGCAACGGCTTGAGGTGCTGGTTCATTCGAGCTACAAGCTGCTAATAAAGTAGCTGTACCGGCAAGTATAAGTGAACGAAATTTCATCTTCTTCTCCCTGAGATAGGATCGCATTAACGCAATTAAATTGTGGATTTCAGCATAGCGTATGCCTCGGCAAATTACTATAAGCCCATAAAAAAACCGCAGCTATCTGAGACAGCTACGGCTTTCATATTATTGCTTAATCACTCGTGGCGATTAGAACAAACGGCGTACTTTAATCGTACCATCAACGCTTTGAATCTTATCAAGTGCTAGCTCGCTTGCGCCAGCATCTACGTCAATTACTACATAACCGATGTCACCAAAGGTTTGTAGGTACTGGCCGCAAATGTTGACATTGTTTTCAGCAAGAATCGAGTTGATCGCGTTCATAATACCAGGCTTATTCTGGTGAACGTGCAAGATACGGTGCTGATCAGGGTGAGCAGGTAAAGCAACTTCAGGGAAGTTAACCGCAGAAATAGTCGTGCCGTTATCGCTGTACTTACCTAATTTTTCTGCAACTTCTAAACCGATGTTAGCTTGCGCTTCCATGGTAGAACCACCTACGTGAGGCGTAAGAATCACGTTGTCAAACTCACGTAATGGCGTAATGAATTCTTCGTCGTTTGAGCGAGGCTCAACTGGGAATACATCAACCGCAGCGCCTAATAGCTTTTTGCTGCGAACAGCATCAGCTAGAGCATCGATATCAACAACCGTGCCGCGAGAAGCGTTCATCATGATCGCGCCTTGCTTCATCTGTGCGAATTGCTCAGGGCCCATCATCCACTTAGTTGCAGCCGTTTCTGGAACGTGTAATGAAACAACGTCAGACATGCCTAGTAGTTCTTCCATCGTCGCAACCTGAGTTGCGTTACCAAGAGGAAGTTTAGTCACTACGTCATAGAAGAATACTTCCATACCCATAGATTCAGCCATCACAGAAAGCTGAGTACCAATGCTGCCGTAACCGACGATGCCTAACTTCTTGCCACGAATCTCAAAAGAGTTAACCGCAGATTTTACCCATTCGCCACGGTGACACTGAGCGCTTTTTTCAGGTACGCCACGCATCAATAAGATGGCTTGAGCGATGGATAGTTCAGCAACAGAGCGAGTATTTGAATAAGGTGCGTTAAAGACACAGATACCACGTTCGGTGGCCGCTTTAAGGTCAACTTGGTTAGTACCGATGCAGAAGCAACCGACCGCAATTAACTTTTCTGCGGCATCAAAAATGTCAGCCGTTAATTGTGTGCGAGAGCGGATACCAACGAAGTGTGCGTCTTTGATACGCTCTTTCAGTTCGTCTTCAGGCAAAGCCGACTTTACATAGTCGATGTTGCTATAACCAGCAGCTGTCAATGTATCTACAGCGCTCTGGTGTACGCCTTCAAGTAGTAGGAACTTGATTTTGCTTTTATCAAGAGAAGTTTGGCTCATGATGGTACCTATCGTTGGAATATAAAATCCGGTTTGAATATAAAATTCACGCGAATCTTTGATCAATTGGTCGGCTTTTTGCTTAACCCGTTTTAATCAAAGGCTCTGAAAAATTAGGCGCGTATGCTAACATATGCGGCAATTAAAGTGTCCCCCTTTGATGGGGACTGATGATGAAAAGTTTGTGTTTTTGATGTGAATTTTTTGCATGTTCAGAAAAAAATAGGCTTTCAAGCGTCTATAAAGTGAAAAATTCAGTAAAATACAACGCATACGCATTAATATGTACAACTTAAGTAAGCGGATATTTAGATGACACAGTCTCAGACTTCTTTAAGCCAAACAGAATTAGAAAGCCAACTAAAAGCCATTGTTGGTGATGATAAAGTGAAAACGGATGCGGATTCGTTAGAAACCTTTGGTAAGGACTGGACTAAGATCTATCCGCCAAATCCTTCCGCCATTGTATTTCCTAAAACCACTGAGCAAGTGCAAGCGATCGTTAAATTCGCCAATGAGCATCAAGTATCTTTAGTGCCTTCCGGTGGTCGTACGGGTTTGAGTGCAGGCGCTGTGGCAGCCAATGGCGAAGTGGTTGTTGCGTTTGATTATATGAACAGCATCTCTGGCTTCAACGCGATGGATAAAACAGTTCGTTGTGGCGCGGGTGTGATCACCGAGCAGTTACAAAATTATGCCGAAGAACAGGGTTTGTTTTACCCAGTCGATTTTGCATCGGCTGGCTCTAGCCAGATTGGCGGTAACATTGGCACCAACGCCGGTGGTATTAAAGTAATTCGTTATGGCATGACACGTGATTGGGTAGCGGGCTTAACGGTTGTTACGGGTAAAGGCGATATTCTAGAGCTGAATAAAGATTTAGTGAAGAACAATACGGGTTACGATATGCGTCAGTTGTTTATCGGCGGAGAAGGAACATTAGGCTTTGTGACTGAAGCAACGATGCGTCTAACACGTCCGGCGAAAAACTTAACGGTATTGGTATTGGGTGTGCCTGAGTTCGAGGCCATCATGAGCGTATTGAATACTTTCCAAACGAACATTGACCTAACCGCGTTTGAGTTCTTCTCTGATAAAGCGATGCGTAAAGTCGTGGCTCGCGGTGATGTTCCTGTACCGTTTGAAACCGAAGCTGAATATTACGCGTTATTAGAATTTGAAGCTGAAACCGAAGGTCATATCGATCAAGCGATGGAGTTGTTCGAGAAGTGTATGGAAGAAGGCTGGGTATTAGACGGCGTAATGAGCCAGTCTGAAACTCAAGCGCAAAACCTATGGCGCTTACGTGAAGACATTTCTGAAACGATTGCTGAATGGACACCGTATAAAAACGACATTTCTGTGGTTGTTTCTAAAGTGCCACCTTTCTTAAATGAAATCGAAGAAGTTGTTAAGCGTGAATATCCAGATTTTGAAATTATTTGGTTTGGTCACATTGGTGATGGCAACTTGCACTTGAATATCTTAAAGCCGGATGATTTGGCAAAAGAGATTTTCTTTGAACAGTGCGCCAAAGTATCGACTTGGGTATTTGAAATTGTTGAGAAATACAAGGGTTCAGTTTCTGCAGAGCATGGCGTAGGCATGACCAAGAAGCCGTATCTTGAATATACTCGCAGTGCGGCTGAAATCGGCTACATGCGTGCTGTAAAGGCGGTTTTTGACCCGAATAATATTATGAATCCTGGCAAGCTAATTGATATGGAATAATTTTAATTAGTTATTTGTAGATAATAACTTGGTTGCGGCCACTTTCTTTGGCTTGATACATAGCTTGGTCCGCAGCCTTGGTAAACCCTTCGATATTTTTGAAGTCTTTATTCCACATAGCAACCCCAATTGATAATGTCGTTTTAGTTTTTAGAAATTCAGTGATTTCTTTTTGATATCTAAGGCGTATTTCTTCTGCTCGTTCTAGGGCAATTTCAGCATTGGCTTCGGGCATTAAAATAACAAATTCTTCACCACCAAAGCGGCAGATAACATCTGTTCTCCGGCATTCCCCAATCATTATTTTTGCAAGTTTTATTAAAACTTGATCGCCGATGTCATGGCCAAAATTATCATTAATTTTTTTAAAATAATCGGCATCTAGTAATAATAATGCTAGGGGCTTATTGCTGCGTTTTGATTTTTGGATTTCTTTTTTTGAAATCTCATTAAAATATCGACGATTAAAAAGCTGAGTAAGTGGGTCTTGAGTTGCTTGCTCCCATAGGGATTCTTGAAGTTTTGTTATTTCATTAATTTTGTTTTTTAATTCTTTGTTAGTTTTTTCTAGACTTTTTTCCAGTTTTATCTTTTCGGTAATGTCCGTCGACATACCGATTAAACCATTTATATTGCCTTCTTCATCGTAAAGAGGCGCTTTCACTGTCCAGAAATAATAAGTATCATCGCCATCAATAAAAGTTTCGACACCTTCTACGGTTTTTTTGTTCTTAGTAGATCTAGATCTAATCGCTGAAATTCTTCACCATTTATTTTATCTAAAATATCCGTAGGTGTTTTCCCTTCTATTTCTTCCATGGAAAGTTGAAAGAGGGACTGTGTCATTTTATTTGCATAATTAAAGCAGTGGTTGATATCTCGAATATAAATGTAGGCCGCGACATTATCTAAGATGGTATTTAACTTTTGTTCCGTTGCTTTGTATTCACTGATATCGGTTGAGATACCAAATAAGCCGACAACTTTATTGTTTTTTCCGTGCAGTGGTTTTTTAACAGATAAAAAAGTTCTTACCTCATTTAATTTTTTTACAAATAAATTTTCTTCTTTCTCAATGCTTTTATTATTATCGATGACTAGGCGGTCGATATCTTCTTTGATGTTTTTCGGCCCAAAGTAATTATCATCTGTGGTGCCTGCTAGGCTTTTGAAATCTTTGCCAAATAAATCAGTCACCATTTTGTTAGCATAGGTATAGCGATAGTTTGTATCTTTGCAATACACATAAGCTCCTAAGCTATCCAAAATGCTTATGAGATTACTGCTTGGCATGTTGTAATTAAACTTCTCTTGAAGGTATATAACAAGATAGGCTTCTTGTATTTCGGCGATGACTAGAAAAATTTTGTCATCAATATAAATTTCATAGTTGAAAAAATGTAAGCCCGCATTAGACAGTTGGTGGGCTTTTTTCATTAATCTTATATACAGCTCGCTGGTGATGATAGCGTCGCTTTTCAGACCTAATAAATCAACGCAGTGATCATTGCTTGCAATCAACTTATCGCTAGTGATTTCAACGAGCAGTGCTGGTTGAGAGCTTAGCTTAATGAGCTGAGTAAGCTTGTGTACTGGCTGGTTTTGCATGAGTAAGCAACTTGACCATGAAGTAAATAATGAGTCACTCAAGTATAGCTTAGCCATTTATTTTTGCATTTTGTTATACTTATTTTTTCAGGATTTTACGATTAAGGATCACGACTGTGCGCTTAACATTAGATCAACAAACATTTCCTCATACTTTAGGTAAGATAATATGCGTAGGGCGAAACTATGCTGCGCATGCAAAAGAACTTAATAACCCAATACCTTCCAGCCCTATTTTATTTATCAAGCCTGCCTCCAGTGCGGTGCCTTTTGCGCCGGCGTTTTCAATCCCTACCGAACAGGGCTGTGTGCATCATGAATTGGAAGTTGCGATTCTTATTGGTAAGGCACTAACAGGTGCTAGCGAAGCACAAGTCGCAGAAAGCATTGCCGGAGTTGGCTTAGGTTTGGATCTGACATTGCGTGATGTTCAGGATACGTTGAAGGAAAAAGGGCATCCGTGGGAGCGTGCCAAAAGCTTTGATGGCGCATGCCCTTTGACTGAATTTGTATCTTCGGCAGGCTTTTGTCTGTCAGATTGGCAGCAACTGGAATTGACCTTAATCAAAGATGGGGTTACTCAGCAGCAAGGAAGTAGCAGCGACATGCTATTTCCTGTTATTCCTTTGATTGCCCACATTAGCCAATATTTTAGCTTACAGCCTGGGGATGTGATTTTAACGGGCACGCCTGCAGGGGTTGGCCCACTGAAAGCCGGTGAGCAATTGTCCTGTCGTTTAGCATTGGCTAATAACGTATTATTAACCAGCGATGCAGAAGTTCGTTAATGGATGCAGTGACTCTACGCTTTCTCTTTCATCGCCATGATATGTTTGACTTGGCGGTCGATGAGTTTTTCTGCGTTGTCAGGTAAAGCATCTAGCCAGCGAGTATCGTGCTCGTTGGCATTAAGATCCATCAAGCTAGGTCCATCTTGCCATAAAATCTGTTCAGCATCGGTCAGTTGATCAATTAAGTCTTGGCTGACTAATAACTGCATTTCTTTACTTTGTTGTGCAAGTTGCGCCGTCCAATGAACCGTATCGCCAATTAAATTAAATTGCAGTTGTTGGTTCATTTCTATGGGGGCAACCAGTACTGGCCCCCAGTGGGCTGATAATTTAAACGTTAATTGCTGCAGCTGCTGATCGTGACGCTGAAGTTCTTGCACCAACCCTATGAATAGCTCTGCGGCGTAAAGACAATGGCTAGCATCTCTTGGGTCTTTATCGGGGTAGCCAAAAATAATCAAGATGCCGCCGCCGGTATATCGGTCTAAAGTGCCGTTATAAAGTTTGGCGGCTTGCGATAATAGTTGATGGTAACCGTTGATTGTTTCAGTAAGTTTTTCGGCGCTTAATCGTTGCTGCAGTTCTTGTAGGCCTTGTATCTCAATAAATAATAAAGCGCTATGGTGATACGCTAAGCTTTTATGTTTTGAAAGTGGTGGGCTGGCCATAAAGCTTTCTAATGATTTTTTGATAGCCGCTTTATGTTGTTTTTGTTTGACTAGGTTATTAATCGCATCGTTTAAGGCAAGATCATTTTGACTATTGGCCGACTCATTAAGTAATTCGTGCGATTCATTATCATGCAGCTTTTTGAGCACATCTATCTGCTGCTTGTTTGCTTGCAGTAAGTGCTCACCCCAAAAATAGGCCGCCAAGCCTGCAATAACACTCAGCATAATACTGGCAAGTAAGAGCAAGGTCGCATTACGTTGGCTAATGTCATGTGCTTGGCTCATGTTAATGGCTACTCGTAAGTGGCCAATTAACTGTTCTTGATCGGTGACTACTTGGTTGATCCAGTACACATCAAAACCCCCGAGTTCGACTAAACCTTGTTCGGCAATGGGGGATTGAGTTGAATTATACAAGGTTGCTGAGAGAATAAGGTCTTGATCAACCCAGTCTTGTAAGATGACATTGGCACTGATGCGATCATCGTTATTTAAGCTGGCGCGCAATAATATACTCGCGTCTTTCACTAGGCTTGTTGCCAGCTGTTGCTGCTGAATTAATAGTTGTTGGCGCAACTGGCTGGTCACTAAATAGCTAAAAGTTAGCCCAGTGCATAAAATCGCGAGGGCAATAAAAGCGGCCCATTGCTGACTTGTGGTTAAGCGCTGAGTGATCTTTAATGAGGATCGAACCATTGATTTCTATACCTGATAACAAACATTTCTACCTAGATGATGGTATCATACGGACCGTCTGGCAACTGCTAGATTAATCAAATTCAATTCTATCGTGGGATTATAGTGATGAGCGATACTAAGAAAGCATTACAAGAAAAGACTGAAAAGCTGGCTAAAGGCCTATATTTCATGAGTTCAGATTGCCAGCGCGCATTATCTGTTCACGAAACGGTTGATCTTATTGAAGAGCTTCGTGGCGTAGTTGCAGATATGCAAGCAGAAGTAGAAAAGCTTTAAGCATTAATAATACATCTTTTTGATTTAAGATTAAGTTCGGTTTAAGGGCAGATTCGTGATTGAGTTAGTATTAATTCGTGTTAGTGGGACGGATAAACCAGGTTTAACCGCAAATATTACAGCGATCCTAGCGCAGTATAAGGTAACTATTTTGGATATTGGCCAAGCCGAAATTCATGACAGCTTATCGTTAGGTATACTCGCCGCAATACCTTCTACAGCAGAATCTGCACCGGTACTGAAAGATGTATTATTCAAAGCTCATGCGTTAGGGCTTACGGTGAGTTTTACCCCGGTTGATAGTGAAAGCTATGAGCACTGGGTATCGGGTCAAGGTAAAGATCGTCATATCATTACCTTACTCGCTCGGACCATCAGTGCAGAACATATTGCCCGTATTACCGCCATTGTTGCGGAGCATGGTCTCAATATTGATAACATTACCCGCCTCACGGGTCGTGTCCCCCTTGAAGAAGAACTTGATAGCTCGATTCCAACCCGTGCCTGTGTCGAATTTTCGGTACGTGGTGAAGCGAATCAGGGATTGTTAAGAGAAAAATTTTTAGCCGTATCCAATGATCTAAATGTTGATATTGCTGTGCAAGAAGATAACGTTTATCGACGCAATCGTCGTTTGGTGGCGTTTGATATGGATTCAACGCTGATCGAAGCTGAAGTGATTGATGAGCTCGCCGCCGCCGCAGGTGTGGGCGAGCAAGTGGCTGAAATTACCGAGCGTGCGATGCGTGGTGAATTAGATTTCACCGAAAGCTTCCACGAGCGTGTTGCCCTGCTGAAAGGTTTGAGTGGTGATGTTCTGCAAGAAATCGCTGAACGCTTGCCCGTAACAGAAGGTGCTGAACGCCTAATTCGTAACCTCAATTCTTTAGGCTATACCACGGTAATTCTATCCGGTGGTTTTAATTATTTTGGTAACTATCTAAAAGACAAGTTAGGCATTGATTACGTATTCGCCAATGAGTTGGATATGGAAGACGGTATTGTTACGGGTAAAGTAACTGGCACTGTTGTTGATGGTAATCGTAAAGCTCAGTTGCTGCGCGAAATTGCCGAAAAAGAAGGCATTCGCCTAGAGCAAACGATTGCAGTGGGTGATGGCGCGAACGATTTACCGATGTTGAGTATTGCAGGGCTAGGCATCGCCTTCCGTGCGAAGCCGGTTGTGCAAGAATCTGCCAAGCAATCCATTTCGACATTAGGCTTGGATGGTGTGTTGTATCTACTAGGCTATCGTGATCGCGATATCGTTTAATACGCCAAGGGCTAATCGCAGCCTTTTGCGCAATTCCTACCGCCTTTTTTAGCTTTGTATAAGCTTTTATCGGCAGCGTCTAATAGCTGCGCGGGACTCTTCACCTCCAGCTTATTCGTTGCCGAAAACCCAATACTGATGCTTACGCAAATGCTTTTTCCGTCGTATGAAAAATCTAATTGATTAATATGCTCTAAAAGACGCTGGCCGAGTTCTGCTGCTCGCTCAAATGGACAGTTTTCGAGTATGACGAGAAATTCATCACCGCCATAACGGCCAATCGAATCGCTAGGACGTAAGGATGTTCGCAATGTGTGAGCAATCTGTTTGATGACGGTATCGCCAAATGGATGCCCGTAGTCATCATTTATTTTCTTGAAATTATCAATATCTACCATCATTGCGGTCAGTGGATCAGATGTTAGTAAATGCCTCTGATACGCTCTGCCAAGTATTTCTTTCGTCGCCATTTGATTCCATAATTCTGTGAGGCCATCCAATTTGGCATCACGCTGAGCTTGGTCTAGTTCAGTGATTAGCTGAACCTGAACTTCGCTAAGTTGTGTCAGGTTAACTTCTGTCTGTGCCCACGACGCTATGTCACGCATTGCCTCCAAATCATCATCATTGAATGTGTGCGGCTTAGTATCAACCATGCATAGGGTGCCGATATTTTGACCATGACTTTTTAGTGCAAAGCCGACGTAAAATCTTAGCTTTAGTCCTTCTGTAACGAATAACGAATCTTTGAAGCGTTCATCCAGAGTAAGATTCTCGCAAGCAATAAATTCATCAACTAATAATGTGTGTGCACAGATTGATGTATTACGAGGGCAGTCAATAAGATCCAAACCTTGAATCGATTTAATCCACTGTGTATCGCTATCAATCAATGATACGTAAGCAATGGGAACATCAAATAATCGACAAATCGTGCGGGTAATGCGATCAAATCTGTCTTCTAGTGGGATATAAAGTATGCCCAAGTCGTTCAGCGCTTCTAATCGCTGTTGCTCATTTTTTGGTATTTCTGCAGCTGGCATGACAAGTCTCAAAATTAATCAAAGCTGCATTGAGTATAGTTAATACTGACAATTTGCTATTGAGAATGAGAGAAATTGCATTTTAAATTTATGAAATTTCATTCTTTATCTTGCTCGAAACCATGCCAGTAAATAGGCCACTTATTCTTTTCACCCCCGTTATTAATAATCATCGCGATGCCAACTAATACAAAGCTTCCGATGAGAACCGGTGTTATAAGAAAATCAAACCCGACGACGCCTTTGCCAGCCAAGATGATGACCAACGGATTGGCCCCTGCAGGAGGATGAATGGAACGAAAATATTGCATGAGCATGATGGCAATGCCGACGGCTAAAGACATAACGAAGATAGAATTGCCCAAGCTATACAAGGCGATCAAGCCTACTAAAGAGCAGATGAAATGCCCGACAATTATATTGCGTGGCTGCGCGAGTGGAGAGCTTGGAACCGCAAATAGAAGAACACAAGTAGCGCCGAAGGGAGCCATCAGCCAAGGAGTATTTGTCGACATTCCAAGATAGGCAAGCACTAGAATGCTGAGGAAGCCTCCTACTAATCCTTTGGCCAGTTGAATAAGGGTTGGCTTGGGTGGTAATGAGTTACTCGCTTTTAGTTTCATCATAATTTATAGCCTTACGAGTCGGTAGAGGATTGTGTTATTGTGTGTACAGATCGGTACAGTTTATTAATGGTACAGATCTGTACACACAAAGGCAATCTCTTCTCCTTAAATGTAAACGAGTAGCTAGATAATGAATAAGCAAGAACACATTTTGAGTGTGGCTGAAAACCTATTTAATGAGTTTGGGTATAACGCGGTGGGTGTCGATCGGATCAGAGATGAAGCCGAAGTTTCAAAAACATCCATGTATCGACATTTTGGTTCAAAAAATAAGTTAATTGGGGCTGTATTAATGCAGCGACATCAGCGTTTTGAGCAACAACTAACTCTAGCGATATCGCCAACGGATACGACAGGCAGTAAGTTAGATGCGCTTTTAGATTGGCACTTTGCTTGGTTCCGTTCTGCTAATTTTAAAGGGTGTATGTTCATGCATGCGTTAGCCGAATTTAAAGGCCATGATGATGTTATTGCGCGCCAAGCCATGCAGCATAAAATATGGTTGAAGTCGCTGCTTCTAACAATTTTTGAAGCAGAAGCAGGCATTGCCGAACATAAAGCAGAAGCGCTGATGGCATACCTTGAAGGCATCATTGTGAGGGCAGAGTTTGAGGATGTTCGTCAGTATGAAAACGTTTATCGGGCGGCGGTAAAAGCATTGGCCTGCAACAGTTTTGAATAAACGTTTCAATGGTTAGTAGCTATGTTGAATGTTGCTCAAGTGCCCACTCGATGTGTTCTTTCACTAGATCACTGGCATCAGGCAGACGTTGCTTAAGGGCTTCGGTGATTTCTATGCTGGTGGGCGCGTTACCGAGTGCGACGGCGATATTACGCAGCCAGTTTTCATAACCCGTGCGGCGAATCGGATTGCCTTCGGTATGTTTTAAAAATGTCTTTTCATCCCACGCGAATAAATCCAATAAAGTCGCGTTATCTAATGGGTGACGCGGGGTGAAGTCTGTTTCTTGCGTTGTTTTACTGAAACGATTCCAAGGGCAGCATAATTGGCAGTCGTCACAGCCAAAAATGCGATTTCCCATGCCTTTGCGTAAATCCGTTGGAATGGGGCCTTTTAATTCAATCGTTAGATACGAAATACAGCGTCGAGCATCAAGAACCTGTTCGCCAACAAAAGCTTGGGTCGGGCAAATATCAATGCAAGCAGTACAGCGCCCGCAATGATTTTTATCGTCAGGTTCATCTATTGGTAAAGGTAAGTCGGTTAATAATTCGCTGAGGAAAAAATACGATCCGGCTTTTTTATTAATCAGCATGGTATTTTTACCTAGCCAGCCTAAGCCTGCATTGCTCGCTAAAGCACGCTCTAAGACGGGGGCGCTATCAACAAAGGCGCGATAGCCATGGCCGACTTCTTCTTCAATCATCTTGCCTAGTTGGGTTAAGCGTTTACGAATGACCTTGTGATAATCGCGACCTAACGCATAGCGTGAGACGTAGGCAAGAGATTTGTCGTGCAGCTGTTCTTTTATGCGGGCGTCGGCGGGTAAATAATCCATGCGTGCACTGATTACTCTTAGCGTACCAGGAAGAAGGTCCGCGGGACGACTGCGCATATTATCGTGAGCGGCCATGTATTCCATGCTGCCGTGATAGCCTTTAGCAAGCCATTCTTTTAGGCGTATTTCATGATCACCCAGTTCAATGTGAGTAATGCCAATTTGTTGAAAGCCAAGCTCGCGCCCCCATACTTTCACCTTATCGGCTAAGTCTTGGAGTTCACTTTGGGTTAGGGCTACTTGTGTCATGTGAATATTGTCGTTATCGCATTGATTATACCTTCGCCATCTTAACACCAAGGACGTATAATTCTGCCAAAGAAACGCTTAGGCATACATCATAGAATGACATTACCTCTTACAAACCGCATGGCAAACCAGAAGATTAGCGATATAAGTTGGCAATTATTGCAGCAACATGATCAGTTATTACCTGCGCGCGCATTGGATAGTCATAAAGGCGACCATGGTCATGTGCAAGTGATTGGGGGTGATCATGGTTATGCGGGTGCTGCTTTAATGGCTTCGCAAGCGGCATTAGTCAGTGGCGCAGGCTTGGTTGGATGCGCCACACGACCAGAGCATATCGGTGCGTATATTAGTCGCTGCCCTGAAATAATGGTTGCAGGTATTAATTCGGGTTTAGAGCTTGTTCCTTTTATCGACGGTGAGCCTAATCAGGATAAAGTGCTGGTGGTTGGCCCTGGTTTAGGAAAGCACGCATTTGGTCAGTTGTTATTGCAAATCGTCTTCCAGACGCTGCAATCCTCAACCACGGCTCGCGGCATGGTATTGGATGCCGATGGCTTGAATTTACTGGCTGCGAAACCGATGATTACCGGTTCTCAGATTGATTTTTCAGCGCATGCCGTGATTATTACCCCTCATCCTGCAGAAGCTGGACGTTTATTAAATATCAGTACCGCAGAGGTTCAGGCTGATCGAATTGCCGCAGTGCAAGCCTTAGTCGAAAAATTTGCTTGCTGTGTCATTCTAAAAGGTCAGCACAGTTTGATTGCGGGTAATAATAGCCGAGGCGAATTACAAATCTATCGCTGCCTTGATGGTAATCCAGGCATGGCTTCTGGCGGAATGGGAGACATTCTTGCAGGCGTTACTGGTTCTGTATTAGCGCAATTTATGATGTTGGGTTTGTCACCTTTGGCCGCGGCAAAGCTCGCCTGCTGCGTGCATAGTAAAGCAGCCGATGAGGCGAGTATTGCAGGTGAAATTGGTTTATTAGCGACGGATTTATTGCCTCATATCCGTCGTGTGATTCAAACACATCACGTAATGGAAGATTCAGGTACAGTAAATGATTGATTTGATGGGTGAAGATAAAATGATGGCCTTTGCAGGTCAATGCGCTTCCGTATTTGCCAATGCAGCGATTGACGGCGGGCTTATATTTTTAGAAGGTGATTTGGGCGCGGGTAAAACAACCTTTAGTCGTGGTTTGATGCGTGGATTTGGTCATGTGGGACCGGTTAAAAGTCCAACTTATACCTTGGTTGAAACTTATGATGTGCTTGCGACTCTAAAAACAGATCAAACGGCACCCTTAACGGTGTGCCACTTTGATCTTTATCGCGTTGCCGATCCTGAAGAATTAGAATTTATGGGCATTCGTGATTACCTTGAAGGTGCGCATTTGTGTTTGATGGAGTGGGCCGATAAGGGCTTAGGTTTTTTACCTGTAGCAGATCTTGTATTATCGATTATTGATATTCCTGACGGTCGTCGATTAACGTGGCAGGCCGGTACAGAAAAAGGTCAAAATTGGTGCGAGCGTTTAAGCCAATTAGTGTGTGAATAGTTTACAGAAAATCGTGATGGTCGAATGAACACCCAGCAATAAATTGATTTGCTATTTCGTGTATTTATTTTGAGAAGTATTTATAAAAAGTATGATAATAAAACAGATAACAAAAATCATATTGGCTTTTACGCTGTTTGCTATCGCAAGCACGGTAAAAGCAGATGTGGACGGTGTGCGAGTTTGGCAGTCACCTGCTCATACTCGACTGGTATTTGATTTATCAAAACCACACCAACACAAAATTTTTACCTTAAGAAATCCTTATCGTATTGTCATCGATCTTTCTGACGACGCTAAATTTAAACCCAATATTTCAGAGGTTGATTTAGCCAGTACCTTACTCGTTGATTTGCGCACGGGTAAGCGCAGTAATAAAGATTTACGCATGGTATTTCAGCTGCGTGAAGATGTCGATCCTAAAAGCAAAGTCTTAGCCCCCAATAGCACTTATCCTCATCATCGCTTGGTCGTTGACCTGGTTGAAAAGAACCCTCAAATTGTCGAACCTGTGGTAGTCGTGAAAACCGTTGCCGACAAAATTAAGCACAATAAACGTGACATCATTGTTGCGATTGACGCGGGTCATGGTGGCGAAGATCCTGGCGCTGTCGGCTATCGACGCACCAAAGAAAAAGTAGTGGTATTAAAAATCGCCAAAGAACTCGCGCGCTTATTAAAAGAAGAGCCTGGCTATAAACCGTACTTAACCCGTACTGGAGATTATTATATTCCTTTGCGCGAACGTACACGCAAAGCCCGCGATGCCAATGCGGATTTATTTATTTCAATTCATGCCGATGCTTTTAGAAACTCGCAAGCTCATGGTAGTTCTGTCTTTGTTTTATCTGAGCGTGGAGCTTCAAGTGAAGAGGCGCGTTATTTAGCGGACAAAGAGAATGAAGCGGATTTAGTGGGGGGGGTCAGCTTGGGCGACAAAGATGACCACGTTGCAATGACGCTATTGGATTTATCGATGACCGCAACACGTGGCTCAAGCTTAGCAGTCGGTAAGTCTATTCTGAAGCGTATGGATACCATTTCTCGACTGCATAAAAAACAGGTGGGTGAAGCTGCGTTTATGGTTTTAAAAACCC
>PJEL010000648.1_pt1 | contig 40599 bp, 38 predicted proteins | sample 1853271 | NCBI WGS metagenome assembly PJEL01 (sample SAMN08108733, study PRJNA415343) | Invertebrate metagenome, whole genome shotgun sequencing project. | host: Globobulimina | place: Sweden: Gullmar Fjord | collected 2015-08
CAAGCGCCTATTCAAAAGCCCGTCGCATTAGCGACGGGTTTTTAACTTTAAGTCATTATGAATTAGTGTGGTTTACTGTATTAATTCATAACGAATTTTAGCTGACGACTATAGCGTTGTAGAACCACCTGAACCCATGCCGAACTCAGAAGTGAAATGCAATAGCGCCGATGGTAGTGTGGGAGTTCCCATGTGAGAGTAGGACATTGTCAGCTTCCCATTCTTGATAAAAAGCCTTAGTCTTTAGACTAAGGCTTTTTTGTTTTATATCGCTTAATTAAATGAAGGTAAAGCAATGACGTGGCATGCATCAATGAGCTGGGAAATTGCTCAAAAAAGAGCGGTTGTACTGGGTAAAATTAGAAGCTACTTTTCTGAAAAAAATGTAATAGAGGTAGAAACACCAATTTTGTCACTTGGCACGGTGACTGATGTACATTTAGATGCGTTTAAAACCAAATATGACTTCCTATTAGACGGGCGTGTTGATTGTTATTTACAGACTTCACCAGAGTTTGCAATGAAGCGACTAATCGCTTCAGGTTATAGAGATATTTACCAAATATGTAAAGCATTCCGTGATGAACCTTATAGTAAGTACCATAACCCTGAATTTACAATATTAGAATGGTATCGATTGGACTTTGATCATTTTGATTTAATGGATGATGTTGAAGCGCTCTTAAAAGCGACTTTATGTATTAGTTCTACTAAGCGTGTCTCCTATCAAGATGTATTCTTTCAATATCTTAACGTTGACCCTCTGTCCACAACTATAGAACATTGTTTAAAAGTTATTGAAGAGCACAATATGTGCGAAACTTGGTTAACTGAAAGTCAGGATTTAGACTTGTTATTGCAGTTCTTATTTACTCAATTGATCGAACCTCAAATTGGACTTGAACAACCATACTTTGTTTATAATTTCCCCGCATCACAGGCATCCCTCGCACGCTTAGATCATGTAGATCAGCGTGTAGCAAATAGGTTTGAGTGTTATTACAGAGGCATAGAATTAGTAAACGGCTTTTATGAGTTATCTGATTGTTCACTACAGTTGCAGCGTTTTAAACATGACAACAACATACGACAAGCTAAGAATCTTGCTACAAAACCGATAGATAATAGATTTATTAGTGCCTTGGAAAGTGGGCTACCTAATTGTTCAGGCGTTGCATTAGGTATAGATAGATTAGTTATGTTAGCGCTTCAGTTAAAGTCGATTGATCAAGTACTAACTTTTCCAATCAAAGACGCATAAAAAAGTATTAGTGTGATAATGTAACTTTTGTGATATAGTATCAAAACTGAAATTATCTATCGGATAGACATGTGTTAGACAGAATTGGTATTGCCACAACATCATTATGCGCATTACATTGTATTTTACTGCCAATTTTATTGCCGGCTTTGCCTTTATTGGGTTTAAGCTTTTTGGCTGATCACGCATGGGAGCATGTATTCTTACTGTTGACAGCAGCATTAGGTACTGTTGCGTTATTCTCTGGGTTTAAGCGATATCATAAGAAACTATATCCGTTTTACTTATTGTATTTAGGGGTCGCTATATACTGGATAAAACATGACTTTAGTGACGAGTACCATCTGTTATTTATTATTGCAGGAGCTACACTGATTGTTGCTGCACATTTTATTAATTTGAAACTTTGTAACAGTTGTAAACAGTGTAGCGAAAGCAGTTGTGAAGCTTAAACACCTATAATTTCAAATCTTTAAGTTTTCGAGTAAGTGTATTTCTACCCCAACCTAATTTCTTCGCTGCCTCTTGCTTGTGGCCTTCGGTATAAATTAAGGCCCTTTCAAGCATTATTTTTTCAAATTCCGGCATTGCTTCATCCAGTATTGCGGATCTACCTTTAGCGAGCTCCTGATCCATCCACTGGCTCAATAAGTTTTGCCAACTCTCATTGGTATCGGACGTGATGCTAGGTTTGTCATTGAGCTCATCAGGTAAATCATCAGGCAGTATTTCTTTGCCACTTGCCATTACTGTGAGGAATCGACAAATATTCTCTAATTGCCGAACATTACCTGGCCAGTTACATTGCTTTAATCGGACCAAGGCGCTTTTGCTTAAAGATTTAGGTTCAACCCCTAGTTCATCCGCCGCTAACTTTAAAAAGTGATTAGCGAGTTGTTCTATATCTTCTTTGCGCTCTTTAAGAGAGGGAAGTTGAACTTTAATTACGTTAAGTCGATGAAATAAGTCTTCTCGGAAATCACCACTTTTAACACGTTCTTCTAGGTTTTGGTGAGTTGCGGCGATAATTCTGACGTCTACTTGAATCGGCGAATGTCCACCAACTCGATAGAATTGTCCATCAGCGAGTACACGTAAAAGTCGTGTTTGAACGTCTAGTGGCATATCTCCAATTTCATCTAAAAATAGAGTGCCATTATGTGCTTGCTCGAATCTACCTTGACGAACACTATTGGCACCGGTAAATGCACCTTTCTCATGGCCAAATAACTCAGATTCAATAAGATCTTTAGGAATGGCAGCCATGTTTAAAGGAATGAATGTTTCGTTCGCTCTAGGACTATGCATATGCAACGCATGTGCGACCAATTCTTTACCTGTGCCCGACTCTCCGTTAATCAATACGCTGATGCTTGAACGTGATAGCCGACCTATAGCACGAAATACTTCCTGCATGGCTGGTGCGGCACCAATAATACCTACTGAGGAAGGAGCACTTTGTGTCTTTTTATTTTTAGCTGATTGCTCTCGAGCATGAGTCAGTGCACGTTGTGCAAGCGTTACTGCATCATCAATATCAAACGGTTTAGGTAAGTATTCGAATGCACCACCTTGATAGGCATTAACAGCACTATCAAGATCAGAATGGGCAGTCATTATAATAACTGGGATCTGTGGATTTTGTTGAGCGACTTTTTCGAGTAAAGTCATACCGTCCATTTGAGGCATTCTAATATCAGAGATGATGATTTCAGGTTCGCCATGATCAAGTGCGGTTAATAAGTTCTCTGGATTTTCAAATGATGCTACAGAGATGTTCGCATTTGATAGTGCTTTTTCTAACACCCATCGAATCGAACTGTCATCATCGACAATCCATACTTGTTCAGTGTTCATGCGGTAATCTCTTCAGGTAAAGGTAATAATATAATGAATTCAGTGCGTCCGGGTTGGCTATTACAAGATAGCTTTCCTTTGTGCTGATGAATAAGCGTTTGAGAAATAGATAAGCCTAATCCTGTCCCGTTTGATCGACCTGATACCATCGGGTAGAACAAAGTATCTTGGATGTCTGATGGAATGCCAGGGCCATTGTCTATGATACTAATCATTACCGACAGCCTTATTCGCTTACCGTTAATTGTTTGATTGCTAGCAACACGAGTTTTAAACATGATACTGCTGCCTTCATCAATAACTTGGATCGCGTTATTTACTATGTTCAAAATTGATTGCTGAATTTTTTCGTCGTCAAACTCTGTATCAGGGATTGATGGATCGTAGTCGCGAACTATTTTTATGTTCTTATAATTATCGTAACTGATCAGTTGACTAATTTTTTCAAGCACCAGGTGGATGTTTTGCTGCTTCATGTTTGGCAATTGATTAGGGCCAAGCAGTCGATCTACTAAATTTCTTAGTCGGTCGGCCTGTTCAATAATCATATTTGTGTATTCTTGTTGTTCTTCAGATAGCTCTTTAGTGAGCAGTTGAGCAGCTCCTCGTAAACCACCTAAAGGATTTTTTATTTCATGAGCAAGGCCACGAATAAGATCACGTGCGGATTCCCATTGTTGCTGTTGAAATGCTTCAGCACTAATTTGTTTTTGTTGATCTATTTGTCTTAGTTCTAATAACACGTGGGTTCGACCATTAAATTCAACAGCAGAAGCGGTTACTTCAGCCGTCACCTTTTGATAGTCAGCAAATGTTAAGGTGACATCACTATCAGTAAATTCTTGGCCGCTTTCAATAACCTGTTGCAACCGTTCTGCATCAATCGAATTGTTCTCAAAAATATCAACAAACGCCAATTGGTATAGTTTATTGAAGCTTTTGATCAGGAGAGCCTCTGCAGCTGGGTTGACGTATTGTATGTTGAGCTTTTCATCCAAAACAATAACGGCAGTGACCAATTGATTGGGTAACTGTTGTTGATATTTTTGCTTGTGCTCAATAAGTTCACGATGATCGTGCAACATAAAACTCCGGCAGCACTGATTTGGTGCAACGTATTGTCAGTTTATAAACAAACCATCTTAATTGCACTAGTTTTCGTTAGTTTACGGAAGCTCTATGCATATAAAATGTAACTGATTTAGACGATGCAATAACCTTGCCTTTATCATCGATAAGCTCCATTTTTATTTGGTGCTCTCCACGGTCGATATTTCTTAAGGCAAACATTGAATGGGTTTGAGGTTTACTGTGGGGTTTACCATCAAGGTAAAGTTGAATTCTATGACCGCGTTTGAATATTGGTTTGATTCCACCTGCGACATATACTGAGCCGCTATTGTCACGTATTGTGGCGTTGTCTTCAGGTTGTGTAATGACTACGTCGTAGCTGTCATCAATGACCTGGGGCTTTATATCTAATATCGAAGTATCTACAGAAGGTAGTGACATTGATTCTTCTTTAATAGTCACTTCTTCAGCACCTGCACGAGGGCTATCGGAAAACACAAGCACGCCGTTTTCATCACGCCATACATAAACTTTAGCTTGTTCGGCATTAACAGGAATTAAGAAAATCACAGTTAATATTAATGTTAAATACAACTTGGCCATGTGTAAAATTAAATGCTCCTGCAACGATAGTAGTACTAATCTAAACAAAATATAGTGCCTAGGCTACTAAAAAAGCTCACCGGAGTGAGCTTTTTTTAATAATATATAACTTTATGTTTAAATTATATATTAAACACTGTAGTACATTTGGAACTCAACCGGGTGAGTTGTTGAATTTAGTGTTTCAACTTCTTCACGCTTAAGACCAATGTATGCGTCGATCATATCGTCATCCATTACACCGCCAACAGTTAAGAATTCACGATCTGCTTCTAGTGCATCAAGCGCTTCTTCGAAAGAAGAACAAACTTGTGGAATTGCAGCAGCTTCTTCAGCTGGAAGGTCGTATAAATCTTTATCCATAGCATCGCCAGGGTGAGTTTTATTTTTGATACCGTCTAGGCCAGCCATTAACATAGCTGTGAATGCTAGGTATGGGTTAGCTGTTGGGTCAGGGAAACGTACTTCAATACGACGTGCCTTCGGAGAAGGAACTACTGGAATACGGATAGATGCTGAACGGTTACGTGCAGAGTAAGCAAGCATTACAGGAGCTTCGAAACCAGGTACAAGACGTTTGTATGAGTTCGTTGACGCGTTAGTGAAAGCATTTAATGCTTTAGCATGCTTGATGATACCACCAATGTAGTAAAGTGCAGTTTCAGAAAGGCCGCCGTACTTGTCGCCAGAGAATAAGTTAACGCCATCTTTAGCAAGTGATTGGTGAACATGCATACCTGTACCGTTGTCACCAACTAAAGGCTTAGGCATAAAGGTTGCTGTTTTCCCGTATGCGTGAGCTACGTTATGAACAACATACTTATAGATTTGAACTTCGTCTGCTTTTAATACCATAGTATTGAAGCGACAAGCGATTTCGTTTTGACCCGCTGTTGCTACTTCATGGTGATGTGCTTCAACAACTAAGCCCATTTCTTCCATCACTAAACACATGGCTGAACGTAAATCTTGTGACGAATCGACTGGAGCTACTGGGAAATAACCGCCTTTAACACCTGGACGGTGACCTGTATTACCGCCTTCGTAGTCTGTTGCGCCGTTCCATGCAGCTTCTTTGTCATCTACTTTGTACATAGAGCCAGACATGTCAGTATGGAATTTAACATCGTCAAAAACGAAAAACTCTGGTTCAGGACCAATTAATACAGTGTCAGCGATACCTGTTGAGCGCATATACTCTTCAGCACGCTTTGCTACTGAACGTGGGTCACGGCTATAACCTTGCATTGTTGCAGGTTCAACGATGTCACATCGAATATTTAATGTGACTTCTTCTGTAAATGGGTCTAATACAGCTGAATCAGGAACTGGCATTAATACCATATCTGATTCGTTAATGCCTTTCCAACCAGCGATAGATGAGCCATCGAACATTTTACCATCTTCGAAAAAATCTTCATCTATTTGATGGTGAGGGATAGAAACGTGTTGTTCTTTACCTTTTGAGTCAGTGAAACGTAAATCAACGAACTTAACGTCGTTTTCTTTGATTAAATCTAAAACTGCTTGTGACATTCTCAGTCTCCAGTGAAGTTATCGTGTAATAATAAAATGCGTTGCATTGGGTTGGTTTTGGACAAGCTAATATCGTGCCAAACATTAATCCCTTTGATATCAAGGCATAACGTTTTCTGTTAAAACGAATCTGCACCAAATTGATCCGGCAATAGTGCGATTATGGTGCAGATAGAGTTTAGGTAATAACACTGCGTTATACTAGTGCAAGATCTATATTTCAACTTAACATTTATTTGTCACAATTACTCCTGTATAATTCGCGCCCAATTGAAGCCCAATGAGCAAAAGCCCGTGTTAGAGAAATTACGTAATGTCGCGATTATCGCCCACGTTGACCATGGTAAAACTACCCTAGTCGATAAACTATTAAGTCAATCAGGTACGTTAGACGCCAGAAGTGGTCTAGAAGAACGTACGATGGATTCAAATGATATAGAAAAAGAACGTGGTATTACCATCTTAGCTAAAAATACAGCTATTAACTGGAATGATTATCGAGTAAATATCGTAGATACTCCAGGTCACGCCGATTTTGGTGGTGAAGTTGAACGTGTAATGTCGATGGTTGACTCAGTTTTGTTAATTGTTGATGCGCAAGAAGGCCCAATGCCTCAAACACGTTTCGTGACAAAGAAAGCTTTTGCTCAAGGTTTGAAACCAATCGTTGTTATTAACAAAATTGATAAGCCAGGTGCTCGCCCTGAATGGGTTATGGATCAGGTATTTGATTTGTTTGATAACTTAGGTGCTACAGACGACCAATTAGACTTTAAAGTTGTATACGCTTCAGCAATCAATGGCTGGTCTTCGATGGAAGAAGGCGTTGAAGGTAAAGACATGACTCCATTATTTCAAACGATAGTGGATGAAGTTCCTGCACCAAATGCTGATGGTGAAGGTGCATTTCAAATGCAGATTTCTCAGTTAGATTACAGCTCTTACCTTGGCGTTATCGGTGTAGGTCGTATTACCCGTGGTTCAGTTAAACCAAACCAACAAGTTACAGTTGAAGGTGCAAACGGCAAATTACACAACGGAAAAGTAGGTAAAGTCTTTGGTTACTTAGGTCTAGAGCGTCACGAAAGTGAAATCGCACATGCGGGTGACATTATTGCTATTACTGGTTTGGGTGAACTTAAAATTTCTGACACGATTTGTTGTCCGAATGAAGTTGACGCGTTGCCGCCATTGTCTGTTGATGAACCGACAATCAACATGACGTTCCAAGTAAATACGTCACCATTTTCTGGTAAAGAAGGTAAGTTTGTCACTTCACGTAATATTAAAGATCGTTTAGAAAAAGAACTTGTTCACAATGTGGCATTGCGTGTTGAACAGTTAGACGATCCAGATAAATTTAAAGTATCAGGTCGTGGTGAGCTTCATTTAGGTATTCTAATTGAAAACATGCGTCGTGAAGGTTTTGAATTAGCCGTATCACGTCCTGAAGTAATTATGCGTGAAGTGAATGGTCAACTTGAAGAACCATACGAGACCGTTACTATTGATGTTGAAGAGCAACACCAAGGCCCAATCATGGAGAAAATGGGCGTACGTAAAGCTGAGTTAACTGATATGGCACCAGATGGCAAAGGCCGAATCCGTATGGATTTCATTATGCCTAGCCGTGGTTTGATTGGTTTCCAAACTGAATTTATGACTTTAACGTCAGGCTCTGGTTTGATTTACCATACGTTCTATGAATATGGTCCTCATAAAGGTGGCGATATTGGTCAACGTCTCAATGGTGTAATGATCGCGAACGCTACAGGTAAAGCACTAACTAACGCTATTTTTAACTTACAATCTCGTGGTCGTATGTTAATTGGTCATGGTGTTGAAATATATGAAGGTCAAGTCATTGGCATTCATAGTCGAGATAATGACTTAACCGTTAATGCATTGAAAGGTAAGCAGTTAACTAACGTTCGTTCATCAGGTACAGATGAAGCACAAACGCTAACTCCACCAATCATAATGTCGTTGGAACAAGCGTTAGAATTTATCGATAATGATGAATTAGTAGAAGTTACACCAGAAAGTATCCGTATCCGTAAAAAATTCTTAAAAGAATCTGATCGTAAGAGAGAAGGTAGAGCAGCAAAATAGCCATTCGCTAACTGATCTAATTCTCTAAAAAAGCCGCTTGATGCGGCTTTTTTATTAGGGTTGATAAACTTTCCTATCACTGCTTCTTGATTACCCTTTTTTCATGTAAGACATGTCTCAAACTCTTATCAGCATTATGGTAGCCATAGCCGAAGACTAAATTATTGCACTTATAACCTATTGAAATAAAATGAGTATTCATCAGAGTAAATATTTATTAAATATTTGCTGTTTTATTTTACGAATTGTTTACTGGCGCCTTCTGTAGGCACTGCTATCATTATATATATAGTATTTTTCAGAGCGGTGATTAACATGGATGATGTTAAAGCAAATCGTTTAAATGAGTTATTTGAGAAAATGGTCTCCGAGCATGCCAGTAGGGCAGAGCAAGTTGAGCTTAAACACCTCTATACCGAGTTTATCGAAAACGGAAGAGAGTCCGTGCGCTTTTGTAGCAATGAATATTCCAATCACCAAGCACGTGTTAGCTGATAAATCCATTTATACCAGTAGCATTGAATAGGAAAAAGCAGCTAAGCCCATTACTCAACATAAGTGAATTATTTGAAAAGGAGAAGTTACTCTGGAAGATGTTAAGTAACTTAGCGATGTTTTATCTAAATTTGACCACCCGCTGCTGAATATCAAAACGAATAGTTCTTCAAACTAAAACACCCCAATCATATCATGGTTCAACACTCATTCAGCTTTGAGTGTTGAAATGAAAGACTCCGACTCATTAATCGCATTGCTCATCTCTTTGATCAGTGCATTTACGTCTGATTTTATATCTAAAAACTCGTTCTCTAATGCGCCTATGGCCTTAGCGTTTAAGTTATGTTTTAAGTAGAGTGTGTTGTCTTTGAGTGCCGATAGTACTGGCGCCATCTTGCTTTCCGCGCGTCGCATGGCTTTTATCAATTTTTGATATTTACGCTGTGTGTTTGCTAGTTTAGATTGGCTTTGACGCTTTAATTTTGCACTAGAGTATTGCTCAATTTCATCCGCCCACTCATCAAATAGCGCTTGAGCGACATTTTCAATAGATTCTATACGGTTGGTTACATCCTGAGCGGCCTTTTCACTTGCTTCGTATTGTGACAAAGTCGTTTCGTATTGTGACTGCAAGTCACCACCATCGAATTCAATTAATGCACTCAATTGATCAAGAGCACTTTTAAATTGTTCTTGTGCTTCTTCTTGAGATTCTTGAGCATTTTCAACGCGGTCAACTAAAATGTCACGTTTATGCTGACCTAAACTTTCCATTGTTGAGTAATAAGCTGATTGGCAACCGGATAGTGCCAAAACAACAAAAATAACCATAAAGTAGTGAAATGCTTTGTTCATAATCAACTCGATGATTTATAGCGTGCTGCGTCAATAATACCCCAAATATAGACGATTGGAACTAATATAAAACCAATGCCAACGTATACCAGTACCCATGAAATAGCCATTCCAATGAAGAACAAAATTGCAGCTAAAATTCGGCCTTGAACTAATTGACCTAAACCTGGAATAAAGAAGCTACAAAGTGCGGCTATTACGTTACCGCCTGAACCTTGACCTGACATAGTGATATCCTATTAATTATGTTATATTTTCTATAATTTATATTATCGAAAGCATAGTACAATAACAACGTGGTTTCTCTTTAAATTGGGAAAGAAGCGTAAAAATGTATGACAAAAGGATATGCTGTGTTCAATAGAGCCAAAGTTGAATTAGTTCTCCGATTCATTAAATTTCTTTATGCGAGACAAAAAAAGCAAGAAATACATGTTTCTGCAGGTTATTTATCCTACGTCACGTTAATGTCGTTAGTGCCTTTAGTAGTGGTGATGTTTTCAGTGATGACTGCCTTTCCTATTTTTGCAGACATTCGAGTTGTCATAGAGGATTTCGTCTATAGCAATTTCATGCCGGCAGCCGGAGATATGGTGCAAAAACACTTAACCGGTTTTGTCGATAATGCCTCCAAAATGTCAGCGGTTGCTATTAGCTTTCTTTTCTTATTTGCACTCTTGCTCATTTCAGCAATAGATACAACGTTAAATAAGATCTGGCATGTACATGACAAACGAAAATTGGTTACTGCGTTTCCTATGTATTGGATGATACTGACACTCGGTCCTGTTCTTGTTGGTAGCAGCATTGCTATGTCTTCATATGTCATTTCTATGGTTAATTTCGGCGAGTATGATGTCGTCGGGCTATCGAACGTTTTACTTCGTCTTGTGCCATTATTATTTTCGATAATTGCTTTTATGTTTTTGTACATGCTGGTTCCTAATAAGCCTATTCCTGCGAAATACGCGGCAATAGGAGCCCTAGTTGCCGCAATATTGTTTGAGGTGGCTAAGAAAGGTTTTGCGCTATACGTGACTCAATTTCCTTCATATAAAGCAATATATGGGGCTTTAGCGGGGATACCTATATTATTTCTATGGGTTTACTTGTCTTGGTTAGTTGTTCTTTTTGGTGCCCTGATCACTGCCACTTTAGAAAAGTTTAATGCGCAATCTGATATTTTGGGCAATCAAGAAAACAGCGACTAAAATTAGTTTGTATTGATGGGCTTAGTTTATTAAGTCCTAAACCCTAACTGCAATTTTTAATAGACTTTATATTACACGTAGTTTGGGTATGTTTTTATCGGCGAATAATATTGCGGCACAGCACGCTATACTCAATTTTATCAGGCCAATGCCTTAAGCAGTGAATCATGTCTAGAAACCTTTATCCTAAAATAGCTCCGTTTAAACAAGAGTTATTGCAAGTATCAGATATCCATCAAGTATTTGTTGAGCAGTCAGGAAATCCAGACGGCATAGCGGTAATTTATTTGCATGGTGGACCCGGCGGAGGAGGATGTGACGATCACCGCCGATATTTCGATCCTGAGCAGTATCATATTGTTATTGTTGACCAGCGTGGTTGTGGCCGCTCTAATCCTTCGCCTGCGATTACTGAAAATACAACATGGGACCTTGTTCAAGATCTCGAAAAAATCCGGAAACACTTAAATGTCGACCAATGGCTTATTGCAGGTGGTTCGTGGGGCACGACCTTAGCACTGGCATACGGAATATCGCACCCTGAAGTGGCTTTAGGCTTTATATTACGAGGGGTATTCTTAGGTACAGAAGAAGAATATCAATGGTTATATTCTGCCAATGGCGCGGCTAAATTTTATCCTGAATATTATCGTGAATTTATTAATGTACTGCCAGCGGAATCGAGACGTGACCCTTTGACTGGATATCATAATATGTTGACGTCAGATAACGAAGTCGCTGTCATTGCTGCGAGTAAAGCTTGGTATCTGTGGGAGCTTCGGCTTTCGTCGATAGAACATCATCATGTGAGCATGGCTCATGTACACGATGCTCATCAAGCCTTGTGTATGGCAAAAACGTCAAGTCATTACTTTGTTAATCAGTGCTATCTGTCACCAGATTATCTTCTTGAACAAATAAGTAAAATCAGCCATCTTCCTGCAGTCGTCATTCATGGGCGATATGACATGGTGTGTCAATTGGCGCAGGCAGATAGATTAGTGCAGCGTTGGCAAAATGCGCAGTTGCAAATCATACCATGTGCAGGCCATAGTGGTTTTGAATCACAAACGATAGACGCGATATGCAAGGCGACCGATAATATGGCGTCTTTTTTAAATGAAACTAAAAATAGATGATTGCATTGATCCAAAGAGTCAGCCATGCAAGCGTTGACGTCAATAAAGAAACGGTAGGTTCGATAGATAAAGGATTATTAGTATTACTTGCTATTGAGCCGGAAGATAACGAACAAAAAGCAATAAGACTAGCAGAACGAGTTGCAGGTTACCGTGTTTTTGAAGATGAGCAGGGTAAAATGAATCTTAATGTCGGGCAAGTTGGAGGTGATCTTCTTGTCGTGTCGCAGTTTACTTTGGCAGCTGATACAACCCGAGGTATGAGACCAAGTTTTACTCGTGCAGCCTCACCAGAAATGAGTAAAACACTTTACCAATTTTTTTGTCAGCAACTAAGGGCCAAAGGTTTTGATGTGCCGACGGGAGTTTTCGGTGCAGACATGCAAGTGTCCTTGCTCAATGATGGACCAGTAACTTTTCAGCTTAAGTGTTAGTCACTCAGAAGGTATTCGAAAAAGTTGTTCGTATTTACGCCAATACTTTCTCAGCCTCATAGGCAGGAGACCGGATGAGGTCTTGGGCAACAGACATTGTTTCGGTACTAGATGAATGACCTTATTCCGATAATGAGGTACGCGATATATCGCTATTTGATGCGTTGTAAATTTTCGCCTCATGTTATCAAGCACTGAATTTAATTCGAAAGGCTCGACGAAAGGTAAATTAACACTCAATAATTGCTGCTCAGTAAGGGCTTCAATCAATTGGTACAACACTGAGTTGCTCGCCGCTATTTGCTCATCTTGATGTTGGTAAATATCATAAATAAACCATTCTTTTTTACCCTGTTGGCATTGTCTTTCTTGCCCTTGCGTGGTTGAAAACCATCGTTCAGCGCTACTATGAATAACTTCAATAGGCAGTTTTTTCGGTTCAAAGTATTGATGGAAGCAATAAATTACATCGCCATTTCTTTCTATTATCTTGTGGTTGATATTAGGAAACCATGTGTTGATAAAACGCGAAATATTACCACCGCCTAAACCAAACTCGATAACATGCGTAGCAGAAAAATAGCCTAGGGGAAGTAACAGTGCATATTGATGAGGCAAAGTGAGCCTGTTTGGAGCTCTTTTATTCATCACGCTTTGAATAACGTCACCGAATGCTAGCCAACGGTAGTGACTATTTTCATTGACGGAGATTGCATCTGGATTGCGAGTCCAATAAAGTAGTCGGCCTTGTTCTAGATGTCTTGAAAGCGGCATCCAATTAGTTTCTTAATCATATAGTTAGAGTAATCATAGTCAATGAACCCAATTATCACACCTAAAACGAGAGAAGAATTCGACGCTTATTATTGTTTTCGTTGGGAAATGTTAAGAAAATCTTGGCAGCAGGCTAGAGGAAGCGAAAGAGATGAGCTTGAACTGCAATCTTGTCATCGAATGATTCTTGATGTAAAAACGAATCAAGTAATCGCAGTTGGACGCATTCATTTTGTCGATCAGTATACGGCTCAAATACGCTATATGGCCGTCTCTGAAAGCTATCAAGGGCAAGGATTGGGTCGACGAGTTATTGCCAGTTTAGAAGCTATTGCTATTGAACGAGGCGCGCAAGTAATAAATTTAAATGCCAGAGAAGCAGCACAAAATTTTTACTCAGTCTTAGGTTATAGTTTGATTGAGAAAACGCACCTTTTATATGGCAAAGTTCAGCATTATTTAATGACCAAAACTTTAATTCAGCCTATTGGTGCTAATCATAAATTAGTCGAGAGATTACAGCAGACTTGGCATGAGACCATTCCAATGAGTCAGGCAATGAAGATTCAAGCCTGCTTTTATGATGAACATAAGTTTGTCACTAATTGTGACCCGCTTTTTAGTAAAAATCTTCACAATACTATGTTCGCAGGCAGTATTTATACATTAGCAACGCTAACTGGCTGGGGCTGGATGTATCTGCGTTTAGCAAAAGAAAAACGTATCGGTGATATCGTGCTTGCTGAAGCGGATATAAAATATTTAAAGCCAGTCTCAGGGCCAGGACAAGCGATAATCACGTTAGATGACGTCGAGGGAGATCTTTCGTCAATGGACAATGGTCGACACGGCAAGTTGCAAACAACAATAAACGTCTATTGTGGCGATACTTTATGTGCGGTATTTAAAGGTAAATTTGTCGCTATAGTTAAAGCGTAGAAGGGTACTGATTATGAAAAAATTGTTCGCGATCACGTTGTTCGCTTCGAGTTTATTAGGAAAAATTGCCTACGCGACAGAAGACGCTATTAATAAGAGTTTAGATTCCTTTCACCGTGCGGCTGCGGTTGCTGATTTAGATACGTATTTTGGTTTATTGAGCGAAAATGCTATTTTTCTAGGAACTGATAGTGCAGAACGTTGGACAAAAGAGCAGTTTAAAACTTTCGTCCAGCCGTATTTTGCGAAAGGTCAGGGGTGGGTATATGTGCCGACCGAGAGAAATATCTCTTATACTCCTAACGGCGATGTCATTTATTTCGATGAGATTTTAACTAATGACACTTATGGTCAAACTCGAGGATCAGGCGTCATGGTTAACACAGAGCAAGGTTGGAAAATCGCTCAATACAACTTATCTATTCCAATGCCTAACGCTATTGCTAAAAAACTAGTACAACAAATTAAAAACTACCAGAACAAGAGTTACCCATTGAAAGAGTTAAAAAAGTAGCATGACTAAACGTGTCGCAATCATTGGTTTAGGTTGGATTGGCCAGCCCTTGGCAAAGCAATTAGCTAACCGGAAAATCAAAGTAATAGGTACTACTAGAGCTAAAGACAAACAACAAGAACTGCGAGCTCAGAAAGTCAACGCAGTATTGTTGTCTCTTGCTGGCGATAACACTGATTTTTCCGAGTTGTCGATTGATGAATTTGATACCGTTGTTATTGCTATCACTCCAGGATTTAAACAAGGAGCAACTGACTATGCCAATAATGTCGAAGCGCTAGTCAGCTATGCAACTATAAAAAAAGTAAAACAACTCGTTTTGCTTAGCAGTACAGGTGTCTATACCGGCCTCCATGGCTTAGTTACTGAACAATCAGAGCTTGCTCTTAATGTCGGCAAGGTTGCCCTATTGCATCAAGCCGAGCAAGCTGTACTTAATTTCACTGGCGCTAGCCAAGTGCTAAGATTAGCCGGTCTCGTTGGCCCAGATCGCTTTCCGGGTACATTTTTAGCAGGAAAGAAAGACGTTGCTGATCCTGAAGCCAGTGTAAACTTAATCCATCAGCAAGACGTATTAAACCTTATTCAGAGTTTTATTGAGCAACCTGAGCTAGTCGGTATTTATAACTGTGTTAGTCCAACTTGCTGCACTCGAGAAAATTTTTATTCTAGGGCTGCTAGGGCGCTAGGGCTTACGCCACCGAGTTTTGCTAAACAGGAAGATATTCTGTTAACTAGAAAGGTCAGTGCTGATAAGCTAAAGGAAACTTTGGGCTATCAATTTGTATACTCAGATTTATTAGTTTGGCTTAGCACTCGTTAACGGGACTGGCACTTTTTCTAGTGTGTAGAGCGTCTAGAGACTATAATGCTCTAGTTACTAACTTTTTTCGATTTAAAGAATCTCTTAATAATGTCCTATCTGCAACAAAGAAAGCCAATCGCGTTGTTTTTAATTGTTTGGTTACATGTTTCTGTTTTAGATTTGTTTTTCGTCAATTATTCTGGCCCGGTATTTCTATGGTCAGAAAGTGTCGAACTGAAAACGCTCGCAGTGCATTTTTTGATCGCAACACTCACGGTGTTAATCTTTCTTGGTGCTCAAAAGCTTCACCAGCAATATAACCAAGGCTTATTTTCAATACGAGAACCAATACTTATCGTCTCATCGGGCTTGATGGCTTTAACTATTGGCTTTATTTTATTTTTTTAAAAAAAGAGGCGAATGCCTCTTTTTCAATAGTGGCTTAAACCACCTATACTTTGCTTAAATAGCGTCTGCTAGACAAAGCTAGACAAAGCTAGGCAGCAAGTTTTTTGGCATAAGGTGATTAAAGTCCGCTTCACCAATGCAACCTGATGCTTCGGCAATATCTGGTGCAAAGTAGCGGTCTTTGTCATAAAAAGGCACATATTCGCGAATAATCGCTTTTGCCTGTTCCACCTTTTCAGAGCCCTTTAACGGCGCTCTAAAGTCTAGACCTTGAGCTGCAGCTAATAATTCAACCGCTAATACGCCATTGGTATTTTCAGCCATGTCTGCTAAACGACGACCTGCAAATGCTGCCATAGAAACATGATCTTCTTGGTTGGCAGATGTTGGTAAACTATCGACTGAAGCAGGGTGAGCCAATGTTTTGTTCTCAGAAGCGAGTGCTGCCGAAGTTACTTGTGCGATCATAAAGCCTGAGTTTACGCCACCATTCTCGACTAAAAATGCTGGTAATTTACTTAAGTTAGCATCAATTAATAACGCCATACGACGCTCAGATAATGAACCTATTTCTGCGATAGCTAGTGCTAAGTTGTCAGCGGCCATCGCGACGGGTTCTGCGTGAAAATTGCCTGCTGAAATAAAATCACCTTCGTTAGCAAAGACTAACGGGTTGTCTGTTACGCCATTAGCTTCAACATGAAGAACTTCTGCTGCTTGGCGAATTTGTGTTAAACAAGCACCCATGACTTGCGGCTGACAGCGTAATGAGTATGGATCTTGTACTTTTTCACAATCAAGGTGCGAACGACCAATTTCAGATTCTTCGCCTAAAATCTCGCGGTATGCGAAGGCTGCGTCGATTTGTCCTTTTTGTCCACGAACTTGATGTACTCTGTCATCAAATGGCGCACGTGATCCCATTGCTGCTTCAACTGACATTGAGCCGATCGCAACGCCTGCTGCAAATAAATCTTCTGCAGCAAATAAGCCTTCAAGTGCAAATGCCGTAGAGGCTTGAGTACCATTTAAAAGTGCAAGACCTTCTTTTGCTGCTAAGGTGACTGGCTCTAGGCCTGCTATTTTTAAGCCTTCAGCTGCAGGGATTACTTGATCTTGGTAAGACATTTCGCCTTCACCTAACAGCGGAAGTACCATGTGCGATAGTGGTGCCAAATCGCCAGAAGCGCCAACGGAGCCTTTTTTTGGAACACAAGGGTAAACTTGTGCGTTAAGTAATTGTAATAAGGCTTGAATGACACTTAAACGAATGCCTGAAAAACCGCGCGCTAAAGAATTTATTTTTAATACCATCATTAAACGCACCGTCGCATCTTCCATATACTCGCCAAAACCAGCCGAGTGAGAAAGTACGATAGAACGTTGCAGTAATTCTAATTCTTCGTCTTTGATCCGAGTACTGGCAAGTAGACCAAAACCCGTGTTAATGCCATAAACAACTTGGTTTCTCTTGATTACGTCTTGCACGGCAGCAGCACTTTTATTAATTTCTTCAAATGCACTTTGATCAAGTGAGTATTCAATGCCGTCGAAGCGATTGACCGCGCGTAAGTCAGCCAATGTTAGTTGACCAGGAATGATATTTAATTTTGTAATCGTAGACATTTTTTTGTCCTATACCTGTATAGAGAAACCTGATTTGGTTTCTCGGTGAAGAATGTAATTTCTTCACTATGTTTTCAGTGAAGCTTAATTCGCCAATTTTGCGCGAATTAAGCTTGTCTTGGTTTTATATCAAAGTAATTCGGATATAAGTTGAATAACCATTATTTTTTTCCGTTTGCGCCAGGAACCATAGGTAAATCTAAGCCTTGCTCACGTGCACAGTTAATCGCAATGTCATAGCCCGCATCTGCGTGGCGCATAACACCTGTGCCCGGATCATTCCATAGCACACGACCTAGTCGTTTAGCAGCTTCATCGGTACCATCAGCAACAATAACCACACCGGAGTGTTGGCTAAAGCCCATGCCAACTCCTCCACCATGATGCAAGCTGACCCAAGTAGCGCCGCCAGAGGTAGAAAGTAGAGCATTCAATAATGGCCAATCTGAGACCGCATCAGAGCCGTCTTTCATGCTTTCTGTTTCACGGTTTGGTGAGGCAACTGAGCCTGAATCTAAATGGTCACGACCAATAACGACAGGTGCTGATAGCTCGCCATTTTTTACCATCTCATTAAACGCTAACGCCAAACGAGCACGGTCTTTTAAACCAACCCAACAAATACGTGCGGGTAAACCTTGGAATGCAATACGGTCTCTCGCCATATCTAACCAATTGTGCAGATGAGCGTCATCGGGAATAAGTTCTTTTACTTTTTGATCTGTTTTATAGATATCTTCAGGGTCGCCTGATAACGCAACCCAGCGGAATGGACCAATACCTTCACAAAATAGCGGACGAATATAAGCAGGAACAAAGCCTGGGAAATCGAATGCGTTTTTAACACCTTCTTCTAAGGCCATTTGGCGAATATTGTTACCGTAGTCAGTCGTTGCAGCACCTGCGGATTGCAGATCAAGCATAGCTTGCACCTGAATTGCCATAGACTGTTTGGCGGCTTTAACCACAGCTGCCTCGTCTTTTTTACGCATTTCAGCGGCATATTCCATGCTCCAACCTTGTGGCAAGTAGCCATTTAATGGGTCATGTGCCGATGTTTGGTCGGTTACTACGTCTGGAGTGATACCTCGTTTCACAAGTTCTGGGAATACGTCAGCGGCATTGCCAAGCAGACCAACAGAAATGGCTTCGCCTTTGCTGGTTGCATCGTTAATCATCGCTAACGCTTGGTCAAGTGATGTTGCTTTTTTGTCGACGTAGCGTGTTTTTAAACGGAAATCGATGCGTGATTCGTCACACTCAACTACTAGTGCCGCAAATCCAGCCATCGTTGCAGCAAGTGGTTGCGCACCACCCATGCCACCTAAACCACCAGTAAGTACCCACTTGCCCTTGGCGTCACCACCGAAGTGTTGTTTTGCCATGGAGACAAACGTTTCATAGGTACCTTGCACAATGCCTTGTGAGCCAATGTAAATCCATGAGCCTGCGGTCATTTGACCGTACATCATCAAGCCTTTTTTATCTAACTCGTTGAAATGCTGCCAGTTGCCCCAGTTTGGTACTAGATTAGAGTTGGCAATCAGTACTCGTGGTGCATCACTGTGAGTGCGGAACACTCCAACTGGTTTGCCTGATTGTACTAGTAAGGTTTCGTCATCTTCTAGGCGATCTAATGTTTCAACAATTTTGTCATAACATGCCCAATCTCGAGCAGCGCGACCTATACCACCGTAAACTACTAATGACTGCGGATGTTCAGCGACTTCTTCGTCTAAATTATTCATCAGCATGCGTTTAGCGGCTTCTGTTAACCAGCTTTTTGCTGTGATCTCAGTGCCTCTCGCTGCACGGATTTTTCGGCTTGCATCAAAACGTGGATCGTTCGTCATGGTGAGCTCCTGTCTATTTCTTAAAAACTAAATGGCTGCCTAAGCGGTACTTGTTGCCCGGCGAGGTTAATATGGCGGCACTCACGACACCTAGTGTTGACCATGTTCTGCGCTTAACTTGCAAAACGGGAAGTGAGGGCTCTATGTTCAATTGTTGGCAAATGGCTGGTTCAGCCAATATCGCTTCAATTTCATGAGTAGCTTCTGTTAAGGGTGCTTCGGAAGACAAAAACTCATGAGGGGTAATGTGGTTGAAATCTTGTGTCAGGTAATTTGGCACTAGCTTAGCGTTTACATATCTTTGCTCTAGTTGGATCGGTTCGTCATTTTCGAAATGAAGTACCTCAGAGTAATACACAGTGTCGCTTGGCTTTATCGCTAATAAAATAGCGAGTTGCTCCGTAGTGGGCTCAACTTGTAGACATAATTGCTCGGCACGGTGTTCATGGCCTCGAGCATCAATTTCATCAGCAATATTTTTAATTTCCAGTAGCGACGATTGAGATTTGAAGGTTGCGACAAATGTGCCAGCACCTTGAGAACGAACTAATACCCCTTGTTCAGTAAGCTCTTGCAGCGCGCGTCGAGCCGTCATTCTACTTACAGAAAACTGTTCTGCCAGTTCATTTTCAGACGGTACTTTGCTGTCTTGAGGCCACTGACCTGATTCAATTTTTTGGCAAATAAACTGTTTAATAACAGTAAATTTAGGAGCATTCATTAGACAAACCTTAAGTTTCAACTTGTATATACAATCTCATGTTTTCGATAAAAAGGCAACGGTTGTATATACAAGCTTGTTAGTTTGCGCTTGATCGGTTAAATTGCGTGCTATTAACTATAGAGCTCAATTTGAATAAAATAACGGGACTCTACTTTTATTTTTAATATTGGCGAAACGATAAATGATAGATTCAACAAGTTGGCAAACGCTTTGGATTAACGTAAATCTTGCTACCATGACTGACGGAGCAAAGAGCTACGGTGAGGTGATGGAGGCTGCCATTGCGATTGCCGATGGAAAAATAGCCTGGTTAGGCAAACAAAGTGACTTACCTGCCTATGGCGACAAGGTTGACGTCATTGATGGCAAAGGCTATTGGGTAACACCAGGGTTGGTCGATTGTCATACTCACTTAGTCTATGGTGGTAATAGAGCCAATGAGTTTGAAATGCGATTACAAGGTAAGAGCTATGAAGAAATAGCCAAAGCCGGTGGTGGCATTGTCTCAACGGTTAAAGCAACGCGAGAGGCTAGTCATAAGCAACTTGTTGCCAGTGCATTACCACGTCTGCAAGCATTGCATCATCAAGGTGTCACCACGTTAGAAATTAAGTCTGGTTATGGCCTCGATACTGACACTGAAATTAAGATGTTAGAAGTGGCTACTGAGTTATCAAGCTTACTTCCAGTCTCTATCAAACGCACTTTCTTAGGCGCTCATGCGTTACCGATTGAATATAATGGCAAAGCAGATGAATATATTGAGCTAGTGTGCAATGAAATGTTGCCTGCAATAGCTAACAAAGGTCTCGCCGATGCGGTTGATGTGTTTTGTGAAGGGATTGGTTTTGATATTGCGCAAACAGAGCAAGTTTTTAAAGCGGCAATCGGTCATGGTTTGCCTGTTAAAGTGCATGCCGAGCAATTATCTAATTTAGGCGGGACGGCACTGGCGGCAAAATACAACGCGTTATCGTCTGATCACATTGAGTTTCTCGATGAAGCAGGTATAGAAAAAATGTCAGTCACTGATATGACAGCAGTATTATTGCCAGGAGCATTCTATTTCCTCCGCGAGACACAATTACCACCGATTGGATTGCTCAGAAAACATAATGTTTCGATGGCAATTGCGACCGATTCTAATCCTGGCTCTTCACCCATTAGTTCGATTCAGTTAATGCTGAACATGGCTTGTACTTTGTTTAGGCTAACACCGACAGAAGCGTTAGCTGGTGTTACTTGTCATGGTGCCAAAGCTCTTGGTTTGGGCAACAATATTGGTCAATTAGCATTAGGTTATGAAGCTGATTTGGCTTTTTGGAATATTAGCCAACCGGCAGAGCTTTGTTATCAATTTGGCGTTAATCCGTTATCAGGACTGGTAAAGGGTGGTATAAAAGTTCTTTAATTATTGATTAGATTGGGGAGGAGGGTCACTATTGAGCCTGAAACTCCCCAGTATTAATTTTTACAATGTTTCTAAACGGACGTAGAACAATAGAGTAACGCAGGATCAGCTACCGAGAATGACCAATTTATTCAACTAATGCCTTGTACATAAACCTTTTAATTTTCGCTAAATGATCAATTATTTAATGGACTTGGTATAATGCTGTACAAACTCGACTCAATTTATTAACCTGAATTAACGACTAATGTCATGGTTTATCAGACTGTATATGGATTGTAACAGCACAAAAAACTCGCCGCGTATTAGGTCATTATTAACAAGTGTATGCTTATTAATGGCTTCTTTTCCTGCGTTCTCTGCATCGCCGATTTATTCGATTGTCGAATTTAATATAGCTTTTGTACTGGGGCTTTCTTTACCAATTTTATTGGTATCAGTATTGATAAGAAAGTCAGTACCTAACCAATGGTACTATTTTGCCGCGATTATGCTCAGTGTCCTGGGATTCTTATACTCCTTAGTGTATTTAACCAACGGGCAAGAGCCTGTGTTATTGACTTTTGCATCCATTACTTTAGCACTTATGTATATTTGGCCTTTATCGTCGGCACTGAATGATAATGAGTCGGTCAGTGATAGTGTAATTGACTATTTCAATCTGTCAGTAAAGCTTATCGCTTTTATTGGTGTGGCGTATGTGTCATCAGTGTGGTTTTTTCCTGAATTTGATGCCTACATAGGTTGGCTGATTTCAAGTGGTTTTATCCTACTCAGTGCCGCTTCATTTACTATTATTCAAAGCCGCTTTTTAGAAACTGATATATACCGTCATATCGGCCAATGGATAGTGACAGGCGTATTTGCTTGTACCATGTACTTTTGGCTCAATGCTCAAATAGAGCAAGTCTGGCTCATTATTTCCTATACGTTGCTGTTTTTAGCGACCTTAATTAATGGCAACTGGCGTTTGATAAAACAAATATTAGACGCAATGGCCAACAAAGCAATCAGTGAAGGAGATGAAGAAGGTGCAGAAGGGGCGTTGTCTTTCCCCCCAGATCCAGCGACAAATTTACCCTCGTTCCAACAAGCGCTATTGCGTTTTGAGCAAATTTATCGTCAGGGCACGTCTAAACGTTATGCTGTTGTTGTGATCAAGCCCATTAATTTTGAACGAGTTAATCAAATATTAGGCCACCAAAATTCAGATATTTTATTGCTGCAATTAGCTTATTGTTTGCAGAAGCAAGCGCAACAAAATGATCACTTAATAAACTTTGATTTTTCAAATCAGGCATCTCGTTTAGCGAGATTGCAAAGCTTAGACTTTTTAGCTGTCGTTGATGTCAATGATTGTCATTACCCCGAAAAGGTTATGGTGGAAGATTTATGTCGACAACTCTCCGATGCTGTTCCGGAAGCAATGAGCTTTAAAAGTTTTTCTTTAAATTTTGAATTAGCTTGCGGTGTCGCATTCACTGGAGAACACGGTCAAACGGTACAAGAAGTTATTGCTCATGCAGGAGATGCATTACTTTGTGCTGAGAAAGACCAAGAACTGTTCAAATATTATGACGCTAAAGACTCCTTATATACAGAGCAGCAGTTAGTCAAAATGGAGCGCTTAAAGCAAGATATGGAAAATGGGCTTTTACAGTGGGTAGTACAGCCTTTAGTTGAGCAAAAAAGTAAACAGCTAAGTGGGTTTTCACTGCAAGTAAGATGGCGTCAAGTAGGTGAACAATATCTCGAACTAACAGAGTTTTTAACGTTAGCGGAAAATAGCGGCGAACTCTATACATTGAGCAAACACATGGTTAAATATGCATTTAAACTGTTGTTTGAACTGAAAAAATTGAGTATCTATCAACCGGTATCAATTAGTTTTCCGAGTACTGAGCTATTAGAGCCTGATTTAGTTGATTATATAGAATCACAAATTAAGCACTATAATATTGCGGGAAAATACTTGATGATTGAGTTGACCGAGCCTGTAATGGTTGTTGCCTGTGACCGTGCAAAGTCTATGATTGATCAGCTTAGAATGCTTGAAGTACAAATCAGTATTGATGATTTTACCGGCAGTTATGAATCGCTTCGCTATATCCGTAAGCTGTCGGTAGACCAAGTAACAATTAATTGTAAACGACTCACTCATGATGAAGACAATTCGGCGGAAAAAGCGATAGTAAACTCGTTAATTAATCTTTCTCGAACCATGAAGCTTCCATTTGTTGGCAGTCACGTCGACAATCAAGAATTATTATCACTGTATAAGGTGATGGGCGGGGGTATCGTTCAAGGGAAAATCATAAGCAATGGAATACCGGTTAGTGACTTACCTCAATGGATCGAACACTGGTGCAAAAAGTATCCCCAACATTAATATAAGCCATTATGCCAATATTTAATCGACTTGTTCTTACTCTATATCTAATGGCTCTGGAGAAAGTATTATTCCCGTATTGTCAGCATAGATATGATCATCAGGTAAGACAGTAACGCCGGCAAAGTTAATCGCCATATCGGCATCACCAGTTAACTCGTCGCTTGCACCTACCGGAATAGAAACTAGCCCTTGAATACCAATATCTAATTCTTCAAGTGCATCTACATCACGAACACTGCCATAGCAAATGATGCCTTCCCAGCGGTTTTGTAACGCTAGCTCTGCAATGTCTATATCAATTAACGCACGACGAGTAGAGCCGCCACCGTCAATAACAAGTACCTTACCTAGACCATCTTCGGTTAATATTTTGCTGATAAGCCCGTTATTCTCGAAACATTTTATAGTAACCACTTGACCACCAAATGAGCTTCGACCGCCGTAGTTACTGAAAATAGGCTCTAAAACATCGACTAAATCTGCGTAAGTATTACAAAGTTCAGATGTGTTATATTCCATAGTCTCTCTCTTTGGTTAATGCTTCGATTGTTGACTGAATCAAAGTGTATCATTTTTCTTCTAAAAAGCAGAATTGATTGTACTCTTTTGAAGGATTGATAGTTACATTAAATAAAACGAGTAATTCTTAGTTAATTGCTTGTATTAATTATTAAAAGCATATTTAATTAAACAGGCAGAGTCACATTCACCAAAAACATATTAGATGATAGAAAGCATAACAGCTAAAACGTTTTTATTTTCAACCGAAGCTATTGTTTTTAGCGTGTTGACGTTCTTATTGTGGATGTTCTATCAAGGGCTAGGTCGACAGTACGTAAAATTTTGGATGCTAAGTTTGGCAAGCATCACTGTTGTGCTAATCGTGATGGCGATTGACGCATACACAAGTCTGATTCCTGAAACCTCACCAGTTAAAATTTTCATTGCTTGGCTGCTCCAAGTGTCCGATTATCTTTTCTTAGCCTTTTTTAGTTTGGGAGTCTACGCCGCAAAAACAAGTAAACAGATCTCTGCAAACTATATTGTCTACAGCTTACTGCTAGCAGTCGGTATAGGAACCTTTGCAACATTTCTCTTTGCGACAGATCCTCAACATGTTTTTGACCGCTTCTTTCTAAGACATAGCTTACGAGCCTTTATTTTTGGCTGTGCTTTTCTCGCGATCGCGAGCTTTTTAATTTGGCACAAACCTCATCACTTCTCTAGTAAAATTTTTACCTATTTATCGCTAGTTATTGCGGTGAAAATGTTGCTCTTTTCATTTTCATCTACGCTTGCGTTAACAGAGTGGTGGTTTCAATATGTCCTAGTTTTTTCAAGCTATTTTGATCTTGCCGCTGTTGCAGTACTCGGCTTTGTTATGCTTATTTGGATGCAGGGTGCAGAACGCAATGCTGCCGCTATTGCAATGACTAAAGTTCAGTATCTTGGGCAGCATGATTCATTAACTGGCACCATGAACCGAGCGCAGGTACTGGAAAAACTTCCAGCGATTATGGACAAAGTAACTCAAAAACAAAACAGACTTTGCGTTGCGTTAATCGACATTAAACGTTTCAAATTTATCAATGACACTTATGGATTAAAAGCTGGCGACTATATTCTTGGCGAAGTCGCCAACCGATTACGAGAGAGTATTTTTAAACCCTTGATCGTTGGACGAACTAGCGGTGACTCGTTTGTTCTAGTCATTGAATATAGCGACGAAAGACAAGTGGATCATGTTTGCAGTCATATTCATGAAATTATCGCGAGGCCGTTTAAATTTGATAAAAAAGAGGTCATTATTCAATGTAGCTTGGGTTACTGTTGCTTCCCAGAATATGCCGATACTGCAGAAAACCTGTTGCAAAATGCTAATTTAGCTTTATTTCACGGCGAATCGCAAAACATAGCCAGCACTAAGTTTAGTGATGAAATGCAGGTTCAGGGACGACATTTGTTGATCATGGAAAAAGCGATCAAGGAAGGCCTTAATAACAGTGAGTTTGAGCTTTACTATCAGCCGCAATTAAATTTGCTGACTAATAAACTGGAAGGGGTCGAAGCACTTGTCCGTTGGAATCATCCAGAGCAAGGTTTATTGTCGCCAGATAAGTTTTTATCTGATGTTGAAGCGTTAGGGTTAAATAGTCGGTTTGATGTTTATATTCTTGAGAAGGCTTGCCAAGCCCATAGGCGCTGGGTAGATAATTATAACAAACGGGTTGCAATCGCAGTCAACATGACCGCAGTTGAGTTTCAAGATCCGCGACTTATTTCAACCATTCAAGCATTATTATTGAAATATCAGATGTCGCCTACCTATCTAGAGTTAGAAATTACTGAAAATGTAGTCATGACTGATGTTCGATCTGCGATGGATACTATTGTTATATTGCAGAACATGGGTATTAAAGTATCGATCGATGACTTTGGTACAGGGTACTCTTCACTCGCGTATTTGCGCGCGCTACCTATTGATAAAATCAAAATTGACCGCAGCTTTATTAAAGAAATGGCATCGAATGACTCCGATGTCACTATCGTAAAATCAATGATCAAATTGTCACATGCTCTAGGCAAGCGCGTCCTTGCTGAAGGTGTTGAAACAGCATCGCAATTAGATATGTTACGTAAACTCGGCTGTGATGCTGTGCAGGGCTACTACATAAGCAAACCCGTCTCCGAAACCATTTTGGTCAACCACCTCACCAAAAAGTAAATAAGATAAGGCAGTATAAGCCAAGCATTTTGATTTCATTGTCTATACTTAAGCGTATCTCTAACTTTTAAACAGAAAAAGTGGTAGTGCCTATGCTTATCAAACATAAATTAGCGATTAATTCTGGGGTGACCATCCTTAGCTTGATGCTGATGCTTGGGATATTGTCCTTCGCCGTGACCTCCTTGGAAAATAATATCCGATTAGCAAGGGAACTAGGTAATGTTCAATCTTATATTCTAGAACTTAGACGCGATGAGAAAGATTTTATGGCGCGTAAAGATATGAAATATATAGACAAATATAATAAAAACTTTAGGTCTTTAGAACAAGAAGTGGGTTTGCTGGCACAATCTTATAAGAGTATCGGATTAGAGCTCAATGAAGTGGATACTTTGCGCCGAGTATTAAAAGAATATGTCGAGCGGTTTATGGACGTGGTCGAGTCACAGAAAAAGATTGGCTTAGACCCTAAAGATGCCTTTTATGGTCAGCTAAGAGCAGCGGTCCATAATGTAGAGGAACTGATTGGCTCGGATGATTATCAAATACTCAGTGGTATGTTGCAGCTTAGACGCAATGAAAAAGACTTTATGCTGCGTTTAGATGATAAATATGTCACGCGCTTACAGGATAATACCGCGAAACTGATTACCGACGTAAAAGTTAGCCAACTAGATGCTTCAAGAAAGCAGCAAATAGCTGACTATTTAGTCGAATATGAGCAGGCTTTTATGAACTTAGTGACAGAGCAAAGAACGCTCGGATTGACTCATAACAATGGTCTGCAAGGAGAAATGAGAGCCACCGTGCACTCCCTTGATAAAATACTCGATAAATTAGTTAGCCACAGCATTTCGGAAGTCGAAATTTACACTGCGTTCGTCGATCGAGTTGCCTACGGGGTGTTTGCTGTCGTATTGGTGTGTGCTTTATTGTTTGCATGGTTTTTAGTAAAAGCCATTTTAACTTCTATTGAAAAACTAAGAAGTGCTATGTTGAAGATTTCAGAAAATAATGATCTAACGATAGAGGTAGATACGTCTGCTAATGATGAAATGTCTGATATGGCAAAAGTCTTTAATACTATGATCCAAAGTTTTCGTCATTTAATCGTAGAAGTTAATCATTCTGTGCAAACGCTCCAGGAGGCCACGCAACAAGTGGCAGAAAATATTACTATTGCTAATGCCGGTGTCGATTCTCAAATCCAAGAAACTGATATGGTCGCTACTGCCGTTACTGAAATGGTTGCCACCGTTGAGGAAATTGCTAAAAACACTCAAGAGGCAGCAGATAAAGCGGAAACGACTAACCAAAATGCTGACAAAGGAAGTGACGGGGTTAAATCCACGATTGGAAAGATTGATCAACTCTCTCAAAAGCTGTTGGATTCAGAACACGTCATTCAAGAGTTAGCAAAAGACAGTGAAACTATTGGCTCGGTCCTTGATGTTATTCGCGGTATTGCTGAACAAACTAATTTGCTGGCGCTAAATGCGGCGATAGAGGCTGCACGTGCTGGTGAACAAGGGCGAGGCTTTGCCGTTGTAGCAGACGAAGTCAGAACTTTAGCAAGCAGAACACAAGACTCGACTCAAGAGATAGAATCGATTATTCATTCACTACAAAACCGAACCCAAGAGATCGTTAAGCATATGGCCACCTGCCGAACACAAGGTGATGAGAGTGCCTCGCAGGCAAATAATGCCGGTGTGATGCTGGAAGAAATCACCCAAGATGTTGCTGCCATTATGGATATGAATACGGCAATTGCTGCGGCGATTCAACAACAAAGTGCGGTCGCGTCGGAAGTTAATCAGCATGTGGTTTTAATCAGGGATGTGACCGATCAGTCGGGGCAATTATCGCACCAAAACGCTCAAATGAGTGAAGAGCTATCTCAACAAGCTACTGTGTTGCAAAAAGAAGTGAGTCGCTTCGTCGTTTAAAGCCGCACAGAGCAAACTATAACGCTTTAATATCAATAGCAGTCTCACGCGTGAGGCCGCTATTTTTTATAGCGTCTAAATATGCTTGCCACAACGGGTCATGTTGAGCATGAAGTTGTTTGAATTGATTTTCTGTCAAAATGGTTTGGTATGAATCATTAAAGCACAACCTAAAACCATGCTTGCCAACCGACTCAATGTTAACCAGTTGTACTTCTTTTTTATTGGTGACCAGTGCTTGTTTTGCGTTAGTGTTTATTCCATTGAGATCAATCACGCGTAAAAACTCCATCGGAAATTGCCATGGAGTTTTTCCTGATAATTCAACAGTTAATATACTTTGTTTACTGTCGATTAAAAAACGCGTGATCAATGTCATTATGCTATCGCTTCTATAAAATGAAACGGCTTAGGTCTTCGTTTTGTATGACTTCGCTTAATGTGTTGTCTACATAAGCCTCATCAATAACAATAGACTCACCTGAACGATCATTGGCACTGAATGAAATTTCTTCCATTAAATGCTCAAGCATTGTATGAAGACGACGTGCGCCAATGTTTTCAGTGGTTTCATTCACCTGCCAAGCTGCATTTGCAATCGCTTTAATGCCGTCTTCAGTAAATGAGATATCAACACCTTCCGTTTTCATTAAGGCAATATATTGCTCTGTAAGTGAAGCATTCGGCTCGGTAAGAATGCGAACAAAGTCATCTGTGGTTAATGCTTTAAGTTCAACACGAATCGGCAAGCGTCCTTGCAGCTCTGGGATTAAATCTGATGGTTTTGACATCTGAAATGCGCCAGAGGCAATAAACAAAATATGATCCGTCTTGACCATGCCGTGTTTAGTACTTACTGTTGAGCCTTCAACTAAAGGGAGTAAGTCACGTTGCACGCCTTCACGAGAAACATCAGGCCCGCTGCTGTCGCCACGTTTACAAATCTTGTCAATTTCATCAATAAAAACAATACCATTTTGTTCAACAGCTTCTAATGCTTTTTCTTTGATGTCTTCTTGATTAACTATTTTGCTTGCTTCTTCTTCTTGCAAGGCTTTAAGTGCGTCTTGGATCTTCAATTTACGTTTTTTGGTTTTTTCACCACCCATGTTTTGGAACATGCTTTGTAACTGTGATGTCATGTCTTCCATGCCAGGAGGGGCCATGATCTCAACACCTACAGGATTGGCAGCTAAATCGAGTTCAACTTCTTTATCGTCGAGTTTACCTTCGCGTAATTTTTTTCTAAAAATTTGTCGAGTAGATGAATTGTCTGTGGTTTCGTCATTACCAAAACCATCGCGAGGGTTAGGCAGTAATATATCTAAAATACGTTCTTCAGCTGCTTCTTCAGCTAAATACTTTACACGTGCCATTTCTTGTTCTTTAGTCAGCTTAAACGCCATATCCGTTAGGTCACGAATAATCGTCTCCACTTCCTTTCCAACATAACCCACTTCTGTAAATTTAGTTGCTTCAACCTTGATAAAAGGAGCGTTGGCAAGTTTCGCCAAACGACGAGCGATTTCAGTTTTACCGACACCCGTCGGGCCGATCATTAAAATATTTTTAGGAGTAACTTCAGAGCGTAACTCATCATTAAGCTGCATTCTGCGCCAGCGATTACGTAATGCAATAGCAACGGCTCGTTTAGCATCGCCTTGACCGACGATGTGGCTATCTAATTCGGAAACAATTTCACGAGGTGTCATATTCGACATGTTTATATTCCTATATTCGTCATCGGTTTAAAGTTCATCAATGGTGTGATGATGATTGGTGAAGACACAAATATCGCCGGCAATTTTTAGCGATCTTTCAACAATCTCTTTGGCTGATAGTTCAGTATTTTCCATTAACGCAATGGCCGCGGCTTGAGCATAGTTACCACCGCTGCCTATCGCAATTAAGTCATGCTCAGGCTGAACCACGTCGCCGTTTCCGGTAATAATAAGAGAAGCGGTTTCATCGGCAACCACTAGCATGGCTTCTAATTTACGCAGTGCTCTATCACTGCGCCAATCTTTGGCTAACTCTACGGCTGATTTTGTTAAGTGGCCTTGATGCATCTCTAGCTTGCTTTCAAAGCGTTCGAAGAGTGTGAATGCGTCAGCTGTACCGCCTGCAAAACCTGCTAAGACTTTGTCATTGTATAAACGTCTGACTTTCTTTGCGTTGCCTTTCATTACAGTGTTACCAAGCGATACTTGGCCATCACCGGCGATGGCAACTTTGCCATTACGTCTTACAGAAACAATAGTAGTCACATTTAACCTCAATATTTACGGCTGACGTTAATAAAGTTGTTAACGTCAGCATGAACAATAGTAAGTTAAATGGGTTTGATTAAACTAAATTCAAGGGGAATTGGAGCAATTAATTGCTCGAGGTTATCACCAAGGACTAATTTGGCAATAATTAATATTGTTACGTTTAAGCAAGTGTTTATCACGTTCCGCTTCTCGCTTTTTCTGGTATGGCCCTAGATAAACTCGGTAATAAACACCATTTTTGCCATTTGATTTACTCACCTGAGCAACTAAGCCTGCAAAAGCAATGTTAGCCTTAAGTGTTTCAGCTCTTTCAGTCGTTCTAAATGATCCACATTGCATTTTATAAGGCCCTTTATTGACGACCTCATACTCGCCGCCCTTTACCTCTTCATTACCTTTTAATTTTTCAATATATTCCCATTTTTCTTCCGGTGGCTCAGGTAAGGTAGCAGTTGAAGATTTTTTTTCTGGTGCAGTTGTTGGAGTATCAATAGCTTTAGGTTCAATACCGTTTAAGGTATACAAAAAATAACCAAACCCTGCGATGGCGAAAACGGCAAATAATGTGATTAATTTCACTTTTAAAGAAAGGCCAGTCGCTGCTTGCTTACTGTTTTTCTTGTAGGGATTATTTTTTTTGTTCGATGAGCGAGAGATATAATCCTGATGAGCCATGGAATCAATACAACAATGAAAAGATGCCTTATTCTATCGAGGGCTATAACAGCTTTCAATGACAATCTACCTACCAACTGAAATCAATAGGGTCAACATCAATAGTCCAGCGTACCTTTTTACTGACCTCGATTTGCACAGCACTTTGTAATATCTGAAGAATAGCTTGATGTAGTGACTTTCTATCGGTCGATTGCACGATCAAATGATAACGATATTTACCTGCTTTTTTCTCCATAGCAGCAGGAATTGGACCCGCGACTTCACATTGTGGTAATTCAAGTAGCGTTAACTGACGCAAGAAATCATTTGGGTATGACGGGTAATTTGCTTCTGCCCTAATCAATACTTGATGGCCAAAGGGGGGGAGTCTTGCCTGTTTGCGATCGACTAGTGCTTGTTTGGCAAAGTGAGGATAGCCGTTATTCACCAAATCTTGTAAAAGCGGATGATCAGGATACTGGGTTTGAATCATCACTTGGCCGGGTTTAGACGCTCGTCCAGCGCGTCCTGACACTTGCACTAATAGCTGTGCCATTTGTTCTGCCGCCCGAAAGTCAAAACTAAACAAAGCGCCGTCAACATCTAAAACGACCACTAAGGTAACATCAGGAAAGTGATGCCCTTTGGCGAGCATTTGAGTACCAATTAAAATATGGTGCTGCTTTTCATGTATTTCTTGAATCAGCTTGGTTAGTGCACCTTTTCTACGAGTGCTATCTCGGTCAATTCGAACCACACTTTGCTCTGGAAACCATTCGCCTAAATGTTGTTCGATTTGCTCTGTGCCTTGCCCAACCGGCTGTAAGCGAACACTACCGCACTCGTTGCATTGTCGCATCATGCGTTTTTGACTGCCACAGTGATGACAGATCAATAACTGGTTTTTCTGATGGAAAGTGTAGGGTTTATTGCAACGATTACATTCAACCACCCAATGACATTCTTTACAATTTATTGCCGGTGCAAAACCGCGTCGATTGAGAAAAACTAATACTTGTTCATCACGCGCTAACGTTTGCTCAATTGATTTTTTCACTGAGCCAGATATACCAAATTCCATTTGCTGTTGATGGGTATTGATCAGCGTTAATTTTGCCGGTTTACTGTTGCCAGCACGTTTGGTCAATTGATGATAGTGATATCGACCGTTCAATGCGTTTTGCAGTGTTTCAAAGCTAGGTGTGGCACTACCTAAAACAATAGGAATGTTAAGTTGTCTTGCTCGCAAAATAGCGATGTCTCTACCGTGATAACGAAAACTGTCTTGTTGCTTTAATGAATTATCGTGCTCTTCATCAATAATAATTAAACCTAGATTAGGAGCTGGCGTAAATATGGCTGAACGTGTACCAATAATGATGGCGGCATGACCACAATGAGCGGCTCGCCAAGTATCCAAACGCTCTTTGTCGTTTAACCCTGAGTGATGCAAAAAGATCGGTACATTAAAGCGTTGTTCAAATCGGGAAAGTGTTTGTGGTGTTAGTCCAATTTCAGGCACCATCACCAATACTTGCCGATTATTGGCTAATACTTGTTCCATGACCTGTAAATAGACTTCAGTTTTACCACTGCCGGTAATACCATCAATAAGATGACAAGAAAATTGCTCGGTTTGAGTGGTGAGTGCTGAGACGATCAATGCTTGCTCAACCGACAACTGCAATTTGTCGTCACTTTGAATGCTAGCTGACTGCCAAGTAAAGGGTTGTGGCACGAGCTCTTGTTCTTCGATTAACGCTTTATTCTGTAATGCAGTAAGTTGTGCCTTCAGGTAACCCAATGTACGGAGCTCAGACCATGAAATGCCTTTATGTTGGCTAATAATAGTAAAGAGTGCTGCTTGTTTTGGCGCTTTCTTGCGTATTTTTATAAGCTTGTCTTCAGCGTCTTTTGTATCAGACAGTTTCGAAGCAACCCATAGCTTTTCAAAACTGAGATCCGGTTGTTCAATTTGCCTAAACAATACCGGCAATGCTAACTGCATCACATCACCGACAGGGTGGTGGTAATAGTTTGCACAGGTATTAAGAAACTTCATCAGAGGTTTATCAAAATGATACTTGTCAGTTAACCGGGTGATAACTGCTTTCATCTTGGTTAGATCAAAGTCATCTTCTGCGTTAGTACTTAGAACGATACCAACAACTTGCCTATTGCCAAAAGGCACAACCATGCGTTCACCTACTTTTATTGCGGGTGTAGCCATGTTTTCAGGCACGCTATAGGTAAACACTTGTCTAAGTGGAACAGGGATCGCAACTTGTACAAAAGTATCGGACACGTGAGCAAACTTTATAATAAAAACGAGGCAATTATTCTGACTCTAGAGGCATCTGCTGCCAAGCTTTAAATAGAATAATTTCAATAAACTGCATTATCGTTCAATTTTTTACCACATTTTAGCTTAAAGTGGTTGCAGGTAGGGCAGGGATACCATAAAATGCGCCTCCATAAATTTGTAACTCGTATGGTGCTTTGCAGTCAATAAGGACTGACTAAGTGGCGATACGGCCTGAAACTGAGGTTTTCCATGAAAGAAGGTATTCACCCTACTTACACAGAACTTAAAGCAACTTGTTCTTGTGGTAACGTAATCACTGTTGGTTCAACAGCTGGTAAAGATTTACATTTAGACGTATGTTCTGAATGTCACCCGTTCTACACTGGTAAGCAGAAAGCTGCTGAGACTGGTGGTCGTGTTGATAAATTCAACAAGCGCTTCGCAGTGCTTGGTAAGAAGTAATTTAAACCACTTCTTATTGAAAGAGCGCCTTAATGGCGCTTTTTTTATGCCTAGAATTTAGCGCATGAAATAATTTTTATTTCTTTTAAACCCTTTTCCTTCATACTGCATCTAACTATACAAACATCACTTAAAGGATTTATTCGGTTGGATAATCATCAAGTTATAGATGCAAAAAACTTGTTCAGCCAAGATCAAGAGCAAGGCATTGTCGTGCTTGCACAGCGTGGCGACCAACACGCTTTTTATCAACTTTACGAAAATTATCACCGCCGTATGTACGCATTGTGTTGGCGCATGCTGGCTGATAAAGATAGCGCTGAAGATGTCTGCCAAGAAGTGTTTGTACAATTGTGGCAAAACATTAAAAATTTTCGTGGTGACAGTAAATTTAGTACTTGGTTGCACAGTGTCGCAACTAATGTCGTGCTAGGACATTTGCGAAAAAATAAGAGTTGGTTACAAAAAGTCTTCAGTATTGAAGATAATCCAGTGGTTGAAGCAAGTGAACAAATGCAAGAACTGTCAACATTAGACAAGCATATAATGCGGTTGCCTGAGCGAGCTCGATTAGTCTTTGTGCTATTCGCTGTAGAGGGATATCGACATGAAGAAATTGCGAAAATGATGAACATGGCCGTGGGTTCAAGTAAGGCTCAATATCACAGGGCAAGAAATTTGCTGCAAGAGTGGGTGGAGGTATAAATATGGCTATATCAAACAAAACGTTAGATACACATATCAGTGAGCTACCAAAAGAAATATCACCTGAACGGGATTTGTGGCAAGGCATTGATAAAGCCATTACGCACGATGAGCAATTGACTCATAAAATCAACACTAAAGCGCCAGTTGCATGGGCAGCTTCGATAGTCGCTGCGGTTTTATTAACATGGTACGGCACAGGTGTGCACCTATCTAATGACGCTATCGATAGTAATGCCAAAATGAACTTGGTTGCGCGAATGCATCATGATTTTGAACAAGAAAAGCAACTCGTGCTGGCGAGCTTTGGACAACCTAAAGTGGAAGAGTTATCGCCTGCGATGCAAGAGCAGTTAAAGCAATTAGCACAAGCGAGAAACTCGATAGAAAAAGCCCTGAAAAATGATGAAAACAACACCGATTTAATTAACCTCTTGCGATGGACACAGCAGCAGGAATTAAAATTAATTGAAAAACTATATAGCCCGCAATGGCAAACAATTTAGAGGTAATTATGAAACACGTTTCACCCTATATTTTATTATCAGGTATTTTGCTTTCAGGAACTGTTCTGGCAGGTGAAAAAATAGATTCTTCATTATCTGCAGATGGCGTTAGTGGCGTTTCCATTGAGAATATTCGCGGTCATGTTACCGTCATTGGCTCCGATCGAAATACAGTTTCGGTAAAAGGAGAGCTAGAAGACGATGTAGAAAAGTTCACGTTCGAGCAATCAGGTAACCAAATCCTTATCAAGGTACGTGCTCCGCAGCGCAACAGATCGAATAATAAAGATGGCAGTCACTTCACGGTTCAATTGCCAGACAATATGCGAGTTAATTTCCAAGGGGTTTCAAGCCACTTTACGGCTAGCGACATTGCAAAAAGTGTCGAAGCTCGCACAGTCAGTGGTGACATTGAAGCGACAAATTTAACGCAAGTTGTTGAATTAGAATCTGTCAGTGGTGACATCGTGGCAAACGCCTTAAGTGGTAAAATTCGCCTGTCTAGTGTCAGCGGTGACATTAAAGACAGAGACTCCTCCGGCCGTATCGAGTTAAAGGCGGTGAGTGGCAGCATAGATACTATTTCTTCTGCAACCGATGTTTCTCTTGAGGCTATATCCGGTGAAATGGATTTTAAACTAGCCAACGTAGATGACCTATCTGTTAATGTGATCAGCGGTGATGCTGAAGGTAAAGTCAATCTTGCTGACGCTGGGCGAGTGAGAATGTCAGGTGTGAGTGCTGATTTAGAGATAAGTTTCCAAGACAACGTTCAAGCAAGCTTTAATCTAAGCGCTAGCGCTGGTGGTAAAATTGTCAATGATTTGACCGATGACAGAGTCGTTAAAGCCAAATATGGACCAAGTTCAAGAATCAAATTTAGCACGGGAAACGGCAGTGCTTCAGTTAAAGCAAGCGTGGTAAGTGGTACAATTAAAGTATCAAGCCATTAAGTCTACGGCGTTACGTTTTAGCACTTCAATGAAATAAAGCACTCCATAAAGATAGCTTGGCGTATAACGTTAAAGCTATCTTTATTTACCTCTATCGTTATAATATTATCCTTTCCCGAATTACGACGACATCTCTGACGCAATAGCTTCATGCTTGGTTAGTAAAGGTACCTATTATGGCCGATTTTAAGGCTAACAAATTTTCAAAAGACAGAAAGTTTTCTGCGGACAAACAGCTAGAGTCATTAAAGACCCCGCCACATTCCTTAGAAGCAGAGCAATCAGTTTTAGGCGGTTTGCTGTTAGACAATGAAACCTGGGATCGAGTCGCTGAAAAAGTGGTTGCTCAAGATTTTTACACGCGTTCTCATCGATTGATTTTTGAAACAATAGGCGCATTAATCGAGCTAGGTGAACCTGTCGATTTAATTACTCTATCAGAAGCTCTCGATAACGATCAAAAGTTAGATGATGCTGGCGGTTTCGTGTATCTCGCCGAGATGATGAAAAATACACCGAGTGCTGCCAACATTGTTGCTTATGCTGAAATTGTGCGTGAGCGAGCGGTTACCCGTGAAATGATCAGTGTTGCTAATGAAATTGCTGAAGCGGGTTATGATACGCAAGGCCGCACCAGTGCAGACTTGCTTGATTTCGCTGAAACCAAAGTATTTCAAATTGCCGAGGCTAGGGCTAATAAGTCGGAAGGTCCTGAGAATATCCATTCAGTATTAGAAAAAACAGTCGATCGTATCGAGAAACTGTATCAACAACCTCACGATGGTGTTACCGGTGTTTCTACAGGTTTTGCAGATCTTGATAAGATGACTGCAGGTTTACAACCATCGGATTTAATCATAGTTGCTGCTCGTCCATCGATGGGTAAAACAACATTTGCAATGAACTTGGCAGAAAATGCCGCAATGACATCAGACAAGCCTGCGCTTATTTTTAGTTTAGAGATGCCGTCAGAGCAATTGATGATGAGGATGCTTGCATCACTAGGTCGTATTGACCAAACGAAAATTAGAACAGGTCAGCTTGATGATGAGGATTGGGCACGCTTATCTTCAACCATGGGGCTGTTGATAGAAAGTGGTAAGATGTTTATAGATGATGCCGCGGGTTTGACACCGACAGAGGTTCGCTCTCGTGCTCGTCGTATTGCTCGTGATAATGGTGGCATCAGTATGATCATGATTGATTATCTTCAACTGATGCGCGCACCTCAATTTTCTGATAACAGAACGCTAGAAATTGCTGAGATTTCCCGTTCACTAAAAGCGTTAGCCAAAGAATTAGAAGTACCTGTTGTCGCCTTATCGCAATTGAACCGCAGTTTGGAGCAACGCTCAGATAAACGTCCGATCAACTCAGACCTGCGTGAATCGGGCTCTATTGAGCAAGATGCTGATTTAATTATGTTTATTTATCGCGATGAGGTTTATCACGATGATTCTGAATTCAAAGGCATGGCTGAAATTATCATAGGTAAGCAACGTAACGGTCCAATTGGCCGCGTCCCTTTGACATTCCAAGGTCAGTTTTCTCGATTTGATAACTATGCTGGTCCGCACTCATTAGACGAAGAGTAACGTTATGGCGGTAACCACAGCAACAGCGATCATTGACCTTTTAGCACTTAAAAAAAATCTTGAAGCAATAAAGTCGAAAGCGCCCAATAGCCAAGTGTTGGCTGTGCTTAAAGCTAATGCCTATGGTCATGGGTTAGAGCGAATAGCGAAAGCGCTTTGTCAACAAAGCCAATTTAGAGACGCCTTCGGTGTTGCTCGCATTGATGAAGCTTTAGCTCTTAGAACCGCAGGAGTTATTAACCCCATCGTGTTGCTTGAAGGCTTCTTTTCATCAACAGACCTACCAATACTTGCAGACAACAATCTTCAAACAGTTGTTCACACTGAAGAACAATTACAAGCAATAGAAACAGCCGAGTTAGATAAGCCACTTAAAATATGGCTTAAAGTAGATACTGGTATGCACCGCTTAGGTGTTGCTCCACAGCAGTTCGATAGCATTTATGAACGATTAATCGCTTGCGATAACGTCCATGCTGAGATTGTGCTGATGAGCCACCTTAGTTGTGCTGATGATCTGGCCAGCGAGCGGACACCTGAACAAACAGCTTTATTTGATCACTTAACCAGTGAAAAAACGTGCAAGCGCAGTATGGCCAATTCTGCGGGTATTTGTGCCTGGCCCCAGACCCATTATGACTGGATAAGGCCAGGATTAATGCTCTATGGTGTGTCGCCGATGCTAGATGATTCTGGCGATGAAAATAACGTTTTTATTGAGCCGGTGATGACTTTACAGTCAAGCCTTATTGCTAAAAGAGTGTTAGCAGCAGGGGATGCGGTTGGCTATGGCGCAGCATGGGTTGCTGAAAAAGAAACGCAAATCGGTGTTATTGCGATTGGCTATGGTGATGGATACCCTAGACACGCTGTCAACGGTACGCCGGTATTACTAAATGGCCGCATAGTGCCATTGGTAGGTAGAGTCTCTATGGACATGATAACTGTTGATTTAGGCCTTTCTAGTAACGATGTCATAGGCGATGTTGCAACTTTGTGGGGGAAAGGACTACCTGTCGAGCAAGTGGCTAGCTATGCCAGCACTATTTCATATGAGTTGCTGTGTAATATTACTCGTCGCGTGCAAATAGACGTGGTTTAACACCGACCCCTATCGTTTCACTCCCCGTTAATTGTCGCAATGAGGGTGCGACTGCCTGCATAATCTCTGTGTTCCCCGAGATAAATTCCTTGCCACGTACCTAAATTTAATCGCCCATTGCTAATCGGAAGCGAAACGCTTGATCCTAAAATACTGGCCTTGATATGAGCTGGCATATCATCACTTCCCTCATAAGTATGCTGATAATAAGCCGCATTTTCAGGAACAAATTGATTGAAATGTGCTTCCATATCACTTCTAACCGTCGGATCTGCATTTTCATTAATGGTAAGTGAGGCGGATGAATGTTTAATAAACAAATGTAAAATGCCACATTGAAGCGATAAAATTTCAGGTGTTGCTCTTAGCACTTCGTTAGTAATTAAATGAAAGCCTCTAGATTTGGCTGCTAAATTAATTGTTGTTTGATGCCACATACTTATTATTCATTAGGGGGCTGTTGCCAATAGTGGCTCAACCGATAGAAAATAAAAAGTCCCAATTAAGGGACTTTATATGTTGGGTGCTTGCTAACTTAGTCGAAGCTAAACTCAATATAAGCTTTACCAAATTCAGAGTTTAATGGGATGATGACAATTGGTCCTTCAGCTTTATGGTTAATGGTATGATTGGTACCAGAAACAACCATCGGTGTTGCCATGTCAAATTCAATGCCTTTTTCGCTTAGCATTCGTTTAGCGCCACCGGTAACCATGTTGGTTATTTCACCGACTAAATCGGTGATTTCCTCATTAACATGATCAGGAGCTTCACCAACCATGTTTTTCATGGTCGCAAGTGCAAGCGAGCCTTCGAAGGTGATAGATAATGAGCCTTTAGCTTGATCACTTACCATACCAATTAAGCCGGAAACATCGCCCTTAGCTACTTCGCCTTGCTTTAGCTTAGGCTTTTCTGGTGTCAATTCCATCCTTGCCATTGTTGACATTACATTTAGCATTGATGATAAAAAAGGATTAATAAACTCTACATTCATGAAGCGTACCGAGCCCTATATGTTCGTAAGTGCATTATTTTAATATCTAATTTAGCATATCTAAATGATATCGCACTAATTATTCTTATTAATATGTCTTATTCGTTGAGTTTGATTAAAGGTCAAACTGCCCTTTAAGTCCAAACTCTCATAGTTAACTGTATTAACTTGTGTAGCGTAAGTATCGACGAGTAAATCATTTTTTACCACTATTGAGGTTAAAAAATTTTGATATGGAGCTTGTTGGTAGATAACAATTTTATCTCGATCAGCCTCCAAACCTACCCAAGTTATCGGCAGCAGTTCATTTTTCTTAACTAATTGAAAGTGCTGTTCCATATATT
>PJEL010000649.1_pt1 | contig 40502 bp, 36 predicted proteins | sample 1853271 | NCBI WGS metagenome assembly PJEL01 (sample SAMN08108733, study PRJNA415343) | Invertebrate metagenome, whole genome shotgun sequencing project. | host: Globobulimina | place: Sweden: Gullmar Fjord | collected 2015-08
CGCGGCTCTCTATGCAGCCGTGAGCCGCATCAGCCCGTCCCCACCGGCCTCCTCCGATCCGGCTCCCGCCAGCGACCACCTCCCCCGCCAGAGCCATATCGAACGCCACGCCACGAGTCACTCAGATCCACCCCGTTCTCTCGGTGGGAGCTCCATTCTCCGACGCGCCCACTGGCCATGGCACGGGTCCTGCTTCCGTGTCGTCTTCGGAGGATCGCGCCCACGACGGCGTCGTGTCGAGCAGCGGAACCAATACCTACGACGCCGAGGGGCGCCTGCTGGTGGAGACGTACGCTGCTCTAGGGTCCCTCGCTATCTGCTGGACACACGTCTACGGCGACAACGGTGCCTTTCTCACGACCGAGGAGCACCGGGACAACGACCTGATCGCGTTCACCACGTACAACAACGCTTGCCTCGAGTAGGCGCTGTTGCACGAATCGATCGGCGATGCACGCCTATATTCAGCTGGCGGGCCTTCACGAGAAGCTCGGAGACACGGACCGCGCCATCGCCATTTCACGAGCAGCTCCTGGCCTACTACGAGTCCATGGGCGGCGAGGCGTGGAAACACAACATCGCGCAGGCAATAGAAGCCCTCGCGCGCCTGACATGACGTGCCCGAGGCGTCGGTTGACTCGGGGGCAGATATGCGCCACCATCGCCCAGCCTGATTCCAAGGAGCGGACGCCATGGCGCAAGCCGACTTGAAGGACATTATCAACACCCTGTTCACCGCCCCCGTAGAGGCGTCCCTGATGGCCGAGGAGGGCTATCGGAGGATCTGGATCGAGTGGCTGAAGAAGCTCGCCAAGATCCTCGATGGCACTGGCGGCGGCAAAGATCTCATCGAGTCTCACCTGGACATGGCGCCGGTAATGAAGTTCGAAGCGGCGATCGACGTGGCCATCACCATGCGCATCGTCACCGTCAAGGAGACGAGCGGCGGCGGCGGCCTCGGCCTCGCCGTGGGGCCCTTCCAAGCGTCGGGGCAGTTCGGCTTCTCCAACCAGAACACTAGCGACAGCACGCTGAGCGCGCGGGCCCGATACCAGCTGAGCAACACCAACGAGCAGACACTGCGGGGATATCTGGCAGACGCAGGAATCCCCGTAACCAAGAAGGAGGAGCTCCCAGCCGCCATCGAAAAGATGGAAGCCACGGTTGCCAAGGAAGCCTGATGGCAGAAGCACCTCCCGAGGCGCCAACCGTCCACGAGGTCGTCACCGCCCTCCAGAAGGCCATGAGTCGCGTCAACGAAGACGCGCGGGCCTTCCTGGAGAGTGAGGACTCGCCGTCGGACGGGGTCGCGCTGGTCGTCGGCACCGTGAACTGGCAGCTCGAGCTCAAGGCCAGCATGCGTGACAAGCACCTCGTGACCCACCCCGACGGCCACATCGGCCTGAGCCTGGCCGGGCAGATCTCCGTTCCCGTGGCCACAGACGACGGCGACTACGACTACGAGGGCGAGGAATGACGGACAAGAAGAAGTCGGGTCCCAAGAAGCCTTCTAAGCCTAAGGCCAGCAAGCCCAAGGCCAGCAAGCCCAAGGCCAGCAAGCCCAAGGCCGGCAAGCCCAAGCCACCGAAGAGCACGACAAAGAAGGCACTGGCGGCCGCGAAGGCCAAAAAAGCCAGGGCCGACAACGCCGCCAAGGCGCTCGAGTCCGCGCCAATCGACGTGATCTTCCGCCGGGTGGTGACCGATGTCTACGCGGTGGCGGACTCCGACAAAGTGCCGGAAGGAACCACCATGACCGTCGATCTCGAGGTCAAGTTCAACGCCATCCACATCAAGAAGAGCGGCGGCATCTGGGGTGTGTTCCAGAAGAAGAAGGTCACCGAGCAGTCGTCCATGGAGATTCGGCTCGCAACGCGCATTGTCGTCACAAAGGAGGCGAAGCCCGAGCCCACATAGGCGATCAGTATTCCTTCCACGCCATGTCGAGGGCGGCTGCGGTCTGTGGGCCGACAACGCCGTCGGCCCCGCTCTGTCCGAAGGCCTTTCCGCTTGTACGGCGCTATGGCGCTCGGAAGGTGGTGAGCGCGTTCGAGCCTTGCCAGTGGCTGACGGCCTCCGGTCCCGCAACCGTGGTGCCGAAGTCGCCAGAGACCTCGGAGAAGGACCCGCCATTCCACGACGAGCGGAAGACCCGCACCGGCATGCCGGGCTCGAGAGACTTGATGGCCAGGTAGTACCGATCGCTGTGATACCAAGCCGTCATCGACGACGCGGTCCGCACGCTCGTGAGGCCGCTCGGGTTCTCGACGTGAGTGCGGTTCGACAGGTCGAATCGGTACTGGCCATCGTTGCGGCTCAGATCGAAGCGCTCGATCTCGATCCGCCCGTCCGCGTCGTCCAAGTCGACGTAGGCGACAAAACAGTCCCGGCTGGATGACGGGTCGTCTTTGCAGGCCATGGCCGGGGTGACCGCACTGTGCACACCGAGCCATTGCCGCTCGCCCAAGGTCGAGGAATTTGCCAAGCCGACGGCCACCGCGATCTCGTGGCGGTTGGTCATGTTCGAGATGTCATCGCCCTGGTTGACCCAGGCCGCCACCGACACGTCATGGGCGTCGTTGTAGGCGAGGGTCAGTGGTTTGGCGGAGTACACCATCTCGCTGGATGAACAGGTGTCCCAGTCGAGCATGTTGGTGCACGTGGCGAGGTAGCCCCGGTCGAGGGAACTCGCAAAGGCGTCGTCGCTGCGCACATACCGCATCTGGTGACGGCCGTTGTGGGTGCCGGGGGCGTCGTAGTCCTCCTCGGAGCTGTACACGACGTAGTCGATATCGAGGACCTCGGAGGTATAGGCGCTCTGTCCGCGGAAGCGAATGAGGCGAGGGCTCTGGGCGGCGGCGGTCGACCAGGAGTTGTGGGTCCACCAGACGTCGTCGGCGTTGGTGAAGTCGGAGAGGCCCTCGTGCATGAACACCTCGGCATCGGCATTGGCGACCGAGGCCCACTGCGGGAATCCGTTTCCACGGGTCACGCCAGGAGCGCCGTTAGTGAGCTGCCAGCCCGCGGTGAACATCCACTCGGAGCCGAGGTTGCCGCCCGACACGTAGCGCCGGTAGCCATCTAGCGAGCGGTGTCCGCCGGCCGAGACGCATCCTCGGTCCCAGGCGTACAGGTCGTGAAGGTCGGCGCCCAGTGCCGGAACCCCGGTCATGATGGTTCCGGAGTTGTTGTAGTGGTCTCCCAGTCCCACCACGTGGCCGAGCTCGTGGGTCAAGGTGAAGAGTAGATCGTTTTCAGCGGCCCCGGGAAGACCGGTCGACCACAGGCGGTCGACCAGGTTGAACTGTGTGGCGGCGTCGCCCAGGGTGTTGAACGTCACGCGCTCCTCGCCCGAGCAGATGCTCCGTTTCTCCCCCCAGCCGGTTCGCGCCTGGGCACCGATCAGTAGTCCATCGTCGGGGATCTGACTGCAGTCGATCTGTACCGTGGTCTCGGGACAGGCGTTCTGGTAGATCCAGGCTGCGTGACAGGTGGGGTCGGTTCCAGCCTTGCAGTCGATCTGTCGCTGGGTGCAGATCTGGTCGCCTACATACTCTCCGGCATAGACCAAGTAGGTACCATTTGTCTGCTCGTTCCAGGCCTCTGCGGCGACGGCTGCTGCGAAGATCATCTGGTCTTCGCTGTATCCGTCCACCAGAGGCACGGTGTCCGTTGCGATGACATACTCCACGACGCGCACCGGAGGAGGTACGTCGCAGCTTGCTGGCGGAGCCGCGTGAGCTTGCGCACCGAGCACTGCGGCGAGAATTGGGGCGGACAGCAGCGGGCGGATCGGGGTAAACAGGGACGCATTTCCAGACATATTCGACTCCTTTGTTCTGGGAGCATGCTATCGACGGACCGAAGAAGCAGCACTTCGCACGAATGGGTGAGGCATCGAAGGTTTTGGGCGATACTACTTGGGTTTCCTGCGATTCGTATCGGTACTGATCCCGCTCTTGACACTCGCAGTTCCGGCAGTCGCCAAGGCCCCGGTCTGGCGATGGATCGGTGTGAGCGAGGGACTGGATCCCGAATCGGTCACCGCACTTGCCATCACCGAGGATGGTCTGGTCTGGATTGGCTCCTCCACCGGCGTACAGCGCTGGGATGGCCGCAGAGTCGTGCGGGTGGACGGGGGCAAGATCCGTGGCCATGTGAGCCGCTTGGTCGCGCTTCCCGACGGCAGAGTGCTGGCACGAGACGCGACCGGTCGCCTCTGGTGGATCGACAACCAACGGTCGCGTCGGCTGTTGGGCCCGGATGGGAAGCCGGCAACTGTACTCGATGTTGCGCTCCACCATGACGGTTCGGTGTTGCTGGTCAACGACCAAGGTTTGTTTCAGCGCGTGGACGAGGCATGGCGACAACTGGCCTCTGCTGAAGCGCTCCACACTCCGACGCTGGCAAGGCGGGGGCCAGGCGAGACCTTGATTGTCGGCACGCGCGACGAGGGCTGGTGGCTGTGGTCCCCAAACGCCCACCGGCAGTTGGTGTCGTCCGGACGCCGAGCTGCTGACGCTGCGGTGGCGGCGGATGGGGCCATCTGGCTCGGCGATCAGCGAGATGTCGTGCGCCGGATCGCCCCCGACGGCAGCCTGCTCGGTCGGTGGGTCGGCGAGGGCAACATCCGCTCGGTTGCCCGGCGAGGCGACGATATCTGGGTGTCCACCGGCAGCACCCTGCGCCGCTTCGAACCAGATCGGGAACCGCAGGTCCTGCTCGAGGACTTCGGAATCCCCTCGTCCGGACCGTTGTGGGTAGACCGCGAGAACAACCTTTGGATGGGCTCCTTTCATGGCTTGGGGGTCCTCGCTGAACCCGATGCCGTGCGCTTCAACGCCCGCGATGGCATGCCCGATGCGGCGGTGCGCTTTGTCAGTGCCGGGTCCGAAGCGATCTGGATCGGCACGTGGAAGGGCGCGGCGCGTCTCGACCGGGCCACGGAGACAGTGCGCTTCATCGATCGCCCCCTGGCGAAGGGCAAGGTGTGTCTGGATGGCGCAGGGTGGGCCTGGACGGTGGCCGAGGAGGAAACCGGCGAGCTCGCGTTCATTGCCTGGACCGAAAGCGGACAGCAGCTCCGCTGGCCGTCCCCGGCGGCATCGAACCACATGGAAGACTGCGCGACGGATGTCACGGGGAGGGTCTGGATCACCGCAGGCAATGCGCTCTACCAGGCCAAGGGTGGCGAACCGCAACACGTCGGGCCGTTGCCGTTTTCGACGCTAGGTCTGCGGGTGCTATACGCCAAGGGGAGCACCCTGTGGGCGGCCTCGGGTCTCGAGGTTTGCCAGATGGCGCCGAACAGCGTCGAGGAGTGGCGGTGCTGGTCCATCGATGCGGACGGTTACATCAACGACCTGATTCGGACCGAGGCCGGGGCGCTGTGGCTGGTGGGCATCAACATCGGGTTGTGGCGGATCGTCGACGGGGAAGCCCAGCGTCACCCAGCCAGCGCCACCCTGGCCAATGACTCGCTCAAGGCCCTTGCACCGTCGGCCCGTGGGGGCACCTGGGTATTGGGCGACTCGACAGCACTGCGGGTGCGCGACGAGAACGTAGGGCCCGAAGGCTGGAGGGTGGAGGAGCGCCTGGGTCGGTGGCTCGGACACCTGGCCAACTCGCCCCTCGATCTGCACGAGGATGCCGATGGCACCCTGTGGATCGCTTCTGCGTCGGGGTTTGCCAAGGTGCCAGCGGCGGCCCGCCAACCCCAGCCCGACCCGCCGCCAGTCCAGTTGACTCAGATGCTGGTGGACGGACAGCCCACCCAGAGCGCCGAGCTTCCGAGCTCGACCAGCCACGTGAGCTTTCGCTACGCGGCCGCCAGCCATCGGGCACCACAGCTGCTGCGATTTCGCGCTCGCCTGGATGGGGGCGCCTGGAGTGCGCCAAGTGCCGAGCCGATCTTCGGATTCTCTGGTTTGTCAGGTGGATTGCACCGAATCGAAGTGCAGGCGAGCCTGGACGAGGAGCGGTGGACGGCGACGCCCCACACGCAGGAGCTTCGAGTGCCGTGGCCGTGGTACGGCAGGCCGCGAACTTGGGTCTTCCTGGGTTTCTGTGCCGCTGCAGCGCTCCTGCTCTGGCTGCGCGTCCGGCACCGCTTTCGGCTGGAGGTGGAGCGCCTACGCACGCGGATCGCTCTCGATCTCCACGACGAAGTCGGTGCAGGTCTGGCCTCGATCGGGCTCCTCGGTGGAGTGCTCAAGAACGACCTGCCCCGGGAAGGTCGCGTGGACCTGGCCTGCCGAATCGAGGACACCTCCCGAGAGCTCTCCGATGCCCTCAGAGGCATCGTCTGGTCCCTGGATCCGGCGTCGCTGAACGTCGGCGCGCTAGGTGCGTACCTCGAACAGCGCGCGAACGACATCCTCTGTGGTCTGGACGAAGACGCCCTCGAGGTCGAGTGCCCCGATACTGCCGCCCGCACCTCGCTACCGTTGGCGGTGCTTCGCAATACGCAGCTCATCGCAGTCGAGGCCCTCCACAATGTCGCCAAGCACGCAGAGGCAAAACGGGTGATGCTGACCCTGCAACGAGCGCCCCACGACCTGTGGGAGCTGCGCATCGAAGACGACGGCGTGGGCATGAACGAGTGCAGGGAGAGCAGACCGGGTCATGGCAACGGCCTGCAGGGAATGTCGAGCCGCGCCGATCAGATCGGCGGCTCGCTCACCATCGACACCGGTCCGCTCGGTGGCACGCGGGTGGTGTTGCGCTTTCGTGCCAAATCGGGGTTTTCATGGCAGTAAACGTCGCCATCGTCGAAGACAACCGCCGGTTCCGAGAGTCTGTAGAACTCACCCTGAAGTACACCAACGGCTTTGAGCATGTGGGCAGCTTCGGCTCCGTGGAGGCCCTGGCTGCAGCGTTGGAGAACCGGGCGACTGCACCGGATCGCTGGCACGTGGTGTTGATGGACCTCGATCTGCCCGGTGCCAGCGGTATCGAGGGCATTCGCATCATGAAGGCGCGCTCGCCGGGAACTGCGGTCGTGGTGTGCACCGTCTTCGAAGACCCCGCCACGATTCTGCAGGCCATTGCCGCCGGCGCCGACGGATACATCCTCAAGGCCGTGGGTCTAGACAGCCTGCTGGATCAGCTTCGAGTAGTGGCCGATGGAGGCTCGTCGCTGTCGGCGCGGGTCGCGCGAACCCTGCTGGGTGTGGTGCGAACCCTCGCGCCTGCGGAGATCGGCCCGGAGCCCTCGCGGCTGGATCTCACCGGTCGAGAGCGCGACGTGTTGCGCGGACTGGTTGACGGACTGTCCTACAAGCAGGTCGCCACACGCTGTCGGGTGAGTGTTCACACGGTGCGAACGCACATCCGGTCTCTGTACCGCAAGCTCCATGTGCAGAGCGCTCCCGAGGCGGTCAGTCGCGCACTCCGCGAGGGCCTGATCTGATCGCGACCTCATCGAGAACGCCACCATCAGGGGCTGGACAACCAGCTCATCCAGCCGAGCTCCCCGCGCAGGTTAGACGGTCTATTTATACGCCTCCGAGGCGATGTCGCGCAAAAGAGATGCCCGCTCAGGATCGAGCCGGCTCGGGATCCACCGCACCTCACTTGGGTCACGCTCGTAGAGGCAGCTGTAGAGCACCAAACTTGTCAGGTAGGCGCCGAGGAGCGTGGCGTGATTGCCGTCGGCCGGATCGTGAAGAACGAAGTTGGGTTGCCGTTTCCGCGCGATTTGCCAGGTCTCGCCGATGGGGGCAGACCTCCGAAGTCTTTGCCACAGAACGCACACCTGTGACCAGTCGGTTGCTCAGCTCGTCGTAGGTGCCGCCGGACCAGGGTCTTGCGTAGATGCCATAGATGTCGGTGTCGGGGTCGCGCGCAAAAGTAGTCCAGACGATGAGCCTGGTATTCTGCTTTGCAGCGGCATCTTCGAATCGACTAAGCCCTCTCTGAAAAGACGCTTTCTCGGTCAACATTTCGATACTGTTCGGCTGAACGACGATGGCATCCCAAGTCGGTTCCTCGAGGTATTGTCGGGCGTCCCCTTCGACCCAATGCCAGTCCAGCGTCACACCGGGCGAGGTCCGAGCGCAAAACCACAGCGGTTGAGCGCCCTCGGGAACCATGTGGCTGATCAATCGGGGAACTTGGTGCATGTAGGTGTGACTGTTGCCAAAAAGTATGACTCTAAGTGCATTTTCAGGCGGCTCATCGTAGACATTTTCGATCGATACGAACGGCGAGGACTCGCGAAGCAGCGCGATTGTGGCGGCGCCGAAAATGGCAACCAGCAGCAGCGCAAACAAGGCGTAGGTGCGCATCGACGAAGACCGTGCGTCTGCGGGTGGGCTGACAAAGATCGACGGTGGCTCAGACATGATTCCCCCGCCACGTTCTACATCACCGGTCTACTCGTCAGCATGCGGATTACCGCAGAGCTCCGGCGGGCGGCAGCTTGCGGCTCCATTCCTTGTACAGCGCAGCCGGAGGTAACAGAGTCACGAGCCCCTCGAACAGCTCTTTCGCTACGTCCTGGGTCCACCGCGTACTGGGAGCGCTCTCAGCTGCGTGTGGGATCGTGGAGCCCGTAGCCGTACTTGGAGTAGTAGGCGCGCAGCTCCTCTTGCAGCAGCTCGGGGTCGAGGCCGTACTCCGAGTTGCTGTACTTGTGGCGCCCGTACTTTCCCTGCTTGTTGGTCTCGAGGTAGGCGCGCATGTTGTCTTCGAATTCCTGGGTGTACTCGAGGTCAAACTTGGCGTAGATGCCCTTGACCATGGCGATGGGGTCGGCGAACAGCTCGGTGTAGAGGCAGTCGACGATCTGCGACTCGCGCTCGGGGTGGGCCTCGCGGTAGGCCAGGGGCCGCTCGAAGAGGCACTTGAGCTCCTCGAACAAGAGCCTCCCGTGGCGGATCTTGTCGAAGCTGCCGTCGACGTCGAAGGGGATGAGCCACGACTCGAGCAGGCGGCAGACCGAGGCCACGTTGGTCGCGGGGTGGCGGTGGGTGACGACGACCCTCGCCTTGGGGAAGTGCTCGAACATCTCGGCGAAGTAGGCCGAGTAGACCGGCGCCTTGTTGACCCAGTGGCTCTTGGCCGGGGCGTAGGCGTCGAGCATGGTCATGAAGTTGCGCTCGTACTTGAACATGGCGTGGGAGATCTCCGGGGCGAAGAGGGCGCGCATGTACGCGCGCCCCGCCTCCGATGCACTCATGACCGAGTGGCCGTGGTGAAACTGCACGTAGGAGAAGGTCTCCTCGTATTGCGTCGCCGACCACAGGTGGGACTCGGAGAGTTTCTCGAGGAAGCCTGGAGCGAGCTTGCGCATGGTCGCCATGCCCGCCGCGCTGGTCTCGATGCGGGGATCGGCGAGGGGATCGGCACCAGCTTGCAGCGGCGGCGTGGTCTTCTCGAGCTCATAGGTGTATGGAGCGCGAGACTTGGGGTCCTCGCTCAGCAAACAGTGGAGCAAGGTCGAGCCCGTGCGCGGGAAGCCCATCACCAGCAGCGGCGCCTCGTAGCGCCCCTTAGCCTCGATGTGGGCGCGGTTGGCCTCGTAGTGGGAGATGGTCTGGGCCCGGTTTTCGAGGTTGGCGAGGGCCATGGTCCGGATCAAGAAGCGGCCGATCGCGGACACGTGGAGGTTGTCGTCGAGGCTGCGGCTGTAGATGCGCAGAGCATCGCGTACGACCTCGAGCTCCGCCGACGTCCCCCAGCGTGGATCGAGGGGGCCGACGGCGTCGAGGGCACGCACGAGGGCGTCCCCGAGGCGCGGCGCGGGCTTGCCACGCAGCGCCCTCGACACCCGATCGACCCAGGAGATGGGCGCGAGGAAGATCGGGTAGCGCACGAAGTTTCTCGGGTAGCGCGCGCTGTCACGACCCGCGATGGGGGGGACATGGTAGGTCTCGAAGTCAGCCATGTTCGATAGATACCACGGTCGACGACCGACACCCGGGCCTTCGCTCCAGCATGCCCTGCACGGATGTCGACGACAGCAGGGTGGTGTGCGGGTCGCAGCACGGCTTGGAGCGCGACCCATGCATCCGCCGGAATGGCGAAGTCGTCGTGCTCGGCGGCCCGAAGACGAGGCTCTTCTGCATGGGCTCCAGGTTGGATGGAGTTGATACGAGTGTTCGACACAACATATCAGCGATGAATCGACCCCTGCAGCCCGGCCAAAACCTCTACAAAACGGCGGCTCTACCCGCCCTCCAGAGCCAGCGCCACGATCCGCAGCCCGTGTCTCACTTCCGGCCCCTGATGGCCCTCACGCGGTTCTTGTGCTCCCAGAACGTCCGGAAACCCGGCAATCGCGGCAGGTGCATCGGCGACGGGGCCTGCTTTCGACTGCCGCTGACCTGGTGGAAGATCGCCTTGCGCGCTGCCACCTGATACTCGATCTCGTACCTCGCATCACCGACGTTGAGCGTCCGCGGGAAGCGATGCTCGATGGTTCGGACGACCTCTGGATTCGGCGCTTCGGGGAGGAGATCTTCGGGCTCCAGCAGCGCGAGGTCGTCGGCGCCCTCCACCCCCAGCTCGGACAGACGCGCCAGCAGCCACTCGGGTAGTGCCGGCAGGGGCGCGTCGGCCTCGATCTGGGCGGCGAGTGCCACCAGATCGTAGCGGTCGTTCAGCGTCTTCCGCAGGCCGTGTCCCTTCATGACCCGCCCGGCCAAGATGAGGTCGCGGATTGCGACGCGGGCAGGCTCGCCGGCCGGGCGCTCCTCGCGGGTGGCGAGCACCTTTCCCGCGTAGACCTGGGCGACGGTGACCGTCAGGGCGCCATCGTCTGAAAACGTAGGTTTGCTGCGCCGGTCTTCGCCAAGACCGGCGGCCGCGAGCCACGCGATGGGCACCGGCATCGCCGCAGTGATGAGCAAGCCGCTGCCACGCCGCTGCTGCGCGGCAACGGCACGCGAGTTCAAGACGATCAGCGCTTCGGTGTCTGCGGCTCGCACGGCACTGTCGCTGGGACGTGGACCCCGCTCACCGACGGGTCGTTGGTCGAGTGCACCTTCACTGAGTGCCAGGCCGCGGCAGCCACAGGTGGCTTCGATGCCAGCGAGGACATGATCAATCCGCTGGCGGTGGTCACTGGCCTCGAGTTCCAGGGGGTCTGGGACGGCGCCGCTGTCGAGGTGGCTCGTGGCGCTTGACACTCCTCAAGCGTCGTTTGCGAGGATCACATTCCGGAATCGTACACCGAGTGAGTGCATCACCTCACTCTGTTTGGCCACTTCTGTGACGGAGTGCAGGCCCAGCACAATCCCTCGGTGAACCCGACGCATTCGACGCGTCATGGGAGGTCAAGTCCTCCCCGGAGTACAAGAATGTCCAAACAGCGTGCATCAATGCAGTCCGTTGATCCGTCCTTTGACGGCAATGCCGATCTGATCGAACAGCCCATGAGCATGATGGCTCCTGGATGTGAACAGCAATACGGGAACCAAGCAGAACAAGAGAAGCTCAACTGTATCGGGAGTCAGCCCGATCCAAGGAGCCCGGGATATGGCTACCTGTGCTGGGGAGATGGAGGTATCCACGCTGGGGCGGGCCTCGACAAAGGGAAGGAGACCGACGTGATTGGCGCGAATGTGTCTCTTGGTCGCTGGGGAGAGGAGGGATCTGAGCGTTGGGGGATCAAGGGGTCCGGAGGCCTGGTTGGCTTCAAGACTGACCAGTCCGACAGCCCAGTGAACGCCGAGGGACAGGTTGCTCAGACAGTATTTGAGGCTTCGGCGGGAGAGGATGGGGCGACACTCGGCGTCGGGGCCACAGCGGTCGGGGGAGGACTGACCTTTGGGCATGCCGCAGGGGGCGGGACCGAGGTGCGTGGGGGTGTCTCCATCAACTCTGGAATAGGAGTTCGTGCACATTGGGGCGACAAGGACAAGAACGGCCACCCCGAAGTTGGGTTTGGCGCAGACGTGGGGTTTTTCTCTGGAGATCTGAAATCAGAGGACCCTGGCCCAGGTCCACGACGGTAAACCTCTGACTTGACCGAGAGCACGAAGCGCTCCTCGAAAGCGCTGCGAGGAACCGCAGGAGTCGTCCCTCGATGGGACTGAGTCCCGTCTCGGTGCCCCGGCGAAGGATCCTGGCCCGTTCAATGTCGATCACGCCATCGTCAATGGGAATACGCACGAGACTCTCCCGCAGTGCAGACACGGTCCAGTGGCGGGTCCGGCTGGATGCGGCGAGAAACTGATCGGCACGTGATCGGCCAGGCCGGCTCCTCGCATCCACCTGGCCAGACCCTGATTGACAATCCGCAGCCGGCGAGTGACGTTGACCTCGACCGCACAGTTCCGGCTTTGTTTCATGCGCTTGAGTCACTCCCATCGTCCTGCTGAACCCGGCAAGCCCATGCCGGATGGATCGACCAGTACGACCAGCTGACCGCGGAATCACCTGACTCCCCGCCGTCGGCGATGGGAATCAGACATGAGCGCAAGGAAGAAGAACCGACAGAAGGCACGCCGTATCGCGCGCCGGATCGAGACACGTAAGAGCAGGCTCCCGAGCCTCAGCTTGGGGATGGAGCGGCGACAAACAGCCGACGCCCTCTTGGCGTTGGCGCTGCGCAAGCGCCAACCTCAGGCAAGGCGGTTTGCCGACTACAAGCTGCCCGTGGCCCTCGAGCGTGCGGTGTTCCGCCACGAGCGGAAGCTGGCCGACCCATACTATGCCGACGCCCTGGCCACACTGGCCGAGCACCGGTGGATCCGGGACCTGGAGAGCTGGCAGCCTCACGGCAAGAGTCCGCGGTCCAAACTCGATAGCCTCGTGCGGCACCTGCTCGTGCAGTACGACATGCCCAAGTTCCTGTTCGGCGTGTTTCTGTGCACGGACGACCATCTGCGTGGTGTGGGAATCGAGCTGTTCGTGTACCTGGGCGGGGGCGGCAGTCTGTTCCGCTACGTCCGGAACGGCCGCTTCCCGGTGCCGCTGACCCGGCGAATGTGTCACCTATTCATGCGGTCCCCGGCGCACATGGGCTTGCTCGACGCTGTTCGTCGCGCCCAGGTGTCGGCGCTTGGCGGTGATCCCCGGGTGGTCTCCGCCATCGCCACTACGCGCCAGCTCGGCCGCGGCTTCACAGACGACGAGGCGTTCTGGGCCGGCGTCCTCCACTGGACCTGCAACCAGGTGGACATCCCTCCAGGCCAGCTCGGGCCCATCTACGACTGGATCGCCCGACTACGACGAGAAGATCCCGGGTTCCGCCTAAAGGGCCGGACGAGTCGCTCGGTGCTACGGGCCATGGCGCAGTGGCACGGCTTGCTTGCCCACGAGGACGGGGATGTGAACAGGATCCTGCCCTCCTCGGGGTACGCGGACTGGCAACACATGCAGAGGGTCAAGCTCAGCGGCGGCCACTGGCGCGCCAAGACGTTCACAATCACCGAGATCCGCAACACGCGGGACCTCGCCGAGGAAGGTTGCGCGCTGCGACACTGCGTGTACGGCTATGCCAATGCGGTGCGGCGCCAGACCACCTCGATCTGGTCCTACAAGGTCGACGGGCGTCGCGCGCTGACCCTGGAGGTCGACCACCGCACCCGCAAGGTGGTTCAGTGCCGCGGCAGGGCCAACCGCCTGCCATCCCGCTCCGACACAGCCTGGATCGAACGGTTCGCGGCGAGCAACGGCCTAACCTTGCACCCCGAGCTGCCGGTGTCCTGACCCGCTGAAGGGAACTTGGAAAACGCGAGGCGTCGCCGTCGGAGCAGTCACCGGGGATGCGTCGGCTTACAATGATGGGACTTCCCCGGGGACACATGGGACCGCCGTAGACGCCGTCGTCACCGTCGCTCGAGGCTGGGGTCGGGCGTTGGTGCACGGCGAAACCGTGACCCAGCAGATCACTCACTCACGCCGTCCTCGGCGGTCGTGAAGTAGTCGATGAGCGCCACAGCCATCGCCGCGCCAAAGGCGTCTCGGGTGTCGGCCTGTCTCCACCGCCGGACGTCTTCGGGTCGCATGGCGTGGTGCGCTTCGACAATGACCGAGGGCATCGATGGTTTACGAAGGATGATGGGAGACTCTGCCTCGGGCCGGGCATTGATGAATACGCCCGCTTGAGACCGGTCGGGGCTGTACATCCAGTCCGGATAGTCGATTCCATCATAGACGCCGAACCCCGCGTCGATCATTGAGGTGGCGATGGCGTGGGACAGTGTCTTGCGGTCGCGAGTCTGGTCTTTGTCGCCGTCGTTGCGGAGCACCGAGAAGCCCGGTGCGGCGTCGGATCGGGTGCACGCCATCGTCGCTTTCGGTTGCCACGTGTACAGGACCCCCCGGACGTCGGAGTGAAGGCTGATCATCACGTCGGCCTTCCATTCATCGGCCGCCTTGATTCGGCCGCTGTACGAGACGGTCTCGTCGCCAGTTCGGCTGACCTTGACACTGAACAGCTTCGTTTCCCGCAGGTAATCGGCCAGGTCGGTGCTGGCGGACAGGGCGAAGTCCTGCTCCTTTTGACAGAGGGCTCCGGTGTTGCCGGCGTTGCCATTGGATCCGTGGCCGGCATCGATGAACACCCGCCTGGGCGCGAAGTCGCTTGGGGCCTCGGCTGATAGCTGGACGAGCTCGACGCGCGGATCGGGCCACTTCGCCGGTGCGGGAGCCCGCTCGGTCGGGCCGATGGCGACCGACGCCTCGACGATGGCGGCGCGGACGGAGTCGATGGGGAAGTTCCCGGCGAGATCGGCGAAGCTGACGTCGGCGGCCGCAAGCCCGTTTCGCAGGGTGACGTCGGTGAGTAGATAGGTGAGCGCATCGCGTTGCAACCCCGAAAAGGGTTCCTCGCCGTCGCCCCGATTGACGACGTGCACCACAATTGAGGTGGCGTTCGCGTCCTCACCATCGGGCGCGATCTCGACCTCCGGGACGAGGCCGACCAGTGTGCCGTCGCGGCCGACGACGTAGTGAGAACGTCGATCGCCGCGATAGGCCAGCCGCTCGACCGCCTCGTTGAAGGTGCCGGCCCCGGTGGTGTGGAGCACGATCGATGAGATGGCCTCGGTCCGAGCCTCGCCGTTGGTGGCGATGACGCGGTCGACCACCTGGGCGGATGCGAGGATGGGACAGAGCAGGATGGACAGCACAAGGGATCGGATCATCAGACCTCCTGGGCCGATACCTTGCAACCGCCGTGCCTGGATAGACCCCCAAAATGGGCCCGCCATTCCACGAAGTGTCGCATTTGATCTGCGAATACGAGAACGGGCGGCCGCTAGCGAACGACTGTCACCATGAGGGTATTCATGGCGCGGTCCTTGATGATGATCGCGACCTCATCCCACTGACCTGACAGGGTCAGTGTGTGATCCCAGTGATCCTCGTTTGGAAGGAAATCGACCCGCCGGCGCAGATCAGGTCGGCCAACAGGCTGGACCTGGATCGCCCGAATCGGCTCTTCGGCATGGATGACCACATCCGTGCCCGTCTTCGTCCACACCAGCTCGGCGTCGATCTCGGGTGCCTGGGCATCGACAATGATGATCTCCACCTTGCGCTCGATGGTGCCGTCGGCCTGCACGACCATGATCTCGATCTGCATCGGGCCCTCCGCGATGTCGCGGGGCACGAGGAAGCGGTGAAACCACCGCTCGCGCAGGTCGTCCCATCGCAGCTGCACCGTCTGCCACGGAAAGATGGCCATCACGGCGCGGGCGTCAATGGGCGCGTGCACGGTCAGCAGCGGGTCGCCGGGGGGTGTTTGTCGCCGTGACACAGCGGCCTCGAAGTCCACGCCCTCCGGGGTGTCAATGGGCTGGTCGACGGTGTTCAGCTTGCCAGTTGCGTTGCGGACGATGTGCTCGACTGCGACAAAGCTGGTGTACCGGGTCAGTAGCTGGTACTCCAGAGCGGTCGTGGTGATTCGCTCCTTGGTCTCCGGGTCCTGGCCCCACCGTTGCTGGCGTTCGAGCTCGGCAATGTAGTGCCGTGCCCAGGTCGACGCGACGGCGTGGCCATTGTGGGTTTCCACGACATCGATGGTCTCCTCGAAGCGGCCGGATCCAATGCGACCTGTGATGGTGATGGGGCCGCTGCCCGCGTAGACCATGGCCGCCATGTCGAGCGGCTGTCCGTCGAACAGATCGGGCATCTGCTGCGGGTACATCCCATCGACCTCCCAGTCACGCCAGTCCACCAGGATGTCAGTGAGGACCGGCTTCGAGATCGTGCTCAATAGCCGGTTCACGGCCGCTCCCGGGGACTCGTCGAGCGTGACGTACGTGACCTTGCCGCGGCCCGCGATCGACATCTCATCGAGCAGGTAGCGGTTGACGCTGCTGCCGATGCCGAAAGAGAAGAGGCGGGCGGCGCCGACCTTATCCTCGATCGCAGCCAGGATCTGCTCTTCATCGCCGATGTATCCATCGGTCAGAAAGACGACGAAACGCTCGCGATCGTTCCCGTATGGGAGATCGAGAGCAGCCTCGATGCCCGCCAGCATACTGGTGCCCCCTTCGGCGTTGTAGCTCTCTACAAAGCGGCGTCCGCGGGCGATGTTCTCCGGTGTGGCCTGCAGCGGCCGGGATGACAGCGTCGAGACCGCGTCCGAGAAGTTCAGGACCCAGAAGCTATCCCTGGCATCCATGATCTCAAAAGCTTGTTTCATGGCGTCTTTGGCCATGTCGAGTGGGGCGCCATTCATGGAGCAGGACGTATCCACCACCCAGATGATCTCTCGCGGCACGACGTCGTTGCGGGCCGGCAGGCGCGGTGGAATGACGTTCAACAGCACGTGGCCGCCCTGGCGGATGGCCGAGGACGCCGGCTGATCGGCGTCCGGAGTCCAGCGGAGCACAAAGTCCTTGTCTGCCGCCAGGTCGAGGGCTGCGATCCGGCCACCGGTCTCGTCCATCACCGATTCAATCGCGTGGGTGGGGCTCTCCAGGGTCCACAGCGGCAGACCGGCTTCGATGTCGACCTCGATGTCGACCCGTAGCCCGGTGTCTTCGCGGGAGACGGGGGGCGAGATTCGGTCGGCATCTGGCGTGTTCTCTACGAATCGAGGACCGACGACCAGGGGCACGACGAGCTCATAGTGACCATCCACCCACTCCACCGGCTGAACCACGTGGAGCCGGACAATCACGTCGTTGCCCGGCGGGATGTTGGCGACGGATTGCGTGAACACATTCGGCCGCTCCTGCTCGGTCAGTGCGGTCAGCTTTCCATCATCCTTGGCCCTGTCATACAGGCGCCGCGCGTCGTCACGCGTCCTGATATCGCCGTCGATGATCCGATTCCCGATCTGAATGGACATATCGTCCACAGCAGCGTCCGTATCTAGTGGGAAGATGTACGTACTTTCGATGAACTCTGAGGATTCGTTGTGGAAGACCTGTTCGATCTCGATGTCGGCGAGGTGACCTGAGACGTGGACCTCCCAAGACGTGTGTGTGAGGGGAATCGTGGTTGCTAGGGCCTGAGTGGCCAGCAGGATCTGGATCATTTGACCTCCAGTGTCGGGGAGGTCTAGAGCAATACCCGTGCCAGAGATCGCGGCCTGTCCGCGTGGATTTGGATACGTAATATAGATTTCGCTGCTGTCCCGGATTGCAGATCGACGACCGTGTGGCCCCAGCGAACTGCCCCCGACGGCTCCTGACATTGGTGAAATACCGCCCGTTAGGGCTACTTTGAAGTTCTCGGGCGTCACGCGATTCGAGAGGGACCGGGGCCAGGCACGGACGAGCCGGGAGGTGGCACGACGATTGCTGATCTCAGGGACGTAGCCGTGGAGTAGGCATGATTCCGTTTGTGGTCCCAGTGGATATGGCCCCGATCGAAGTTCGCGACGTGGTCTGGGACGGCGATGTCGCATGGATCGCAAGCGCCGGCGGCCTCGAGATTGTCGATGGCGAGGGCTCGCGCTTGGCGTTGGCCAACGACCTTCCCAGTCGAGAAGTCTGGACGGTCGGGATCTACCGCTCCGAGCGCGTCGTCGGCACGGAGGCCGGCGCATTCGCCTATCGCAACGGTTGGGTGGCAGTTGGCCCGGCGCGACCCGTTGCCGCGATTACGGCCGAACAGATCTTCTACCGCGATGGACAAATTCATCCATTTGGGGATGTAGGCACGGCTGTGGTTGATGCTGTGGTCTGGGCCGGAGGGCTTGCCATCGCGACCGCCAACCACACCATTCTCCTCGACGACCGGGATGTGCAGCTCGACAGCCCGGTGGCCGATCTGGTCGCGGTCGACGATGAGCTTCGCGTGGCCGCTCACACATCGGCGGTGGTCATCGACCGCGATGGAGAGAGGGTCTTGGACATCCTGGCCACCGTTGCCGGCCCCGTTTGGGGCACGGTCGAGGGGGCGTTGGTCAACGACGCGGGGCGGCGGATCGGCGGCGTGCCGCGCGCGGTTTCCGCCTTGGCTCACACCGATGCCGGATGGCTGGTCGGCACCGATGAGGGCGTGTGGATGCTCAGCGATGCGGGGAGTCGTTCGCTGAGCCGCGGCCTTGGACTGTGCGGGAACTTCGTGACCGGCGTGACTCGCTGGCGCGGCCGCCTCGTGGTTGGCACCTTCGACCGCGGAGCCTGCGTTGAGGATCAAGGTGGATGGCGCCGAATCGAGGGTCTGCCGTCGGAGATGATCAACGAAGTTCTCGCCGACGGGGACACGCTGTGGGTCGGCACCGCGGATGGCCTTGCCAGGCTGGACGACCGCGGTGTGCAGATTTTTGGGCGAGTCGCCGACGACGCGATTCGCGGTACCCCGGGCTTGAATCACTCCGGTGTCAACGACTTGGCCCTCAAGGATGGATCCCTGTGGATCGCCGACGTGCTCGGTCCGGTCAAGATCGGTGCCAACGGGTGGTGGCAGCGACATCGGTGGCAGGTCAGTGGGCACTCCTACCAAGCGGTCACGACCTGTTCGACCGGCGAGATCTGGGTCGCCTCCGAGGACGATGGCCTTGCAGCGCTCGGGGTGACACGCCTCGGTCGCCGAAACGGCAAGAGCCACTGGCGGCAGGTCAATGTCAGCGACGGCCTGCCCGAGGATTGGGTGATGGACGTCGCCTGCGCCGGAGATGATGCCGCGTGGATCGGCACGTATCAGCGCGGGGTGGGTTTGCTCGACGCCGACGGCTGGCATCCCATTGCCGGGCTGGAGGATGCGTGGGTGCAGGCACTCGCCCGACAGGGCGACGCGCTGTGGGTGGGCACTGCCGATGGGCTGTACGTGGTCGTCGACGGCACACCGATACGGGTGTCCCGCGACGATGTCCGGACCTTGTGGGTCGAGGGCGATGATGTGTGGGTCGGGACGCGGACGGGTCTGTCCCGCGCCGGCAGAGCCACCTAGAATCCCCGCATGGACGCTACCGCCTGGACCGCCCCTAGCGGTCGAGGACCCGCACGACCCGCGTGGGAGAGTCGTCCTGGACCACCTCGAAACCGGCGGCGCCGGCCCTGCTCGGTCACCAGAACGATCCGTCCCTTGTGCCGCTCGCCGTAGATCCGGAGGGCGACCTCGAGGTAGTCGTCGGGCCACTCGGCGACGGCCATCTGCAGACGCTCGAGCCGCTCCTCGATGGCGGCGTGCACACGGTCGAAGCGGGGACTCTCGGAGAAGCTGAGGATGCTCGCAGTCACGCCGGCCCTCGTAACCGGTTCTATTGGTCCCTCTTCAGTCTGGACACCGTCCGCTCGAGTGTGGCCGCGAAGCGCTCGTATGCTGCAAGATCGGCCTCTGACCCGGTCTCGAGGTCGATGCGCTCCGAGACGCCCTCGCTGTCGAGGCGAGAGAACGTGGTGCGGTTGCGCCGGTGGACGAGCTTGTATTCGCGGTCGAGGATGGTGGCCCGAAGCTCGGTCTCGGCGCAGCTCGCGTGGTTGTTGCAGAAGATGTCGGTGTAGACGTGCTCGCGCATGGCCGGAGCATCGGGATCGCCGAGGCTGCCCGCAAAGCTGACGGAGTCGAAGGGGATGGCCTGAGGAGCTCCCCAGCGGGACTTTCGGCGCAGCTTTCCGATGTCCACTCCGGCGATCTCGGCCACGGTCGCGAAGACGTCTACGGAGTGCACCAGACCGGCGTAGGACATGCCCGGCTCCCGCACCTGTGGGCCGGCGACGATCAGGGGAACGTGTATGCCGGATTGCTGAAGAGTCAGCTTGCCGGTGTTGACGGACGCGCGGTTGTCTGGGGTGCCGTTATCTCCGATGAGGATGATGGTCGTGCGGTCGCGGACCTGTGGATCCATGCTGTTCAGCATCCGGCCGAGCTCGGTGTCCAGAGCCTGTACGGTTGCCAGATAGAGCATCTCGTCGCTGGCGTCATCGGAGAGGCGGAAGCGGTGCAGGTCGTCCGGCGGGGCGTCCCACGGGGCGTGCGGGGCGTTGAAGGCGACCTGCAAGAACCACGGCTCGGGCATCTCCCGGATGCGGGACAGCGCGTCGTCCACAGTTTCGGTCGTGGCGTACCTGTCGACGATTACCGGGGCTCCATCGGTGATCTTTTCCCAGTTGTAGTATCCGCGATCTCTACCGATGGGCAGGTATCCAGGGGCGCCGAGGTTGCCGACAGTGCCCGCAAACCAATCGAATCCCTGGGCGATCGGGTGGTCCTTGCCAGACGGCGATTTGGGGCTGGCGAGGTGCCACTTGCCGACGTGTCCTGTCGCGTAGGTGCGAGGCGAGTAGTCGAGCATCTCCGGAAGGGTGAGCTCGGCGAGGGGGAGCTCAGTGCGATCGTCGGCCCGAATCCCGGCTCCGATGCCGTATCGAAGCCCCATCCGACCGGTGAGCAGATTGGCGCGGGTGGGGGAGCACACCGGGGAGGAATAGGCCGCGTCGTAGCGCCTTCCGGTCGCCGCGAGCTTGTCTATCTCTGGCGTGAAAGTACGGGTCCGACCGCCTTCGGCGTAGGCACCGACGTGCTCCAGGCCGAGATCGTCGGCGATCACGATCAGGACGTTTCCCCCCGGGAAGTCAGCGAGCTGCTCCGATCCGTCTGGTGGGAGAGGATGCTGCGTGCTCAGGCCGCAGGCGGCGAGGAAGAGGATCGGGGACACGGCAGCAATAGAACCCGGGCGGGCACGGTAGCCAAGCGGGTAGGTGTGACGACGCCCGCGAATCACGGCTGGATGGCGATGCGTACTCGATCTCGGTCGTTCCAGTCGCGCTGATCTCGATGGGTCGGTTGGGCAGTGACACCCATCACCGGGACCCGGCGGGATTGGTGCACGAATCGCAGCGGGCTTGACGATCGGCTTCCGGGAACCAGAGATTCTCTCCTCCTCGAGCCCCGAGATCCCGTCCATCATGACGTAGGTCTTGCACCTTACGACCCGACCCCGCCACTCGTCACTTGTGCTACCCGCGGTGAGTGTGCTCCACAAGACTCTGGTGGCTCTTCGGCACCGCCTGGGTAGAAGCCCATCTCCTGCAGCACCGCGAGCTTGGGGCGGACGTTGCCCTCCAGATCCCAGTGGAAGAACCCGGGGAAGAGGTCTGGGTGGGCGGCGACGAAGTCGAACAGGTGGGCATGTTCCGGGGCGATGGTGACGTGGGCGTCACTGTAGATCTCGTGGCCAGTGACCATGTACTCGGGGAAGAGGTCACGGCAGAACTCCAGTGCTGCGCCATTGTCACAGAACTCGGCGAAGATCTGGGTCTGCGGCAAGTAGCACAGCAGGCTGGGCAGGATACGTGCACCCAGCATGCGCAACGAGAGCATCTGGAAGACGGTCTGGTAGAAGTCCTCCATCGTCTCGAAGGGAAAGCCCCACATATAGAAGGCGTCTACGCGATCGAAGACCGACACCGCCTCGGCGATGATCTCGGTGGCCTGCTTCGCGGTGAAGCCCTTCTTGGTGCGCGCGAGCACCCGGTCAGAGCCCGACTCGATACCGAAGCGAAGCTCGACGCAGCCGGTATCGGCCATGCGCCGCATCATGTCGCTGTCGGCCAGGTTCACGCGGCCGAATGCCTTCCACGACACCTTCATTCCCGAGGCCCGCAGCGCGTCGCAGAAGCTGTTGACCCGCGCTGGGGAGCTCACAAAGAACTCGTCTTGGAACAAGAAGAGCTCCACTCCAGCACGCTCGTTGAGTGCCCTCATCTCGGCCAGGATGCTGGCGTTTGAGCGCCCTGTGGTGTGGTGGTCCCAGATGGGGGCGGCGGAGCAGAAGGTGCAGGGGTAAGGACAGCCGCGGGATGTCATGAGCCCGTAGCCCTGGTAGCGTCCCAGCTCGATGTGCTCCCAGGCAGGAAAGGGCAGCGTGTCCAGGTCTTGGATTCGCGGCGGTGGCGCGTTGCAGCGGATCGCTCCCTCGTCATCGCGGTAGTACATGCCGGGCACGGTGGCAAAGCCGATACCCTTCTGGAACGCGCGCACCATGGGCGTCACCATGCGCTCGCCTTCGCCGTACGCGACCGCGTCGATCCACGGGAAGCGCTCCAGGATGGTGCGCTCTACGGCGCGGGGCCCCACCCCGCCGAGGACCACGGTCTTGTCTGGGTTTCGTTCTTTGAAGACCCGCAGAGCCCACAGGGCAAAGGGCAGCAGGTTGGCCATGACCGAGACCCCGATGAGCGGCGCGCTGTCGTCGAGGAAACTGCACAGCGCATCACAGTCGAAGGGGTCCTCGGCGTCGCAGCACTGGTAGTCGCGGAAGTCTATCGAGTAGCCCGCATCTTGTAGGACTCGGGTCAAATAGAGAGGACCCAGGGGGACGTGAAGCTCCCTCTCGACACCGCCCTGGTAGCGCACGTAGAGCATGTTCAGGTTGATGAGCGTGATGTCGCCGGTCTCCATACGTATTCGGCCCGCCGGCAGGCCCGCTGCGTCGGTGCTCTGGTTGGGCTGTCCGCCCACGATGGTCGTGGTCGCGGCCTGCCGATCGCCCGCAGTGCGGCGCTCTGATCCCATCGGTCCCCCTGGCGTGGCGACTATACTCCTGTCCTCGAACGGAGCGCCTCGTGTTCACACATCCCCTGGAGCAACTACTCGCTGAAGCGGCACGCGACGCGGACTTTCGCGCCCACCTCCTGCGAGACCGCTGGGGCGCAGTGTCCGAACGAAAGCTCGAGTTGTCACACTCCCAGCGTCAGCTGCTGGAGGCCATCCCCGACGATCAACTGAAGAACCTCATCGAGGTGATGATCGACAAGCCTCTGATGGACCCCATGGACGGCACGCAATGCCTGGGCATTCGCCCCGATCCGCCTGTCACGCGGGGGATCAGCCCAGACATCCCCCAGATGCAAGGGATCCGTCCCGGCTACAACCCGGTGAAGGGTATTCGACCGATCGTCGCTGTTGCCACGGCCGCTGCCATCAGTGCCGCGGCGGCGGCGGCGGCGGTCTCGCAATGCGAAAGCGCGGAAGAGCCAACAGAAGAGGGAACGCCTGCCGACGAACACGAGTAAATACACTCACCATCTTCGTGTTGATGAGCGCGACCGATGAGAGGAGATCCTGCACGATGACTGGGACGACACCCTCGACGACTTCCTCAAGACCGTCGTAGACGAGGATCGCCTCGAGGCGTGGGGGCGACACTGCAGCCAACGCCATCGTCAGCCAAACCGATCTACTCCTCGCAGTCATCCCCGACGGTCCTCGAAACCTGGGGAATATGTACGACAGCTCACAGCCCATGGGTTTGACATCCTCGATGCATATGGCACATTTGACTTCGTGGCTACCGACCTGGTGCCTGTGGACTTGATCCGGGGCAGCTGAAGGGCCTCGTCCGTTGCCAACGCGTGGGTGAAGCGTTCGACTCTGGGACGCACCATGTCGGGATTCCAGGCGGAAGTCTTCCCCGAGCATCGCACTCGCCAGCAGTGAGTACTGTCCCGTGGCCAGTTGGTGTCATTGACTATTATAGAGTGATAACGACCATACCGCAGTCCTGTAGTTTTGCTGGCGCCTCTCCATCTCTGGTGTACAATCCACTTTGAAGACCTACCGCTCGCCCGACCTTCAGGAGTCGCCTTGCTCGACTATCGCAGCCCGCAGTTCGGAACTCCGGCGTGGCCCCTTATCCTTCTTCTTGCTTGCACATCGGGCAAGGACCCCTGCGGTCCGGAAGAGCGGCGGGTCGACGAGGCGTGCGTTCCCGTGCAGACCGACACCGACACCGACACCGATGCCGACGCCGATGCCGATACTGACACCGACTCAGTGCTCGATACCGGCCCGTCCACTCCCTCTGAGGTCTGCAACGATGGCGTCGACAACGATCTCGACGGCCTGCTCGACTGCGAGGACGGCGACTGCGCCATGGATCCCTTCTGCGTGGAGCTGGTCTGCAACGACGGCCTCGACTCCGACGGAGACGGCCGCACGGACTGCGAGGACGACGATTGCTGGGGCAACGGGTGCGCCGCGGTGCGCTCGAACCTCACGAGCGCGACCTCAGCGACGGCCGGTGTCTGGCGCTCGTTCGCCTCCCAGACGGGTTCGTGTGGGGGTATCACGACCAGCCTCTCGTACCGCTTCGGGCTACAAGGAGCCGCCGGGAGCGTGCGCTACATGCCGGCCTCCACGCCGGTGTGGACCACCTGTACCTGGTCGGTGTCCGAGACGGCGTGGGGGAACAGCTCCTACGGCCTCATCGGTCCGACACAGGTCAACCGGAACGGGTTTGCGGTCAGTCCTGGCTGCCCCCTGACCTCGTCGGCGTTCCTCCCCCAGTACATGTGGTTCGACGCTTCGCTGTACGCCTCGACCGTCGCGATTCGCACCCGTCCGGGGGGTGGTGGAGCGATGTGGGCCTCTTTCACCAGGAGCCCCAGCACCTACAGCCGCCAGCCGTCCTCCGGCATGATCCCGGGCTCCCCGTGCGGCAGCTGGTTCTATTCCGTGGCCTCCGACTGGAGCTACCCGAACGTCATCGTGGGCTCGAGCTACCTCCAGCTCCTACCCTGACAGACCGTTGAAGGAGCGCCTACTCGTTCAGGGTGGGAGAGCCGGCCCGATTCACCGTGAGTCCAGCGCCTGCGGCCTAGTCTATGTGGCCCTCGAAGATGGTGGCAGACCCGGCGTGGCGTTCATACGCGAGATCGAGCTCGCAACCGCCACGGACAGTCGACGGGTTCCCACCACGAGGTCCTACTCCAGCGCCTCAACAATGATGCCACTGATGCAAGCGTCTGCGGCCGATTTCCCTTTGTAGGCTTCGACGATCTCCACTCGGATCAAACCTATCGGGCTGCCATCGAGCTGCATCCATGGGTAGACGTAGCCGCTGCCCGACACGTAATCGTCGGGGTATTCTGGAAGCTCGAGGATGAAAGCCTGGGCTGTGTCGGTCGTGATCTTCAGGTTGGCCGGGCGGGCGTTGTCGAACAGCACGGCGTCGGATTTGAGGTAGCCGAGGTTCAGCGTGATCCTGTCCAGCGGCAGAGGTTTTTCGAGTCGAAGTGAGACCCACTCACCCGCGCCGTCGCCGTCGGCGCCTTCACACCATGCGGTGGCAAGGTCCTCATCGACGAGGTTGCCTACGCCGTAGCGCTTGGCGGGCTCCAGTGTGGTGGAGGCCTCTCGGCGTTTGTAGTGCTTGTCCGTCAGGGAATAGCAGTCTCCGCAGCCGGGATCGTCGCTGACGGAGCGCCAGGTCTCCAGCTTGATGGTCTTGGGCCCCTTTGCGGGGGGCTCGTCGGAGGGAGGGGTCTCGGCGGGTGCCGGATCCGCTGGCGCTTCGTCGACGCCAGCGCAAGCCAGCGCCGTCCACAGCAGGCCAGTGGCCCCAACGGCCCGGCAGACGCGCCGTCGGTCAGTCTTCTTCGGCGAAGATCCTGTACAGACTGCCATCTTCAGTTCCGACGAAGAGCTGCTGCGCATCTGTTGCGCCTCCAAGTGCTGTGGGACGCACTTCCTGGGGTAGGTCTAACTGCGTGGAGGATCCCGTGTGCGCGTCCACGCGATGCACACCACCCTCTCGAAGGACCCAGAGCCAGCGCCGACTGGTCCACGCCCAGTCGGTCACCTCTCCTTCGAACTCGACGACCTTGTAGCGGACGTTGTCGCAAAGGCGAACCAGCTGCGGGTTGTGCCGATCTGCCCAGGCCAGGTAGGCGCCGTCCGGTGAGAAATGCATCGGGTGCATCAGTGGATGATCGATGCGATGGGCGGCAACGACGTCCTCGTGGTGCCAGGGTCGGAGCCTGATGGGAGGCCCGAGTCCATCCCAGGCGAACAAGGAGTCCTGGACGAAGGAGAGCATGTCGGGGTTGGGCCCGTGGTGAAAGAGCCGCCCAGCTGCCGGAGGCGTGCCCTCCAGAGGGTTGCCGTCCAGGTCGAACGCACCTCCCGGTCCGCCCAGCCAGGAGCCATCGGCAGTCCAGGCGCCTCCGTCGAAGCCCGGCAGGTCCACGGGATCGTGCCCGTCTCGCAACAGACGCCAGGGTGTCTCCGGGGATTCGTTGACCCACACCGCGAGCGTCGCGCCATCCGGGCTGAGCAACATGCGCCAAGCCAGTCCCCCGCCTGCAGAGTCATCGGTCAGCCGCCACTTCACCTCTCCCGAGTGGGTGTCGATGACCAGCTGCTCATAGGGCATTCCGCCACGCCGTCGCAGGAGCAGCGTGGCGCCATTGGCGCTGGGCTCGATGCAGACAACGGTGTGTGGAGGCCCCTCACCTGGGTCAAGAACCGGCGGTAGGGGCAGCTTCTCGGCGTTGGGCATCAGGCCCCATCTTTCGTGGTAGCCCTGTGGTACAGCGTGAGGCGGTTGAACATGCTCTTGAGCTGGGCGTTCTCCAGAGTGACCGAAGCACCTCGCATCTCACCCTCGTCCATGTCTTGGGCGGCGTCGGACTTCCAGTCCTCCCAGTCGTTGTTGTGCCGCTCGTTGCGATATCCGCTCTGCGAGCGGGTCTTGCCTGCATCGGCATAGGCTCCGCCGCTCTGGTTGCCTCGATAGCCGTCACGGATCTCGCCGTAGGGGTCATCGACAACGACACCAGCGCTTGTGACGCTCTGCACCGAGATCAGGTGAGTGCCGCTCTTGCCCTTGCCTTTGTGCTTGACGCTCAGGATGGCGCCTCCTCCGGCTGCGAGGCATTCTTTGAGCTTCTTGGTGGCGTTCGCGTCCCACTTCCAGAACTGCTCGGTGTTGGGCCGGTCCTGGCTGTCGCCTTCGATGGCCTTGAGCACCTTGCCAGGGTCGCCCACGATGCTGTAGCGAGACACGCCGATCAAGTTGCAGAGCAGATCGAGGATGTCCTCCATCTGAGCGTTCTCTTTGTAGAGGCCTGCGAGCTCGGTGCGCTTGGCGCCCGTGGTCTGTTGGCCGCGGATCCGGCGGTAGTTGGCGGAATCGCCGTTCACATCGTCGAGGTAGCCCTTGACCGTCGTCTTCCACTTCTCGTCATCGATCTGGACCGACGCCAGGTTCTCGTCGGTGACCTTCTTGCCCTCGTCTTTGAGGATCTTGATCTTCATCTGCTTCTCGACGGCAGCGATCAGGTCTTGGCGGTTGTAGCCGAGGCGCTCGAGCACCATGGAGGTGCTGGTGACGTTGCAGGTGACCTCTCCACTGGCGAGGTTGTCGAGCTGGTTGCGGTAGGTCGGCACGCCCAGGCGGGAGTTCCAGTCGACATTGGAGTACTCCGAGCCCTCGACCGTGGCGTTGGCGCTCTTCGTGGCGCCTTCGATGTCGTTCTCGACGATGTGGATCAAGCTCCGCACCACGCCGATGAGCTCTGGTGGAACGAAGCCGCCTTCGACCGCTGCACCGGGCCCGCTTGGCTTGGTATCGAGCTTGCCGATGTCGGTGAAGGTGCCGCCGTTGAGCCTCTTGCAGACCTGCTCCACCTGGCCGAGCAGTCCATCGACTCGAGCTACGCGAGCGTTGCCCTGGAGCGCTTCGATCTCGGGAGCGCGCGCCCCGAGCCAGGTGCTGTACTGAGCCATGAAGCTCTCTCGCGTCGTGCCCTCTGGGGCGTCCTCGAGGGCTGGCGCCTTGTCCACTTCGGCCACAACATCGCTGGGTCCTGTTCCCCCCAGCCAGGAGTCCAGCAAGCCCAGACCCTGATCGACCAGCGCTGCCCCCTGTTGGATGCCTTGGTCGATCAGATTGGCACCCTGATCAACGGCTCCAGACACTGCGTCGCTGGCGGCACCCCACCAGCCGCTGAGAGTATCGGCTGCGCCTCCCCACCACGATCCTTCTTCATCGGCGACAGCAGGAGCGGGTGTCTGCTCGACGACCTCAGGCACTTCTTGTTCGTCAAGGTAGCGGGCTGAAGCCCACGCGTCCTCGCCAAGGAAGGGGAAGGTGAGCCACCCGTCACGCCCCCCCATGACTTCGACCATGTCACCGTTCGAAAGGGTTCCGACACGGTTGTTGTTGCCAACACCGGGAGTCGAGCGGACGTTGAGGGCTGCGGCATTGACCTGGTGCGGCACCGGGCGTTGTTTCATTTTTGGCCCCTGAGGAGAAGGAGTGCCGAGAAGTTGGTGAAACAAACCTATGGATTCCTCCGTGCCAAAGTGTGCATGTGGGCGCCAATGTTGTGAACTCCCGTCGAAATCGACGCGCCCAACCGTCGCAGGCTCCGGTTGTGCCCCTCAACGGCGGTGGCGCTGCGTTCCTTCTCGGCGGCACCACGACGTCGACCGGAACTCCAGGTTGATACCCCTCGATAGCCCGGCACACCGTTGCGTTGTCGTCGATCCCGTCCCCGACAAACCGCTAGAGCTCGAGGTCAACCTGCTCAAGGAGTTCGGGAACGACCGGGTCATTCATGCAACACCCGGGCATCGGCATTGACGCCGGCTGGGCGACGTTCGACCACCACGGATGTCTCGAAGACGACTGCGGCGAACAAACTCGCCCTTGACCGCGCGGTCGAAGCGCCAGGACGCCGCAGCTGTACGCCCAGCTACGATGCCGCTAGAACCGGCAGTAACGTCGGGTGCGCACAACGTCGGCGCGCTCCTATCGGGAACCCATGTCCACCGCCCAGCGCCGATTGACGTCGAGATGGCAGAGCAGTCGCGAGCTTCAGAAGCACTCCGACTGGTACAACATCTGCCAGTTGCCAGAGACGCCCTCTGGAGGCTGCTCGACGGCGGAATGGTAGTAGATGCTCGCGACATAGGAGCCGGGTCGGAAGTCGTCGTTGCCCCTCTTGATCCGCAGCTCGAAGGGAACGCTGGGGGCTTGTCCGCAGGCGGGTCGGCAGGCGGCGTCGGGCCGGCCAACGCACACGCAGAGATATCCCTCGGGAAAGGTGAGTTCTCCGTCGATCGTGCCCACTTCGACCGGATAGGGTCCGAGTTCGACTTCGACGAAGGTCCACGGCGAGGTGGACATCGGATCGAGCGAGAACTCGTCGCCGGCCTGGGTGTCGCAGAGGAACTCCGGAACGGCGGTGTCGTGCCTGACCTCTTTGGGGCCGCAGCCTGCCAGCACAGCGGCGACCAGGACCACTCCAACCCTCCTCATCCGGCACCTCCATCCACCAGAATCTTTCGTCACTTGCTCAGATAGATGTAGGCCGCTCCGGACTTCGTGCCGACGATGACATCGTCGAGACCGTCGCCATTCACGTCGCCGGCGCCCGATACCGATTCGCCAAGGGAATAGAAGTCGTTCTTGGGCACGCGGAGGACCGTGCTCGCGGACTCGATGCCGCTTGGACTGCCTCGGTGCACGTACACATCGGGAACGGAGTTGTAGTTTTCGACGTGCCCTCCAGGCGAACCCACGATGATATCGGCATAGCCATCTCCGTCCACGTCACCAGCGCCAGCCAGTGACCAGCCGTAGAGATCGCCCACATCGCTGCCGACAAGCTTGCTCTCCGAGAGCACGTCGAGACCCGACTCCGCGCCGAGGAACACATAGGTCGAGCCGGCAACCGAGTCCGGAGTGTAGTCGAGCAGCGCCGAGACAATCACATCGTCCAAGCCGTCTCTGTCGACGTCCCCGGCGCCCGCAACGGCGTGGCCGAACGTCTGGAACTCATACCCATCGGACGCCTGAAAGCCCATCCACGACTCCCGTTCGAGCCCAGCGGAGCTGCCATAGTAGACATGAGCCCGTCCCGCACCAGGGAGATGTGTTGGCTGCCGATGATGACGTCGTCAAAGCCGTCCCCGTCGATGTCCCCGGCCCCGGAGACCGAGGAGCCGAATCGGTGGCGTCGCTCCCCGTCCGGTTCGACGTACTGGATCTCAGAGCTGGGCACGACTCCGTCGACGCTGCCCAAGAATACATAGGCTGACCCTCTGGAATCCACCATGCGGCTATCGACCATGGAAGCCCCCACGACCACGTCGTCATAGCCGTCCCCATTGAGGTCCCCGGCCCCGGAAACGGAGCAGCCAAAGTAGTCGTTCTCGGCACCTTCAAGGGACGTGAGCAGGATCTCGCTGTCGGGGTCGATGCCAGATGCACTGCCCAAATACACGTAAGCAGCACCGGCGTCGTTGCGTGGGATCCCCACGATGACGTCGTCGTAGCCATCGCCGTTGACATCGCCGGCCCGCGACGGCGTCATGCCAACCAGAGAGCCCGCAGGGGCAGCAGACGGGATGAGCTTCATCTCGGACGCCCTGTCGATGCCCAGCGGGCCGCCGAGGAAGATATGGACAGCGCCGACGGACAGCCCGTTTTGCGTGTCTGTACTGTCCGCGACCAAGACGTCGTCGAAGCCGTCGCCGTTCACGTCGCCAGCTCCAGAGACCCTCATCGTGCCGGAGCTGTGGCTGACGATTCTCTTGCCCTGGGCGAACTTGGCGAGGCCCTCCTCCCAGGGCGCCTCGGCCTCGGTCTCGTCGGACCGACTGGGGCCGTCGTGCCGGTTGCCACAGCCGGAGAGGACAAGCAGGAGTGCGAGGATGCGCATAGCGCCTGGATCATCTCTCGGAACGCCGGAAGCCCCTATTTCGACCGATTGCAGCCATCACATCGCCGTCTAGTGAACGCCAAAAACGTCGACAGCGCCACTCCTTTGGCCTGTCTGGCGTTCATGGAAGTCCCACCATGCTGCTCCTGGGTTCAGATACCGTCGTGGCGCAGCAAGAGGAATGTGGAGGAGCGCCGCGATCTGCGCTGTGCGGAGGGCTGAAATGTGGAGGAGTGGGGGTGTTCTCGAGGGTGTCCCTGAACGGAGTCGGCTCCCAACGACCCGTGTGGGAGGCCATCTCGAGCTGGAAGTAGTGCTGTGACCCGACGCAGGCGGGCATGCGCGTGGGGGTCGCCCTGCGGTCCAGATTCGATGGGAATGATTGGCCCGCGTCGGCGTACACGGAGGTGTTCCAGCCCATCCCGGGTGGTGAAAAACCGTGCGACCTGGTCTGCTTGGAAGTCTTCGACGCGCAAGTCCTTGGGCATGCGCGCCCGTAACCGGTCAGGCGGCGCGCTTCCGAGCTGGGTCCACGTCGCCGCGGAAGGTCCACTTGAAGGGTGTAGACAGGCGTTCAGACTCGACACCACTCGCACGCTAGCGCGGTGCTTTCCGCCCCTTAATGCCTCTCGGATGACCTTGAACTCTTCATTGATTTCAGCGGGGAGATCGGCCTGGGAACTATCTCTGAGCCATTGTCAGAGGCAAGATCGGGCGGCTCCTCCACATTTCAGCCCCCCTCAGTGAGGAGATCACCCCCACTCCTCCACATCTCAGCCCCCCTCAGTGGGGAGAACGTCCACCCATGCTCACCGACACGTTCAGGGGGGGACTCACCGACGTCCACAACCCGGGCGGAACTTCGGATCAGCGGTGCTAGCCGTTCCCGAAAGACACGGATAGATAGATTGGACCCTTGCCGCCGAGCCCGCCCAGACTATTCTCCAGACGGCAAAGCGTCGCCTTCGGCATACTGTGTGGTTGGTTGGCATTCTTGGCCTTTCGTGGGCCAAAACTTGCCACTTTCTCCCGCACCAAGACGACCAGACTACCAGACGGCACGACAGTACCCCCAGAGAACCTGGACCTTTGGTTGGAGGACGATCGTGGAGTTGCCCGCTATTCCCTAGGGGATGGACGGATGCTAGAGATTCGCTCAAACGTGCCGATTCGCGAGCGTGAGTGGATCGAGATACACGAACTCGTCCAGGACATCTATCGCCATCACGAAGCGGCGACTGGCTTCCCGATCGAGGCGGGAGTCTTGCTTCACATCATTGAGGTCGAGACCGTCCCTCGGTCTTATCGATTCTCGGCTTCATACACGGATGGTGCCTGGTCGCACGTGACGTGGGCGATAGTGCGACACGGTCAACATGTCATTCATGGTCCAGACTCCCAGCTCCACGAGGTGCTCTTCGACACCTTGCCCCACGAGCTAGGGCACACCATTTTGGCCGCGATGGTTCCTTCCGTGCCTGCCGACACTCGAAGCACGTTGTTCGGCGCAAAGACCTACCACAATCGCTGGTTTCTAGACGGAGTGTGTGAGTTCTTGGCGAAAGGCTTCGCCAAGAGTCAGAATGGGGAGGCTTTTGGGCACTATCTGCGGTTGCGCAAGCCGGGGACTGTCCTTTCGCGCATCGATGTCCGTCGGGAGGTCTTCAGGTGGGAGCAGCATGGCTCTCTGACCCCGGAGCTGGACTCCGCCCTCTACGGTGCCGCATACTTGCTGTTGGAGCTTTGGACGGAGAACGTTCCGCTTGATCAACTGCTGATGCAGCTTGCCGCAAAGGACCGGCGCCTTGTTTCTGGCGACCTCATACGGATGCTAGGTCGGGCGGTGGGCGAAGATGGCGAACATGGAATCCTTGAGCGTGCAGATCAGATTGGCCAGCGGATGGCTGGCGACATCGAATCTGGCAACGACCGAATGAAGAAAGAGGACAGGCCGCATTAGCTCGCCACGGAGGTGTCTCCATCTGAATCCCGCGGCCATGTGGAGCGACGTCGGGTGGCCCATCGGCGGGGCACCGAGGCTTCATGACAGGACGGGGGATACGAGACGAACGAAAACGGAGTTGCCGAGGAGCACTTGCATCAGGCCTCCAGATCGCATCATACTGCGCGTAGCCATCAATCGTAGGTGAGCCGCCACAGACGAATCTCGGGGGCCCCAAACAGCGCGACAGCCAGCACATGGTCTGCGCCGATGTCCATGTCGGCGACGCCCTCGGGGACCGGTATGGTCTCGACGACGCCGCCAGTCTCCACGTCGATGACGCTCACCCTTCCGTCCCAGCTGGCCGCGAGCACCTTGCCGTCGGGACTCAGCGCAATATCGTGCGCCACAACTTGAATATCCGTGAAATCATCGGTCGCCGTATCCCAGACTCGGACCTGAACCCCACTGGCGTTTTTTCCAGGCGCAGCACCGGCAGTCAACGTCGCCGCCAGCCACCGACCGTCATCGGTCTGGTCCAGCTCACCAGCTTGCGCCGGGATCTTCAGCGAAGAGGGCTCCTCGGTCTCGATGTTCCAGCGGCGCACCACCCCGTCATCGGCGGTAGCGCACCAAGTCAGATAGTTGGATGAAAGCACCATATCCCGCACGAGCTGGCCCTGGACGATGGGGCCGGGTTGGGCGAGCAGACGTCCGGATTCCACATCGAAGATCCGCAGCGCCGGGGAGTCGTCATAGGTGGCGATTCGCTCTCCGTCGGGCTGAAAAGCCGCCTGCTCGACCCAGTCCCAGTGGCCACCGAAGCTGCGGACCTCTCTGCGGCGATCGACATCCCACAGAGTTGCCACACGTTTGCGCCCCAGGATGAGCATCTTGCCCCGGGGACCGATGCCAAAGCCGCTGGGATAGATGTCGATGCCCTCTATCTGTTTCTGGGTTTCTACCTCCCAGATGCGCAAGGCCGGACCCTCGACCATACTGATGGATGCCAGCCGGGTTCCCCGCGGACCGAACAGCAGGGTATGAGCGCTATGCCCTTCGAGAGACGGCATCGGCTTTGCCGTGATCGACAGCGACTCAACCGCGGGCTCGACGGCCTCGACCTCGACGGCTTCGACGACCTCGACGACCTCGACCGACACCTCGGGCGTGAAACTGGAGCACGCCAGCAGTCCGGTGATCAAGAGGTTCATACTCACATGTATCCCGACTTCAGCCCCTGGACTCTCTCAGGGGTCTCCCGAGTGTTGGGGTTGAGCCCATTGCGCTCCGCAGCGACGCCAACCACATCTCCGTACTGATACCAATCGACGGTCAGCAGGTTCACTCGCAGCTTTCGAAGACCAGCTGCCCGCTTTCCTGACGAGTCTTCAGGTCATGCAGGAGCGACGGCAGATCCGCGTCTGGACCGACGGCGACCGCGTAGAAGTGGTCCACGCCCTTCCGCCATTCGATCTCCGTGCCCTCGATGGCCCCGATCCACGCGCCGATGATGGGGCCGGTCGGCAAGCTCGCATCGCGCTGCGGTTCTGGCGCCGGTACACGGGGCCTGTACGCATGGGTTCGCGCGGTGATGAGCGAGATCACCTTGCCTTCGGAACGTTCGTCCATGGTTGGAACTTCGCGCGATCGCCCATCAAACGGCGTCTCTGGCGGCCCTCACTGTATACGGGATTGCCGCAAATTCTCTAGCGATTCCCGCAATAGTGTTCAATGCGGTCCCTGCAGAGGCCGCACCCATGCAGAATGAGCCGTGCTCTGGCTCCTCGCACTCGCCATCCATCTCCCCAGCGCCGCTCCGGTTGTCGACACTTCCGAGGGCACTCTTCGGGTCATCGAGTTCCCGATCTCCATATCCATATCCACGCCAGAGCTCGAGCTTCGACTCGATCAGGGCTTGGTGATGGCGGTACTCGACGAGGGCATCGGAGTCGGTATTGTGTGCGTTTGCACAGAGATCACGCTCCGGCCCGCAACCGAGTGTGGTCATCTACGGTCTCGACGCCATTGAGCAACTTGAGTCTCAGACAACCTCTGTGCACCTGGACCGCACGCTGACCCGTCCGGCGGGCGGGGTTCATGACGTGAAGGGGCGCCTGGGAAGTCGAGCCGGGGAGTTCGAGGCATTGCTATCTCTTACCTCTTTCGACCTGTCCCCACCCCACGTGGTCCGATGGTCGTCGCCGAGTGGCCCGACGACCTTCCGTGGAGAGCTGCCATCGGTCGCGAAGTCAAGGGTGGCGCCTTCCGACTGAAGCCTCCTGGATCCAAATGGTCACCTTCTCGTCACCTCCGGGTCAGGCAGAAGCGCGCGCGGGCCCGTATCGTCCATATACAAGCCAGGAACGACATCTTCCGAGGAACGACCATGTGTTGCTACGATCGAGAGCGCGCCAGTTGCCAAGAAAACATCCCAGGAGTCGACGACCTAGACACACAGCCCCCATGCACGGATCAGGACCTGCTGGGCAACTCGGCCATCCTGGACCAGATGCCGACACAGCCCTCCCCCGAACCGCTCGACGTGGCGCCCAACGCGATGAGCATCCCAGACTGGGCGGAGGACTTCGACGAGACGGACCTGGAGCCCACCGAGGCTGGGCCGGCGTCAGGCGTGCAACCAGCGGCGTCGCCGACAGAATCCGTCGAGTGTGACCCGGCCGATATGCTCATGACCCGAAACGACCGCGCGCACGTAGCGGAGACAAATAACGTCGAGCGTGACGGGCGCGGTGACCTCGACATCCGCACCGACCACAGCGTCCCGGAGGCGGAGCAGACAATGGCGCCGTTGCCCGAGGTCCCCGAGCTCCACGAGCCCGAGACCCGCCAGAGCGTACAAGGGGACGCTCCTGAGGCAGAGTCGGACGAACCCTTCACACTCGGCTGGCGGCCCACCACCGACGGGATCAGACCCCACTGTTTCATCGGCGGTACCGGTCGTGGAGGTATCGAGGCCGACTGCGCGGTAGCTCACGGCCAGGCTCCAGACGGCGCGCAGTTGGACGTCATCAGGGGTCGCCACCGGTTGGGCGGGTTTGCCGACGAACGAGCGGGCGAGAGCCACTATGGAGTATCCAGCCAGTTCACGGGCTTCGGTGCGGACTTCCCAGACACCGAAGATCGCCTTGGCGGCTTCGATATCGACTTCCTCAGCACAGCAACCGACCTGCACGCTGGCAGTGATGGCGTGACGGCTGGCGTCTCAGCTTCCGGGGTTTCCGTAGCGGGCCGCGAGGAGTGGTCCGACGGGTCACAGTCACGGGTGGGCGCGGGCATTGGGGCCGGAGGACGCGTGGATCTGAACTGGGGGCAGCAACACCCGGGCATCGGCATTGACGCCGGCTGGGCGACGTTCGACCACCACGGATGTCTCGAAGACGACTGCGGCGAACAAACTCGCCCTTGACCGCGCGGTCGAAGCGCCAGACGCCGCAGCTGTACGCCCAGCTACGATGCCGCTAGAACCAGCAGTAACGTCGGGTACGCACAACGTCGGCGCGCTCCTATCGGGAACCGACAAAGCGCAGGTCGTGTCGAGCTCTACGACTCCTGCGGTGGGTAGGCTCGAAGACGGGCGAGCTATTCCTCCCGACCGGGGAAGGACCGTCCCAGCCGAAAGACGAGGTTGGGGGTGCGATCGGTGGGTGCGTGACCGAAGCGGCCCGCGATGCGAGCGATCTTGGCGTTGCCGTTCCAGTAGCCGCCGCGGACCGGGCATCGCGTCGCGGGATCAGCGACCTCCCTCGGACGGGGAGGCACCACACAGTCTCGGGGTGCGTCCGGACCGGTGAGGGAGAAGACGTCTCCATGGCAGGCCGGTGCGGCGACCGCCTCAACGGAGATCCGGTGACGCTTGGCGATGGCGTTCAGCTCTTCGTCTTCCAGGATCGGCGTCCCCGTTGGGGCAGTGCTCCCGTGGATGTAGGCCCTATTAGGGTTTGGCGGGGGGCGCGCCGGTCGTCCTCGCGGCGCTCCCGCCTCGTGTCTGGTCAGGGTCGGGAGGCGGCACCTGGAGCACGAGCTTCGTCGGGTATCATCGACATCTGAACTCGGAGGGCCGCGGGTGGCGGAAAGCGAGAGCCTGCTCGAGGAGATCCGCGCCGCGGATGCCTGGTACTTCAGAGACCCAGAGAAGGCGCTCGCCCTCGGCCGGGATGCCCTCGACGTTCCCGGGGCGCGGACGGAGCTCCGCACCGCCGCCCTGGCGCTGATCTCCCGCAGCAGCTTCGTGCGAGGGGAGCTCGATGCCGCCCGGACCCGTGCCGTCGAGTGCCTCGACCTGTACGAGGACGGGCGGCTTGACGACGATAAGATCGGTATGTTCCTTGTTATTGGCGCGGTGGATCGCCGGCAGGGGCGGCTGGCAGACGCGGTGTCTTGGGTCCGGCGCGCCTTGGACGTCGCCGAGGAGACCGGCAACGTCGATCAGAACGCTGTGAGCCACAACAACCTCGGGCTGATCTACCTCGACCTCGGTGACCACGACGCGGCCTACGACCTCTTCACCAAGGGCCTCGAGCTCACCGAGCACGTGTCGGCGGAGCTCGCTGGCAACCTGACCGCGTCGCTGCACAACAACGTCGGCTTGATCCTCATCGATCGAGGTGCCATCGAGAGATCCGTGGAGCACTTCGAGAACGCAGTCAGGCTCGCCCGGGGCCTCGGCCAGCGCCGGCAGGAGCTTCGCTTCTTGAGGAACCTGGCCAATCAGCTCACCAAGCTCGGTCGCTTCGAGGAGGCAAACCGCGAGCTGGAGCGACTCATGCTTCTCTGCGACGAGCTAGGAGATGTCGGTGCGGGTCTCGCCACCGCCGAGCAGACGTTGGGCACCATGTTGGCGGCTCAGGATCGCCCCGAGGAGGCCGTCGCCCACTTCGACCGCGCGGCCGAGATCCTTCGGGAAGTAGGGGAGGTCCGCCCGCGGGTCACGGTGCTGAACCTGGCCGCCAGAGCGTACCGACAGCTCGGAGACGCGACTCGAGCCGAACAGAGGGCCCGGGAGGCGGTGGCCGCGTGTGAGGAGTTCACCGACAACCGCGCCACGGTGCGAACGCTGGACGCCCTCGCGGAGCTGTGCGCGGAGAAGGGTGGGTTCGAGGAGGCCTTCTCCCTCCTGAAGCGGGCGCAACAGGTTCGAGCGAAGCTCTCCGAAGCGAGGTTGAAACGCCAACTATCGGAGCAGCAAGCGAGGCTGGACGTGGTGTGGGCGGAGCAGGAGGCTCGGCAGCAGCGGGAGCGATCCGAGGACCTCGAGCGCCAGGTTGCGGAGCGGACCACCGAGCTTCGAGCTGCCCAGGCGGTCGACGCCGAGGAAGTGCCCTTCTCCCTGGAGGAGCTGGCGAACGAGCTGGTGGCCCGAGCGACACCCGGCGCCGAGCTCAACGGCAACAAGCTCGTCCTGGAGCTGGGGCAGATCTCCGGACCTATCGTCAGCGACCGTCGACTCCTCGGCGAAGCGGCCTTCCTGCTGCTGGAGAACGCCGCGAAGTTCACGCGCGACGGCACCATCCGCCTGCGGATCGAGATGACCTCCGCCGAGTCCGTCGCCCTCATCGCCATCGAGGACACCGGGATCGGCATGGACGAAGAGGACATCGCCAGGGTCTTCGAGCCGTTCCGACAGCGGGACGAGAGCTACACCCGCACCTTTGGTGGGCTGGGACTCGGGCTGTCGCTGTGCCGGCGGTACTGCGAAGTCCTCGGGGGCACACTGTCGGTGGAGAGCTCACGCGGTAGTGGATCCTCGTTCTCGATTCGGATTGGCTAGTCCCTGAACAAGCGTTGGTCGGAGCCTTCAGCTGCGGCGATGCGCAGGCAGTCCTTCGAGACTTCGTTTGATGGGGGCTGTATATGGGCTGGCCAGCTCGCATCTCGTATCGCTCGAGACGTTCCCACTCCCTCCGCTAGGCCGCGACGCAAATCAGCGTAGTGTGTCACCTAATGGCCTGCCGTGGGGGTGAGCCCACGATAGAGGGCCTGGAGGACGGCTCTCACTCGTGCAACCCGGCGTTGGTCGGGGTGAACCAGGACCCACAGCTCGAGCTCGAGCTCGGGCACGGCAGGTGTGAGTGCGACCAACTCCGGATGCCGCGCCGCGACCTCGCAGGCCAACAATCCCGCCGCCAGACCCGACCGAACCGCGTGGAGGTGCAGCTCGGCGGAGTCGAGCACCAGCGCACGACGGGTGTCTGGCACAATGCGGTCCTCCCAACCGCGGCGGGCTCCCCGGGCATCGGACTTCACCACCCACTCAAACGCCTCCAGTGCCGCCCCAGGCCCGCGTTCGCGCACGAGCGCTCGGTGGGCGTACGCGGCCATCTCGATGCGCGCTACGCGTCGACCGACCAGGTCTCCCGGCGGCTGGCTGGTGATGCGCACGGCGATGTCAGCCTGGTAGCGACCGAGGTCGGCCCGAGAATTCGAGGCGCGAACCTCCATCTGAAGTAGTGGGTGCGCGGTCCGAACGCCTCGCAGGGCGGACAACACCCGCGCGGCCAAGGAATCGGTGGTAGTGATTCGAACCCGTCCGTGAATTTGGGTGTCGCGGCCGGCGAGCTCGTGTTCGATCGAGAGCAAGGCCTCGTCGATGGGCTGTCCGCGCTCCAAAAGCAGTGCCCCGGAATCCGTCGGCGTGTACCCCCGCGGGTGCCGAGTGAAGAGCGCGGTGCCCAAGTCGCCCTCCAGCGCCTCGATTCGCCTGGCCACCGTGGTGTGGTTTACGCCGAGCTCTCGCGCGGCCGCCGCCAGCGTGCCAGTGCGCGCTACCGCCAACGCAAACTTCAGGTCCGTCCAGTCCAAATCGATATCCGTGCAAGAACGCACATAATTCGTGCGAAATGCCGCATATCAGTGCAATCAAGCACGAACTATCCCAAGGAGAAGGAGAAAGCCATGCACGCCATTGAACTGACCGACGCCCGAATCCAGATAGATCGCCCTGCAAACGAGGTGTTCTCGTACGTCTCCGACTTGGAGAACTTCATGCACTGGTTCCCGGAGGTTCGAACCCTCAAAGCGTCAAACGCTCTGCCGCCCGATGCTGTCGGTCGGCGCTATCTGGAGCAGGTTGCCATTCCCGGTCGCGGGGTCATCGCCGTGAACATCGAAGTCGTACATTGCGGTGACCACAGCCTGGTGACCGAGGGCGACCTCGAACCCCTACTCCCTCGCATGCGAATCGACGTGGAGGCCGCGAGCCCGTCGGCCTGCGCAGTTCGCTGGCGCATGTGGAGTCGCAGCGAGAGCGCTCTCGTGCGCGGCACCGTCGCCCAACTCATGAAGCTGGTGATCCGGCGACGCGCTCGGATCGGCCTGGCACGACTGCGGGAGAGGATGGAGGGCTCAGACGGCGGGTCGTGAGCGGGAAGGACGCTCCATCGGCACCTGCTCTTCGCAGAGGCCATGGCATGAGGTCGACTGAACCTGGGATGTGTGCCCCTGGGCGCCGTCGTCAGTTCGCCGGTGACGGGAGTCCCTGCTCCTATTGAGTCGCGTCACCGATTCGGCTCCTCAGTACGTCGTCGTCTCCGTCTCCGTCCAGCGGGGAGGGATGCCATGCGGATGGGGCTGAGAACAACGCGCAGCCAGCGCCACCGCACCTATTGACTGCATCGAGATCGCTGCCTCCCGCGATGCTCCCGCCGAGGTGAAGGGAGTAGGGTGGAGCCTCTATCCTGGCGGATTGACCCGGCGTATCAACACTCACTGCGCCGAGGATGGGCCCGTAA